>Ga0315909_10000251_pt1 | contig 69336 bp, 73 predicted proteins | sample LakEriMetagenome_11_FD_203527 | JGI IMG/M metagenome (GOLD analysis project Ga0315909, IMG submission 203527) | Freshwater fungal communities from buoy surface, Lake Erie, Ohio, United States - Buoy 2 MA125 | ecosystem: Environmental > Aquatic > Freshwater > Lake | place: USA: Lake Erie, Ohio...
TAGTAAGAAAGCAGCAAAGGCAAAATCAAAACTTAAAAAAGAACAAGTAGACATCTACGACATCATCCTCTCACACTTACTTGATGAAGGATATGCTGAAACTCCAGAAGCAGCAGAAGCAATTATGGTGAATATGAGTGAAGATTGGAGAGAGAGTATTATTGGTTAAATACTTATGGAGAATGAAAACTCCTCGATTAATTTCAAGAGAAAGATCTTACAAAGAATTAAAGATCTTACAAATCACGGAAAGCACTTAGAAGCTTCCAAACTTTTCAACAAATACTTTGGAGACGACAATGGCAAGAATCGATTTACATAACTTCTTCAAGTTCTATGACGAGAAGAACCCTAATCATGTGAAAGCAGTTCAATGGTTAGAAGATAACCTACCAGTCAAGTATCTGGAAGATAACGTAGATTGGGCGGAGATCTACAGAGGAAAAAAGGGTAATGCGGCACCAGCATCAGCACCATCTGCTGCCGCTCCTGTAGTTGGTGGTGACGATATGCCTATGATGGGTCTTAAATTAATCAAAGAGTTTGAAGGATGCCATCTGAAAGCATATCCAGATCCTCTCACTGGTGGACTTCCAATCACAATTGGTTGGGGTTCAACCCGCAAGAAGGATGGATCTGCATTCCATATGGGTGATACTCTCACACAAACAGAAGCAGATGAACTTTTGATTGAACAATGCAAGAGAGAATTTCTTCCTGCACTTCGCAAAATTCCACACTGGAATGAAATGTCTGATGGTAAAAAAGGTGCCCTACTTTCTTTTGCTTATAATCTCGGTGCTGGTTTTTATGGTTCTGGTGATTTTAATACTATCACTAAGAGACTGAAGAATAAAGAATGGGACTTAGTTCCCGATGCTTTATATCTCTACAGAAATCCTGGTTCAAATGTAGAAGCAGGTCTTGCTCGTAGAAGAAAAGCAGAAGGTGAATCTTGGAAAAAAGGTTAACCCTATTCACAAAGGAAAATGACTACTAAGAAAAACGAAAATGCTATGGGACAACTAATTCGTATATGTATCTTGGGTTGGTCTGCTGCTCTTCTCACTGCAAGTTATGCGGGTACTCTATCTAAGATGGACCCAACTTTTATTGCTACAGTCTTCACTGCATCTGCTGCTACTTTTGGTATTAATACAATGAAGAAAGGTGGAGATGATGAAGATGAAAAAAAGCAAGAACCTAAAAGAGAGGAGTTTGTAGAAACTCCACCAGAACCACCTGCTCCTGAAGCACCACCAGAAACTCTTGAAGCAAGAGTGGAAGCACTGGAAACTAAAGTAGAAGATGGTGAAGGATTCGTTCAACCACGCACAGGAGCATAATGGCAAAATCAGCAAACAAAGGTAAGAAGGGTTCTTCTGGAGGAAAACAATCCAAGCAGAACCAGGGCAATGCTACAGCAAAGAAAGCAAAAAACGGTGGTAAGAAAAAATAATGTTACTAGAAATTTTAATTGCTGGTAATATTATAATTGGACCCAATTTATGTAAAGTTGATTTTATACACAATGGACATTTATATACGGTTGAATACAAATGCCAAGAGAATGGAACACTCCTAAGAGAGAATCGTGGAATTCCCCCATCCACAACATATTGAAAGCAATAGATAACCACACCCGTCTCCATATGGAGACGGGTGATTTTTGGCACGAAGAACAAGCACAAATTCTAAGAAAGTATGTTAAAGATTTAAAAATTTGGATTCACAAGCAAGAAGGTGTTTGGGATGAATGAATTTCCTTGGGGTGTAATTATAATTCTTTGTTCTGGTTTGATATTTACTGCCTATGTAATTTACTACATATTAAAGTTAGCATATTTGGAGATGAAAGATGAAACATCTGAGTCTGATCCTATCAATCACAAGTCTCACCATTAGTGGTGCTCTTTGTGTAGGTGCTTATATTACTTACCAAAAAGCACAAAAGATTTTGGATAATCCAGAAGAATTTGTTGGTGCTGTTGTGGAGAAGCAAGTCACTAAAGCATTTGATAAACTTCCTATTCCTAAGATAAATACTGAGAAGTTTAAATTACCATTCTAATGGATAAAGACCCATATATCTACAGAGTAAAACAGGTATTAAGAGTAGTTGATGGTGACACAATCGATGCGGACATTGATCTTGGGTTCGATATTTCTCTTACTAAGCGAGTACGCCTTAGTGGTGTTGATACTCCGGAAAGTCGTACAACCGATCTCAAAGAAAAAGCACTTGGATTAGAAGTCAAAGAATGGTTGAAAAAAAATCTTGATGGTAAAAAAAATATTCTCATTAAAACGGAACTTCCAGACTCAACTGAAAAGTATGGGAGAATTCTTGGAAGGTTATATGTTGATGATGTATGTCTTAATGATCGTATGATTGCTGAAGGATATGCTTGGGAATACTCAGGAGGAACCAAAGTGAAGGATTTTGCTTTACTAGAATCAAAAAGAAAGTCGAGCTGCTAATTTTTTAGCAATCTTTTTAGCGGGGGCAAAGAGAGGTTTAAATCTTTCTTTGCCTTCTTTTGTAAATTTATCTTTTATTACATCATCAATAATTATTTTATTATCAATCTCATAGAGAGCATTAATTTCAACTTGATCCCGAATGTATTGTTCTATATTAGTTACTTGTTCTACTAGACGAGTTCCTTCTGCAGAATATTCAAAGATATCAATATGACCTTCTTCTGCTAGAACATAATGTAGGACAGGTTTAACTTGTTTGATTTTAATTTTAAATTTGTTCTTGGTTGCTTCTTTGATGATTGGTTCTGCAGCATTCTTTAAAGCATTCAAAACTGTTGTAGATGCTATTGTCGCAGCAGTGGTTACTACTGCGACAGCACCAGCCGTAGCAACAAGAGAAGGGTCAGGTAAATTAATATCGACTCCATAAACACTAAAAGTGGGTTGAGGTTTAGTATCTGCTGGTATTTCAGCAATCGGCACTTGGGAAGGAGGAGTTTGAGTAATCTGATTCAGTTGAAGAGGTGGGGTAGTATCTGGAAGACCTCTTGGTTTTTCTTCCTTTAGATCTTCTTGTTTCTTTTGTTCTGCTCTCACTGCATAATCAAACTCTTCTTGTGTTGGGACATCAATTACTGGATAATTGATAGTCGTATCTGGCATATTAATAATTGGCATATCAACACTTGGTATCACAGATCGTTCTGCTTTCCTAATTACGGGAGGTTCTATTGTTGGAATAATTGATGGAGCATCAATCCTAGAAGAATTAATTTTTATTGGTTTTATTTCCATTTGCCACATCCTGTATTCTTGGATACTTCACTACTATATCAGCACATATTTTTGCATAAGGACTATCTGGATGAAATGAAATTCCATTCTTCACTGCCTCACCACACTTTAAAAGTCTCACAAGTTCAAAATCGAGTCTTGCTTTATCTGCTTCTGCTTGCTGTCTTGTAATTTCTACACGAGCTCGTGCCTTACAAAGTTCTTGTAATGAACCATCAAGAGGAAAATTAAAACCCAAACTCACTCCAAAGTTTCCACTATGAGATTGGTATGATGTTGGATCTTGACTTCCATTAAAACTTCCCAAAGAAAATGGGGCAATACTCATTGTAGGACCTTGACAAGAAACTCCATTGCCAAATGTATTCAAGGCATAAGGACCTTGAAGCACCTGAACTGCCTGGTTAGTTACATTACCAGTTGCAGATGCTGAAGGTCCCGCAATATTTGTATTGCTTGGTGCCTGTTGTGCAAAAGCAGAAGTTCCGATTAATATTATTGCGTAAAGACTGATATAGTATTTGCTATAGAATCTTCCGTAGTTTTTCTGTCTATCCATGTTTCCTTTGCCACTCCAGGAGTCAGATAAGTCTCACTAAATTGGAATGGAGCACCTTGAGTTTGAATTGTGTAATTCATACCAGGAGTAGGAGTTCCTGGTATATTAATATTGGTGCCAGTGACTGTGTAAGATGTCCCAGTTGTATATTCTATTTGTTTGATGACCTCAACCACTTCAGTGCGTGTTTTTGTTTCTGAGGTGATTGTCCCACTAGTGAAGTTGGGAGTTACTGGTCCAGCGTATGAGGGACACATAACTCCCAGAACTGCAACCAGTCCGAGAGTTATGTGTCTCATTTAAATACACTTAATTCGACGGATCTTTGTGCTGTTCCAGTGCTTCCAGGACCACCGGCAGTGATAGTAGCAACACCAGTAGGAGTTAAAGTGCCTGCAAGAGATCCTTTATCTCCACCTAACTGAGTAGTAGAGTTGCTATAAAGGTTGGGAGAAGCAATTGTTCCAGAAGCTGCCGACTGAGTGGTGACAACAGTATCTGCAGTAATTGATGTTTCTGAAAAAGTAAATGCTTGACCTGCCGTATTGACTTCATAAGAACTGGCAGTTCCAATACCGCCGAATGTATTTGCTTTAATATTTGTACCCGATACTGCATATGAGGCTCCAATTCTTTCTGATTGGACCACTGCCCCTTGAACGTTTAATTGTACCGAATCAGTGATTTTAGATGTGATTTCAGCAGCACTTGTAGGAATGGCAAAGAATAACGAAAAGGCTAATAGAAGTCTTTTCATTTTTCTATTTTATAGGACTAAAAGTATTTATCGTCACCATTTTTCATATTTAACTACTTGTGGTATGATATAAATAAGTCGAATTTATTAAATTTTATGACCGAACAACAGGAACATCTTGCAAATCTCGTAAAGCAAGCACAAGACCTATCTCTTGAATTGGAAGGATTGCAAACTAAGGCTACAGCAAAAAGAGAACTTTTTCTGAAGGTTCAAGGTGCGATTGAGTATCTTACCCAAATTGGTGTAACTCTTCCAGAACCAGAACCAGAAGAAATTCCACTTCCAGAAACAGAAGAACCTGAAACGGAAGAAGAATGAGGTTTAGTCCCCGAAAGGGGACTTTTTTATGACTTGACACCAGAACCAGACCGTAGTATGATAAATAGGTAAACAAATGTTAAGGATTCCTCATAATTCTTAACATTGTCAAACACCCGTTAACCGAGACCTATGGGTGTATAAGAACGTCTCTCATACCCACAATGGAGGGTGTTGTGGGATATACTGTAACCATCCAGTTCCCCCTGGACTTTTACTTACCCTTTTAAAACAAATGACTGCTTCAATCGCTTCACGCCGTTCTGGCGAAAATACCTGGGAACAATTTTGTAACTGGGTGACTTCAACCGATAACCGTCTTTATGTCGGGTGGTTTGGTGTTTTGATGATTCCAACGCTGCTTACTGCTGCTACTTGTTTCATTATCGCATTCATTGGTGCTCCTCCTGTGGACATTGATGGTATTCGTGAACCCGTTGCTGGTTCTCTAATGTACGGAAACAACATCATCTCTGGTGCCGTTGTTCCTTCGTCCAATGCAATTGGACTGCACTTTTATCCCATCTGGGAAGCTGCTTCCCTAGATGAGTGGCTTTACAACGGTGGACCTTTCCAACTTGTTGTCTTCCACTTCCTCATCGGCATCTATTGCTATATGGGTCGTGAATGGGAACTCTCTTACCGTCTAGGTATGCGTCCTTGGATTATGGTTGCTTACAGTGCTCCTGTTGCTGCTGCGAGTGCAGTTTTCCTGGTCTATCCTTTCGGTCAAGGTTCTTTCTCTGATGCAATGCCTCTGGGTATTTCTGGTACGTTCAACTATATGCTTGTGTTCCAGGCAGAGCACAACATCCTGATGCACCCCTTCCATATGCTTGGAGTTGCTGGTGTGTTCGGTGGTTCTCTGTTCAGTGCAATGCACGGTTCTCTGGTTACTTCCTCGCTGGTTCGTGAAACCACTGAGAATGAGTCTCAGAACTACGGTTATAAGTTCGGCCAAGAAGAAGAGACTTATAACATCGTTGCTGCTCACGGTTATTTCGGTCGTCTTATTTTCCAATATGCGTCCTTTAATAACTCCCGTTCACTGCACTTCTTCCTTGCTGCCTGGCCCGTTGTAGGCATCTGGTTCACTGCTCTTGGTGTGAGCACTATGGCTTTTAACCTCAATCGTCGGGGTCCCGTCCTAGCAATTTGACGGTAAACATCGGGTGAACTGCTGGAAGCCCTCCACAAATGGGTAATCAGCATCCAAGTCCAAAGTACACTTTGGAAAGGTTCAGAGACTACCTGAGGAGTTCAGTCTCCTTAATAACAGGAATAAGTGCCCGACATCCTAAACGGATGAAGATATAGTCCACTCCTTAAAGATGGTAAATTTAAGGGTTCAGTGTAACGGTTTCAACTTTAACCAATCTATCGTAGATAGTCAGGGTAAAGTTATTAATACTTGGGCAGATGTGCTCAATCGTGCAGGACTCGGAATGGAGGTAATGCACGAACGGAACGCTAGATTTGTTGGTGTTCTTGCTTAGGAATAAGCATTAGTAAAATCGGGTTAAACGGGGAAACTCTCTATGAGACAATCCCGTACCAAGTCAGAAAGGGTTTAAGTTTTCTGAAAGGTCTAACGACTAGGTGGTGAGTCCCAACAATAATCCACCCACGAATGCCCGACATCCAGAACGGATGAAGAGATAGTCTGAACTTACTAGTGATAGTAAGAAGTAGAGGATAAAGAACCACTACGATAACAAAATTGCACAACTTCCCACTTGACCTTGCTGCCGCAGAAGCAACTCCTGTTGCTCTTACTGCACCTGCAATCGGTTGATAAAATTGGAGACCCTTTACGGGTCTCTTTTTTTGTGCTATAATGGAGTTTAAGATTTTATAAATAGTTAAAAGATTAAACACCATAATGAGAACCACGAAGATTTGTAGAACCTGCACACAAGAACTTCCTATCTCTGATTTTAGAGAAGGTCGTAGAAGGTGTTTAAGATGTGAGGAAAAAACTTATGCTGAAAACTGGGCAAGTAAAACTCACATTACTTGCAACAAGTGTGGTGTAGAAAAATTGATTTCTGAATATTACAAAGGGCACAAAAGGTGCAAGGAATGTTATAGTAAAGACTATAAGGATAAGAAACCTTCCTTTGATGATAAGAAGGACTATATGTTGAAATATACTTATGGAGAAGATTTTGGACTAGACGAATATAAAAAACTCCTTCAGGAACAAAATGAAGTTTGTGCTATTTGCTTTAATCCAAATACCAATGGTAGAAAAGATAGTAATAGTCTTTATGTGGACCACGACCATAATACTGGTAAAGTTCGTGGATTGCTTTGTAGCAACTGTAATAGAATGCTTGGTCTAGTTGGTGATAATTTAAATACATTAAGTAGTGCAGTTAAATATCTACAAAAGCACCAATAATATGAGTCATAATACCCAAAACGAACCTATACCTAACTGGATAATCTGGGCAGGCATAGGACTTATGATATTCACAATACTTTGCTTTGTCTTACTAACTGTTGGGATGATTTATGAATGAGCAAAAGAATAAATAACTAAAAAGTATCTCATAAGATGGACTCACAAGAACTTCGCAATCTTCAAGAAGCATATATGGAAGTTGTTGAAAATCAGAAACTTGATGAAGAAATAACTCCCGAAAGAAGAACACAATATAAAAGAGGTCTTAAAGTTAGACAAACAAACCAAGAAACTGGTTTTGGTAAAGGAAGACCAAGAAAAAGAGCAACCTCACCACAACCAGGAGCACAACATTATAGAAAAGGAATGACGCAATCTCATCGTGATACTATGAGAGATGCTGCGAGAGAAGAAAATCCCGAAAGACCAGAAGGTAGTGGTTCTCTTCCAAAGGGTAAAAAGTTAGAAAGACAAAAGAAAACAGGTGTAAGTGCTGAAAGTTTTGATATTTACGACATCATCCTCTCACATCTTCTTGATGAAGGATATGCTGAAACACCAGAAGCAGCAGAAGCAATTATGGTGAATATGAGTGAAGATTGGAGACAGAGTATTATTGGTTGAGTATAATGTGATATAATACGTAGGAGACCTGTGAAGGTCTCTTTTTTTATGAGCAATAATACTCATTGACCTCTTTTGTAAAGTATTGTAAACTAAATATGAGAAATACTAAAAGGAGGATTGATGGTATCTTCATCACTTTCATTACCAAACCAACAACGAAGTTGGTTTGATTTACTTGATGATTGGTTGAAAAGAGATAGGTTTGTGTTTATTGGATGGAGTGGTTTACTTTTTATGCCTTGTGCTTACCTAGCATTAGGTGGATGGTTTACTGGAATTACATTCGTCACGAGTTTTTATACACACGGTTTAGCATCCTCATTTCTAGAAGGTTGTAATGCGTTGACCGCTGCGGTAAGCACCCCAGCAGATGCTATGGGTCATTCTCTTCTTCTGCTCTGGGGTCCTGAGGCTCAAGGGGATATCGTCAGGTGGTTCCAACTTGGGGGACTCTGGACTTTTGTGGCACTCCACGGTGCCTTTAGTTTGATTGGATTTATGCTTCGTCAGTTTGAGATTGCTCGTCTTGTAGGCATTCGTCCTTATAATGCTATTGCGTTTTCTGGTCCGATTGCAGTATTCGTTTCTGTATTCTTGATGTATCCACTGGGTCAGTCCAGTTGGTTCTTTGCTCCATCCTTTGGGGTAGCAGCAATCTTCAGGTTCCTGCTGTTCCTTCAGGGTTTCCATAACTGGACTCTCAACCCCTTCCATATGATGGGAGTTGCTGGTATACTAGGAGGAGCACTACTCTGTGCGATTCACGGAGCAACCGTAGAAAACACTCTATTTGAAGATAGTGAGCAAGCAAATACATTCAAAGCATTTGAACCTACGCAAGAGGAAGAGACTTACTCAATGGTTACTGCGAACAGATTCTGGTCACAGATTTTTGGTATTGCTTTCAGTAATAAGCGTTGGCTTCATTTCTTTATGCTTTTCGTTCCCGTTATGGGTCTTTGGACTTCTTCTATTGGTATTATTGGTCTGGCTCTCAATCTTCGTGCTTACGATTTCGTGAGTCAGGAGATTCGTGCAGCAGAAGACCCTGAGTTTGAAACCTTCTATACCAAGAATATTCTCTTGAATGAAGGTCTTCGTGCTTGGATGGCTCCAGTAGACCAACCACACGAGCAGTTTGTGTTCCCAGAGGAAGTACTTCCGAGGGGTAATGCTCTTTGATTTTATAAGACCCTTCGGGGTCTTTTTTTATCACACAAGACCTATAGTAGTCCTACATACAACAGTTACTTCTTACTTATGAAAACCTTAACTCTTACAGAAGAGCAAATCAAACTTCTTGCTGATGCAGTATGGATGCGTCAGCGTCGTTTTATTGCTGGAGACAAACGATTCAAAGAATATGGGGAGATACTGAATAATATTCTTGAAGATATGGAATACACTCCATCAAGATTTTGAATGTTTTCAATTCATAACAAAATCTACCACATTAACAAGAACCCATTATAATTACAAATGAGTTCTTACTTTTTTATGAAGATCTTTTTAGATACAGCAGATGTTTCAATGATTAGTCCAGCATATGAGACTGGACTATTGGATGGAGTCACTACAAATCCATCACTAATTCTCAAAAGTGGTAGACAACTCCAAGAAGTTATTGAAGAAATTTCCACAACATTTACAAATTTAGAAAGCATTTCAGCAGAGGTTGTTGCAGATACTGCCGAAGAAATGCTTTCACAAGCACAAAAATTTTATACAATTGCACCAGCAGTTACAATCAAAGTTCCTTGTACTGTAGAAGGACTTAAAGTATGTAAGTTTCTGACAGATAAGGGAATTCAAGTCAATGTAACCCTGGTGTTCTCAGTAGCACAAGCAATTCTTGCATCCAAAGCAGGAGCAACATTCATTTCACCTTTCGTTGGTCGTTGGATGGATAATTCAATTGATGGAATTGAACTTATCAAAAACATCCGTAAGGCATTTGATTACTCAGGAACATCTACACAAATTCTTGCAGCATCTCTTCGTGATGTAAGACAGGTAGAACAATCTGCTCTAAATGGTGCTGATGTGGTTACAATTCCTCCTATTGTATTCTGGGCAATGTATAGTAACATTATGACTGATAAGGGTCTAGAACTCTTTCAGAAGGATTGGGAAACCGTTATTGATAATCAAAAAGAATGAAATCAATAGTTATATTTGGAGCAACTGGAGACCTTTGCAAAAGGAAACTTATACCGGCACTTTATTCTCTTCATAAGAAAAATCTTTTACCAAAAGGATTTAAAATTATTGGTGCTTCCAGAACCAAACATAGTAAGGAGAGTTGGGTTGAGATTTTAGGGCATTATTCTCAAGAGTTTATTAAAAGACTTAATTATGTTTCTTGTGACCTAAGTGATGTAGAATCTTTAAAACTGATAGATTCTTATGATGACACCACTTATTTTCTATCAGTTCCTCCAGAAAGATATGTTGATGCAATTACCAATCTAAAAGAGGCAGGTAAGTTAGATGACGCAGAAAAATCCAGAGTCATTATTGAGAAACCTTTTGGCACCGATCTTCAATCTGCTAATCATTTACAATCTGTGGTGGCTGGATATTTACGCGAGAAACAAGTATATCGCATTGATCATTATCTCGGTAAAGATACTGTTAATAATATCCTTGCCACCCGCTTTAGCAATATATTATTGGAACCACTTTGGAACAGGAACTTTGTAGAAGAAGTTCAGATCTTTGCAACTGAAACAATTGGTTGTGAAGGTCGTGCTCAGTATTATGATACTGCTGGTGCTGTGAGAGATATGCTTCAAAACCACATGCTTCAGGTGCTTGCATTGATTGCAATGGAACCTCCTTGTAAAAATGATGCTAAAGAAATTCGCAGAGAGAAGGTTAAGGTTCTCGCAGCGACAAGACTGGGTGATAATGTAGTTCTTGGACAATATGATGATTATAAAAATGAGGAAGGAGTAACTCCAGGTTCTCAAACTCCAACCTTTGTTGCTGGTGAGTTGTATGTTGATAATTGGAGATGGAAAGGAGTTCCATTTCACTTTATGACTGGTAAAAAAATGCCTGTAAATTGTGTTGAGGTTGTGATTAAGTTTAAGTCTCCACCACAACAATTGTTTGATGGGCACGATTGTAATGATAGAATTGTAATGAGATTGCAACCAGATCCACATTTGGATATGAGTATTGATATTAAATCTCCTGGTCTAAATGATAAGGTAGAAACGGCAATTCTTCAGTATCATTATCCAGTAGAAAAAGCAATTGATGGTTATGTAAAACTTTTTTATGATGCAATTAATGAAGATCAATCACACTTTGTTCACGCAGATGAAGTGTTAGAATCTTGGAGAATTGTTGATGATCTTTTATGTACTGGAGATCAATGTCGTATTATGACAATGCCATATCTTTATAACGAAGGTGTTTGGGGACCTTGGCAAAAAACAGAACTGATTACTAAGTGGGATTATCCACTCAAATTAAAATAGGAGTAAAAAAATGAAAGTAGGATTGATTGGATTAGGTAGAATGGGTGAAGGTATGTCTCGTCGTATGATGAAGGCAGGAATAGAAGTTTGGGGTTACAGAAGAAATCTTGATAAGGCAAATGAATTATTTGAAAGGGGTTATATTTCTGGATATGCTGCCGATATTGAAACTCTTGTTAGGATAGTTAAACGAAATAAAAATGGAGAACAACCTGGAATTTTTCAGATGGTTGTACCTGCAGAAACAGTAGAGGAGACTATCAATGAGCTACTACGATATTGTGGTGAAGGAGATATTATTATTGATCATGGCAATAGCAATTTTAAAGACAGTCGGAAGAGAGCAGAACGACTTGCAAAGCAGGGCATCCAGTATATTGATTGTGGCACTAGTGGTGGTGTTTACGGTTTGGATCGTGGATACTGTCTTATGGTTGGAGGTGGAAATACTGCAGTCGCCACTTGTTCGCGCATTTTTAATGCACTCGCCCCAGGAATTGACGCTGCCCCCAGGACTCAATTTGACTCAGACATAACTTCTGCTGAATATGGGTGGTTGCATTGTGGTGGACCAGGTGCAGGGCACTTTGTAAAGATGGTGCATAATGGTATTGAATATGGTATTATGCAAGCATACGCAGAAGGATTCAACATTATCAAGAATGCAAATGCAGGTGCTCAGTATGTCAGAGAAGGAGATGCAGAAGTTGCCCCAATGGCAGATCCAGAATCTTACTGCTATGATATTGACGTTGCTGAGGTTGCTGAGTTATGGCGTCGTGGTAGTGTGGTTGGGTCTTGGTTACTTGACCTTACTGCTGATGTGTTACGCAGGGATGGTAGACTTAAACAGTTCTCTGGAGGCGTATCCGACAGTGGTGAGGGTCGCTGGACTGTTTCTGCCGCTGTGGATCTGGGGATTCCCGCTCCTGTTATTACTACTGCGCTATTTGAAAGATTTAACTCACGCAATCTCGGATCCTTCGGAGCAAAAATCTTGAACGGAATGAGGTTTATGTTTGGGGGACATCACGTTAGATGATTAGTTCAGAAACACCTTATAAATTGGATGAGATCATTCGTGATACTTGGCCACAACTTTACAGACCCATGAAAAAAGAGTATAATAAAGAAAAGGAAACTAAAAATGAAAAAGTATAATGAAGAATATTTTTCAGTAATTGATAGAAACACTGGAAAAAAACTTATGGATTGTGGTTTGGAGGAAGATGCTCTTGAGATGGTTTCTTTTGATCCCCAAAACCGCACTTATACTCGCAATAAGTTTCTGATGGGTCAGGTGATTGATGTTGAGATACCAAAGGCACTGCCAACGAATGAAATTGCTATCAATACCAAACCTTATCAAGAGCATCAAGATGAGTGGATGGTTGAGAAAATTAATCAATTACCACAAATCAAACTTCCTGATAGGCAAGCAGAACCTTTTATGGTATGAATCATCGTAAAAGAAAACAATCTGAGAATCTTAAAAAGAAGAGGATGCACACCCCTGATCTAAATAGTCTAAGTCGTGCTTGGGCAAGGAGTGCTTGTGCTCATAAATACAAGAAAAAAAGTTGATAGTTAAATGGGAAGATACGTTAAAACTAGAATCGTTACTGATGGATTGATTTATCTGAATGATGCTGGAAACTCTAAGTCATATTCTGGTGTCGGAACAGCAATCAAGAATTTAGTTGGATATGGTGCAACTAATACATCATTTAATCAAACATTTGTATCTTCGGGGACCAAGAGTCATTTTGTATCAACTGGAGCAACTTCTTATATAAGCAATACAAACGTAAGTGTAAGTGCTTCAACAGGTAGTGGTTTTACTATTTGTATGATGATTAAACCACAGATTTTAAATACTGTTGATGGCTGGAATTATTGGCTTGAACAATTAACTTCCAATTCATTAATAGAATTTGGAGTAATTTCAAATGGAAGTTCCAATCCATTTTATCCTCTAAATGGGGGTGCAGGAACTGCTGGATGGCAGATAAAAGATAATTTAAAAATAGAAGGACAAAAAGTATTTACTTCAGTTGGTACTACTGCTTGGACTGTTCCTGTTGGGGTAACTTCTATCACTGCTGTTTGTGTTGGTGGTGGAGGAGGTGCTGGTGGTGGAAGTTCTTTCTATGAGGGTGCTGGTGGTGGAGGTGGTGGTCTTTCTTATGGTTCCACTGCTGTAACTCCTGGTGATACTCTTTATATTAGAGTTGGTGCGGGGGGATCGGGTGGTAGATCATATAATTATGATAATGCTGGTTCTCAAGGTGGTGCTGGAAATGCAGGAGAATCAAGTTATATAAAAACTGGATCACATTCTGAAACTTCACTTCTTGAAGGTGGTGGAGGAGGTGGTGGAGGATATGCTGGTTTTCCTGATGCAGTTGGTGGTAGTGGAGGATCTTCTAGTGGAACCATAAGGACTAATGGTGGTTCTGGTGGTGCTGGTGGTAATGGGAGTAGCCTTCGTGGTGGAGGTGGAGGTGGTGCTGGTGGATATACTGGGAATGGTGGTGCGGGTGGGAGTGGTAGCAATGCTCAAAATGGATTTGCTGGATCTGGTGGTGGAGGTGGTGGAGGTGGAAATAGTTCTGCTAATCTATTGGAAGAGGTAGTTAATCCTGGTGGTGGAGTTGGAATAAATGAAGAAGGATCTGGAGGATCTGGGGGGACTGGCAATCAAACATTATTATCTTTAAATTCTGGGTCACCTGGATCTTGGGGAAGTAGGGGAACTGCTTCAACTGGAGATTCTACTAAACAAACAAGTAGATCTGTCGGAGGTCTTTATGGTGGTGGAGGAGGTTCAAGAACTTCTGCATCAACTTATAGATTTGTTAGAGATGGAGGAAACGGTGGTCAGGGTGCAGTGAGAATTGTTTGGGGTCCCAATAGATCTTATCCAATCAATAATACAGCAAATCCCATACCAGTAACACAATATGTAGAACTTAATGGTGGAGTATATTTTGGTGGAGGAAGTTCAACTGACTGGAATTTTGTTGTTTTTGGAGTAACAACAAACTATTATACTTTTATATCTACAAATGGAAGCAATAAAACCTTAGGTTCTTCTAATGATTGGAACACAGCACCAGAAATTAACTTAAGTAAGATTTTTGGAACAGGAACAAGTAACTATAGTTGCTTATGGAACAATTGTATGATTTATAATCGTGAATTAACAAATGAAGAAATCCAAATAAACTTTGAAGCATTTAGACGTAAATTTGGAATCTAAATATTCATAAGTTGCAAAAACTTATGACTCCTCTTCATTCGTCCAAAGAATACTTGTTTAATCTTTATACAACAAGTTCTGGAGAAGCAAAACGAATATGGAGGCAACATATTAAAGAACATTGGAATCATAAATGTGCTTATTGTGATTCTGAAGAAAACCTGACCATTGATCATATAGTTCCAAGATCAAAAGGTGGAACGGATTTCACAAACAATGTTGTCTGTTGCTGCCATTCCTGCAATCAAGACAAGAAACATACTCCTTGGGAAGATTGGTTTTCCGAACAAGATTTTTTTACAGAAGAAAAAAGACGTGCTATACTAAAATGGATGCACAATAAGAAGGAGCAAGTGCTCTATAAATATCCACAAAGACAAAATAAAGTTTAAAAGTATTATGAATTTTACAATTTATTCAAAGCAAGGTTGCCCCTATTGTGATAAGGTTAAAATGGTTTTAACTCTTTTGAGTGAAACAAAGAAATACAATGTTATTTCTTATGAACTTAATACAGATTTCAATAGAGAACAATTTTATGCAGAATTTGGAGAAGGTTCAACTTTTCCTCAAGTTATTCTAAACGATAAACATATTGGTGGATGTACTGATACAATCACATACTTACAAGAAAATAATATGCTCTGATCGTGTCCATAAATAATTCTGAAAATTATAGCATTAATCGTGGTTTTGAGTTAATGCTTAGAAAAAAAGGAGGAGAGGAAAAAGAAACAAAATTGATACCAAAAACTTTCAATTTTGAAAAAGTATTTTCTCTACTCAAAAGAGAGATATACCTCAAAATTGAATTAGATATAATGAAAAAAAAGTAGTCTCTCGGAGAAGATCAATGACAGCAACATATTTAGTGTTTGGTTCTTTTTTAATTGTTTTATTTTTTATGGTGGGACTTTTTATCGGATGGAGTGCCAGAGAATATATGATGAACTATCAAGAAGGACCAAAACAAATTGCTTATCATCCAGAGTTTTACAATAAAAATGGTGAGTTAATTGATCAAGAAATTGTTTCAGTAAGATTTGATCCTGATTATTTTATTGATGAAGATGATAGTGATAATGATTGATAAATAAATTTAATTAATTTAATTCTGCATTAATTTTATGACAATGACAGTAAAAGAAAAAACAACGACTAAAAGAACCACTTCAAAAGCAAAAGAAGTTGTAAATGAAAATATAGATCTTCCTGCAAATCCTTTTGCTTTTGAGGTTTTGAATCTTGCAAGTTCCCAGAGAACTAATGCAAAAAAAGTTGAGATTCTTAAAAAATATGAACACGATTCATTGAAAGCAATTTTTATTTGGAATTTTGATGAGTCAGTAATTTCACTTTTACCAGAAGGAGAAGTTCCTTTTTTTGGTGATAATACAATGAAGACAACAACAATGTCTGAAAGAATTGAAGATTCAATTAGGCAAATGTCTGATTCTTCAATTGGAGCAATTGATCAAAAGTATTCCACTCTCAGAAAAGAATATACATTGCTTTATAATTTTGTAAAGGGTGGAAACGATTCATTAAATGGAATTCGCAGAGAGAGCATTTTTGTTAATTTGTTAGAGGGAATTCATCCTCTTGAAGCAGAAATTATTTGTCTTTGTAAGGATAAAAAATTACAAACAAAATATAAAATTACCAAAGAGATAGTTTCTGAAGCATATCCAGATATTACTTGGGGTAATAGAAGTTGATTATGGTTTTAATACATAAAAATTGTGATCCATCTGTGGCAAACAATAAATCTTTGCCGAGAAATTCTTACTTGGTTGCATATCAAGAAAGTAATGAAAAAAAATATGATATTGTTCAAGCAGGTTCTTTTGTAGAAGTATTTGATAATTACTATGATCAATATGGAAAAGGATGTATTTTAAATATCAAATGGTCAGAAGGAACAGTAAATCCAAAGTCATATAACTATCAAGTTAAAGATAAAAAATCAAAAAAATAGTTTGGAATGGGGGTTGATACAACCCCTTTTTTGTGTTAAAATTTTGAGAGAGATTAGTATCTTATGGACAGAGAAAAACTAAAACTAATTGTCCGTAATCTTGAATTGTTGGTTGATTCTCTAAAGGCAGAAATCTATTCTGATGTCTCTGCTTATAAACCTAAAGAACCAATGGGAAAAAGACCAATTTTAGATTACGACGAAATCTTTGAGGATAATAATGACTGATACTGGAAGAGCAAAGAAACTTGTAAAACTTCTTGAGAGGTTAATTAATCAAGATCATCTTTATACGGATGATAAAATAAAAGAAATGAAAGCACAACTTCGTACTGTAAAAGAAGAAATTGCACAATTAGAAGCAAAAACATCAAAAGGATTTGGAAAGAAATGAAACCAATTAAAGCAAAAGACCTTCTTGAATTAGATAAGGAAATGAAAGTTGTGATGCTTAATCAAACACAACTTCCACAAACTCTTGTTTATCAGGGTGGAAAAAATGATTACTCTGAAGAACCTATTCATACAAAGATTCCACCAAATGAAAAGGACTGTGGTAAATGGGTTATTGAGCAATTACTTGCAAATGAACGTGGGCACTGGGGTCCATTGGAGCATCCTGCGATTACTTTGGATTGCGTTGGATTTGTTCATAATGTAATGGTTCAGGCACGAACTCATCGTGTTGGTGTGTCTTTTGATGTTCAATCTCAACGTTATACTGGTCGTCGTGTATTGAAAGTTGCAAGTGGAGATCTTAAACCAGAAAAGGTGTATTATGTGCGTCCAGAAGGTCTCTACCTTGACCGTAAAGGGCATAAGTACGAATGGACAAGGGAAGATTATGAAAGGCAGTTAAAGTTCTGTCTGGCAGCATCTGAGAGATATGCAGAAGGTTATAATACTCGTGGTATGGCAGAAGAACATCTTCGTGATTATCTTCCACAGAATATTCGTCAAAACTTTGTAGTCTCATTCTCACTTCGTGCTGCACTTCACTTTCTTGATCTTCGTGCAAAGTTGGATGCTCAAGTAGAAATTCAGGCACTTTGTGAGGCAATGGTCCCTATTATTAAAGAATGGGTTCCTGAGATTTTTAGTTATTATGAAGAGAAGCGTCTCCATAAAGCACGTTTGAGTCCCTGATCTAAATAATCGTACATATTATTTTAACAAATGGCAATATATCCAATTATTCACAAAGAAACTGGTGAAACCAAAGTGATTGAAATGAGTGTCAATGACATTATGCAATGGTATAAAGACAATCCTCAATGGACAAGAGATTGGTCTCAGGGTTGTGCTTCTCCAGGAGAAGTAGGTGATTTATTGAGCAAACACGTTAGTAGAAACCCAGGATGGAATGATGTCCTCCGTAAAGTTTCAAAAGTTCCAGGTGCAAATGTAAAACCAATTTAACTATGGCAAGAAAAAGAAGAAGCAATGATAATCAACCAATCGGAGTTGGTTATACCTCCAAACAAATGAAGAGGAGAAAACCAATCAGTTCTGACTATCTGATTGATGTTGAACCTTTAACAGAGAATCAAAGAAAACTTTTTGAATCATATCAAAACGGAAAACATTTGGTTGCTTATGGTTGTGCTGGTACTGGTAAAACATTCATCAGTCTCTACAATGCACTTAAAGATGTATTAGATGAAACTACACCATACGAACAAATTTATGTTGTTCGTTCTCTTGTAGCAACTCGTGAGATTGGATTTCTTCCAGGGGATCATGACGATAAGTCTGCTCTTTACCAGATTCCTTATAAGAATATGGTAAAGTATATGTTCCAGATGCCAAGTGATGTTGATTTTGAGATGCTTTATGGTAATCTTAAATCTCAAGAAACTGTAAAGTTTTGGAGTACATCTTTTATTCGTGGCACAACTCTTGACAATTCAGTCATTATTGTTGATGAATATCAGAATCTTAATTTTCACGAATTGGATTCTATCATTACTCGTGTTGGTGAAAACAGTAGAATTATTTTTTGTGGAGATGCTACTCAATCTGATTTGGTTAAAACAAATGAAAGAAATGGCATTAGTGATTTTATGAATATTCTAAGAAAGATGGATTCTTTTGATATTATTGAATTTGGAGTAGATGATATTTGTAGATCTGGACTTGTTAAAGAATATATTGTTGCTAAACTTGAAGCAGGTTATTAATGCCCAATCCTTTAATTGAAAAATATAATGAACTATATGGTTCAAAGCAAAAGAAAATAGAAAGATTTAAATATGTGAATTTGAATCTCCCTCAATTGGAGAGGGAGACCATTGATGGAGTTCGTTATTATAAGGTTCCAAATGAAGACCAGTTAATTAAATTGGTCTCCATTACTTCTGTAACCAGTCATAAGAACCGTCAGTTTTTTGCTGATTGGAGAAAAAAAGTAGGAGAAGAACAAGCAAATAAAATCACAAAGCAAGCAACCAGTCGTGGGACTGATATGCATACACTTGCTGAAATGTATTTGAAGAATGAAGAGTTTAATTCTGAGGTTCTTCCAATTTCGCAAATGTTATTTGGAATTGCGAAACCTTATTTGAATAAGATAAATAATATTCACGCACTTGAAAATTCTTTGTATAGCAAAGTTTTAGGTATTGCGGGAACTGTTGATTGTATTGCCGAATACAATGGTGAATTAGCAGTTATTGACTTTAAAACTTCTAAGAAACCAAAACCAAGAGATTGGATTGAGCATTATTTCGTTCAATGTGCTGCTTATGCTTGCATGTTATATGAAATGACTGGTATAATGGTAAAGAAATTTGTCATCATTATGGCTTGTGAAAATGGAGAATGCGAAATTTATGAAGAATACGACAAAGGAAAGTACATCAAGTTACTCACCGAATATATTAGAGAATTTGTTAGAGATAAACTTCAGCAATATGAATGATAAACTCAAGGAAGAATTAAATAACAAGTTTCTATGTCCTCAAAAGTTCGCTCAGGATATAGAGAATATTGTCAAAGAATCTAAAATCAATTATATTGATGCAATCGTCACATATTGTGAAGAAAATAGTATTGAAATTGATACTATATCTAAATTAGTTTCTAAACCATTGAAAGAGAAACTTAAAAATGATGCTATGGAATTGAATTTTTTGAAAAAAACTACTCGTGCTAAATTGCCATTGTGACTCCTTTTGATGTATATAAAACTTACTTAGCATTCAAAAATCATTTTACAAAAGAAAATTACGATTACTTTAAATATTGTGGAAAGTCCAGAGCATCTCTGGACTCTTTTCATAAGAGGAAGGATAGGTATTTCTTTGAACGAACTTCCAGACAGAAAAATGATGATGAAATCAAAGCATATTTTGTAGCAAACTTTGCAGAATGTAATGACACTCAATCTTTATGGATTGGTGAAATCATTGAGAATGGGGAACAAGTTTATACAAATTGGTTGAAAAAAACTCAAAGTCTTTTTTACTTATTCAAAACAGAAGCAGAAATCTTTATAAACAAAGATAGTTTTGTGGAATTATTTGAGATAAAAAACAATCAACATCCAGAAATTCTCAAAAAGTATTTTCAAAAAGCAATCAGTTTGGAGACAATGGTTATATTGGATATGATATTGGGTTATGTGAAAAAGTTTGATAAGAAACTAACAGACCCAGTGTGGGAAACCGTCAGTCTGAGAATTCGCAAGTATCAACCTTTTCTAAATATTGATGTAGCAAAGTATAAACAAATTGTCAAGGAGATTGTTTTATGAGTGGATTTTTTGATTCAGAACAGGTCAGAGAATCTTTGTTTGAACTTGATGAACTTCAACACAAACTTTTTAGTGAATTATTTGAAATTCCTTTTTCCGATTCGGATAAAAAAAAGGACCTTCTAGAAACAATGAAGAATTTTTTAGAAAAACAAAAAGTCTTTATTTTTAGATTATCCCTATCTAATGACCCAGAAGCAATAGAAATGAAGAATCGAATTCTTGATTCTGCTTTATTATTTGGATTAGAACCAGGAGACAATATCAATACATTCTTTGCGAAAATGGAAGAGTCGATTGAAAACCTAGAAAAGACCCTTGACGACTGACCTTATATCTGCTATAATTAATACGGATAATACATCCAATACTCTCAATACAAAAAATACGGAGAATACAAATGTCATTTGCTGATTTGAAGAAGCAATCAAAACTGGGTTCTTTGACCGAGAAACTCATCAAACAAGTTGAAAAACTCAACGACGGTGGTTCCAAAGATGATGATCGTTTTTGGAAACCTGTAATGGATAAAGGTGGAACTGGTTCTGCTGTAATCCGTTTTCTTCCTGCTCCCGAAGGTTGTGATCTACCTTGGGCTCAGGTCTGGTCTCACGCATTTCAAGGAACTGGTGGTTGGTTGATTGATAACTGTCTCACAACTTTGGGACAAAACTGTCCTGTATGTGAAGCAAACCGAGAACTTTGGAATACTGGTAGTAAAGATAATCAAAATATTGTTCGTGATCGCAAGCGCAAGCTTTCGTATTTCGCAAACATCTATGTTGTAAAAGATCCTGCGAACCCTGCGAATGAAGGACGAGTGTTCCTTTATAAGTTTGGTAAGAAAATCTTTGATAAGATTATGGCTTCTATGCAACCAGAGTTTGATGATGAAGAACCAATCAATCCTTTTGATTTCTGGAAGGGTGCTAACTTCAAACTGAAGTTGGTTAAGAAAGATGGTTATTGGAACTATGATAAATCTGAATTTGCATCACCTTCTGCTCTTCTTGATGACGATGATGAACTGGAAGCAATCTACAAATCACTCAACAACTTGAATGATTTTGTTGCTCCAAGTGAATTCAAGTCTTATGAAGATTTGAAGAAACGTCTTGATTATACACTTGGCCTCAAGGGAACTCCCAAAATGCAGGATCCTGAGACTATTGGTGAGGAACAAGAATGGGAAAATGAAAGAACTGGAAAGTCTTCTGAACTTCCTAGCAATCTCCGTTCAGAACTGAATAGTTTGAGTTCTAGTAAGTCTTCCAGTAGTGAAGACGATGATGAGGATGATGCTCTCTCATATTTCCAAAAATTAGCAGAAAGTTGAAATCATTAAGGGAGGTTTATAACCTCCCTTTTTTATACCCCTGTGATTTTTGGATTATAACCACGTTTAGTTGTTTGATTAATGTATTGAGATGACTCATCATATTTCATAATATTCTTTGTATCACTTATGAATACTGAAAGAAATTCTGGTTTTAGAATTAAAATAAGTCTTTTCTTTTCATTTTGGTCAACCTCATATTCATAATTTGAAACTGCTTTAAAGTTATCTTTTGTTGATACTACGTTTCCTGTTGGTGCAGTAATTTTAGTATCTTGTTTTTCTGTAGATACTTTTATTTTTACGCCAGGTAATGGAGTTGCCATTTTTTTATTTTTATTTAGGATTGAGGTAGGAATTTAAATACTGGAACAACCTTTCCGTCTTGAATTTCTCCGACAATTTCATACAATGATGGGTCCAATACAACATCGTTATCAAAGACAACATCACCGACTTGTATAGTTGTAGATATACTGTTTCTTCCAACTACTGCAAAACTTCCACCCCAACTATTAGGCCAATCTGATAAAGTGTTTGTGATTGAAATTGGTATGTTTGTATCTCGTGCTTTTACTTGTAGGAATGATTTATTAGTTTCAATATCTTTTACAATGGCATCAGTATTTTCATTAGATACATAATTTCCAAAAACACGAACAAATTGATTTAAATTAATTGTGATTACATTGTCGGTATCATCACTTGGAAACTCAGATAGATTGTATTCAGTATCTGTTGTGTTTGTTGTGAGTGATATTGTTTTTTGTGGGTCAACTTGCAAACCACCAGGAACAATCAATCTATCAAAATCATCTCTAACTTCTATTGTTTCGTAGTGATGGACTTGTGCTATTGTTTCATCATCACCATACTTATCCAAAAGATACTTATAAAGACTATTATCATCTAAAGGCCATTTGTCATTTAGATTTGTAATATTATTTGTAATTAATATTACCCAATCAAGAGATGAATCATTATAAACTTTTTGCGCTACTTGATCTGGTCTCTCATTATCTATGATTTGATAATACTCAAATGCAGTAGTAGCATTTGCAATATCATCTCTAAGTTTTGCTCTTTTAAATAGATTTTTTGTTACCGTATAATCATCATTAAAACTTTGATTTGGAAAATTTGAGACGTACTCAAAGTTGGGAAGTTCTCTGAAGTATGACATATTAGTATCCTATATCGTTTTCTGTGATTTTATCATAATCACCAGATAGACCATCAAATATTGTATCTTGATAATCACTTTCGTATACGGGTTCAATTTCTTGAAATCCTAAAGACATTGTATAAGAAACTGGTTGTCCTTCTTCATATGCTGACCATTGACCATCAGGAGCATAATTTACGGATACTCCTTGAAGAGCACATATTTTAAATTTATTTACACCTGCGATTGATTTTCCTCCTACAGTTTTATATTCCAACTTAAACACATTAGGAGAACCAAGAAATACTGAACCATAACCAGCACCTTTTGTTGCATTAAGTTTTCTTGCAGCACTTCCTTGCTTGAAGAATCTGATGATTCTTCTTACATCTGCTGCCTCTGGTTCACTTCTTGGACTAAAACGATATGCGAATTGAAATTGACGGAGAGTTGGACCTTTGAATAAGAGTTCAAGATTTGAATTTGGAACTACTCCAGCTCCTCTTGCTAAAATACTTTCGGGAGAAACTTCAAATCCAGCTTTTTTTAATACTAATGACATTAATGATGATTTTACATCTGGGTTGTTAAAATCTAATGCACCCATTTGTGCTAATAATGCTGCTTGATTTATTCCACCTGTTGGTAATGAAGTATTACCTTTAAGACTTGTAATTAAATTTGCTACTTCAGTTAAAAGTTGTTGTCCAGCTACTTGCCCCAATTTGGACCCAACAAATCCAGTAGCTGCCATTGTCATATTATTCATTCTATCATCCCCCCATTCCACATTGTTGGAATCTGAGATTCCAGAAGGAATTGGAAGAATGACTGTTCCTATTGATTCCTTTAAACCACCTTTCAATGCACTATTTCTTTGAACTCCTTCAGTGAATATTTTTGAGATTTCAGTTTTATTTTCAAATAAATCTTCAAGAGGTGGTTTATAATTAAACATTGTAATGTGAAGAGTATCTTGTTGATTTTCAAGAATATCTTTTGGGTACTTTAAAAGACCTTTAAATAATTCTTTTTCATTTTTACTTTGGAAATTTTTGTTATTTCCTAAATTAAGTCCAGGGTCAAAAAAGTTTCCTTGTCCCGGTGGAGCAGAAAGTGCCGAACCTATTCCGGGAAAAACAGATGCTATTCCCGGATTTGTTCCTGCCGCAGCATTATTGACAATAAATCTTCCTTGATTTTGTGGTTGTGCTGCAGCATTAATCTTATTACCTTTTGCCGATCCTCCTCTCGTTTGGAAAGCAGCATAAGATACTTTATTGATAGTTGACGAATAATCTTTTGCTAATTGTGTGGGTTTATTTTTATCCCCATCCTGAAATAATTTTGGGTCCTTTATAGCATCACTGGTCCAACTACCATTTAGAAAAAATACAGAAGGGGAAATTACATTATGTGGTGGTTGCTCTTTGAGTTGATAATCTCCTGTTTTATAGTTGTATTCAATTCCAAGTCTAATTGAAGTTGGCGCACCACTTGGTTGTGATGTGTAATAATTGTCGTTTAATATTATCCAGTCAGACATTTATGGTGCGTCCCAAACTTTGGTTTTAAATACTGGTTGTCCTCGTCTATCCACAAATTTCTCTGTCGGAAGTAAGGATACTCCTGCCCATTCTCCTTCAGGCACTTTGAAGAAATCACTCATTACTCCAGAGAAGAGATATTTATGTAAAGTTTTCTTGGGTGCATTTACAATACCTGATTTATTTAGATAAGAATTTGCAACTGCTTCACGATACTTTGGTGTTAGGTAGTGAAGATTTGAACCAAAAAAAGAACCTTCTCTTGGATTTACTTCAATGATATAAGATAGTGGATGCATATCCCAATAATCATACCTTTGAGGATACTTGGCACTGTACATAAAAAACACTAAATCACCTGGAATAATGAAACTTGTATCCAACTGATTGATATCTTTTTTGTTGTATTCTAATAAAGAATTCATCAATGAATTGACATACCAACTGGTGCTTTTATATTTTCCTCCAGTTTCTTTTATAATTTCTTCTGCTATCATAATTTGATACCTAATTCTTTTTCTGTCAGAACACGAAACTCATAATTTCTATCCGCACAATATTCTTTTGCTGCTTCCCATTTTGCTTGATTGACTGCCCAAGTTTTGACTGAGTATGCCCAAGATTTTGTTTTTCTCTTTGGATTTGTTTCTGGCATTTTTAAATCTTTTTGTGGTTTAATCTCTACAACCAGATGCCTATTATTTCCATTTTTATCTTTATATTTAACGAAGAAGTCTGGGAAATATCTGTGAATTTTATTATCAATTGGAGAACGATAGGGAATCCAAAATTCTTCAGATTTCCAACCATTTACACTTTCAGTTAGGTCACAATATTGCATAAACTTCAATTCATATGATGACCTATAAACTATGTTTGTTGGGTCACCATTATATTTTTCTGGGTTTTGTGGTCTATATTTTCCTTGCCTATACTTACTATCTTCGTTACGAGGCATACATATTATATAATCTTAATCGTATTTATAAATGGCATCAAGAGGACCAGGAGCAGGACAACCTGAAGTTGGTTTTTTGTATAAGACAACAGATGAAGCATTAGAAATCTTTGGTAAATTATCCCTTACAAGTCAATTTAAGGTATCATTGCACTTGACTAATCGTGGTGCTGGTGATTTATTGATGAACTGGTTGGCAGACGCAGGAATTACAAGTGATGGAGAATTTTCAAAATTTGACTTTTATTGTGCGGAGACTTCACTTCCTGGCGCAACCTTTGATGTCACGGAAGAGATTGGGTCACGTCAAGGAGTGATAGAGAGGTTTCCAACTAAAAGAGTTTATCCAGATGTTACAATGACATTTTATGTTGATTATGATTATAAACTCATTCGTCTTTTTGAAGAATGGATGAATTATATCAATCCTGTTTATACAGATGCTGGAGAAGTTAAAGCAAATTCAAGGGGACAGGGAGACGCAAAAAATCGTCCAGATTTCTTTAGACTTAAATATCCCGACACATATAAGAGAATTATATCAATTGTAAAATTTGAAAGAGATTTGAATAGAACTAATGATGTGCCAAGAATAACTTATCGTTTGATTGATGCTTTCCCTACAAACATAGCAGCAATGCCAGTGACTTATGAAGGAAGTACAATCACTAAAACAATAGTTACCTTTAGTTACTCCCGTTATGTAATTGAAAAACATAAAACGAGGAGTAAATAAATAAAAGCACTGAACTATTGAATTATGCCATTACCTAAGATTTCTACACCAACGTATGAATTGGTTTTGCCATCAACTGGGAAAACAATTAAATACAGACCATTTCTAGTCAAAGAAGAAAAGATATTAATTCTTGCTCTTGAAAGTCAAGATACAAAAGAAATTACAAATGCAATCAAGCAAGTATTAAAAGATTGTATTTTAACAAAAGCAATTAAAGTAGAAGAACTTCCAACTTTTGATATTGAATATTTGTTCTTAAACCTTCGTTCAAAATCTGTTGGTGAGTCTATTGAATTAATTATTACTTGTGGTGATGATATGGAAACTCAAGTTCCAGTCACAATTTATATTGATGAGATTCAAGTTCAAAAAGAAGAAAATCATAGCACGGATATTAAACTTGATAGTTCTTTAGTTTTAAGAATGAAGTATCCATCTTTAGACCAGTTTATTAAAAATAATTTTGATTTTAACACAGAGCAAAGTACATCAAATATTGAAAAATCTTTAGATATTATTGCTTCTTGTATTGATATGATCTTTAATGAAGAAGAAAGTTGGGCAGCATCTGATTGTACTAAAAAAGAATTAGTTTCTTGGATTGAAACACTTGATTCAAATCAATTCAAACAGGTTGAAAACTTTTTTAATACAATGCCAAAACTTGCACACAAAGTAAAAGTTAAGAATCCAAAGACTGGAGTGGAAAGTGAAGTTACGTTGGAGGGGTTAACATCTTTTTTCGGTTGAGTATGGCTTATATGGAATTGGAGTCATACTTTAGAATTAATTTTGCATTACTTCAATTTCATAAATGGCCGATTAGGGATGTTGAAAATATGATGCCTTGGGAAAGAGATATTTACTTAGCACTTCTCCAACAACATATTGAAGATGAGAAACTAAAACAACAAAATGCTCAATAAATAATTCTAAAATAAGAAAGCAAGATGGTAATAGGTTCGGTTCTGAACCCAGAAAGAATAGTAGGTAAGCAGAATACAAACCAACAACTCGCCAAAAATTTTATTTCTGGTGGTTCTTTTCTTGGAACATCTTCAATTGCTTCTGCTGCAAATAAAATAGTAGGATTTCAAAGAGGGACTGCAAAACCAGTCCCATCTTCAGTAGATTCAATCGTAAGTACTATTTCTACAAATATTACAAACAATATAACAAGCACTTTAAATAATACTCTTCAAAGTTTCACTACAGATTATAAGAAAAGAGTATCTGATGTTGATTCTGCGAAACCAACCGGCATTCTAAGTAAGTTTTTAAGTACCTATAAGAGTGTAATACAATTCATTCAGTTTTTTGGCAACAAAAAATTTGTGAATAGAATAAGTGACAATTTAAAAAATCTTTCTAAATCATTTACAGAAAGTTTTGAAGTTGCAAAATTGATTCGTCAGGTCATTGTAAAAATAGTACAACAATTATCAAATCTTCCAAAAGCATCTCCAGGTGGTGGAGGTGGAATTGACATTGATGTTGATGTTCCCATGGGTGGTGTCAGAAAGAGCGCACCACGAGGACTTGGTAATATGTTCAAGGGAAGAGGCAAAATGCTTGCCCTTGGTGCTGGTGCTCTTGGATTGGGTGCTGTTGGTGCTGGCACAGTGAATGCTCTTTCTAATGTTGATGAAATTAGAGCAGGAATGCTTCAACCTGGAGATGGTGGAGACATCATATCAACGTTTAGTTCTGCAATAGAAAGATTTATTACAGCAATTAATACAATGATTGGTATTGGAAAGGGTCCTTCCAAACCTCCTGGTGGTGGTGCAGGAGGTGGTGGGGGAAGTCCTGGAGGTCCTGGTCCTGGAGGTCCTGGTCCTGGATCTCCAGTGGATTATAGTAATTTGAAAAGTGGTGATATATCTACTATGGCAGGCAAATCAGCAGTTTTATATGATGAATATAGAAATCTTGGATATACTGATGAGGGAGCAAAAAGATTAATTGCTGAAATTGGCAGAGAAGGTGGGATGGACAATAAAAACTTGTTTGGAACTCATACTGATCCTTCTGCAAAAATTCCTAATACTGGTATGTTTAGTTGGAATCAAGATAGAAGAACTGCTTTAATCGATCAGGCCAAAAAGGCTGGGGTTTGGGATGAGACCAAAGGTCAAATAAAAGAAACTGCTGAGGGATTGAGATTCCAAGCAAGATTTTCTGCAAATGAAATTAAGACGAGAGGTGCTGGAGTTCCTGAAGCATTAACCACTCAAGGTTATTCTGGTGCTAAAATATCACAATTACTTAGAGATAAGTATATTGTTTATAGAACTGATCGTGGTTATTCTGGGGGTCCTGATCCAGAATATGGATCAGTTAAAACTGGAGAATGGTATAAAAAATTGACTCCAGGATTGGAAAAAACATATAAACCAAAACCAGGAATAGGAGGTAGTTATGAGGAATTGCCTAAAGAATATGCTGCAGCATATAAGGCTGGAAAATTAAAATTAGAAGAATACAACAACTTAGCAACAGGTGTTTCTCAAGTTGCTCAAACAGCAGCACAATCACAAACAAATATTGTACCAATAGATTTGTCTGGTGCAATGCCTCAACAATCTCAAGGTGGTGGAGGAGGTATTTCTGCACCACCATCAACTCAAAAAAATGGTCCATCAGTTCCATTATTACCTTCTGCAAACACTGATAATTTTTTAGTTTTATATTCAAGAATGGTTTATAATATAGTAGACGGATAATGAAAAAAGTACTTTCTTCTCCTTTAGTTTCTGCTTCCAATAACATAGTTTCTTTTAGTGGAGATTCCTCAAGAAGACTAAAAGGAATTCAGAGAGATGTTGTTGATTTCTCTAAGTTTTTAAACACTCAAAATAAAGAAATTAATAGAATAAAATTACCTGAAAAAAGAAAAATTAAAGAACTTGCGAACTTAAACATTGCTTCAAGTTTTGGTTCTCCTGGAAATTTATTATCATCTTTACTTGGAGGGGCACTTGATGTTGCTGGTTTTCTTGGTAATATGTTCCCCCCAAGAGGAAAAATGGGTGCTCCTCAAAATACAAGAGGATTGAGACCACCAAAACCAATAGTTTCTGGTTCTAAGTTACAATTTGGAGGACTCAAATCTGTAGGTATTTTGAATGCAGTTTTTTCTGGATTGGATTTTGCTCAGGGATTGGCAGAGGGAGAAAGCACAGGTCAAGCAGCATCGGGAGCAGTGGGCAATCTTGCTGGTTCATTACTTGGTGGTGCCATTGGGCAAGCACTAATTCCAATACCTGGGCTTGGTTTTGTAATTGGAAGTATGGCAGGTGGATTTTTGGGTGGTTACACCGCAGATAGAGCATATGAACTTGCAACTGGTGGTGCTGGAGGTGTGTCTGGAAAAGTTGAAGAAAAACTAAAGGCACAAGAACAACAACAAAAGGCATCAGTTCAAGAAAGTGGATTTGGTGATGTAATAAACAGATTTAGTGACTCTGTAGGAAAGTTTGAAAACTTTGTCTATAAGTCATTTGCTTCTGTGGTAAATGGTGCCGCAGCTGCTGCTGGTTCTGATGAAATGATGTTGGATTACGGTTTAGACCCAGATGCAATTCCAGATGCTCCTGAAATTCCAGGAGAACTTCCAGATATGACTGCTGAAGGTGGTCAAATGCCCAGCAAATATACTTCATCTCCTTATGGTTGGAGATGGGGAAGAATTCATAGTGGTGTTGATTATGCTATTACGGAAGGAACACCAGTAAGTGTGATTCAACCTGGTCAAGTAACATACGCACAATTTAATGATGGTGGGTATGGATATGCTGTACAAATTGCACATCCTGGTGGTTCTAGTAGTTTTTATGGGCACTTAAGTAAAATATCAGTCAAAGAAGGACAACAAATAGAACCTGGAACTGTAATTGGAAATGTAGGAAGCACAGGAAATTCTACGGGACCTCACGTTCATTTTGAAGTTAGACAAGGAAGTAAAAAATTAGAAATACCTACAAGTGAGGGAGATAAGTATTTTAGATTCGGTGGCAATGTAAAAGTCAAACCAAAGGCAGGAGTTTCGGGAGCAGGTTCTAATCCTTTTGTTTTAGAATTACACGCAGACCCAAATGCAAAAGGACAAAAGACAGGATTAATCCCAAGCAATACCAGTCCAGATACTGCTGTTTCTCAAGCACTTGTTTCTAGTTTCGGGACTTATGGTAAAAATTTTAGAGGAGGATTGGGTGTTACAAATAGAGGTGGAAATATTCTAGAGTCAGATATGGCATTAGGTGCTGAAGCAAATGCAAAAAGAATAGTTGAAGCAATGATGAAAGACCCTAAACGTGCATATCATATTTTTGCAGGACACGCTGATGTAACAAAAGGTGAAACTGGTGCTCCTGGAGAAAAGGAATATAATTTAAAAACTGCTGAATTGGTTGAAAAATTAGCAAAAGCACAGAAATTAAATGTAATGTACCATAAATCTATTATTGCAAATGAAGCAAGTGATCCAAATTCAAATCTTTCCAGAATTAAAGCAATAATGGATGCTTCAAAGAGACCTGGAATAGGAGGTCCAGATTTAACTCCAGAGGCAATTGCTGCATATCAATCTGGAATGATTCAAAATCTCCAACAATACCCTTCTTATAATCAACTACAACAGGTTACAACAATTATACCAATGATGATGAGTCCTCAAGGTGGAGGAGGACAACAAAAACCAGTCTTTATTCCAGTTGGAGGTGGTGGTGGAGGAACTGTAATTCTTCCTGGTCCAGATGAAGGACAACTGGTAAATAGTCTTATGAAGACTATGTTACTTACTAATCTGTCAGCAAGCTAATGTCACAATCTGTAGCAGCATTTAAACCAAATTATTTTATCATACAATCATTAGATGGTAGCAAAAAAATTGATATTACCAATTCATTATTGTTTTTTGATTACTTTGAGGATATTTTATCTCCTTGTATAACTGCTACTGCACAAATAGTTAATAGTACAAGTTTGTTTAATCTTTTACCAATTCGTGGTGGAGAAAAAGTTTCCATTAGTGTTGATACTGCATTTGGTGAATTTTTATTTGATGGTGATACTGCTTTTTATGTTTATAAGGTTAGCAATCTTGATGCACAAAAGTCAAGTGAAATGTTCACTTTACACTTAGTTTCTCGTGAAGGTTTGACGAATGATACTGTCAGATGTGAAAGAAAATATACAGGTAATATTCAAACTACAGTAACTAAAATTTTAAAAGATGTATTAAAAACTAAAAAATTTAAGAGTGAAAATATAGAAGGAACATCAAATGATTTTTCTTTTATTGGAAACAATAGAAAACCATTTCATACTTTGACTTGGTTGGGACCAAAAGCAGTTCCTGCAAATGGTCAAAACTCTGGAACATCAGGTGGAGAGAATAGTGGAATCGCAAAAGGAACTGCAGGATTCTTATTCTATGAAAACAAAGATGGGTTTAATTTTAGAAGTATTGATAGTTTAGTTTCAAGCACTCAAATTCAAAACAATAGTGCCGATAAGGAATCAATATATAATTATCAATATGCTCCAATCATTGAGAGTAATAATGTAGAAACAAATTTTAGAATTTTAAACTATAAGTATGAAAAGAATATTGATTTGATGAAATCATTGAGAGTTGGTATGTATTCAAATAAAACATATTATTTTGATTTGTATTCAAACACTTTAGATATTTACAAATACACAGTGAAAGACCAAGTTAAAAATAAACTAGGTGCGTCTAAGAATATTGCTGTTTCTGATGAATTTGGAGATAGTATTAGTAGAATTATGTTTAAAATTTCTGATAGAGGAAATTTGAATAATGATGGAACTGTAAGTGGCAAGTCAAGAAGTGGTGCGGATATGTCAATGTCTTATTCTAGATATAATTTATTATTCACTCAAGCACTAAATATGGTTATACCTTGTAATATAAAACTGAAAGTTGGAGATATTATAAATGCACAATTTCCGAGAATCAAAAGATCGGATAATAAAGAAGCAGATGATGAGCAAAGTGGAAATTATTTGATTAAAGAATTGAGACATCATTTTGAAGGAAATCAAATGGTTACAAGTGTAAAATTAATTCGTGATAGTTACGGTCTTTACGGTCCTCAAAACGGGTAAGAAAAATGGATTTACAACAATTCATACATACTATAAATGATGAATTGGGAAATTCATCATTAAATAAACAAAGAAAAAGATACTTAGAAGCACATTTGGAAGAACTTTTGGAATATCAAAAGAATAATCCAAATAATACTTTAATACCAAATGCATTAGAATTATTTTGCGATTTAAACCCAAACGCACTGGAGTGTAGAATTTACGATGATTGAAGAATCTTTATTGAAATCCAATTACATTGGCAAAGATGGTTTTTATTGGTGGATTGGACAAGTAGCAAATCAAAATTCTTGGAAAAGTAAATCTCAGTTTTCAGAAGAAAAGGGTTCTGACGGTCAAGTGTGGGCAGCAAGATGTAAGGTAAGAATTGTTGGTCATCATACTTTTGATGGTAATGTTCTTCCTGATGATGATTTGCCTTGGGCACAGATTATGATGGACCCTGCTTTTGGAAGTGGTCAAGGTGGTATGGGAGCAACAATAAATTTAAAGGGTGGTGAGACTTGCTTTGGATTTTTTATTGACGGAGATGATGCACAACAACCAGTCATAATGGGTCTTCTTCATCGTAGTGATGGTGTTAAGAATTTAATCTCAGAAGAGGTAATAGCAAAAGAAAAAAGTTCTCAATTCAAACCATTTACTGGACATCCTGGAAATAATATCCCAGCAACTCAAAGAAGTGCAAGAAAAGAAAAAGAAATTATTCCTGAAAATCCTCAAACAGAAACTTCTCCACTATCAACAAAAGACAAAGTAGATATTGCTTTTAATTCAAATGTTGGATTTTACACTGGGACTACTCGTGTATTTCCTCAGTATGGAGATAGACTTCAATTTGATGCATCATCTATATGGCAAGTTGCGAAAAAAGCAGATGTAGAAATTACAATACCTAATGGTTGTCAGAATGGATTAATCGGAGATATTTCACAAGCTCTTCAGAGCTTTATGGCAATTACAAATGGATTAGACCGATATTTAAATGTTTATGTAGATACTGTATTAAATGAAATTGTAGATATAGGAAATCAAATTCGTAATACTGCTAGGTCTATACTTAGTATCGTAAAACTCATTATCAATAATTTAAGAAATACAATTTTTAAATGTATTACTTGGGCATTTAGAAAATTAGTCGGTCTTGTTGTTCCACAACCCCAACAAAAGATTGTTTTGGAATCAATGAAGAAAATTCTTGATGCAATTTTTTGTATTCTAGAAAAACTTCCATCAAGTCTTTTGGATTTTATTACAAATGCTTTACAGGATTTAGTAGATAGAACAGTAAATGTCCCTCTTTGTGCAGCAGAAGAATGGACTGCTGGAATTCTTGCTAAACTAATGAATGCGATTGAAGATGCATTATCTGATATAATGTCTGGTATTAGTTGGTTGACTGGTGGATTAGGAACAATTTCTGGAATTTTAAATCAAGCAAGTTCTTTGGCATCTCAAATTTTTAGTTTTCTTCAATGCACTGGACTTGCTTGCAAGAAACCACATACTTGGGCAGCAAAATTTGGACCAAGTGAAAAAGAAGCAGATGATTGGAAAAAAATGGTTAGTAATGTTAATGTGTTTAAAACTGCTGCTAAAGCAGGAAGTTCAATAGAAGTTTCTCTTCGTAATACTCCTTTATATTCTGCAACTGATACTTTTGGGTCTGGATTTGGTGGTTTGATTGATAGAGCACTTAATAATGCATCTTGTGTGTCTAAAGTTCTTAATCCACAGAATCAGGATGATTTAATGAGAATGCCGATTGGAAGCAGATGGAAGACTTGTATACCTCCACAAGTTTATATTACTGGTGACGGAGTTGGTGCTAAAGCAATTCCAATAGTTGGTGATAATGGTAAGATTTTCTCTGTTCAAATTGCCAACAGGGGAGTTGGTTATACAAATGGAACAACAGATGTAAGAATTGTTGATAAAAGTAATTATGGTTTAGGTGCAACTGCAAGAGTTGAGGTGAATGAAAAAGATGGTGGTATTGATAAAGTTATAATTCTAAATTCTGGTGATGGATATTGTAAAGGCAATGTTACAGCACCAGGAATAAGTTCTTCTATAACTGGCACAGTACCAGGAATAAGTTCTTCTATAACTGGCACAGTTACTGATGTTGTGGTAGATAAACCAGGATATGGATATACAACTGGGGATAAAATTACTGATGGTAAAAATACTTATGAACCAATTATTTCTCCTGGAAGTGGAGCAATTGTAGATGTTAAGTTGCCAACAAATATTATAGGAGAATTTAAAACCATTCCCACACTAACTATAAATACCAACACAGGAGTAGGAGCAGAACTCATTCCAGTTATGCAATTTACTCCAAATTATTCTTCAACAACTGGTGTTCCAGCAGTCTCTGGAATCGCAGTAACCTCAGTGATAGATTGTGTATGACAACTCCAGACCCACATTTAAGACAGACTGACCATTTTATAGAAGCTTGTGGAGTAGAAAGTCCTCATAATGGGAAGATAGACTATTCTTGCACAACAAAAAAAGGTCAAGGATTTATCTATTATGAAAATGGTGATTTAGATATTGTTGCCGATAAAACATCAAAAGAAGTTGTCGGAAGAAAAATTACCAATGAATCTGAACCAGCAAAAATTATTCGTGCGGAAAATGGAGGAATAGTACTATCTGCACCCTATGGAACTGTTACAATTGTTGCAGCAAACATTCGGTTTGTTGCTCTTGATGGAACAGGAGGAGGAGAGATTACATTTCAAGCATCTAAATTAATTCATCAAGACGCTCCAACGGTCACTACACAAGGAACAAATACAACAACTGCAGCAGCAAATAATGCTTCAGTAACTGGAAGCACTGCATCTTTAAGTGCGAATACACAAGCAGAAGTTCAATCAGGAATAGACTCCGATAAGTCTTCTGTTTTGGGCAAAATATTAGATGCAATTACTAGGTTTAAAAATTTCTTTGCTTCCATTTGCTCTGATAATCCTGGAGGCAAATAATGGCAGATTTTACAGTTGCTAGCATTGGAGAAAAACTAATTGTAGGTCAATTGGATATGTCCTTTTTGACTGCTACTGCAGAAATTACTCCGGGAACAGCAGTTATTAATGGTCCTTGTTATATTGGTTTGACCCCACAGATTGGAGTTGCAAGAGCAACTTGTATGATTGGACCACCAGTGCCAGGTCTTACTGTTCCTGCTTCTCTTGAAGTTTCTGGAATCGCAAATTTTGTTGGAGATACAAATACAATAGGAATTTCTAAATTTTTGGGTCTTGCTATGAAATTAGCAGCAGATATATCTTCTGCTATAAAAGTCAATTCGGGAGCACACATTTCCACTGCAAACAAAGTAATTACTGGAAATCTCAATGTTACTGAAAATGTAACCGCAGTTCGATATTTTGGAGATATTAGTGCTTGTGTCGGAAAAAAAAATTTTGATATTCCACATCCATCAAAACCAGGATGGAGACTAAGGCACGTTTGTATTGAAGGTCCAACTGCTGATGTTTTTGTGAGAGGGCAACTTGATAATAAAAATGTTATTGAACTTCCATATTATTGGAAAAATTTAGTTGATGTTGAGACCATTACTGTTCATCTTACACCAATTGAAATGCATCAAGAATTATTTGTAGATAAAATTGAGTGGGGAAATAAAATTTATATTAAAAATAATTCTGGTTCAGCAATTAAGTGTTATTATACTGTTTATGGTGAAAGAAAGGATACATCTAAAAATATTCCAGAATACGAAGGTACTTATGACGATTATCCAGGTGATAATCGTGAATATGTTTTAAGTGCAATAAGGAGTTGATATATGCCAGTACAGGAAATTATTGATGAATATAAATCAGAAATTGTTTCACTGGATAATCAAGTAAGTTCTTTGGGTACTTTGGTAGATCCATTGCAATTGAAGATTAATCGTTTTATCAACCCTGTAGCACAACTTGATTTGGAAGTTTGCAATTTAACCGTAAAAATTAATCAAAAGATTTATGATATTGGAATTGTTGCAAACAATGCAAATGCTTGCGGATGTGGTTCAACTGCAACTCGTACAGAGGTCATTTATGATAGTGTTGGTGCTATAGTCGGAGTTACAACAACAACTTACACTATTGGTAATTATTATTATTACGAACAAGTTAAAGCACATCGTATTAATGCAGAAAATACTTCATATACTGGAACTGATCCCTATGGACCATATTTTGGAACTGACGGTTCTACAACTTTTACGACTGGAATAGGTTATGCTACCACTGTAAATGGAATTGACAATGATTCCATTACAAGTTTAACAATCACAAATCCTGGTTATGGATACACACCAGGAACTTATTATCGTCAAGAATTAACTGGTGGAATAGGAACTGGTGGACTTGTTGATATTATAGTAGGAAGTGGAGGGACAATAATTACTTCAGTGATTGTGAATAATGGTGGAACTGGATATCAAACTAATCAAAGTGTTGGTGTTCTTTCATTTCCTGGTGCATCTTTTAACATTTCCCGTGTAGGTTCTCCTATTCTTGGTGTTGGTACAGATACTTATATTGTTGCAAGTTCTGGTGTAGGAAGTGTTTTTGTTCCCACCGTATCCTCTGGAAATGTGAGTATTTGTTCCACATCTTGTGCGACATATTCATCTCAATTTACAATATTAAGTAATGATTTGTCATCTCTTCGTGCGAAACGAGATAGTTTATTATCTGGAACCAATCATCTTAAAACAGAATCCAAAAAAATGTATGTACAAAGATATGGATTCGTTTTTGCACAAGGTGATTTAAATTCAAGAAAAAGTACGGTAAATAGTATTATAGGTACTTTATCTGATTCTACTTACGGCGATTATTTTGTATGAGTATACTTTTAAGGGATACGAGAACTGGTCTTATAACATCAACCGATTTAATTGAACCTTGGCTTGGATTGTATCTTCGTGAAAATCCAGATATTGTAAAAGTTGGAATTGCATTAAATGAAAATAAAAATTATTATCCATATTTAAACGATAGTGCTATTGATAGCAACGATCCCGGTGTGAGTCTCGGATTAGTTTATAATCCTGGTTTGAATAGATTGGGAATAAACACAACAAATCCACAAGCAACACTTGATGTTTTTGGTAATTTAAATGTAAGTGGTGTTGGAACAATTACAAAAAGATTTGACGTTGGGTATGGTGGGACAGTTTTTACTGTACTTAATAGTGGAGACTCAAATATTGTTGGACTCGGTTCAACTTATTCTGGAAATGTTGGTATTGGCAGCAACATACCAACACAAAAACTTGATATTGCAGGAAGTATAAAAGTAGATGAAAATATATATGATTCTGTAAATTATTCTGGAGTTACTGGATATTATCTTTCCCGAGACATTAATGGAATTAGATGGGTTGAAATAACCCCTGCCAGTGCTGCTGGAATTCTTGTTTATAATGACTTGTCTTTAATTGGAACTGGACAGTCTTTTTTTGGAATAAATTTTAACACAGGACGAGGTGCTGGTGTTAACACTGATCCAGTTCAGGCATTTGTAAATTCAAGTAATTCAAACATTGCAGATGTTTATGTTTATGATTATTGGGATTATGTAAATGGAAGTACATCAATCTACAGAAATTCTAATGTTGGAATTAACAATTCAAATCCTTCTTTTTCTCTGGATGTTGTCGGAACAGCAAGTGTTACTCAGACATTTCAAGTTGGAATTTCAGGCACAGTATTTACCACGACTGGAATTGGTTCGGTTGGAGTTGGAACCAATTTACCAATTAAAGATGTAGATATTGTAAAGGAGGCTTTATTCCAAAATACCGTAGAATTAAATTCCTCACTGATTGATATAAACAACAGCACTGCTACTGGAAAATTTGATTATCGTCTTTCTTCTGTAGGAACCGGAGTATCTTGGAGACCTTCTGGTGTTCAAACTCAAAATATCATATATGTAACCAAAGATGGTAATGATGCAAACAGTGGATTACTTGAAGGTGATGCAAAAGCAACTGTAGGAGCAGCAGCATCAATTGCACAAGATGGTGATACAATTTATATACGTCCTGGTGTTTATTTTGAAAATAATCCTATCGGTTTGAGAACTGATGTAACAGTATCAGGACAAGATTTGAGATTAGTCACAATCGTTCCACAAAATCGCACAAAAGATGTATTTCACGTTCGTAGAGGTTGCTTAATAGAAAATTTAAATTTTGCTGGTGGAGCACCAGGAGATCCAAATGCAGTTTCAATTGCTCATACTGGATGTGCAGCAGTTGCATTTCCTCCAATAGATATTGCCGACCGTGCAAATACTGGATATATTGCTGCAGGACCAACATTAGAAGGTCCATCTGGAAGATGGAGAAGTCCATACATTAGAAATTGTACCAACTTTATGACAAAAAGTATTGGTATGAAGATTGATGGAAATCACGCAAGTGTTTCAGATCCTATTAATAATATTGGAAATAATCTCAAGTGTATGGTTTGTGATTCATTTACTCAATATAATGAAAATGGTATTGGTGTTTCCATTACAAACAATGGTTATGCTCAATTAGTATCTATTTTTACAATTAATTGTGATAAAGGAATTTATTGTGATAGTGGAGGATCTTGCGACCTTACAAACTCCAACTCTTCATTTGGTAATTATGGATTGTATGCAGTTGGATTGGGTTCTACAGAATTTACTGGAAAGGTTAATCCTGTTCCTCAAAATTTTGGACCAGTTATAACAAGAGTAACTCCTGGTGTGAATGCAAATAGTGATAAAGTTGAACTTACAAATGTAAAGGATGTATATAATGTACCACGAAGACCTTATGATGGTCAGGCTTTATTTTTCCAGATTAGTAATTTGGATGGGAGATATCCAGATGCAGCAAGTTTCCCAACTTTAACTTTACCGATGGTTAGAGTACAAGAAATTAAAATAATAGATGCTGGATCTGGATATAGTGCTTCATCTCCACCTAATGTCCGCATTATTGATAGTAACGATAATACACAACAACCAAAAGGACCTCAAAGTATTATAGCACAATTAAGTCCCACAGTAGATGCAACTAATGGGAGTATCCTTTCAGTTGATGTGATAAGTAGTGGAAGAAATTATCTACCTACTCAAAATTTAATACTTCAAATTGATTCGCCAGTTGGTGCAGGTACTACTGCAACGGCAATAGTTATTACACAACCAATTTATTATACAGTTGATGTTGCCACTCAAGTTTCTGCTGGTGGCACAACAACAGTTACATTTAATGAAAGAATTCCTTATGAGTTATATGGTGATGAAGATGTTTCATTAAAAAGAATTAGCAGAATTCTTACGAGTTCTCACTCTTTTGAATATATTGGTACTGGCACAAGTATAAATACTTCCACACCTTTTCAGGGGGCAGTTCCTATAAAAGCAAATGAAATTGTTGCTTTAGATGGGGCACAAGTACCATTCACAAGTACAGACCAAAAAGGTAATTTTGATATTGGAGAAGGTCTTCAGATTAATCAACCAACAAGAACAATTAGAGGGAGAGATTTCAGTAGAGCAATTCAGGCAGAAGTTACACCACTGATTTTAGCATTAAGATAGTAATATGGCAGTTTCACCACTTAATACATATTTGACCATAGCAGTTCCTGTTGCACCAGGAGAACAAACTGTTTATACAGTTCCTACTGGACAATCTTCTATTTTGTTATATGCTCAAGTTGCGAATGTTGGAGTCAACACTTATCCAATAGTTACACTTACACATAGAAGGGTAAGTAATTCTCAGAACACAGTAGGAAATACAAGGAATACAAGAATTGCTAAAAATATAGAAGTTCCTCCAAATGATGTTGCTATTTTAATTGATGGCCGTCTAGTTTTAGAAAAGAGTGCAATTATTACTGACTCTATCGTTCTTTCAGGAATACAATCTGGAATTGTTTCAGTTTCTACTTGTTTTTACGATAATACTACAGGAATAACTACAGTTGAAACTTTAACTCCTCACAATTTTAATATTGGTGATGAAGTGACAATGAGTGGTCTTGCATTTACTTGTTCAAGTCAGTATGCGGGACTTACTACTACAATTTTTCCATCACCTCAAAAGTCTTTTGTTATAGATTCTATTATTGGGAGTGTAGGAACATCAAAAACGTTTGTGACCAATTCTGGTATATCCATTGGTATTGCACACACTTATGTAAGTGGTGGTCAAGTAGGTCCGTTGCAAATGGAATTCATCTGTAGCATTCTTGAAACTAATGTATCTGGCATTGTATAATTATGACAAAGTATTTAAGTGGAAGAGTAAAAAGAAGGTCACAGTCCGATTTAACAAGTGATAGATATAAGTACTTAGCAATAAATCAAGCAGAACCAAATCTTGGAGATCCTTCTTTACTGGAACAATCTCTTCCTTTTGGTCAACAATATCAAGTTGTTTCAGTATCTGGATATCCAGGGCAACGTTATTGGATTCCACCTGGAGGTGGATTGATACCTGGTTCTATTAGTGTTTATGATGAAAATATTATTGTTCCCAGTAATGCTGGTGTGAGTAGCATTACTCAAATAAATTTTGTTGGATCTGCAATTAGTGTAACTGGTTATTTAAATGCAGATAATTCCCCAGGAACTGGAGTTACTGTTAGAGTTTTTGCTCCAGGAAATAATCAACAAATATTTTTTAATAATAACAATGAGTTTGGAACTTCTTCATTATTGATTTTTGATAATGTTACTGGAATTTTAACAGCAGGAAAATCCATTAATGTTGGTATTGGTGCCACTGTTTTGACTGCAACTTTAGATGGTTTAGTTGGAATTAGAACTGCAACCCCAACAGACCCATTAGACGTAAATGGAAATATAAGACTTCGTTCTGGTCTTAAAGATTTTAATAACAATGTAGGTATTGAAAGTTCTATTCTTGTTTCTACAGGTGCTGGAGTTTCTTGGACCTCCCCTTATGCTGCTGGTCTTCAGGGTCTTCAGGGACTTCAGGGCACTCAAGGAACACAGGGAACTCAAGGTACTCAAGGAACACAGGGAACACAGGGAACTCAAGGTACTCAAGGAACACAGGGAACTCAAGGTACTCAAGGAACACAGGGAACTCAAGGTACTCAAGGTACTCAAGGTACTCAAGGTACTCAAGGAACACAGGGAACTCAAGGAACACAGGGTACTCAGGGAACTCAAGGTACTCAAGGACTTCAGGGAACACAAGGAACTCAGGGCACTCAAGGCATCTCTGGGGAAGGAGGTGCTCAAGGAACTCAAGGAACACAGGGTACTCAGGGAACTCAAGGTACTCAGGGAACTCAAGGACTTCAGGGAACACAAGGAACTCAGGGCACTCAAGGCATCTCTGGGGAAGGAGGTGCTCAAGGAACTCAAGGAACACAGGGTACTCAGGGAACTCAAGGTACTCAGGGAACTCAAGGTACTCAAGGTATCTCTGGTGGAGGAGGTGCTCAAGGAACACAGGGTACTCAGGGAACTCAAGGTACTCAAGGTATCTCTGGTGGAGGAGGTGCTCAAGGAACACAGGGTACTCAGGGAACTCAAGGAACTCAAGGAACTCAAGGAACTCAAGGTCTTCAGGGAACCCAAGGTACTCAAGGCACTCAAGGTATTCAAGGTACTCAAGGAACACAGGGAACACAGGGAACTCAGGGAACCCAAGGTACTCAAGGCACTCAAGGTACTCAAGGTACTCAAGGTACTCAAGGTGCTACAGGAACAGGTACTCAAGGTACTACAGGAACAGGTACTCAAGGTACTCAGGGCACTCAGGGCACTCAAGGAACTCAAGGTGCTTCAGGTGTTACGAATATAACATTAACACAAACTGGTTATTCATGTACATATCCTATGTCTGCAAGTGGATCAACTATAACTGTTAATTCTAGTAGTAATGGATATGGAACTCGTTATGTCCAAACATACACACCTACAACTGAAGGATGTGATGGGGACATTTGGTATCAAATAACCTGATAAAATTATGGCAGCTTCATTTATTAAAAAATCCGATGGAAATTATTATTTGAGATTAACTGATAATACTACTTCAGTTAAATTTGCAGCAGTTGCTAATGCTGGAAATACTTATACGTTTTCAGTTAATGGAAGTGTAGTGGTATCAAAACCAGATGGTAACTCTAGCACTTTTTATTCATCAAGTGCAACTCCAGTTCCCTCTGGCGGATCTTTGGATAATGGGTTTTTTCCAGGTTCGGAAACAAATTATACTTATTCTGGGTCTGGAACAAGAGATTATCTTTTATCGTTTACTTCTTCTGGTCCAGGAACACAATTTTATCTTGGAGGAGCATCATTAACTTGGGGAGGATATGCTTATCCTGGAAGTGGGTACATTTCAAATCCCGTAGCAGTTGGTGTTAAAACTCCATTAAGCATTAGAAATACAGGAACTTTAACGCACATATTTGACAATGACACCAATACAAATACATTATTTAATGGCACTGGAGCAACTTTTGTAAATCAAAATCCAAATGCACCAGATGGTGTGCCTTGCGATTCAAATAATTTTAATTATTCACAAAAATATTATACAGTATATTGGAACACTGCATTCCCAAATAGTAATTATACATTAAATATAACAATTTTAGATAATCAATCAGCATCTGGTGATCATGATGGTTTTATTAACTTATGTTCTATTGCAAATAAAACTACTTCTTCTTTTGATATTCAATTTTACGCATCAAATGTTAATGCAATTAGTTATGTCAGATCATTTTCAGCATCTGCATCTTACGAATCATCTTGGTCTAACGCAGGTAATATTTTTATCAAGAATGGTGGTTCTTGGAAAGAAGTTCAAACTGCATGGATTAAAAGGAATGGGTCTTGGGCAAAAGTTTTTCAGAATTATGGCAACTCATCTTGGATAAACATGCTTGAAAATTTAGATGATGCCATTGACTTTGGTGTTCAAGTAATTGCCAATAATTAATGTTATTTCAATTATATATTTACTTGAACTGCTATCCTCTTGACGACCTCCCCCCCCCAGATGCCCTTGTATATCATTTTGATCTTTAAAATATCTCGTAATGCATTGGCACCTATATAGTATAACAAAAAAGTAATCGCAATAAGTAATGGCGGACAGATTTCCACTTATAGCAAATCCAACAACTCAACAGATTGAGGAATTAGCACCTGGAGATAATCTCAATTTACAGAATAGTGGAATAGTTGGTGCTACAACTATAACCGCAGATAAGTTTGTTGGAAGTTTAGAAGGAAACGCAACGAGTGCGGATAGATTAAATAATGCTGCGAATATAACTTCTGGTATTGTTAGTACTTCTAGACTTAGTGGTTATTATGGAATTAATGTAAATAGTGCAAATATACTTACAAATGCTGCTGGTATAACTTCTGGTTTTATTAGTAGTGATAGATTATCTGGTCATTATCCAATTTCTGTTGATTCTGCTTCTTCTTCTGATGCTTTGACTGATGCATCAAATATTACAGGTGGTATAGTTCCTTCCGAAAGGTTAGAGGGATTTTACGACATTAATGTAGGAACAGCAAACACTGCAAACATTATTACTCCTGGAAGTTTTCAGAATATTAGTATTGGAGGAAATGCTGCTACTGCTACTACAGCAGTCAATCTTTCTGGTGGAACAGTTTCTGGTGTTGATTTAAATATTAGTGGCATTGGTACAATTGGAACTTTAGGTGTTTCTGGTTTAACAACAACAACTAACTTAAATGTAACCAATTTAGCATCAATTGGGTTTGCTTCTGTAGGAGTTGCAACGATTGGATTTGGAACATTTACAAATGTCAGAATATCAGGTGCTGCTACAATTGGGTTCTTAACAGCAACTAATGCTCGTGTTTCTGGAACTGCTACTGTTGGATTTTTAACTGCAACTAATTTAAATTCACCCAATGCAACTTTGGGAATTGTTACTGCAAATACACTCACTGGTCTTAATACATTATCTTCGTATGATGCAACCCTTGATTTTATTAATAATACTAGGATTACATCGGGTTTATTGGTTGGAACTGCAGCATCAATTGGAATTGCAACAATAGGATTTGGAACTTTTACAAATGTACGAGTATCGGGAATATTAACTGCAGGTACATTTTCTGGTAATTTTAGTGGAGGAATAGTTGCTGCTGCTGCTTCTATTGGAATTGCAACAATTAGTTATGCAAATGTCGGACTTGCATCAATTGGTATTGCAACTGTAGGATTTGCCTCTGTTGGTATTGCTACTATAGGATTTTTAACCGCAACTGATGTTCGTGTTTCTGGAACTGCTACTGTTGGTCTTTTAACTGCAACAACAATTTTCACTAATAATTATCTTGGAAATGGGGAATCCATAGTAGGTATTGTAACTCAAATTAATATTGGGACCGGTCTTACTTTAACATCTACACAAACAGCAGGAAAGGGAATAGTTAATGTAGGAATTCGCACTACTATAGGAAAAACAATCTTTGTTTCCTTTGAAGGAAATGATTCAAACACTGGATTGTTGAATAATGATGCAAAGAAAACTATAAAAGCAGCAGCAGCACTTGCTTTACCTGGAGATACAATTAAAGTTTTTCCAGGAACTTATGTTGAAAATAATCCAATAGTTTTATCAAAAGATGTTTCAGTGGAAGGAACAGAGTTGCGTAACTGTTTAGTTTCACCACAAAACACTGGACTTGATTTATTCCACGTTAATAATGGATGTCATTTAACAGATTTAAGTTTTGTTGGTGCTCCATCAACAAATGGTGCATCGGTAGTATCATTTCAACCACTTGCTGGAGTTTCTACTCATAGATTTTTTGATGCTGCAAGAATGATTCGTATGAATCTTGATTTTATTTCTGAAGAAACTGTAGGATATTTAACCAGCACAGATTATAAAAATCCTATATTTAATTCTGGAATAAGTACAATTAGAGAAGGTGTTGTATCTGCATTAAAGGCAGTATGCCATGACATTACAAGGGGTGGAAATTCTAAGTGTGTGGTTGCAGGAAAATCATATTACACTGCAGGAGGAGCACTTCAGAATATTGTTGGATTTAAAACCGAAACAATAGATGCCTTTAATTATGCAGTAGGAATTGCAAGGTCTTGTATTAATAATGTTTCTTTTGCAAAAACAAGTGGTGGAAATTATCAGTCTTATTATACACAAGTAAAGGATGTTTCCATTCAAGCAGATTCTGCAACTGGATCTAATACTAATTTAAATTCTTGTTCAAATGTAATTTCTGCATTATATTCTTGTGTTGGAATTGTGACTACAATAATTAATGATGGTTTGAGTGCTCTTGGTGGAGCAGGAATTAATACAACACTACCATCAGCATATGATGGACAATCAAGTAACAATTGGTCCAGCACAAAACTTGAAGGAACAACGTTCTCACCTGGTGTCGGAATTATTTCAAAAGGTCCTTATATTCGCAACTGCACAAATTTTATACCAAATAGCATTGGATTAAAGGTAAATGGTTTTGATGCAGAACCTGGAGATGAAATTGATAATGGCATTCAAGGTTCTATGAGTGTTGATTCTTATACACAATATAATCAAGGTGGTATTGGAGTGTCAATTACCAATGGTGGTTATGCTCAATTAGTTTCTATCTTTACAATTTGTGATGATATTGCGATTTATACATCTTCTGGTGGTCAGTGTGATATTACCAATTCTAACAATTCATTCGGAACTTATGGATTATATTCAAATGGTGTAGGGGATTACTCTAGTAGATCAATTTTTAGATATACTGGAACTGCAAATACAAATGCTACTATAGGTCAAAATATAATTACAGTTTCTGGTTTGGGAACCAATAGACCATATCAAGGGCAAGCAATTTATTTTGGAAACTTATATTATTCTGTTGAATCTATAAGTGTCACTGATGGTGGTTCTGGTTATACATCGGAACCAATTGTTACAATTAGTTCTCCAACTGGTCCAAATGGAATTACTGCCGAGGCATTTCCTGTAATTGAAAATGGAAAAGTAGTTTCAATTAATGTTATTAGTACTGGTAATCAATATGTAACTGCACCAACTGTAACGATCAGTGGTCCTGGTGCTGGGGTTACGGCAACTGCTTCTGCAAATCTTGCACCAATATATTATAAAGTTGATGGTGCAACTTTACCATCTGCTGGCATTTCAACTATCACATTAACTGAAAATCTAAATAATACAGTCAGTGCAGGAACTACTGCTTATTTCTCTAGAATGAGTTTGCAGGTTGCATCTACAATATCATTTGAATATATAGGAGCAGGCAATGCAATTGAATCTGCAAGACCATCTAAAGGTGGTGTGACAAGACAACAGAATGAAGTCGTTAGGATAAATGGAGGAGAAGTTGTTTATACTAGTACTGACCAGTCAGGAAACTTTAGAATTGGTGAGGGAGTAGTTATCAATCAATTAACTGGAACCATTAGTGGAAGATCCTTCAGTCAAAGTTTGTTAAATACAGTAACACCTTTACTCATTGCATTAGGAAGATAAAATGGCAGTAGTAGCACTTAATACATTTAAAACTGTAAGAAAAAATTTAACCACTTCCAACGTTGGAATTTATACTTGTCCATCTGGAGTTGCTTCAATTGTAATTTTGGCACAAGTAACAAATGTCTCAACAGGATCAACCACTTATACAGTGACTGCTGTTCATTCTAGAAGCACAGAATCTCCCACTGATTATAAATTTGCAAATAATGTTTCTGTTCCCCCCAATGATTCTGTAAATTTAATTCCAGACGGAAGACTTGTGTTGGAAACTGGTGATGTAATTAAAGTTTCGGCAAATTCTGATGATAATTTAAATATTGTGTTGAGTGTTTTAGAAACTGCAAAAGGATAATATAAATGTATAATTACACTTCCGGAAGAGTTAAAAAAGAAACAAGAACAGGAATCACATCCGATAGATATGAATTTTTAGGATTAAATCAAGCAGAGCCAGATCTCGGAGATCCATTGGTTGGTCCTTCTTCAGTTGGTGCAAATCCAGCACCACCTTCAATATCTGGTGATCAATATTTACTCGTTGCCAATAAAAATAATCCGGGAAAAAGATATTGGATTGCATCTTCTCAGGTATTGACTGGTGGTTTAATTCCCGGTTCTTTCACTATTTTTGATGATAATATTCAAGTAGGAGCAGCAAATAGTTTTAATGTTTTTAATTTAGTTGGTGATATTGTGTCAGTAGATCCAGTTGGTTCTGGGGTTTCCGATCAAACTGGAATTGCGACAATTAGATTTTCACTAAAAGCGCCTGGTCAAGCAAATCAAATAATGTATCACGGAAGTGGTAATTTAATTAGAGCAGCAAGTGGATTTGTATATTCTTCAGGAAATATTGGAATTGGAAGTAATTCTCCAACTGAAATACTGGATGTAAGTGGAAATGGTAAGTTTCTTGGATCTGTAAGTGCTTCAAGTTTTGTAGGTAACTTAACAGGTACAGCAACTACTGCTTCTGGATTAACTGCAACATCAAATATAAACACTACTGGTATTATAACTGCTTCAAGTTTTGTAGGTAACTTAACTGGAACAGCAACCACTGCTTCTGGTGTTTCCACAGAAATAAACATTAACACTACTGGTATTATAACTTCTTCAAGTTTTGTAGGTAATTTAACTGGAACAGCAACCACAGCAACCATAGCATCTACAGCACTTGGAGTATCAACATCAATTAGCATCAATACCACAGGAATTATAACTTCTTCAAGTTTTGTAGGTAATTTAACTGGAACAGCAACTACAGCAAATAATGTAAGTTCTAGTATTAATATAAACACTAGTGGAATTATAACTGCTTCAAGTTTTGTAGGTAACTTAACAGGCACAGCAACTACAGCAACAAATGTAATTAGTGGTTTTGCATCTGTTTCTTCATTGAATGTCTCTGGCATAACTACGATTGGAAGTGCAACAACTTCCACAAATACACCATTACAAGTTGAAACTTATGGAGTAAAAACAGGAACTGGTAATTTTATTGCTTCAGTTGGAATTACTACATCCATAGATAGTTTTTCCATTACAACTACAGACTTCAAATTAGTTGAGTATTCTGTTCATATTGGATTTAGTAGCAGTATTCAAGTTCAAAAAGTTTTAATTATGCAAGATGGCATTATTGCAAATGCTGAATCTTATGGCATTATGTATAACAAAAATGCTTTGGTTGCAATTGGAGCAACTTTGGATGGGACTGACTGTAAATTGCAAGTTACACCTCAGTCTGGAGTAAATGGAGTGACCACATATAGATTCGTAAGAGGAAGTTTATTATAATTAATTTATCATTTCAAATGAAAACATAAATACTTAAAAACTCTCATGGCAGATAAAGGTTTCGGTTTAAATCAACTAAATTTTACTGGAATAGCAGGAACTTCATTAATTGAGAGTGGAGATACTCTGCAGGTAAATGCTCCTTTATTTTCTGTTAGCACAGATTTTTCTGTCGGTGGGAAGGTAAACTCAAATATAATTCTCTCAAGTTCTTATTCTATTGGTATTGGTTCTACTCAACCAAAAGAAAAACTTGATGTTTTAGGGAATATAAATGTTTCTGGTTCAGTAACTGCAACATCTTTTGTGGGATCTGGTACTGATCTCATTGGAGTAGCAAAAAATACAATATCTGCAATTGACGAGAATAATTATTATTATCCAATTCTGACTCCATCTTCAGCAAATGCTGGTACTTATTCAACAGTTGTAGTTCCATCCAGTAAACTTGTTTTTAACCCATCAGGTTTGTTGGGAATTGGAAGCACGACTCCAAATTATAATTTAGATGTTGTTGGTACTGGAAGATTTACAGGAAATTTAATTGCTTCAAGTTTTGTAGGTAACTTAACAGGTACAGCAACTACTGCTTCTGGATTAACTGCAACATCAAATATAAACACTACAGGAATTATAACTGCTTCAAGTTTTGTAGGTAACTTGACAGGCACAGCAACTACAGCATCCAATGTAAGTTCTACTATTAACGTAAACACTACAGGTATTATAACTGCTTCTAGTTTTACTGGAAATCTTACAGGTACAGCAACTACAGCATCCAATGTAAGTTCTACTATTAACGTAAACACTACAGGTATTATAACTGCTTCTAGTTTTACTGGAAATCTTACAGGTACAGCAACTACAGCAACTACAGCAAATAATGTAAATTCTAGTATTAATATAAACACTACAGGAATTATAACTGCTTCAAGTTTTGTAGGTAACTTAACTGGAACAGCAACTACTGCCTCAGGATTAACTGCAACATCAAGTGTAAACACTACTGGTATTATAACTGCTTCAAGTTTTGTAGGTAACTTAACTGGAACAGCAACTACTGCCTCAGGATTAACTGCAACATCAAGTGTAAACACTACTGGTATTATAACTGCTTCAAGTTTTGTAGGTAACTTAACTGGAACAGCAACTACAGCAACTACAGCACTTGGTGTATCAACAACAATTAGCATTAATACTACAGGAATTATAACTGCTTCAGTTTTAAGAGTTGGAACTAGTGTAACTGAATCAATTGGAATTACTACAAATATTATTAGTGGTGGAAATTTATTACTCATAAATCCTGCCACCGTAGGAGTTTCTACAGGAACAGTTAGAATCCTTGGCAACTTGATTGTTGAGGGAACAACATCCACTACCCAAGAATTAGTATTAACTTCTTCAGATAAACTTATAGCAGTTGCAAGTACAATAGGAAATGATATTGACTTAAATGGAGCTGGAATAGGGATTGGTTCTACATCTGTAAGAAAATTTATACGATGGCATTATGCATCTAACACATTAAAGAGTTCCGAGAATTGGAATTTAGAATCAGGAAAGACTTATCAAATCAATGACACTTCGGTTCTTACATCAACAACATTAGGTTCTGGTGTTACTATCTCCAGTATTAGAAGTGTTAGTTCTGGAATCATAACTGATAGAACAGAACTTACTTCTGGTCAGGTATCTGGTAGTGACTATTTGTTAATTTACGATGTAAGTGACCCAACAAACTTAAAGAAAGCAACAATTCAAAATGCTGCTCTTCAAGGTCTTCAGGGAACTCAAGGAACTCAAGGTCTTCAGGGACTTCAAGGAAGACAAGGTACTCAGGGCACTCAGGGTACTCAGGGAACTCAAGGTCTTCAGGGAACTCAAGGAACTCAAGGTCTTCAGGGACTTCAAGGAAGACAAGGTACTCAGGGTACTCAGGGTACTCAGGGATCTCAAGGTCTTCAGGGTACTCAGGGAACTCAAGGTACTCAGGGAACTCAAGGTCTTCAGGGTACTCAGGGAACTCAAGGTACTCAAGGACTTCAGGGTACTCAGGGAACTCAAGGTACTCAAGGACTTCAGGGTACTCAGGGAACTCAAGGTACTCAGGGTACTCAAGGACTTCAGGGTACTCAGGGAACTCAAGGACTTCAGGGTACTCAGGGAACTCAAGGACTTCAGGGTACTCAGGGAACTCAAGGTACTCAGGGAACTCAAGGTCTTCAGGGAAGACAAGGACTTCAGGGAGCACAGGGAACTCAAGGTCTTCAGGGAACTAGTGGAACTAGTGGTTCTTCCAATTGGACTGCAGTTTTAGTTAATGTGACGAGAGATTCCTCCGACCCAACAAAATTCACCAAAACTGGTGGTTCTGATTCTACTTGGGACTCATCTGTTTATTCAGAACAAGGTTTTGTTCTTGGTGCTTACATATCATCAAGAATATCATCAACAAGTGGTAGTGCTATAGTTGGTCTAGGAACAAATCCATCAGCATCTAGTAATCAAAATTTTGATTACGGTATGTATTTGGATAATGGTGACATCAAATCAATTGAAAATGGTTCTGTTACTGGTCTTGGCACTACATATGAAATTAGTGATTATCTTTCAGTTACTTATGATGGTGCAAATATTAGATACTATAAAAATTCATCTTTACTGAGAACTGTTGCCCGTTCTACAGGAAATGCATTATATCTTGATAGTTCAATTTTTACATCCAATCTTGCATTTGAAGACCTTGTATTTGGTCCTATGGGACCTCAAGGTACTCAAGGATTACAAGGATTACAAGGTACACAGGGAACTCAAGGTACACAGGGAACACAAGGAACTCAGGGCACTCAAGGTATTCAAGGACTTCAAGGAACACAAGGTACTCAGGGACTTCAAGGAACTCAAGGAACTCAAGGTACTCAAGGTCTTCAGGGAACTCAAGGTACTCAAGGTACTCAAGGTACTCAAGGTCTTCAGGGACTTCAAGGAAGACAAGGTACTCAAGGTCTCCAGGGACTTCAAGGAACTCAAGGAACTCAAGGAACTCAGGGTACTCAGGGTACTCAAGGTCTTCAGGGTACTCAAGGAACTCAAGGAACTCAAGGAACTCAGGGTACTCAGGGTACTCAAGGTCTTCAGGGTACTCAAGGTCTTCAGGGACTTCAAGGAACTCAAGGTACTCAAGGTACTCAAGGAACTCAGGGCATTCAAGGTACTCAAGGTACTCAGGGTACTCAAGGTACTCAAGGTACTCAAGGAACTCAGGGTACTCAAGGAACTCAGGGTACTCAGGGTCTCCAGGGACTTCAAGGTACTCAGGGAACTCAAGGTACTCAGGGAACTCAAGGTACTCAGGGAACTCAAGGTACTCAGGGAACTCAAGGAACTCAAGGCACTCAAGGTCTTCAGGGAACTCAAGGCACTCAAGGTCTTCAGGGAACTCAAGGAACTCAAGGTACTCAGGGAACTCAAGGCACTCAAGGTCTTCAGGGAACTCAAGGAACTCAAGGTCTTCAGGGAACTCAAGGTCTTCAGGGAAGACAAGGAGTTCAGGGAATCCAGGGAACTCAAGGAATTACTGGACCAGTAGCAGGTTCTTCAAATCAAATTGTCTATAAAGATTCCTCTAATACAGTAACTGGGTCAAGTAGTTTAACATATACTGGTCCAGTTTCTGGAATTGGAACATTAGGAATTGGAACAGTTATTACTATCAAGCACAATGATACTTTAAATTTTGGAACTTTAACCTTTGAAGGTTCTGCAGGTCAATTATTTACAATTACAAATAATCTTACCAGTGGTTCTATATTCTCTGTATCCGATTCTTCTGGTATTCCAAGTATTGATGTAAATGCAGATGATACCGTTCTATTAGCACCTTATAATGGCAATGTCGGAATAGGAACCACAATTCCACAAGAAAGACTTCATATTGTTGGTAATACTTTAATCACTGGTATTACAACTGTAGGTCTTGCAGATACTTCAACACCTCCAAATAATTCTCAATTAAGTTTTGAACTTACAAATAATACTAATTTGAGAATTAAAGTTCGTGGAACAGATGGGATATTGAGATCGGCAAATATTACTCTGGCATAAGTCTTGACATCCTAAAGTTTTCGTGCTAGAATATTAGAGTACTGAATAACATCAAAATGCAAATTAGTCGTGAAACTCTTCGGGAACTTCAAGGAATGCAGGAAGACATCGCATCTCATTTTACTGAAGAGTTTTTTCCTATTAGTGGAGAAACTTATTGGACTTGCGTTCAGTGCCTTGCAGAAGCAAAACTGGCAGAACTTCGTGGTGAATTGACATATTCAAATTGAACTCTAAATAAAGAAAATTAGGTTCGTTCTATGAAATACCACATAGACACTACGTATTGTTGGTATAATTGTGGAACAGAAATTGTTCTTATGTATTTTATAAATGGTATTCCGTTTACATTTGATGAGTTGCCCCACAGTGGTCTTTACACAACAGAAATTGCAGAACACGCAAACAATGAATTATCCTATGAACCTGAGGACTTATACCAATCTTCTTATTACTTAATGCTTGAGGAATGCCATCCACTTATGTTTGAATTAGAGTTAGAGAACCCAGAGATGCTTCCATGTGATGACTAAAACCAAAATTGACCTTTGATTACAAAAATGGTCAAAAAAAATTTCCCCAAATTTTTTTATCGTAAGGTTTTTGACTAAATACAACTATAAAAGATTATAGTGCTAATAAAATGCCTCTGTCAAGATTAGAGAATTTTTTAAAGAATGCTGAAGGAAATATTCTTTATGTAAATCCATCAGATTTTGATGCTACAGATAGTTACGAAAATCAAGGCAATTCTTTAACTCGTCCATTTAAGACAATTCAAAGAGCATTAATAGAAGCTGCAAGATTTTCATATCAAAGTGGCAAAAACAACGATAGAATTGACAGAACGACTATATTAGTCTATCCGGGAACTCATTACATTGATAATAGACCTGGTTTTTCAATCGCAAAGCAAGGTTCCAATGCGATTTATAAAAAAAGAACAGGTACATCAACTTGGACTGAAGTTAATTTACCAGAACTAAATGAAAATTCAAATTATAATATTTTAGATACAAATAACGATTTATATAAATTTAACTCAGTTCTTGGTGGTGCAATTCTACCTCGTGGAACTTCAATTATTGGATATGATTTAAGAAAAACAAAGATTCGTCCTCTTTATGTACCAAATCCTGAGGATTCTTCTGTTGATAACACAAGCATTTTTAATGTAACTGGTACTTGCTACTTCAGTACCTTCACATTCTTAGATGCAGACCAAACAAAGACGGTATTTAGAGATTATACAGACAATCGTTTTGTTCCTAATTTTTCACACCATAAAGTAGTTTCGTTCGCTTATGCAGATGGTGTGAATAAAGTTGCTCTTGGTACGGAGCAGACTGATTTAACTGACCTTGATATGTATTATTACAAGGTCGCAAAAGCATATGGTGATATTACAGGACGAGGAGTTCTTGATTATCCAACTCTTGATGATTTTGAACCATCTAAAGATGAATTTAGAATTGTTGGTGAATTGCAGGCAAATCCACTTGGCATTTCAAGTATCAGTGGTGGAGATGGAGTTACACAAGCAACTAATGTAATTAAAGTTACAACTAAAAATCTTCAAACTGGAGAGGAACTTCCTCACGGTCTTTTTGTGGATAGTCCTGTTTTAATTTCTGGAATTACCACAGATGCTTCTGCATTTAACGGTTCATTTACAGTTAGAGAAGTCGTTGGAGTCTCTACTTTTACTTATACTTCAACGTCTTCCCCATCAAATCCGAACCCCGATGTTGCAGATTATGAAACTGGAATCGTAACAATTGAATCAGATAGTGTAAGTTCTGCGTCTCCTTATGTTTTCAACTGTTCAATTCGTTCTGCATATGGATTGTGCGGAATGTGGGCAGATGGCAACAAGGCAGATGGTTTCAAGAGTATGGTTGTTGCCCAATTTACTGGAGTTTCTCTTCAAAAAGATGATAATGCATTTATTGTTTATAATAAAACAACAGGAAAATATGAAGGTAATGATGTTCTAGCACTAACAAGTAGTGAAAGACCATTACACACTAATAGTAACGCAATTTATAAACCAGATTATGAAGGTTTTCACATTCGTGTATCAAATAATGGTTTTGTTCAATGTGTTTCTATTTTCGCAATTGGATTTGCAAAACACTTTATAACTGAATCTGGTGGTGATATGAGTATCACCAACTCCAATTCAAACTTTGGTGCCATTTCACTTGAATCTGTTGGTTATAGAAACGAATCATTTGATAGAGATGACGTTGGTTATATTACTCATATTATACCACCAAAAGAAGTAGATGAACTAGAAAGTAATATTAACTGGATTTCTTTTGATGTTCCAAAAACTATTTCTGTAGGATTGACAGAAAGATTATATCTTTATAATTACAAAAACAAAGAAGTTTCACCATCAAAAGACGTAGATGGATTTAAAATTGGTGCAAAAACAAACGATACTTTAAATCTTAATATAGTAATTGGAACTGCACAAACAGTTTATAGTTCTCCAATATTAATGCCAGTTGTTTCTGGTGTAGGAGTTACTGCAAGAAAGTCATACACCGTATCAAGATCTGGAAATTTAAATCAAATTTCAAACAATGTTTTAACTTTGAATGCAAATCACCAATTAATTAATGGTGAAAGTGTTAGAATTTTCTCAGATACTGGTGAAGTTCCAAATGGATTAACTGCAGGAGTTGTTGCTTATGCAATCACAACAGGTTTAGCAGTAAATCAGGTTAAACTTGCATATTCATTGAATGATGCAATTGCAGAAAATGAGATTGAGGGAATTAATGATAGAGGTGGTGTTCTTACCATTGTAAGTTCTGTAACTGACAAAAAACCTGGAGATATTGGAAGTCCAATCCAATATGATGATGTAAATGGACAATGGTATATTTTAAGTAGCAATTCATCAGATAATCAGATATTTCCAGCAATTGTTGGTTTTGGAACAACTTCTTTGGGAAATGAAACATCTTCAACTTTCGTAAAACGTAAATTGGACAATCGTTCAATACAAGATAGAATTTATAGACTAAGATACGTAGTTCCCAAAGAATATACTAATGCCAGACCACCACAAGCTGGATTTGTATTGCAAGAATCCAAGACTGTTAATATTAGTCCGATTTCCTTTGATTATACCCAATCCATTACTGAGCAAACACCACCAGCATATTTAAGAAACGAAAAAATAATTAAAAATGCTACTGTTGGTGCTGTTTCTGGTGGAAAACAAACAGTAACTATCACTACCGAAAAACCTCATAAGTTTTTTACTGGAGACAAAGTTAAAGTCCAAAGAATCAAAAGTGAAAATAATCCTACTGCAGTTGGAATCACTTCAACTTATAATGGTTCTTACGTTATTGCTTCAGTTCCAAGTTCCAAAACATTTACATATGAAATTTCTGGAGTGAAAATCAATCCAGGAACATTTACTAATCAAGTTGATGAACGTGATACCAATCAAGAAAGAAGTCAAATTCCTTTGGTATCCAGAGAAGAATATGAAAATGATTTTTATATCTATAGAGTAGATACAATTAAATCTCATATTCCAGGACTAAATGGTCAAGATGGAATTTATCATTTGATTGTTTTATCATCTAATGTTTCTCCATCTTCTGATATTGGATATAATCTTTCTTCTAAGTCGTTTAATCAAGATGTTAGAAATTTATATCCACAAATTGATCGTGATAATTTCAATTCCGATCCATCTGAATCAGTTACTTATGCTGATGCATCTGTAATTGGAAAGGTTGTAACTGATGATAAAAGAAAATCAGTCACAAGAGAAACCATAAACACGTTTTTAAAGAATTCAAATGTTGGATTTGGAATCACTGGAGTAGTTGTAAGTGGAACTGGAAATACTACGGTTACTATTCATACAAATGTTGAACATAACTTCAATTCAATCAAATCAATATCAGTAAAAAATCCTACTGGTGCAGGAACATCAGGAGCAGGATATGGAAATACCACAATTTATTCGTCTAATTTAATTGGAGGTACTGGTCAGGGTGCTTCTCTTTACGTTCCTGTTATTGGTTCTACTGGTACAATTAATACAAGTTCAATTAAAATAGTTGATGTTGGTTCAGTTTATTCTGTTGGAGATGTACTTGATATTTCTGGTCCATCTGGAATCACTCCAACAATTTATGCAAAAGCAGAAGTATTAGAAATCAACAATAATATTGGAGATGCTCTTGAAATACGTGGTTTTAATACGACAAATTTAGATGGAGTTTATAGAATTACAAACGTTCCATCATCAAAATCTATTGAAATTTATGTTCCAAGTGGTGTTCCATCATATCAATCAAATACAAATGGAAGAATCCCTGTAGCAGTTTTATCGGCGGAAGGAATTGGAATCAATTCGTTTAGATTTGACAGCACTGTTACAGGAATAGTTACAGTCACAACGAATAATTCTCACGGATTGCTTAGAGGAAATAAATTTACAATTGTTGGTAGTGGTCATACCATATACGATAAAACATTTGTTGTAAAAGAAAATGTTGGATTGAATACCTTCACTTTTAATGTTGGAGTTGTAACACAAACTAAATCCTCAACGACTGGAACATTACTTAAGCACTCTATAAGTTCAAACGAACTTGTACTCTCAAGAGGTGAAGATACTCTTGGTTCTAGAGCATCTTATTTTTATGCTGGTATTACAACAACACTTTCGTCAACAATTCTTGTAGATAGCACATCAATTACTCTGACAAGTTCCAAAGGTTTTGATCGTGGTGATTATGTAGTCATTAATAATGAAATTATTCGTCTTGCTAACTCAACAACTTCAAATACATTTAATGCTCTTCGTGGTAGATTTAGCACTTTCAAAACCACTGCTGAAGCAGGAACACAAGTCAAAAAGATAAATGTAATGCCAATGGAGGTTCGCAGACCTTCATTTATGAGAGCATCTGGTCATACCTTTGAATATCTTGGTTATGGTCCAGGCAACTATTCAACTGGTATGCCACAAAAGCAGACTAGAATTTTAACAGAAGATGACGTTCTTGTATCTCAAGCAAGAAAGCAAAAAGGTGGTGTAGTTGTTTATACTGGAATGAATGATGTTGGTGAATTTTATTCTGGTGCAAAGAAACTAAGTTCATCCACTGGTGAAGAAAAAATTGTTGAGGCACCAATCCTCAGTTATACTGGAGATGATGCAGAAGGAACTAATACCAATAAGTTAGATGTAACATTTGATAATATTCTAGCAAGGGGAAGAATTACTGTTGAGGGTGGTGATGGAGCAAAAGAGACAAGTCAATTCTATGGACCAGTAAGTTTCAATAAAAAAGTAGTAAGCACTTCCGATGAGGGAATTAATGCTAAAAATCTTTATATAAAAGGAGATTCATCTACTTATAAGTTACTTACAGTTGGAATATCAACACCAACTGACGCAAATTTGGTAAATCGTGGAAATATATCTCTTAATTTATTTGCAAGTGATGGATACATTGGTCAGGTTTATGTTGATAATGAATGGAAGAAATTTGGACCTATCAGTCAGTCTAAAGATATTTTAGATTTTAAAGTTGATAGAATTGGAATTGGAAATTCTAATGATTTTGCAAATACTTCAGATCCTGGAGTTAATGATGTTGCATTTTACGTTGGCGGAAAATCAAAATTTAGGGACGTAGTATTTTCTGGTCAAGTTGAAATTGAATCTGGAATTACCTTAAATAATGTCAATTTTAGTAATATTACTATTACTAAAACTGCAACTTTTAGTGGAGTTGCTGGAACTTCTTATGGAATAGTTGCTATTGGTACAGATACAAAACTTAAAACTAAACTTGCGTACTTAGAAATTGAACAAGATGCTTATGTTTCTGGTAATATTGGAATTGGGTCAACAACTCCAACAAAAAAACTTGATGTTGTAGGAGATTCTAATATTTCTGGCAATTTGGGAATTGGAAAAACTCTTGATCTCTATAATAAAACCACATCACATCCAACTGCAATCTTTGCTCGTGGAGCAGATAATAGTTTCCAGTTAACAGCACAGAATGGCACTGCATCAAATGATAGTGGACAAGAAGTATCAAGATTTGGAATTAATTATGCTGGAACTGGATGGAATACTTTCTTACAGTTTATAAGAGGAGGAGGTGCGATAGATGGATCTCTGGCAATCTATACAAATAATACCGAAAGTGTAAGATTTACTAGTTCTAGTAATGTTGGTGTTGGAATTACAAATCCATCAAGCAAACTAGTCGTAAATGGAACGATTGGTATTAATGCTTCTGGGGATACTCAGACTGCTGGAAGAACTCAATTATCATCATCTGCTTCTGGATTTGTATTAAATCACAATGATAATTCTGATATAATTTTACAAAATCAAGGAACTGAAAGATTTAGAGTTGGTGCCGCAAGAACAGCAACTTACACAAGTACTACTACAGGAACTGATTTAAAAGGAAGTCACTTTAAACTTAAAAATAATGAAATTGGAGACGTAGTTCTTTCTTGGTTCTCAGATGATTCAAGTAATCATAGATGGTATGCTGGCATTGATGTAAGTGATTCTTATTCTTGGAAATTAGCAAATACAAATAGTTCTGTTCCACAAGGACAAGAGAGTTTTGATTCAGTTGGTGGGAATACAGCAAGAAATCAAATTGAAACTAAACTTAGAGTTAATAGTGATGGTGATTTAAGTGTTCTTGGGTCATTGACTTTGAATGGTTTGAATACACCATCAAGATTTGAAGTTAATGCAAGTGGAACTACAACTATCAGAGGAAATCTGAATCTTTTCAATCTTGTCAATACAAGTGGAGCAACAGTTACAGTCTCTGATATTACAGTTAATACTGATAAATTTACTGTTGCAGGAAATTCAGGTAACATTACAACTAAAGGAACAATTGTTTCTGCTGGAACATTAAGTGTTAATTCTACGGAACAATCAATTTTCGGTGGAGGACTTGGAGTTACTGGTAATGTAACTGCTTCTGGATTTGCTGTGAATGGAAATCCATCGACATCTGGCATTCCAAATATACTAAGAGCAGATGGGTCAAATTCAAAACTACAAACACAGGATGTGGTAAATGCTCTTGGATTTATCCCACAACCTCCAATTGCAACATCAAATTTACCAACAGGTAACTCTGAAGTATTAAAGGATATTAGTGAATTATTTAATGGAACTGGAAAATCATTCCAATTATTTAGAACTTCAAATGCAGCATTTGTACCACTTGGTCCTGATAATTTAATTGTTTCTCTTGGTGGTGTAATACAAAAACCATCTACTGACTATACAATCCGACAAGAGAATGGTGCTTATACAAATATAATTGACTTTGTTGAAGCTCCTCCTGATAAAACTCCTTGTTTCATTCTTGCTCTTGGTGGTCAGGGAAGTCTTACTGCCAATAATGATTGGAATAAAAAAGGTCAAATTATAGTGGCAACTGCTGATAATGCTGCTACTCAATTTGAAGTACCAGAAACAAACGGTGTACCAATAGACAATTTAATATTAACTAGTGACAAAAATTCATCCACTGGTGTTGCTTGGAAAAATTCTTTGAATCTTAATGGTTCTATTAGTGGTGGTGCTATCACTGGAACTTCATTAAGTGCTGGTAATGGTAATATTAGTGGTGGCACTATTACAGCATCCGGAGACGTTATTGCATATTCAGGTTCCGACCGAAGACTTAAAGATAATATTACTCCGATTCCTGATGCTTTGAATAAAGTACTTTCAATTAGTGGGAATACATTTGATTGGAATGAAAAATCGGATAAAGAAGGTTCCGATGTCGGTGTAATCGCACAAGAAATTCTAGAGGTTCTTCCCGAAGTAGTAACTACTAGAGATACTGGATATCTTGCAGTTCGTTATGATAAACTAGTCCCATTACTAATTGAAGCAATTAAAGAACAGCAAGAGACAATATCAAATCTACAAAATAGATTAGAAGTATTAGAAGGCAAATAAAATGACTTTACCATCCTCGGGAAATCCAATAAGTTTAGGTCAAATTCAAACTGAATTTGGTGGTTCTGCTCCCACCTCAATAAGTGAATATTATCGTGATGGAGCATACACAACATCAAATAATACAAATGTTCCCACAAGTGGGACAATAAAATTTTCAGATTTTTATGGTGCTGTTAATGAAATTGTAAAATATATAACAGCAACATCTACAAATGTAAATGCATCTAGTTATTTTACTGCTGGTGAATGGTCATCTTCTGCACCAAAGCGTTTAGTTATTAATAGTGGAGTTACTGTTGGTGCTACCAATACATCTAATTATGCATTAAATATTCCTAGTGGATTTGGTGGAACTTTTAAATTAGATAATAATGGTTCCATTCAAGGTGCTGGTGGTGCAGAAAACAGTGGAACTGGTGGTAATGCCATCTTTGCTGGCGCTGCAATATCAATCAACAATCAAGGTACTATCTATTCTGGTGGTGGAGGTGGTGGACAAGGAGGTACTGGAGGTGGTGGTTATTATACTTATGATACTGTAGTAGCAGAAAATAGAGGATATTATAGGAACCGAGGAGGTGATTGTGGATGTCCATCACCTTATTATTGTTGGCCAGGATCACAATATATGAATAATAGCTCAGATCCTTGCTGTGGTGGAGGACAAAACACACCTGGAGAATGTTTCTGTTGTACAGAAAATGTTACTTACACTACTATAGTTAATACATCAGGTGGTAGTGGTGGTTCTGGTGGTAGGGGACAAGGTTATGATGGCAATCTTGCTGCTGGTCCTAGTTTTGGGCAAACTAATGGACCTCTTGATGGAGGAGTTAATGCTGGTAGAGGAGGAACTGGAGGAACTGGAGGAGATTGGGGAACAGGTGGTGGAAATGGTTTTGTTGGTGCAAATGGAAATCGTGCGGATTCTCCACCTCCAGCACTAGGTACTTCTGGTGGTCCTGCATATGGTGGTCTTGCTGGATTTTATATCGTCAATAACGCAAATGTTACTTGGATTTCAACAGGAACTCGTGCTGGTAGAGTAGGATAAATAATCAAAGATATTTTTTATTACTTATGAAATATACCATTAAAGAAATTCTTCCTGGTCAAATTAGAGTTGAATATGAAGATAATTCTTGGGCGATTGTTCCAATTCCCCCAAACTCCACAATGGAAGAAATTGATCATGCAGTATCCCAATATGATCCAGATTTTTTACCTAGTGTGGCAGAATTAATTAATTCTAATATTTCTATTGGACTAGAAAGAATTTCTACACCAAAAATAGAAGAATCAAAGGTGGAATCTCCACCACAAGTAGTAAATCAAAATACAAATATTCCAGAAATTTCAATTGTAGAAAAAAATTTTAATAATATATCATTCAGAACTATTTTAATGGCAGATTATTTTTCAAATCTTGGGGATAATAGATTAAAGGAATATTTAAATACCAAAATAGATGAATATGTGAAAGAAACTAATATTTCCACTGATGATATTTTATCACAACTCAACACAATTGATGATGATTACATCATGAAGCAAGCAGAAGAGGAACTTAATAATGGAAAATGAAGTACGTCAAGCAGTTGATAAAATGAAACTTTGCTTACAGTGTGAGCATTTTTTTAAATTGACTAAACAATGCAAAAAGTGTGGATGTTTTATGCCAGCAAAGGTCAGAATTCCAGGACAAAAATGCCCCATTGGAAAGTGGTAAAAAGAATAATTAAGGTAAATTTGTATACCAATATAATAAATTATTATATTTTGAGATTTTTTGATTAAATACTAATAAAAGGAAAGATTCTCAAATGCTTACCGAAGTACAGATTTATTATGAGAACTGTATAATATTATAAATATCCTCATAGTTATTCTATAAAATTATGACTAAACAAGAAATGATTAGTTCTTTAACACAAAAGGCAGTTCAAATTCGTGATGAACTTGTTGCACTTGAGCAACAATTTAATGTCAAAAAAGAAGAATTCCTTAAAGTCCAGGGAGCATTGGAAGCATTGAGTAATTTGGAAAATGAGGAGCAAGAATAAGAATAAATAAAAGGGATAAGGATATTATCCCTTTTACAATTTAAACAATGAAGTTCCTACTGTTACTTTAGTAATTATAGAACAGGGAAAATATCTATAAATTCTGAGGTTATTTTCTCTCAATACCAGATGGATAATATTAAAGTAAGAGTAGGAACAAATAATACTAAGGTAAGAGTTGGAACTAATAATGCTATAAAAGTAATTTCAGCAAATCTTGCTGACGCAGTACAAGTAAACTCTGATTATGTAGTTTCAAATATTTTATATGTCACAGAAGACGGAAACGATTCAAACACAGGAAAAAAACTCGGAGAAGCAAAAGCAACTATCGCAGCAGCAGTTGGAATTGCAACAGAGGGAACTGTTATTAAAGTTAGTGCTGGAACTTACATAGAAAATAATCCAATTTCTTTACCAAAACAAATTAGTATTGTTGGAGACAACCTAAGAGAAGTTACAGTTGTCCCACAGAATTCAAATACTGATTTGTTTTATGTTAATAATGGAAATTATATTTCCAATATGTCTTTTTCTGGAAGTTTAAATTCAGGAAAGGCAGTTTTTGCTTTCAATCCAACAAAACCTGTTTATATAAATCAATCACCTTATATTCAAAATTGTACTAATTTTATTCCAAATAGTATTGGATTAAAAGTTGATGGGTCTAAAGCAATAGGACCAACTAAAAGTATGGTTTTGGATTCTTATACGCAATACAATCAGAATGGAATTGGAGCATCCATTACAAATGAAGGATACGCACAGTTAGTATCTATGTTTACTATTTGTAATGATATTGCTGTTTATTGTGGTTCTGGTGGTGGTTGTGATTTAACTAATTCCAACTCATCCTTTGGAAATTATGCTCTAGTTGCAGATGGAGTAAGTGCTAAAAAATATACAGGAATAGTTACAGTAGCAGCATCTGAAAATTCTGATACTTTTGTTTTAGATTTAAATATACCAACGTTAAATGTCACAAACGCAGTTTATGATAATGCAACTGGTTTAACGACTATTACTGTCAGTCAAAATCATAATTTCAGTGTTGGAATGGGAGTCTCAATTAATAATCTTACTTTTACTTGTTCCTATGGAGAGGGAACTTCTATATTTCCTTCGGGAAATAATGGATATGTTTTTGAGGTTGCAAATTTACCATCATCAACATCATTTGAAGTTTATGTTGGAGTTTCCACCATTCAGCACACTTATTCATCTGGAGGAAATGTAAAAATAAATACAGTTCGTCCATTTGATGGGCAAGTTGTTTATTTTGGACAACCTTATTATACAATTGGAAGTGTGAACGTAAGTGCTGGTGGAACTGGTTACAGTGGAAATACATCAATTACATTTTCTTCACCAGAAACTTCTTGGGGAATATCTGCTTCTGGAATTGCTGAAGTTGAAAATGGATCAGTAGTTTCTGTTCAAATGGTTTCAAGTGGAAGAGGATATGGTTCAACTCCACCAACAGTTACTTTTGGTTCTCCTAATGTTGGAATAAATACTGCAATAGGGGTTGCTAATTTGATTCCATCTTATTATTCAATTCAAAGTTCTACTCCAATTGTATCTGGAATTTGTACAATTATTTTAAATGATAGTGTTCCATTTTCCGTTGGAGTTGGAACTACAACTTTTTTCTTTAAGCAAAGTCGTATTTTAGCATCTGGTCATTCATTTGAATATATTGGGTCAGGAACAAACATCGCATCTGCTTTACCTGTAACTGGTGGTGTTGCAATTCAAGAAAATGAAATTGATATGAGAAATGGTGGATTAGTTGTTTATACAAGTACAGACCAATCTGGAAATTTTAGAATAGGAGATGGTGTTACCATTAACCAACAAACAGGAACAATTAGTGGAACAATTTATTCTAAGAGTTTGTTTTCATCAATGACACCATTCATTTTAGCACTTGGAGGAGAATAAGAATGGCACTACCGTTAAATGTATTTCAGACAGTTACTGCAGTTGTATCTGCAAGTCCAACAGAAGTTTATACTGCTCCAGTTGGTTATACTGGAGTTGTACTTTTAGCACAAGTTGCAAATATTGGAGCAACATCTCAAGATGTTACGATGCTTCATCGCAGAAGTTCTACTGACACAGAAATGTTAAAGCAATATCCAGTTGCTGGAAATGATACAATAAATCTTCTTTCTGGAAAATTAGTTCTTGAAAGTGGAGATAAATTAGTTATATCTGGTAGTAATGCAACTAATCTGAAACTTGTCGCAAGTATTTTAGAAACACTTAACTAATACCAAAAATGGCAAAGTACCTCAGCAATCGTCAAAAAAACTTTAAGATTGGTATAAGTTCTTATACAGAAGGGAAAACAGTACTTGAAGTTATTGGAAATGTAGGAATAGGAACTACAACTTCTGAGGGTAGAAGTTTATATGTAATTGGAGATGGTGAATTTACTGGAATTCTTACTGCTAAGGGTTTTTATGTTGATGGTGAATTAATTGGTTCTGCGACATCACTGAGTAGTTTATATGTTTCTGGTATTACCACACTTGCAGCAAATGGTGGTATTACAACAACTGGTGGTAATTTATTTGTTGGGCAAAATTTACAAGTTGCAGGAACTTCCAATTTTATAGGAACTGCAATTTTCAGAGGTGGAACTATAGGAATTGGTGATTCAATATCTGATAATATAGATGTTGGTGGAGAATTTGTATCAAATTTAGTTCCAAGTGATGATGGTCTTTATGATCTTGGAATTGAAGATAAAAGATGGAGAAATGCAAGATTTTCTGGATTAACTACAACTACAGAACTTTATGTTTCTGGTGTTGGAACTATTGGAACATTGTTTAGTTCTAACTCAAACTTAACAAACATTTATTCAACAGGAATCAGTACCTTTGGGCTTACTGATATAACAGTTGATAGTTCTTCTAGTGCATTAACAATTACTCAGAATGGTTCTGGAAATGCATTAGTAGTTCAACCAAATATTAATGGTTTGGTTGTTACTGATAATGGTTTTATTGGAATTGGAAATTCAACTCCTGGAGAAGCACTTCAAGTTAGTGGAAATATAAGAATAGGGTCTTCTGAGTCAAATTATATTGCGTTCAGGGGAACTAGTGGAGATGGTGCGGGAGAATTTGATCACACTTATATTGGTGAAAGAGTTTATGATCCAGGTACAGAACTATCTGAACTTTTCATATTTAAGGGAAACGATCCTGATATTCCAACTGTAGGACCAGATAGAATCAGATTAGCTGCTGCAGAAATTAGATTAGATACTTATACAATAACAACACCGACTTATGGTCCATTTGAGGATGCTGCCACTTCAGTAAATTTAGATACAAGAGTTATCGTAAAAGATAGTGGATTGGTTGGTATAGGAACCACAAATCCATCAGCACTTCTTGATGTTTATGGAGATTTCAATGTAAGTGGCATTGGAACCATAGCAACTTTAGATACTACCACAGGTACTATTGACTTCTTAACTAATACCAATCTAACTTCTGGTATTGCTACTTTAGGAACTTTAGGTGTCAGTGGTCTCACTACAACTCAAAATCTTCAAGTAACTGGTATCACAACTCTTGGAGTTACAAGTACTACAAACCTAACAACACAACAACTGAATGTTTCTGGAGTTTCTACTTTTATTGGTGGAATTACTGGTACGATTTCTACAGCAACAAAACTTGAAACCGCAAGAACTTTTCAAATTACTGGGGATATAGTTGCTTCTCCAATTAGTTTTGATGGAACTGGAAATGTATCATTTGCAGCAACTATTCAACCTAATAGTGTTGCACTTGGAAATGATACTACTGGTGATTATATTCAGACAATTTCTGGAACTGCAAATCAAATCACAGTTACTGGTGGAACTGGGGAAAGTTCAACACCTGTTGTTGCTTTTGCACCAAACCCAACTATTCCTGGAAATGTCACAATCGGAAATGACTTACAAGTCAATAATAACCTGAATGTAACTGGAAATATTACTGTTGGGGGTACAGCAGGTTATATTCTTGTAGAAAACTTTAGAGTTTCTGACGCAGATATTATTCTTGGATTTACAACTGATTCTTTTGGTAATGATGTTTCTACAGATACGACAGCAAATCACGGTGGTATTGCTGTTGCTTCTACTGAAGGCAATCCTCTTGTAAATCTTAATATTGCTGGCATTGAGACATTACCTGCCACATATAAGAAAATTATGTGGTTCCAGGCGGGTGCTTTTGCTGGACTGAATACTGATGCTTGGTTGAGTAATTATGCGATTGGTATTGGTTCAACTCAATTCCCATCAGGAACCAGATTAGCAGCAGGTAATGTTCAATTTACTCAAAATGATTTAGCAGTTGTAAGAAATATTAATGCAACTGGAGTTGTTACAGCAACCAGATTTATTGGTACTGCAACTAGTCTTGATATTGATGGTCTTACGACAATTGCTGACCCACAAAGTAATGATTTTATAGCACTTTATGATGTGAGTGGAGCAGTTGTAGGAAAAGCAACTATTCAAAATGCTGCTCTTCAGGGTATCCAAGGAACACAAGGAACACAAGGTACTCAAGGTCTTCAGGGACTTCAAGGTACTCAAGGAACTCAAGGAACTCAAGGTACTCAGGGAACCCAAGGTACTCAAGGCACTCAAGGCACTCAAGGTATTCAAGGTACTCAAGGAACACAGGGTACTCAGGGTACTCAAGGAACTCAAGGAACTCAGGGTACTCAAGGTCTCCAAGGTCTTCAAGGAACTCAAGGAACTCAAGGAACTCAAGGAACTCAAGGAACTCAAGGAACACAAGGAACTCAAGGTACTCAAGGTACTCAAGGTACTCAAGGTACTCAAGGTCTTCAGGGACTTCAAGGAACTCAAGGCACTCAAGGATTACAGGGTACACAAGGAACTCAAGGTACTCAAGGTCTTCAGGGAACTCAGGGAACTCAAGGTCTCCAAGGACTTCAAGGAAGACAAGGAACTCAAGGTACTCAAGGTCTTCAGGGACTTCAAGGAACTCAGGGCACTCAAGGTACACAAGGTACACAAGGTACACAAGGTACACAAGGTACTCAAGGAACTCAAGGTCTTCAGGGAACTCAGGGAACTCAGGGAACACAAGGTACTCAAGGTCTTCAGGGAACTCAGGGAACTCAAGGTATTTCAGGTCCAGTAGCAGGTTCTGCAAACCAAGTTGTTTATAAAGATGGTTCTAATAATCCGACTGGATCTAACAACTTAACTTTTGATGGAACATCTTTATATGTAAACCAAATTACAGGTCCTTCAGAACTTGTAATAGATCCAACTGCTATTGGAGATAATACTGGTGTAGTTAGAATTAAAGGTGACTTATATGTTGATGGAACACAAACTTATATTAATTCCACAACTATTGAATTTGCTGATTTTAATGTTGGCATTGCGACTACTGTATCAACTAATGCACTTCTTGATGGTGCTGGAATTGGAATTGGATTTACAAGTATTCGTAAAACATTTACTTATAATAACTCTGCAAACACTTTAGAATCCTCAATTGGTCTTGGTGTAACCAGTGGTGGGTCATTTAAAACTGGAACAAGTACTGTATTAACATCAACAACACTTGGAAGTGGAGTTACTAATTCTTCTCTGACTTCTGTTGGAACATTAAATCAATTAAATGTTTCTGGAGTTTCTACTTTTAATGGACTTGTTGGTTTTAGTTCTTCAGTACAAGATGTTTATGGAAGAGTAGGAATTGCTGGTTCAATTCTTGTTTCTACTGGTGCAGGTATAAGTTGGACTGCACCATTTGCTGCAGGAATTCAAGGAACTCAGGGCACTCAAGGTACTCAAGGTACTCAAGGTACTCAAGGTACTCAAGGAACACAGGGTACTCAAGGTACTCAAGGTACTCAAGGAACACAGGGTACTCAAGGAACACAGGGTACTCAAGGTCTTCAGGGTCTTCAAGGAATTCAAGGAACTCAAGGTCTTCAGGGCACTCAGGGAACCCAGGGAACTCAAGGCACTCAAGGCACTCAAGGTACTCAAGGTCTTCAGGGTCTTCAAGGGACTCAGGGTACTCAAGGTACTCAAGGTACTCAAGGTACTCAAGGTCTTCAGGGACTTCAAGGAAGACAAGGAACTCAAGGTACTCAAGGTACTCAAGGTCTTCAGGGACTTCAAGGTACTCAAGGAACTCAAGGACTTCAGGGAACTCAAGGCACTCAGGGAACTCAAGGTCTTCAGGGTCTTCAAGGAACACAGGGCACTCAAGGAACACAGGGCACTCAAGGAACACAGGGCACTCAAGGAACACAGGGTACTCAAGGTACTCAAGGTACTCAAGGAACTCAAGGAACTCAAGGTACTCAAGGAACTCAAGGACTTCAGGGAACTCAAGGCACTCAGGGAACTCAAGGTCTTCAGGGTCTTCAAGGAACACAGGGCA
>Ga0315909_10000252_pt1 | contig 69302 bp, 119 predicted proteins | sample LakEriMetagenome_11_FD_203527 | JGI IMG/M metagenome (GOLD analysis project Ga0315909, IMG submission 203527) | Freshwater fungal communities from buoy surface, Lake Erie, Ohio, United States - Buoy 2 MA125 | ecosystem: Environmental > Aquatic > Freshwater > Lake | place: USA: Lake Erie, Ohio...
GTGTATAATCGATCGAAGATCTCTTTGCCGAAGCGTGATAGTTGTTTGATGTTGTGTGTCTCTATGAGATACTTGACGGAAGGTCGTGCGTCTCGGATAAAGTCACTCCACAGGAAATCTGCAATCGCAGAGCAGGCAAGGGTTAGGGGCTCGTCGTTGAGGAGCAGAACAAACTCGTTTTTGGTTTCCATGGTCTTAGTTGCTGCTGAGATCGTTGATGGCGCGTGCCAAGGTGTCTTTATGCCCTTGAAGCTGTTGGATCAGTTTCACTCCTGTAGCACGAGCGTTAAATGTGAGTCGGAGCTTGGAACCATCAAGGATCTCGTTTACTTTGTCGTAAACGATTGACATATCCTTATAGTAGCGCTTCAGGTCGAATACAAACTCATTGAGTGTTTCGATGTTTGCTTTGTGTACATGCTTGCTCTGTTGTGCGTTGTACTCTGCCATGATTCCGGCCGCAGCACGTTTAGCGTCTGCAAAGACGCGATCCGCCGTGGGAATCTCTTGATTCAATACCTCTTGAATGATCTCTTTGTCGTCCTCTGTTTGGTACACAATGTGGATCAGGGATCCGTGCATGTGTTCTGGACAGAGCTCAGTCTCGCCTTGTACCACTACCCAAGCTTTGAGAAACTTAAGTACTTGCACTCGGCGGCGATCAGAGATACCGATACCCCTTTGCTCTAGCACATCCCAAACCCCGCTGAACTTCTCCAGAAAGTTATCTTCCACTTGTACAGCATCGACAGCCTGCTGAAGATCCTTTAGATCTTTGATCGTTAGGTGTACTCCCACTTGCGGACGTTGCGCCATCCCCACACTCCAACGATCGAGCGTGGCCTTAGAGATCGGCTTTTTCAGGGTGTTAACCGTAGGACGGAACAAGAAGCGATCACCGAAAGCCTGCAGTGATTCTTCATCGGGCCAACTATTTGTTGCCGCAACGATAGATTCAATCGGGGTTGTTACGTTGACCTTGCCATTATTAAAAGTTCGTTCATTCAGGAGCGTGAGCAAGGAGTTAAGGATGGCAGAGTTACCTCGGAACAATTCATCGAGGAAGGCAATATTGCACGACGGAAGATAGCCCTCAATGTCTCGTGTGTACTCGTCATTCAACAGTTTGGTAACTGCGACCGGACCGAATACCTCAGAGGGATCCGTAGTGGGGCTTAGCAGGTACCCGAAGTACTTAGCGTCGCTGATTCCGTTACAGATTGAACGGACTAGATCAGACTTGCCCGTGCCAGGCACACCGAGGAGAAACGCATTCTGTCGGCTGAGTACTGTTGCGAGAAGTCCGTCGATTATGCTTTCACGTTCAAGATGTGAGCTGTTCAGTGCGGAGCGAAAGTTTTGGAGTTTGGTGAAGAGAGCGTCGTTCATGATCAAGAAGTTTTGTAGGTGTTCAGGATGGCGTCGAAACTGGACTGATTTTGTTCTTGAGGTTGCTGTACCTCTGGGGTTTGGGTTTTTCCTGATGCGAACCTTGCGGTCGCATCTGTTCTAGCGAGCTCAACAGCTTTCCATAGCTTGCGCACATCAGCGTAAAACTGAGCGTGGAGCCTCCCGATTTCTCTTTGAAGTTCGATAAAGTCTGGCGCGGTTTTACTAACCAAAACCTTGTCAGGCTCTTTAATCTCTACTCCTTCTGATACAGGGTATGTACCAGGCCGAACGAAGCTGTAGTGTTTACCGAGATATTCTGCGGAGAAGACATTGTTTCTCTGTTTTAAGTCACTTGTATGTCCGCTAGAGTTGATGACGGATTCTAGACTAGGTAATTCAAAGCTGTCATTACGGGTGATTGTTCTTTCAAAAGTTACTCTAGGTTCTAGTTCCCTCTCCAGGCTTTCTCTTATTCTATCGCGAAGGGAATGCGGAGCTTGGTCTTTACACTCTCGTATGAAGACATCGCGTCCCTTGCTTGTCTGAAGTTGCTCTTGTTTCGTAACGAAATAACCTAGTTGCTCATCCCCTTCTTTCCTGTAGTAAATAGGAACTTCTATAGACTCTTCGGCAGATAGTGCAAGACAGATTGTCGCGAATTTGGTAGTAGATCGTCTAGCCATAGGACAAAGGTTTCTCGCGTGGAAATGAGATGGTCTCAGAGGCTACCCAACAAGGCAGCTTCAGTTTGTACCTAACCAGAGCTAACCTCCTAAGTGCTGTATCTAAATCTGTAAACTCTACAGCTTTAGTTACGTCAGTGGTGTAGCGTTCAATGTCAAACAAGTAGCCTTCGTTTGATTTAATTGTCCAGATCGTTCTCCTCATTAGAAGTCAGGTTCCTCATTGGTGTTTGCAACTTCAGAGATCAGCTCATCCAAGCCCGCTCCTCCAGCAGCGTGGATAAGCTCTTTACGTTGCTCAAGAAGTTTCTTAAGTTGTTTAGAACGCTGCTCGTAGATGTCAAGTTCAAGATTGATATCAGGCAAGAGGAGGTTTAGTACGTTTGCATTCTCTGCTGTTTTGATACGTTCGCATAGTTGCTTGTACTTTGTCGACAATGCAATTGAAGACTTGAGCTTCTCAAGACCCTTAGAAGAATCTCTTACATTGCAAATATCTTCTAGCTCTTGCTTAATCGTCTCCTGTACGGAGTAGAAAGTTTCTGTTGCCTTCTCTCTTACGCCACGATTCTCGTGCTGCATGTTTCGCCCGGACTCAAGCAATTGCTCGGCCAAGTCTGCGAGGTTATCGAAGCCAGCAACGGAGTCAGCAATAAGCTTGAGCTTGGTTGCTGTAATCTCCCACGAGCCTCGCTTTTTATCGCTGCCCGTTTGTTGCTTGCCGATTTTATGAGCCGACCGACAATCTAGATCATCGATGAGTTCAGCGCCGATGACAAGAGCTTTATCTGCGGCCTGTTTCTTAGCGGCTTCAAGAATAGATTGTGTATTGATTGAGTTCTCGTACGCGATAAACTCTTCTACACCTGTTGTTTCCGTGGGAGTATCCGCTTTCTTAAGTGAGACAGGCAGCGGACCGAGCACACTGACACGAATTGGAGATTGATACTCCTGCTTTGTAGGAAAGATTCTCATGTAGGCATCGAAGGCGAGCTTAAATTCCTCGTCATCTTTGAACAGCGGTCGCAGAATACCGTCTGTCGTTTCCTTCCATTTGGAGAACTCAGACTCCCACAGGCCGGCTAGCTTTTCATTAGCTTCCTTTGCTTCTGCTTTAATTTGTTTAATCAGTTTGTTAGCGTCATGAAAATAGTTGCTAGTGACAAAATGAGAATCGCCGTAGTGAATGCAATAGCAGTCATACAGTTCACGCTGTAGTACGCGAAGCGAATCAAGTTCTGTCTTGAGAGCATTGCTGAGGTTAGGCCGAATACTCACAGTGTTATTCTGCTTAAGAGTGTCGACAACACTCTGCGGCAGTTTGAGATCGTCAAACTTGATTTGAACTGACTGACGAATGTCTGCACTGATTGCGCAGGAAAGAAGGTAATGAGAAGTCATGGCAAACAGAATAGGTTGTGGATTGACAGAGCCGACAGTCTACTTTTTAAGACGGCTGAAGGCGAGTGTGATCTTTTCGGTAACTTGATCGCATTGGCCTTTCATGATGAGCTCTTCCGCTGTGTTCTTGAACATGGTCTTAGCTAGTTTAAGTTCCTGCTCAAGCTTTGCAACCTTATCGGCAAGTTTAGTGAGTTTGTCGTGTGTGGTTGGTTGTTTGTGAACTCGAATAACAATGTGAGCGTTGAAATCCGGGAACTTGAACCTACTGTCGTCGCCCTGGAAAACAGAGAAATCGAGACCTTCTTTCTCAGCGATACGAATGTCCCGTAGGAGATTGTCTTTAGCGGCGACGTAAGTAACGCCGAAAGACTGCTCAAGTTGCTGTGAGGCTACATCGTATTCGTCATACGATTCTGCAGCAAGTGTGCCTAGATCGAGTAGGTGGTTGGTGGTAATCATTTGAGGGAATGTGATAGTAAAACGCACCTCGTTGCGGGCCGGTGCCGCCCATGGCGATCATACCACAGGAAACCTCTAGATAGCTAGGTGATTCGGCGGAAGGGGAATCGAACCCCACTTTTACCCGGCAGCACCGTGGCAGGCGACCCGCCCCGCCGGGTTTGTTACTTGCGCGGGTATGCAGTCACATGCCACGGAGGCACTGCTACATTTGCGCTTAAGAATGCAGATTTAGCTTGCTCAATACTTGAGCCCTGCACTCTTTCGGTGAACTTCCAGCCGTCTTTGCCTTTCACGAAGACATCGAACTCACGGAGCGGTTTCTGTGCCTGAAACATTGGCGAAACTGTCGTCGAAGTTACTTTACCATCGGATTAACCTCTTAACTACGTTACCTAGATCTTACAGATTACCTTAAGCGTACTGGGTAGCTGGTTAATAGTAGAAGTAAAACTTTTCTTACTAACACCGATTACTTAACGTAAATTTCGCTGGGGGCAGATAAGGACCCTTTCACTTATAAACACAGAGCAGTTGAGGTGTGAGGCTATCTTTAAGCTCTATAAGTTTGTGCGTTTGCTTATTGCATTTCTTGCGTATGACGTTGTTTTGCTCGATTTGAGCGGCGGCCAGCAGGCCCAGAGTCACGGCTATCGCAGCCAGAAACGTCAGAAATTTGGATTCAAAACCAAAAGCCCGGACAAGTTCTTTGAAAGACATTAACTAAGAAACGGAAATGAAGTACAGATACTGCCGGCGTGGCAACTAATCTCTCCCCCACAGCTATGTCTTTAGGGAGTTATCGGTCTCGTTCTTTTCTCTCGTGCAGTGATACGCAATGTATCTGATTCGTAGATTCTTATGTTCTTCTAATTGTCTCACTAGGTCTTCGTGTTCTTCAGCGTACCAGAAGGTATTTTGAAGCTCACGCCCAACCTTTAACTCTTCGTCACTGTCTAAGTCATGGAATCGCACCCATTCGAGTTTGTACTTGTACATTCTTAGGGTTTTACGGTCAATAAGAGTTTAATGACGCTACACTCTCTCACACATTCGTGTACTGCTTCTTCATAAGAAACTCCACATTCAACGCCGCTTACGATGCAGTCAACAGCGTATGTAAATAGCTGTAGTTGATTCCTGCGTCGATGGTCATTCGTGAGGAGGTTGTGCAACTTTGAGCTTAGCGAGTGTGTCTGCTTGTTTGACATTGTTCGGTTCATTTGACGGTTTAGTAAGCGTAGGTTTGGCTTTAGTCTGTTTCTTGGTTTGGGTCACACTTACGCGACCCTTTATGTCCCATAGTTCCCCAATGATTCGGTCTAGTTCGATGACTCGCTTTGAGTACATCTTGTAATTGGGGTGTTCGGTGTTGGCGCTGTACATTTCAGCCCAGCGCTGCGACGCATTGCACTCGTGGATCAGCGCTGTGCGTAACACTGCAGCATCTAGTTCAATGTCAACAGTCACGAAGAACTCCAGCGAGTAAGATACATGCCCCCAGTAGGGTTATGGGAGGATAAAAGCTAGTTAGGCCGCCGATAATTAAGCCAACCCCGATTGCGCGAACGACGAACATGATGATAGTAAATTTCTGTTGGGTTAATTTATACCGCCATTGTTAACAAACTCTTTCGCGTCGATGACACGATTGAAGCTCTGTATAACTTGAGCGATGTGAACTACGCCGTCCGCAACTTCGAGCGGCTCGTACTTACACACGTTATAGATTTTATGAGCCGCCGTGGATTCGACCGGCTCTCTAATCTCACCCACCACAGTGTTATCCCGGAAGATAAGTTCTCGATACCAACTGTTGTTGTTGGGGTAGTGGCGCTGTTCGTAACGATAGGGAATTGGGGTAGTGTTCATGATGCAAATGTGCAGAGGTTGATTGTGTGAGTTGGCCCCGCGAAGCGGGTTAGACAATCATTCCATGTTTCATGTCATACAACAATTCGTCGCATACATCATCCCCCACACGGAGGATGAGTGCGCGAGCAATGTACAGTTCCATGCCGTGCATGTCTACCAGCTCGCGCAGTTTATCACGAGACGATTGCCCGTGGACCTTCTCGTAGATGTTCATGACTTTGTACGTTGGTTACGAACCGAGGATGATTGAATCAATGTCTACGAGACGATGATTCTTGTCGTAGAGGTAGCACTCTCCAGATAATCCAGATCGGCTATCGTATGTGATCCAAATTACTTTCATGTACTTGCTGACCATTAAGGTTGCGTAGTGAGCTGAAATGAAGTCGAAAATGTCTTGGTCGTAGTTGCCATCTTCCGTGTCAAGTTTGATGGTTAGCTTGTCGCCGTCGAGTTCAAGATACTGCTCGGTTTCCTCTACAAAACCCTCGTATGTTACCCATTCAAGTGAGGGCGGAATCTCATCCTCGTGATTGGTCAGGTAATCGTAAATGTGCAGAAGTACATCTTCCTTAGACTTGATGTTAGCGACTGTGCAAGTAGCAATCGCAGCGTTATGGGTGTAAGACATTGTGATTCAGTGGCAAATGGTAAAGGCGCCCCGCGTAGCGGGATTAACGACAACGTGCATCCCTAGCTTCAGCGTGAAGCTCAGAGATCATGTCTTCTAGCTCATCTTCTGTCGGGGTACTTTTCAGCCGGTCGTAAATAAGCTCAGCCATCATGTAGATGTGTTCTGTTTCAAGGTAGTTACCTACAGCGTTGTGAGTTGATTTCACATACTCTTCGATTTGTTGGAGTTCCATAATCAGTCAGAGTTCCAGGATTTGCATGGCCTGCGTGATACATAGTATCGCGCAACTGGATCAGAAATGTTGTATTCGTTGCACATACGTGAGGCTTCCTTGTATGTGTCGAACTGATCCACAGTTTCTAGTTCGTTTGTCGTTTTGCGTTGGATGTAGAACATAATTAACCCCGGACGAAGTGGTGGTGAGAATTCACTTCAACCCTCCAATCATCTTCTTCGATTGCGGTGGCGAACCACTTGTGATTCTTCTGATAAATGCCTGCGCCACAAAGATTGTGCAGGATGACATTCAGGCGTGACTTAGTTGTAGGTGTTTGCCACCCACAGTCGCAGATACTTACAAGGTCGGGCCTGATCTGTGCGATCAGATTGTCGTGAAGGTAGACGTTAATCCGTTCGATGTTTGTGTCACCGTGCGGGAAGTACGTTACCTGAACTCGTGTATTGCTGGACTTCCAATCCTTACGATTGCGGATTGCATCCAGCATCTGCTGTTCGATCACTCGCATTGTTCGATCCTCGTGGTTAGTTAGTGTGGATTCAGTCAGTTAAGGTTGCAAGCACAATCTCACACCTATCCGTTGGACGGATGATGATGTAAGTGCCCCAATCTGAGGTGATACAGGGTAATCCTGTCCACCCAAGTTCTTTCTTGAGTGTGCGTACAATCCACGCTGAACTGTACTTTTCAGGTATCTCTACCTCGCTGCGGTTAACCCAGCAATAGTTAGGCTCTCCACCGAATGTATCGGTGTGCTCAATGCTCCACAGTTTGTGTGACATTGTGATGTTGGTGTAATTGTGTGAGTTGGCCCCGCGTTAGCGGGTGATAACCGTGTCGCCGTTATCCTCAATCTGAGAAGTTATAACTGTGCGCCCACAAAGTGCATTGTATGCTGCGGGGCACTCGCGCATAAGAATCCTGCGCAAATCCTGCGACATGTGGTAAGACATTGTGCGCAGGAGAATCTCTTTGTGGTAGTAGGAGATCTGGTCAAAGTTGCTGCTCATCGGTTTGGATTGCAGGTGTTGGGGATAATCTGGACCGTGGTGATGTTGCCCTCTATAGACAGAAGGGCGTCATCAATCTGTTTGATCTTGTCACCTAACGTTGTATAAACGTGCGGGTACCCATTAAATAATTGCAGTAATGCTGTGCGATAGTCAATCAAAGCTATGCGAATTGTGGTCGCGTCGATTGTAGTCATGGCGGTGAATGATGATAGTAATTTGATGCAGTCAGTCTGTAGGTGAGCCTGCTAGAAACTCAGCCTCGCTGATAATCTCTACCCAAGCGTGTGGGAGAGATTCAGCGAATGAATCGTAGGCGTCATCAGCTTCTGAATAAGAGTCAAAGTGTGCGAGAGTTTCGTAGCCATAGGGCGAGAGATTAACGATGCGGTAAGACATGATTCAGAAAGAATAGGTGAGGTTAGGCTTGGTCAGGGTAAATAAGTTTATGCTGTTTAAGCAAGATCATGTGATCGAGTGCGTCACCTAAGGTAGAGCGAACATACTCATCCTTCAGGCCAGCTAACTCATAGGCTTCGTAAACAGCGCGATAGAGTTCATCGAATTGTGTTTGTATCATGGTGACAAGATGCAGGGTTAGTTACAGCAATCAAGTATTCGGTTTGATTAACTTAAACTCCTGAATGTCGTAATAAGCAATAGTGTCTGCACTATAACTACGCAAACGCTTTAACTCATTCTGTGCGCCGCGATCAGACTTGAACCACTGGTGATTCCATCGGCCGCGAGACTTAACAGCCACGCAATGCGTGGCATTCTTCTCAACTTGGCGACCAGTTGCGAGGGTAAAAGTGTTCATGATTAAATCAAACAGACTGACGAAGATGAGAGAAACCGGGCACTTCATGAGCCCAGTCGGGTGAGGGCAACGTGCGCCGCAATTCGTTATACAAACCCGGCTTAATGTTTATACGTTCCGCATCGTATGCGGCACTGCGCCAGATACCTGGCACTGCATCGCTACCCATGTAGCCTTCATCCCATGCGGCTATACGTTGCCCTTCATTAACAAGAACATACAGCCGCCGTGGGTTACCATTACGGTCGTTATGTGTGCAAAGATGTTGGAAGTACATGGCAAAAGATGCGACGAATTTAGTAAAACAATCAGCGAGAAAGTTTGGCCGATTGTTTACGCGAAAGGTTCGCAGCCTTGCGAGCAATTGCTTCGATTTGCTTAGCAGTCATGACGGATCACCTGTTAAAACAATGTGGACGTTGAGAGAGTGAATCTCTCAGGTAAAGTGTAAGTTACACCCTACGGGAGAGAATCACGCTGACAAGATAAACGCTAAGATTGATTCAGTGCCATGATCTAATTTAGATCATAACTTGATCCACGATTGGTCTACCTTGTCAGCGGACTAGAAACAATCCGGGATCCCTCAAAGGATCATCCGGTAATCAAACGGAAAACATAATCGACGCACAGTGTTAGTTACAGCGTACGAATGCAATCGCTGGCAGATAACTAATCCCGCCATCCTACGGGCGCCGCCGTGGTGAGGGATCAGTGTCCAACGGTCCGCGTACCTGCTCTAAAGACAGATACGCTGGACACAATCAGTACAATGTAACTAACACTGTGCGCTGATAATGTGTACGGTGCGACCCATACATTGCGCAGCTAGTTACAGGGAACGACCCTGCAGATCAGTTGTAGTTACAACGTGCCCACTGATAATGCGTGACATAGATACAGAGCGTGAGTAGATAGGGTTCGCCTATCGGACAGTGTGACCCACGGTTATACCTTGCGGGGGAACTTCCGCGCCCGCTTCATCACTTAAGTATGAAATAGTTAGCTATTGTGTCGGCTACCCGTGCTAACCCGCACACACATAACTAAACTATTTAATTGTCAAGGTTCGTCAACCTAGTTACCTACTACAACTCCCGCCGCTCACGTTCGGTTACACCATGCCTGCCATCGCCTACGTTTCGGGGAAGAGCTCCCTACCATCGGCGGCACGCGTGGCGACCGTTCGGCCATCGCGGGGTTGATTCAGTTTTCAAGGTTCAACCGATCGGGTTTCGATCAGTGAGCACAGCATCGCCCCGATCTGGTCCGTCCGTCAACCCTTTCCACTAGGTACAAATACCTATTCTTCTATAAGCGTAGCTAATGGTACAGGTGTCCTAGTCTGCCAGGGTCCTTCTCCAGTAGGAGGAAACGCACGCACGCACACACACACACGCACACGCACACACGCACACACGCACACACGCACACACACACGCGAGCGCGCGCGTTAAATAAAACTACCTACCCCCTCAGTATTGTATAACAATAGAGTTGTTGTAGCCTACTCCTTGTGTGTTAGTTATACTCAGTGCTAAGTATAAAGAATAGCGAACGCTAAGTGTATAGCTTATGCTTACTGTCCGTGTTGGTCGCAAGGTCCTTTTTTTTATATAGCGCGCTTACTCGTCGGCGTGGGCGAGAAGGGTCTGGTAATTTTCTGGGTAAATTGGGGGGCGTAGTTTTGAGTGACAGCATATTGACAGATGCTTCACAAAAATTTTTTCGCCGCGTGGTTTTTGCTTTAGACTTATTCCACGCCGCGCAGAGTACGGAATGTACTACAGAGATCAGGTTGTAACAGGGCCAGAATTACTGGAAGAGTACATTGCGCAGGTTACTCCTCGTATTGTTCGTAATATCTACTCTGGGTACAGTGGTGAACCGCATATTATTACGCCTGGGGACAAATTAAATATGTTGATGGATTACCGTGATGTTATAGATCACGACGCGAATACTTTGCGTCAGGTTTTAGGCCCTATTCAAGCTCCTTGATACCATGTCTATCTTCAAAGAAGAGGATGCTGCCTTAGGTAAGATCCCTTTTAGCGCAATGGTTCGGAAATACGGGCCTGAGTTAGCTCTTGCGGGTTACTTCGAGGAGCTTACAGACGCCCCTGACGAGCCTCCGTCACCGATTGCGACAGCTTTCTTACGCAAGTACCTGTCTGAGCTACCGTCGGAGGACGCTCCTTCTTTCGGGTAAAGCGTTTTCCGGGTCTACGTAGCTCAGATGGATAGAGCAACCGCCTTCTAAGCGGTCGGTCGCTGGTTCGAGCCCAGCCGTGGACGTTAGAGCTTCTTTTGTCGTGTCGGGTTATTCCACTCCCGCGCCACGGAAGGGTGTTCAGGGCGTGTGTTTATCGCAGATACGAAGCTTCATTTAGACTAAAACAAGCTCGATTTTCACTTGTGACTTATTATTCGCCCGATTATGCGCGTTACAACGACCCTGAAGGCTCTTATGGAGTTCCGGATGAGCTGGGGCCTGTACTCAGGGCTGACCCTAAGTCTTTTCTGTTTGATTACTTGAATAAGAACCTTATTCAAGGACCTCCAGAGAACATAGATATTTATGAGCAAGAAATGTATAGAGAAGACTCTTCCCCTTCTTTTAAATTAGAGCCGTCTAAATTAGACTTACGCGAATTTAGGGACCCTAGAGCTCCCGTTACTCCTCGTGAATTTCTAGATCGCGATAAGTTTTTACTTTTGAGCCCTAGGAGTCCCTTGACCTGACATTGATTCAAGGTGAAAAAAGATACATTCAGGAAAATCTGCAAAAAACTTAAGTGTAGCGGGGCATAACCAACCTCTAAGTTCGTCTTTTTGCTCTGCTTGTAAGGCGTACCATGCTCCCCCATGCTCGTTTTTATCTCTTTTTAAGTGTGTTTTGCAATTAGGGAACATTTCTGAGCTAAAAATGATCCTGTACTTGTTTTCCGTGTTCTGTGACGGCAGGCTTTCGATCATGTAATCGACGATTTCAGGCGTTCCGAGGACAAACGGCTCGTGAATCAAGCCTCGTTTTTCGTCTGTGAAGCACCATGTGTCGGCGTATCGGTAGATTTCTACCGTCATCATGCTGTTAGACAAAGCACTGAGCGCATAGGACTCGTGTAGTGTACCATACTGGACCGAGACCCGTCCTGCCTCCGTGGCCAGACCTCGTATACTTAAAGTAAAGCGGGTTGTTACGTGCCTTCTCCACTTAATACAGAGACTTTACGTAAGGCTCTAGACGCTTATTCAGAGTATGGGGACGTTAATCCTTACTCCCAAGACGACGCTCGTGATGCGTTAGTTGATCGTGCTCTCAATCAAGGGTTTTTAGATGACTATATCGAAGAAGAGATAAGGACAAATCGCGAGTACAATGATCCTGATTACGATCCCGATGATTATATTGGACCCGAAGAAGTAGAGGCTTATAGGAGGAGAGTTGATTCGAGCGATTTTCCAGATAGAGTTCCGTTTTCTGAAGATGTCAGCATAGACCCTGATCTAGAAGAGTATAACGTTTATAACTTTGTAAACCAGAACCCTAAAGCTAGAGAGTACTTTACGAATCAGACTATAAACATACGCGGCACAGATGCGGGGGATCGGTTTCTTCGGGCTTTACGTGCGGGCTCTTTTACTCCTGAACAGTTAAGGACTCTTCGAACCGTACGCTTTGCAGGTAATTCTGACGTATTAGAAAACACTAGAGACTATGATGCTGCCACGGAGGCAGCTAATTTTGTAAATCAGAATGCTACCGGGCGTAGCGATATTCCTTCAATTGAGCCTGTTTATGAGAACACTGCCGAAGCTTTAAATCAAATACAGGATTTAGAGTCTATTGCGGCTCGAGTGAATGCGTATTCTGAGGATATTGCTACCACTCAGAATCGACTCCAAAATATCAGCCCTAGCAATGCTTCGTTGGCGAGTCTGTACGAGTCTGCTCCCCGGAGCCTAACTTCTCGTCAGCTTGCTTTACCGCTTGAAGTTGATCCATACGGGGATCGGGTTAATGAGTTTGCTTCTCGCATTCAATCCCTACCTTTGTCTTTTAACACTGTTGCAGAGTTAACTGACGCTACTAATCGTTTGTCCTCGATTCAACGAGATCTTGGTGGGTTAGTTAGTCAAATAACTCATCCTAGTGAGCGTGCTAGAGCGTTTATTGCGGAGACAGTGTTACCGCAAGTCGAACAAGCGCTCGGCCCGTATGGGGTTCAGCGTGCTACGCGTCGAGCGTTTGAGGAAAGTCGAGGGGCTTCAATGGACGCCGCTCGGGAGGAAGACGCTAGGCGTGAGTACTTCAATCTTCTTCGGCGGCAGGACTCAGCGGACCGTGTGCCAACTGCTCCCCCAGCGGATAGAACGCCGCAGGTTCAGGTTCTTGAGTCGTCCCAAGGTATGGAGCCTATACCTGGATTGAATGCGGCTATTCAAAAGGATCGTTTAGAAGCTATTAAACGAGTTGTTTCCCAGTATCCAGAAGTTGAACGGCTATTAGCCAGCGCACCTAAGGACCCGCAACGGCGTCCTCTTCGTGGTCCGTCTGTTAAAGAGTATCTACCTTATGTAGACAGGGAGCAGGTTATTTCATTGCCGGAGCAGCGAAAAGCTATATACGACGTATTGTTAAATAGTGATGCAGAATTTGTTAACAACCCTGCACTAGGTCGGAGTTTTGTAGATGATGTTGAATCACTCTACACTAGCGGTAATACTGAACTACAGCAAAACGCTTTACAGCAGTTAGACACCCGTGGTTACGGTGACGCCATGCGTGCTGTCTCCGCTCCCGCGACATACCCAACTCGGCCAATCGTCGGCGGTGGTAAGTACATCCGTACGAATGATCCTTCCAGTGGTCCGGAAGTGGCCGCAATGGTGAAGAAAATTCGCAACCGGGCGGAGGCTCTTGACCGTGCTCTCCCACGGTCGGAAGCTCTCTTGCGGGAGGCTTATCCTAATTTTTCGACGCGGCCGGATACTGTACGAAAGTTAGAGTTAAATTATGACCCTGATACCGATTCCGTCTCTTTACCTGAACCTGGGGAAAGAGGGCAGTACGGGATTGATGTGAGTACCGGTACCCCTCGGTTGAATCCGCTTTCGGCGCTCAGCTCTATGCCGAACAATGTTTCTCTCAATGCGCTTCGGTTCCTCGCGGATAATCCTGTTCTGGGAACTGCATCTGTTTCTTTCATGACTAAGGGACCTGGCCCTGGCCAGGGGTACAGCTACGAACCGAAAGAGTTGCCTTCGGCTGTTTCCGACGCCTTTGGGCGATTTGCTCAAGGTAAAGCTTTAGAAGGTTTGCCTCCGGGTACACTCGTGAGCAACTCCCCCCTCAAGTCCCGAGACATCGTTGAACAAAAAAAGCGCGAAGGGCGCACGGCTGACACAAGTTCCACGCTGCGTAAGCTTGAGCCGTTTATTGACGCTAGGCAACAGCTTCCCAACATCCGTGGCGCAGCTTATCAAACTGCCGGGTTTGGGCCTTATACAGCAGAAGGTAATCAGCTTGCGTACATCGACGCAAATGGGCAAGTCGTACCGCTGCAATTGACTCGGCCTGAGGCAGGTTTGGCGGGATCTGTTCGTATGGACCGCAGTAGAAATACGACTGAGGTTGGGCAGGGAAGATTGCCTTTAACTACAAAGTCGTATTATTCCATTCCCCCTGAAGTTATTGCTGCCAAAGGTCTGCAAGAACTTGGCCGAGGCATCAGACAAACTCCGTCTGCGTTGTTGCCTGGTGCTGCTGATTTAATTCCTAGCCCCGAAGCTATACAAACGGGGTATCGCGAGGGTCCCGTAGCGATGGGCAGGCAGATGGCGCAAGAGTATGCGCAGAGTCTCCCTTCCGCCGTGGCGGCTGCAGGAGTTTTAGCGACACCGGCTGCGGCTCCCCTTGCTCCGGGAATTGGCGTGGGCATGGTCGGCACCGCTGCTGCCCGAGCTGTGAATGAGGTTGTTCGCCAACAGACTGGCGAAGGTATCGTTCCCAAACTTCGTCAAGCTCTTGGTACGGCTCCAAGAAGCGGAGTGGCGTCGCCACAACGTACGACGCCCAGGCCGTTAACAGCCAGCATTCAAGCCCTAACTCCTGCTCAGCGGGTTGAGATGAGCCGGCGGCAGAATCGAAATGAGTTACAACGTAGAGTTGACTTAGCTAAAGAAAGGTTTAACCCAGCTAGATTGGAGTTTGGACTCTCTGAGTTATTCCGTGGAAGGTGATCTAACGGATAAACCAAACTACGAGAAGTGGCTGCAAGTTAAGAAGATACTGGAGAAATCGGGTAAAACGTCGGGCCCTTTCTACGAGAGGGCTCTGACGATTCTTCGAACCGGCGTGGACCCTCAACTTGGCAAATAACGTAGCCCTCAGCCACTAAGCGTTTACGGGTGTTTTCTTCGTCTTTAGTGCTGACTTTAAATTTTTGAAAGATACCCGAACGGTAGGCGTGGATCTGAACAGTTGAGGGCATCGCGCTTTAGTCGCCAACTTACTTTAACGGGTCTGTTCGAGGTTCCCTCGATGTCTTCCATCTTTTTGTGTGTAAAATATAGAGAGCTGAGAGATTTACGTGGCGTACGCTTCGATTGGGGAGCTGATGGCGAATATGCCTAATTTCGATGAGATGGGTATCCCTGGTGGCGCTTCTCTACATTCTTTTCCGGCTCTGCCTGGGGAGCTGCGCCTAATCCCTCGAATGCAAAAAATGCGGGATATGCAGGATAAGCTGCAACCAGCATTGCCTCCTGTACGTAAAGCACAGATTGATTCTGAGCAATTTTTAGCAGACTATCTGATGGGTGTTGGTAGACCCATGGCTATAGCTGAAGCGAGCCGCGACGACCGCTTGTATTAATCACTTAGGCAGGATTCGAACCTGCGTTGCTCCGCAGTAGCAGAACCGCCTGCTCACACCGTGATCGGAATTTCCGGCCACGGGGTGTCAGTTGAAATGACGCCCCTCTCGTCGACATTTAGTCCCCCGTGGTTTGATGGGGCTAGCGAGCACGGACTTACCGAAGCTCAATGGGCTTGTTCGTCAGCGTCCTTTGGGGTCCCCTTGATGCACCAGAGCTGCCAGCCGGGACAAAACGCTTTTTCGATGCACCTCAGTGCAGCCAGAGCACCCTCAACACCCCTAGCTACGTCCGCATCACCGAAATCGTCGAAGATAACTGCCCCGTGGTGACGGACTAGGGGCACGTAAAGAGCTGCGTCACGGCATACGGCTTCCGCTGTGTGCTCTCCGTCAATGTACAGGATGTCGATCTTGCGGTTCTCAGCCTGAAGTTGCCTTGCGACAAGGGGAAACAGGTCCCACGAGGCGCCTTTCATCACCGTAACTTTGCCCGGATGCTTACTTTTAGCGATATTTGAGCGTGCAATGTACTCAATATCGTTAAGTGTCGGGAATTTTTCCCTGTTTTGCCGATATTCTTCGTTCCCTGTGAACGGATCGATTGAAATTAGACGACTTTCCGGGTGTTCTAGGAAGTTATCGGACCACCAGCACGACGAAGCACCTTCGTACACCCCTATTTCAACGATCGTACGATATTCATCCGGCAGGAATCGTAACTTTTCCGCCGTGGGCTCGTTGCTGACTCGCTGGTAACTGGCTAGGAGCTGCTCGTACCACGCGTGAGTGATTCTGTAGTCTTTGTTTAATTTGGAGTCCATAGGTGAAATTTTTTCAAACAACATCTTACTGGCTCTGTCAACCTTGTTAAACTAGGCCCGATCCGCTCTGAGCTTACTGTTGTGTTTTATTAAGTGTTTACACGGTTTCACTCGCGTTATTAGTGCTCAAGACACTGTTTCACAGCAACATGGCTCCTTTGAATTTACTTGACATCAGTTTTGCTGCTTCGCTTTTTAATCGCTTGCCTTCTTCTTTGAGCGTTGGGTCCGTCTTGTGCGGGCTACATTCTGAGCTGTTATCTCAGTATTTCTCAGAGGAGGAAGTTATGTTTTTGAAATCCTTGTTCAGGGGTTCGTATGCTGTGGATTACTCACCTGAAGCCAGGAAAGCTTTAGATCGTATTAGGATGCTTTAGTACATTTAAATCTCTTCTGTTCTCATGTCAGTCTCAGCCTTAAACGAATTACGGTCAGCGTGCCCCTACTGCGGTGAAGAGGTTGTTCTGCGCGGAGCCCGTCTTCGCGTGTGGCTTCAGCGGGCAGCACAAAACCCCACCAGAACTGGTCCTTACTGCAACTATGTGTGCTCGTCTCGCACTAACATTCAATTAGCGGTAAATCGTCGTTCTCGGAACACCGAAAAAGTTTTTATCTAACGTGACTACAAACTCAACTCGCGTTGCTAACGATCTCCACATCGTACAGCATCTGCACGGAAAGCTTACAAAAGCTGATAAGGTCTGTTATACATGCGGGACTTTATTTGGCTCTCCTATGCCTGGCGGTGTTTCGACATTCCATTATGGAGATTGCGATGTCTGCGGTCAAGTTGAAGTCCCTGTGACTGAAACCCGCGACTACGGGTATCTGATCCGTGGCATTATGCACCTAGAAAACCGGCTGGCAGAGGACCACGTTCTGGGAGCAGAAACAGAGCAAGTTTCTGAAAATGACCGTGATCCGCTGATGCGGCGGTTTTTGGACACCTGTGACAAGGCGGGAACCCCCGTGGAGAATTATGAGTCTCGATAGATAACGAACTGTTTAAAGCCCGTTGGGTTCGCTGCCGCCAGTTATACTGTGCTCGCCAGGCGCGTCTAGCAATCTGGTGAATGCAGCGAACTCATAATTCGCCTAAGGTGGGTTCAATTCCCTCGACGCGCACCAGCCCTGGTGGTGGAATCGGTAGACACAACAGACTTAAAATCTGTCGGCCATTGCGGTTGTGCGAGTTCAAGTCTCGCTCAGGGCATTCAACTTTAATCTCATGTCTGGCTTAACCCCTACTTGCTGTCCTGCTTGCACTGCCTTTGAGTTGCGGGTGATTGAGAGTCGTAGGAAGGCTCGCTACACCAGACGGCGGAAAGAGTGCGGTGGCTGTGGCCATCGCCTTACGACGTACGAACTGTCGGCCGAATACTTTGAGGAGGTCCGAGACGCCAAATTGCAGCTCAACAAAATTTATAAAGTTTTGGGTTCTGCTGAGGTTTCGACTCCCACGAAGGAAGGTGTTACGTGCTATATGTGTATTCACATGACTGGTAGGGGCTGCCAACTTGATTTTCCCGAAGCCGGTGGAGCCTTCGCAGCCGAGTGCTCTTCGTATCAAGAGTTTGTATAAATACTTAAATTTGCCCCTTTAGGACTTCTCGGTACGCTAGACCTGGATTCTGAGTTGCCCATTTGATAAGGGCGTCTTCAGGCATATCCTCTACACGGCCGGTTTCTTTCATCAATCGAACCAGCTCGGTTGCACCTAATTTTTTGCCGAGCTCATCCTGTGCCCTGTAGAACTGTGCTAAAGGTACGTTTGTAGGAGCTACGAACTGTGATGATTGTTCCAGTATTTCTGGCGAAACTCTCGGCGCCGTCTGTGCTGTCGCTGTCGGTTGCGATGGGAGGCTTGTGCGAGCAGTTGCATCCATCGGTGAGGGCCATGGATTCGTGGCCGCTGGCGATTGCCTCGGACCCGGTGGCGCATAGGCCGCTTCTGCCGGAGCTGGCAGGCTTAACCCTGCGCGAGCGGAAGTATCAGACCGTGGTTCAGTTCTCTGCGCCTGGTTGCGTGCTCGCGCATCACGAGTATCAGCGGCCTCGCGCTCATAACGAGCCCGCTCCTGCTTCATAAGTTCTTCTTCGCCACGGTTGACCGGCGTGGGCCATAAAGCTGCTGCTGCAGCGAGTCGTTGAAGCGGACCTCCTACAGGTAAGGAGGTAAGGAGATACGCGCTTCCTATATCCGCACCGAGTTGCTTGTTGGGTATTGCTTTTGCAATATTTTCTACTAGCGTGTCGACGGCGTATCCGGCGCCTAAGGTTCTAAGAACTGGCCCCGGTTTGAGTGGAATATTGGCGTTGGACAGGGGGTTGACCGCAACTCTGATTGAAGGAGGCAGGCGACGGTACTGTTCCACAACGGGACGAGCCACAGGGTTTTGCGTGGCGATCCTGATTGCACGCTGACCTGCCTGCTGGACACTTTGGCCGCCCCGCTGTAACGTCTGTAATGCAGTGTTCCACCAGCTCATTTTGGGGCGCGACTTCTTGTCTCAGTCTACTTATAAGCCTGGGGATTCCTCTGCCCTGAGTTGGGATGTAAGGTTCTTATCTTTCGCTAAGCATGTGTCTGATTGGTCTAAGGACCCGTCCACGAAGGTTGGCGCTGTGGCGGTCCGCGATCGCCGTGTCTTAGCTACAGGTTACAACGGGTTCCCGCAACACATCGTTGATTTGCCTGGAAGGCTGCTGGATCGTGAAGAAAAGCTACTACGCACCGTTCACGCGGAAGCGAACATCGTGGCGCAGGCCGCAAGAAATGGTGTTTGCCTGGATGGCTCGACGGTTTACGTGTGGCCGTTCTTGCCGTGCAATACGTGCTGCACGTTGTTGATACAGGCAGGATTTAAGCGCGTCGTGGCACCAGAAATTGATATCCCCGATAGGTGGCTCAAGAGCTTCACCGCGTCCAAGGATATGTTTACTGAGGTGGGGATTAATTTGACTTTAATTGATCCTTCTCTTGTAGAGCCAGATACATGTTCGTGAACGGCTGGATCTGGGCAATTGAATAATTGAGGCTAGTTAAATATTTGAATAAGGTGTCCTTGGAATCGGAGTACCACGGGTGATTGTTAGATTCGAAAACAATCGGTGGGTAGTTACTGGCTTCGAGGGACCGCTTGGCTCCTAGTAGAGCTTTGTATTCGCTGCCTTCAACGTCGAGTTTGATCAAGCCGATATTTTCGAGTGTGTAGTCGTCAAGCGCGCACGTACGGACTTCCAATGTGGATTTAACTTTTTCCGGCGTGGCTTCAAGTGTTGAGCCCCCGCCGTCATCGGATACGATGGATAATGTACGTACGTCAGCAAAGTCGGTTAGGGCTGCTGCATGAGGTACGATATTGTGTTTCTCGTTGATGAATATGTTGCCACAGAGCTGGAAGTACGTTCTGTTCTGGGGCTCAAAAGCGTACACCTGTTTAAAGCTGTCGGCTAACAGGATCGAGTACACGCCCATGTGCGCTCCACCATCGACAAAAATCGAATCCGGGGAACTGAACTGTTTGACGAAGTTAACTAAGGCTAATTCAGGTATGCCGACTTGGAACATCTGGCACCGGCCGGAGTCGTCGTCGTGCATTAAGAAAGCCGTTTCCGGCGTGGGCACGATCAGTCGTTGCTCCGGACCCCAGAGGTAGGTCGCCATGCAGGTTGATTATAGTGCCAGTATATTAGCAGTTTTTTGTTAGACCAGCGTGATGCCCCACTTAGAGGCTAGCCATGATTGCAACGAGTCTCGATCGGTGCTGTTCAGAACAGAAGAGAAACAGATCACTTCACCCATCAGGCCAAGCCAACCGCGAGTGCCGAGGTAGAAATTGCTTCTATCGTTACCCAGCTGAACACCCTGGTTGGTATTGAATGAAGCCGAACCATTATTTAAGATGCGAATAATCGAGGGGTTGTCTACACTTGGCGAAGTAAAGTGCGACGTTCCAAATCTGTTGGTTGCTCCACCGTTAATGTAAGCCCTATCAAAACCTGTGCTTGCTTGGGTGTAAGCTGTATTGAGCCCACTAATGTACCAACCTGGATCATCATAGGCAGTTATTAGGCCACCAAAAGCAGTGTAAGTTCCGCCAAATGCCCCGTCCATGACAACGTAAATTTCAGCTATAGCAGTTGTTGTTGTAGTAGAATTGCGCAGATAGTTACTGTGATTACTGCTGCCCCAGTCTACGCATTTCTTGCCGTTGATACCGGTGACATACTGCGGGCCGGTTGCGCTTTTAGTGAGCGTCCACGCCCTGCTGCCTTTGCTGGTTACTGCCGTGATCTCAGTACCAGATGTTGTTACGGTTGTCTGATCGGCAAAGTCATACCAAAGAACTGGAGATAGCCCTGGCGTTGGGTCGACGGGCCCACCTCCTGTTTTTCTTCTTGCCGAGGCACTAAATCTTGCTTTCGGTGGGATTAAAAACATGATTAAGCTGAGGTTTCGCCGGTAAGAATGTATCTGTCTGCGGATATACCGATCACACCCGCCACTGCAAATTGCCTTGCAGTCTTAAACGTGGCTCCCGCAGAGTCCAGCGTAACGGAGGTACCCGAAGTAACCGTTACTTGACCAGAAGCCAGCTGAATCAGCGTGCAGTTAAATCCGTTTGTCAGACCTTGTGGCACCTGGACGGCTACACCCGTCGCGTTCGTGAAGAGAACCGTTCTGCCGTTATCCGTAGCGGCCAGTACGTACCCCGTGGTAGCTACGGTGTTTAAGCTCGCCAGGGTAGTTGTGTAGCTCGGTGACGTTATGCCCGAAGCGTAGATTCCTGAGCCAGTGAAAATCGCATTTTCGCTGCCTGAAGCTGTAGTACCAGCTTTGAATTGAATGGCGCCAGCCGGCCCTAGTGTAGTGCTGCCACCTACTGTAATGTATGCAGCTGCTGCGGCCGCAAAGCCACTAACAGTTACTTTCTTTGGTTGTGCGTCTGCGTCGATCTCGCTGACATCTAATACTGCTAAAACGTCAGCTCCGGAGAGCGCAGAGTCTCCAGTCTGCAGATCATGAATGGGCTGGATGCTGCGACCGTAGGATCTAGCGTCATCCAGATTACGCCGCGTAGCCACTGGTTTTTCTTTATTTAACTCCAGTATAGCCCTACTTTTTTCTGCTGAAGACTGTTAGTATGGTGGCAGATTGATTTTATTCGCTAATACATGATCCCTGTTATCGGTACAGCTGTTGTTAATGCGCCTCATTGGGTATACAGATTATTCTACAGCATAGACTATCCGGTTGATACCTTTGTTATTTTCAATAACAACGGCCGAGGTCAAATCACTGAAGAACTGGACTATTTAACTAAGGTTCCGCATAAGTACGTGAAGCGGGTTGTCGTGACCCACATGCCGTCGAACTTCGGTTGTTCTGGCGCGTGGAATCTGATCATCAAGTCGTTTATGTTTGCTCCGTACTGGATCATCACAAACCATGACTTGATGTTCACACCGGGGTTTTTAAAGCAAGCCGTGGAGCACGCAGCAGATGCGGAAACCGGTATCGTCCACGGGGAGAACGGCAGTTGGGATTTCTTTCTCTTAAAAGACTGGGTTGTGCAGCAGTACGGGTTGTTTGATGAGAACTTGTATCCGGCGTACTGTGAGGATATGGATTACGGAATGCGTTTTAAACATAAGGATTTAAAGCGTTGTATGTCTGTAGGTCTGCCTTATTACCATGGGGAGACCTGCGGTGATTACGCTGACGGGTCACAAACCTGGCGATCTGAGCCCGAACTGGCGTCCAAAATTAACCTGGCGCACGAGCTGAACAAACAGTATCTGCACGCCAAGTGGAATCCAGCGTGGCAGGCTCACGTTGAGGGTGAAGTTTATAAAACTCCTTTTAACAACCCGAGTATCCCGCTGGACTTCACAACGTACGATTTACACTTCGTTCGTAGTAAAAGTCTAGGGTTTTAAGTATAGTGAGCGAAGCGAATAGTCAGTATGCTGTCGGAATGCCTTACTACTCGTCACACACTGACCGAGGTCAATTAGTTAACTCCCTCAAAGAGGTGCTAGATCAGCGCGGCGTTTCTTCTTTTAAACTTAGCGTCGAGGCTGAACTTTCACCTACGACTACACGTAAGATCTACTCAGACCATAAGTATATACCTTCTCCTACTGTTTTAGAACGAATTTGTTTAGTTTTAAATATTCAGCCTGGCGAGATTCTAAAAATTTCGTCTAATATGGAATCACAAGTAGCGGTGTGTTCCGGTGTTTAGTCCTGCTGATTACGAGCTGGCGGCTCGATTGACCGGATTACCCGTTCCGCGTACGGCTGCCGAGCAGGCTGCAGCAGCACCTATCGTATCCAACATTCTTAGGACTTTTGGGCGGGCTCCGGCGCCTATGCCTGGTTTTGATGACTCTCGTGGAATGTCAACGTCGCCCACGAGGTCTCTCAACATGATGCCTGATGTTTCCCAGCCGGAAGCTAAGGATCAGTTAGAGCATCGTCTTCGTGCAGGTATGACGGATCCGGACGCGTTTGCCGAAATTGCAGACTTACTAGAGATAATTGAGCAAGATCCGGAGATTGTAGATCAGCTGTTAGCTGCCCTTAGGGATATGCAGGATGACTCTGCGGCTTCTGGTGAGATGCTTAGTCAGCAGCGTCCTCTGTATTACGACACTCCTAATTATGGCGGGCAGTACTCTGTGCTGAACGCCCCTAGCTCCAGTCCCATCCCTCCGTCCATTCGTTATCAGGAATTGGGCTGATATGGACCGTATTCGTCAGTTAATGGACAGGGACGTTAGATACGACGCTCCTGAACTCTCTCCTAGTGAGTTTTTACAGTCTTATTTAGATTCTAATTTTCCACAAACTGCAACACACCCCTCAGCCGAGCAGAAGGCTATGGGTGTATCTAAGTCAACTGATGAAGATGAGCTAAACTTTAATAAGATGAAGCGTGCGCCTACGGGCGTTGGCTACGACCGTCCGCAAGTCAGCTAATGGCCCCTATTCCCGTTCGCGGTCTCGCTGGTTTAGGCACAGGAGCAATCGAAGCTCTTGTTAAAGCCGGCGTGGATCCTAACGACCTGTTAAAGACTTTGGGCGAAGGGACGCAGGAAGGTGTCCAACGAATTCCTGGCGAAACTCGTCGAGCACTTTTACGAGACATTCTTGCCAGCGTCATAGGGGGAGGTATTGCTACCTCTGTACCTAATCTCGTAGAGAGTATCGTAAAACCGTCTGCTATTGCGGGTCCTCCGGCAGAAGGCCGGTACATGGTTGGGCCAGATGTCGACCTGCGGCTGATTCCGGATTATCGGGCCGATGTCTTTAGGACGCGGCTTCTAAATCTCCTGCCGGGAGTTGAGCTCCCCATGCCTAGATCCCCTCAAGATGTATTAGGGGAAATCGAGGCCCGTATTACGCGTCAGGCCCGAGACTTAACGGAAAGAGAAATTGCGAAGACTAGAGCTGAACGAGAGTTTGATGTTGCTTTGAAGAGGCTAGAGACACAAGGTGCTCTCCAAAGAGCCCAAGTGGAGGCTGCTAGCGCTATTCGCCAGCAAGAGATTGCTAGTGGAGCCGATATTCGCTCCCGCGAGCTGCAGAGTTTAGGCGACGTTCAGCGCCAAAGGCTGAGTTCGTCCTATGATTTTGCTAAGGGAGCATTGGAGAACGCCATTCAAAACGTACTCCAATCTGGGGTTATTAATGATCGTTCTGTTCAGCAAGAGTTAGCTCGCATTCAATAAGAACATGGCCCTTCCTCTCCCTGTTAATCCCTTTCAAAACGTAACTCCTGCGGAGCTCTTAACTCCTCTTGGGTTTGTAACTCTCCCTTTTCGCGGGGCGGCGGCGGTAATGTCTGGCCTTAGTGGTGCGGACCAGAGTCGCCCTACAGCCCGTGGAGGACAAAAAGCGACCCTTGGCGGAAAGCCTGTCGTCTTTGATGCTGGCTCCAATAAATGGGAGCCTGACCTGAGTACTCCGGAAGGTAAGGATGCTTGGAGGGCTCCCGGAACTCGGGCTACGCTGGGAAGCGCTTCCGTAACTTGGGACCCTAAAGAGGGTTGGGTTGCGGACAGGCGATCAGCCAATGATTCTTCATTGCCACCCCCTCCTCCGACTGACGCTTACACCGGGGGAAACATTGATACGGATACTGGGGTTCCTCCTGTACCTAATCTTCCCGCGCCAACCGAGGGCGCTCCGGGTACTTTTCCGTCACCAAACACGCCTTTAGGCAAACAGCAGCCTGATATTGATCCCAAGCTTCCGTTTGATTATACGGAACGGATGATCCGGGACTACTTTGTACCGCTCCGAGAGCGAGAGCGCAAAGGAGCACTGATTGAGAGCATTGTTACTTCCCAGTTACGCGATCGTGGCTTACGAGAGTTATCGCGTCGGGCGATCGAAACCGAAAACATTAAAGCTTGGAGAGAGATTGAGGTGGCTCGACAGCAGGCTATGTCGAACCAAGCTATTGCATTGGCTAATACGGCGTACCTCTCTCAAATTCCTAATACGGGGATTATGCAGGCGATGTCCGAGACGATGAAAGCCTCTATGCAGCCTGTATCTTTAGCTTCTGTTGGGACGGTGGGCTGATGGCTGGTCCTCTTGCTGCTCTTGGTGCGATTGGCACTTTCGCTAGTGGGGCGGGCAGTCTCGCTGGATCCTTAGGTTTAGGCGGCAGCGGCCCAAGCCCAGGAACTCCAACCGGAGCGGATTACGTATCCCTGTACGCTTCGTCGTTAGCTCCGGGTAACACACAACTCACTATCGCTGCGCAACAGTTAGCTGCGATGATGGGGCCTTATATCCAAGGGCTCAATACATCCACGGCTCTACAAGGATCGCAGTCTTTAGGTCAATTCAATCAAGCTGCTTATCGCGACCAAAAGGTAACTGATTTGTACTCCGGTATTGCCGGGGGGTACTCTAACTCGCTAATTGGTAATGAAGATCTCGTAGCTAAGTATAAAACGGCTACAGAATTCCTAGGACCCTCAGCTGCTGCTGATCTCACATCTAAGTATGCTGATACTGCATCCGCTCTGCAGGCCAGAGTGTTAGAAGGTGAATCGAGTGCCCTGAATAAGGTCACTGAAGGACAGGTTTTGGCGGGTATGGACGCGTCTGAGAAGCGCAATGAGTTTGCTTCGAATATCGCGAACACTAATCTTGATATTCGTAAACGTCAGGAAGACACTAAGAACGCGTTAGCTCTCCAGCGTGGGCAATTTGAAGCTTGGAGAGCTAAACACGCAATAGGTCAAGGTAGTGCGCTCGCCGGGCTAAGAATGTTCGCATGATTTCTACGATTGGTAACTCCCAAACTGTTGCAGACTGGCTTGCTCTTTTAGATAAGTCTGCGAAAGACGCTTTTGTCCATTACGCTAAGAATTCCGCTAGCGATATTGAGGCTTACTTGTACGCCCGGTTTATGAAGCCGTCGTACACCGGAAGCATCAGCGATCTTTCCGCGTGGGTTCAAGAGAAGTACCCGAAAACTGATTTACGTAAAATCCTGTTATTCGAAATCGACGAGCTTCAGCAAGATATTCATAAAGTTAGGGACATGACCATAACAGGCATGTTAGATCACGCCACGGCGGCCACGAAGATCTCCGCTCTTCAGAAAGAACTTCGGTCTCACATTCAGTCTGTTCGAGCTATGTCAGATGGGCTTGACCGGCGTGGATTGCTGCTTGCCGGCGCTGATCGATGCCTCAGAGAGTTGACCCAGACCTTCGAATCTCAACCTACGATTCAAGCTTTGTTAGAAGACTCGGCTTTATTGGTCTGGTCAACTCTGGAGCGTGAAGAACGCAGCTAATTCACACGCTGATAACTTTAGTCATTCGCTTCATTATGTTTTCTAGCGGGCACCTAAACGTGCCCATAAACGCGTCATTGACCCCTAAAGCCATCACAACTTCTGTGTTTTCGATAAACGCCCCGAAAGGGAGGATAACTGCGGGCTGAAAGGACACAATATTTCCTGTTACGTCAGTCCACGCAATGAGCTGGTCATTTAGGGATCCTTCAAACAACGGATTTTCGTCGTAGTACAGGATTTTCTCAAAAGTCTTATCGACTATGTAAGAACCTAAATAGTATTTAAGATACACAAATCCGTTAGAGTCTGTCTCCATACGCTTCCAGTGATAAAACACTAGATGGCCGTATCCGATATTGATCGGAGCCGTGGAGTTGAAGGTAGCAGCTCCGTGCGTTGCGCCCTCCAGTACGGTTGTGTCTGTTGTAATCGTTGGGCTTGACTCTCGCTCAATGATCAAGGGTCGCGTTGAGTACAGACAACACAACTCGTCTTTATGGGTAAAGAAGCACCAGTTTTTCTCTGCGGCTTCTTTTTCTCGGTTTTTTCCGATCGGCGGAATTGCTGGTGTAACAGCTTCCCCTGTTTCGTTGACGTAGGCGACGATTACCTTCGGTTGATCGAAGAGTTTCGCACCGCCTTTATTTCTCTGACTTGCATAAGTTGAGCCAACAAACTGAACGTAAAGTTCAGAGTCTGGGCCAATAAAAAGTCGAGGATCCTCGTAACTGAGCTTGTGAGGTTTTGATCTGATTTTTTTCGTTCCGATGATTGTGGAGTCATTCAGCAGCTCTCCGATGTAAACATCCGTTGGCTGACTATTCATGTAGAAGTAATTATTGTCATATCTAAAGCAAAAAGGCTCTGGTTGTGATCTCCATGCAATCAGAGTTTTATTGTTATGCTTTAGAACACAAGGGCTGAAATTGGCAACTGAATTTTTAGGTAGGCCCTTGGTTATTCGCACGAAAGTACCGCCAAGACTCTCCGCTTGCTGGTAAACAGTTGGAGTTCCGGGGTGATCCTGTTTGATGCGGATAGCAACCTGAGAATGCTCGTGGTAAAACCGTGCGCTGTTCATGGGTATCAAGCTAAAAGGTCGTTAATTGCTGCTACAAACCCCGCAGCTACGGTTTCCCACCGGTATTCGGGTCTTTGAGTCAGTGCGTAGCAAGCATCGGCAACTTCTTTGTAAATTAACTTGTCGTGATACAGCGTGTTAAGTTGCTCCACAGCGTGATCTGTTTCGATTAGACCGCGCTCAACGCCTAGGTCTTTGTCGTAGACCCACGTAGCAATGTCCGTGGTCATGCCAACGCCTTCCCACAGATCGCGGCACACTGTGTGATTGGGAACAATCTGAGGCTTGCGGCAACTTGCGTGTTCGAAGCTGACAAGCCCCCAGCCCTCACCATCCGCAGTATTCAACCCTACGTTTGAGACGTTGTAGATCTTATTAAGAAGTTCGTCGGATGGTGCATCCGTGTAAGACATTGAGTTAGTCGTCAGCACCAGCCTGTTCTCGGCGCTTAGCCCACGCTTCTCCATCTCGTGACGGAAAAGAGGCATAATATCCCACCCAAGATCTTTAAGCGCCATGTGCAGATACAGCATTGTATCTGGCTTATCGACTGCAAATTTTGCGAAGGTTTGAATGGTTAGGTCTATACGTTTCCGAGGTTGGTTTCGATTACCGTTGAAAACAATAAACTTGTCCTTAGGAATTCCGAGTTGGTCGCGGGCTTCGTCCATTGGCATGGGGTTGAAGCGACCAATGTCCACCCCGTGGGGGATAACAGCTAGTTTCTGTGCTTCTACTCCTTGATCTAGAAGACGCTCAGCGCTTCCTACGGTAAACGTAGTTGCTAGATCCCAGTGGGGGATATTTCGCAGCATATCAGAGAGGTAACTCTGACTATCTGTTGGGAAGTATGCGAAAAACTTGAACTTTTGAGTTTCGCGAAGGAACTGAGCTCTCTCCCAAACCTGATTTAGAACCCAAATATCCCCTAAGGCAATAAAAACATCAGGCTTGACTTTCGACAGGATCTCCGGAATTCGGTTGAAGCCGTGGCGATCCGGTGCATTGACGGTAGCCGCCGGGTAAATGTCGAAAGGGTAATCGTGCGGATCTCCTACAGCGTTAACCCCGAGGACAGTGACTTCGTGCTGTTTACTTAGGTGGTTTAAGATGCTGTGCGTTACTCTACCGAATCCAGTATTACAGCACGCATCGCCATACCAAAGTACTTTCGCCATCCCGATGTAGAATCTGAATACAGTTAATATAGCAGCACTGTCAGGATATTGATATGCCGAGCCGGGAATCCTTTGCTTATCGTCGCGGTGCTCAGATCAAGGCAGTTAGAGCGCAAGAGGACACTTCAACTAAGTTAGATAACGTCTATTCGCGGGCTTCAGCGGATTTTCACACGTTCTGTACTCTTCTGGATAAGCCTCCGGCAAAGCACATGCTGGAGTGGCACCAGCACTTAATTACAGGTGCCTCAAACAAGTACTTAATTGATATTGCTGGGCCGAATCTAGATATCTTAAGTCCCCGAGGATCCGCAAAGTCTACTGTACTTAACCTGTTTACCGCTTGGATCATAGGTAGGCACACATCAGCTGGGTTGCCACTGCAGATTATCTATGTGTCGTATAACATCGCCACTGCCACGCCGAAGAGCCGGATTATTAAGCAGCTGATCGATTCAACTGTCTACAAAAAGATTTTTCCTAAGGTCCAGCTAAAGGCTGGGATGCAGTCCGACATTGGCTGGTCGATTGACTTTGAGTACGCTGGTATTCCCCGCGTGGGCGATGAAGAGTTTACGTTGCGTGCTGCTGGCTTACGAGGTTCGATTACATCCAAACGCGCACATTTAGTTATCGTTGATGACCCTATTAAGTCCAGTACGGATATTAAAAATCCCGCAATTAGGGATGAAATGAATACTAACTGGTCGTCTGTTATTGCCCCAATTATCTTCGAGGGCGGACGCTCGATTTGTCTAGGCACCCGCTTCCACCCTCTAGACATTCATAAAACTCTCTTTGTTGAGTCTAAGGGATGGAAACAGGTGACTCAAGAGGCGCTTACCTACGACAACCACGGAAACCCCCGGAGTTACTGGCCGGAACAATGGTCTGTTAATTACCTGATGCAGCAGAAAGAACTTGATCCTGTTGCGTTTGCCTTCCAGTACCAACAACAACCCGTTCTTACTTCGGATCTTATCGTTTCTCCTGAGTTAATCATTAAGGGAGATGTTGTTACAGAGTTCGATTCGCTCGCCGTGGGAATTGACCTCTCAGCTAGTCGTAGTGAAACAAGCGACTACACCGCATTTGTTCTCGGAGGACGCCTTAAGGACAAGTACTACATTATCGACGCTCATCAGTGTAGAAGTATCGGTAATTTAGAGAAGATAGATTTACTGTGCGACATGTTGTTGGAGTGGGGGATCCTGGTAAAACAGGATGGACAGTTCCTGCCTACTTATTCCACCGTTACCCTTGTTGTTGAGTCTGTTGCGTATCAAGCTTCTCTGGCTGCGGATATCCGGCGGGTTCTCTTAACTGAGCGGGGCTTAGGCAACCTTCACATTCACGAAGTCAAAGGCTTCCGTGGAGATAAGATTGCTCGGTTCAGAGGAACCCTCGGTTTGTTAGAGAATAAAAAGATCGTCTTTAACAAATATAGAAAGTTTGATGCGCTGCTTGACCAGCTGATTAATATAGGCGCTACGTCTCACGATGACTTACTTGACGCCTATACCTGGCTCATCACTTTCTTGCAGCGACGCGGAACCTTCTCCATCGAGTACTAATACGCACGCGATGAATAAACGAATTTGGGTCGCAATCACCGCACACAAACCTCTGGATAGGTTATCACCCTTACTGCATGTAATTTCTCAGTACGAGTCGTTTCCATTTGATGTTAAGGTTTGTGTTTACATTGATTATGACTCACAAAATGATGTTGAGCTTTTACACAACTTTTTCGGTATTTTTAAGAAGGTAGAAGTTGAAGTTAAAGTTGCTTCGCCTGGTTATGAAGATTGGTATTTAACCTGGGCGCACAAAACGGATCTAGCGCTTGAGATTCTCAATAAACGTGCAGATTACTATATTTATCAAGAGAATGACATGGTATTAACTCTAGAGAACTTTAAGTACTGGATGGTTTGGCAACCTCGTCTAGCTCAGCGTGGATTAGAACCGGGCTTTATTCGGTACGAAAATTACAGCGGTTTAAAGGTCCCTTTTGATAATCACTACGTCTACTCGCTGACTAAAACCACGCCGGATATCTGGGGGTCAGTTGGGTTCACTGTCCCGAAGATTTTAGTTATTGATCACGAGATAGATTTATTTGTTCAGGTAGCCAACCCTTATTACGGGGGGATGATTCTCACTCAAGCTGACGGGGATAAATACATACGCTCAATGAGTTACGACCCGGAGATGAGCTATTCCCGCGTAGGCATTCGTAATTGGCCCATCGCAGATCGTAGTTCTATGGGGTTGGCGTTCGAAGGTGTGCCAGCAGAGTACGAACACAGACGCTGCATTCCCCTTAAGAAAGTTTCAGAGGGTTACGAGCCCCTCGATTTTTGTTTGATTCACCATGACGACTTCAAATATGCTCCGGAACTAAAGCAAAAAAATGTAACTTTATTAGATTGTAAGCAGATGTTTTCCTTGAGTTGAGAACTCCTCGTGGAGCTGAGTACGTAAAAGTCTGCTATACTCTCGCAGGAAGGAGTACATGTGAAGTTCTGTATAGAACAGACGCATACAACCTTCGTAAACATATTCAAGCTTTACATGGAACCATTTACTGGTTTAACCCGTCCTGAGGATCTGGTTGGCGTTTTAACCGAGCGTGGATCTAGATACGGTGCTTTCATGGGCCACGCGGGTGTCACTTGCAAGCTGAAAGACGTTATCCGCGCTGAGCTTAACCACCGTTCTAAACAACTTGAGGTAGATCAATTAGAGGCTTTAGATATGATTTGTCATAAAATCGGACGAATTATTAATGGAGATGCCGACTATGACGACAGTTGGCGGGATATTGCTGGATATTCTATGCTTGTTTGTGATCGTTTAAACGGAATTGTTCGCTAACTCTTCCTGGTTAAACTCGATAGACTGTTTTTAAGTAGAGCTTTTTTATGGATTTTCGCGCTTTCGGCACCACGTATCCTTACTCTGGTACGGTCCCCTTCACGAGCGGTTTCGGCATGGTGCCGCATGCTTCTGGCGGAGGAGAAGCACACTTTGCTTCCTGTAGAGCACTGTTTATTGAGGCGAAGTCAGGCGGTAGCGGAGGCTTTCTCGCTGTGGAGATGACGGACGCACCTAATCAGATCATACGGGCACAAAACCTTAAAGGGGATCAACTGTATCCTATCTCTTGTATCGCTATTCACAGCGGTGACGTTGCTGGCGTGTTTGTTCTTTACTGATTTCTCTGCTGAGGAGGGTTTATGTCCGAAATAGCGAAGAAAAAGCACCCTGAAAAGTGGGCTAGAGCTAAGGCTAAAGCCCGCGCAAAACTCGGCGGCCATAGCGCTAGAGCTATGCAGCTCGCCACAAAGTACTACAAGGACATGGGAGGTGAGTATTCGGGTAGAAAATCCGGTGAAAATCGTCTCTCTCGCTGGTCTAAGGAAGATTGGCAGACGAAGGAAGAGTATGAGTCGAACAAAGACTGAAAATGGCTGATTTAGCTAGGGAGAAAGGGCGGACTGAACGTTATTTACCTCGTTCAGCTTGGGCTCAACTCAGCCCAGAGGAGCGTCGAGCGACGGATGAAAAGAAAAAGAGGGCCACGGCTGGCGATAAACCAGTGAATACCCGCGTGGCTAATACCGAAGCAGCCAAAAGAGCTCGCGCAAAAGCATCAGAGTACATCCGACGCAAATCTCAAGCCTAAAAATGGAACCTTCCTCTAGTTCTGCTCGATATTTTCTTCGCGGTTACGTAGAAAAACCTAAGGATGAGCAGGGCGAGCAGCAATCTTTCGGGGCTGAGCCCGAAGAACCCTCTAAATTTGAGTCCCCGGAAGATTATCTGAACGAGGGGCCGAATATTGCGGACGTTGAGGAGGTCAAAGACCACTTAATCGAGAAAGCTCAGGCCGCGAAACGGGTATCTGCCCCCTACGCCTAGCGTATTCCGTAAAAACCGTCCTAGTATGCTGCTAGCTCGCACCTGGCGCCGTGCTTTTTGACTGTTTTTTGTATTTCAACGAACGTGAACTGCTAGAACTGCGTTACGAGATACTCAAAGACGTTGTAGACGGCTTTATTATCACAGACGCTAACAGAACTTTCAAAGGAGATCCTAAACCTTTTACTTGCGTTGATACTCTCCGCGAGCTGGGGATCCCTGAGGACAAAGTTCAGGTTCTACACGTTGAACTTCCCTCAAAGGAAGAGATTTTTGATCCATGGGTGAGGGAATACGCCCAAAGGGATGCTCTCGCCGTGGGTATGCGGATGACCCCTCCCGACTCGGTGTTTTTCTTCAGCGATGTTGACGAAATTCCTCGCCCAGAAGCGTTACTAGACGCCGCTAAGATCGCTCAAAGGTCCCCAGATCGCTGTATACGCTTATCAATGCCTATGTTTTATGGGCGTGGCGATCTGCGGGTGGTGAATCCAAACGGTCGCGATTCGGAAGCACCAAATAATTGGGTTTGCGGCACAATTGTTTTACATGATCATCTACACCAAACACTTTCGCAAATTCGTCGTAACCCACGCGATGTTGTTTACGGCTATTGCGACGCCGGGTGGCACTTCTCCTGGATGGGTGACTCAAATCGTTTGAAAACTAAGGTACAGTCGTTCTCTCACTGTTACGACGACATTCCTAATTCCGTGGCCCCAGCCGACAGTCAAGAATTGCTTGATTTTATGGATCAGTATAAGGCTGTTGAAGGCGCTACAGATCCGTTAGGGCGCACAGATCACATTCTGGTTAACTACCCGCATGAGCTTTTGCCTCCTGAGCTGTTTAGAATGGATCGAGTCAGAGATTTTCTGCTCCCGACTGTAGATTGAACGTAAGAGGATCCGGATCTAATGCCTTCAGATAATCTGAGTGTCCGCAGTCGATTTTCAGAAATTCTGGAGGCTGCTAGAACCCAAGATCGTAGTAAACAGTCTACGACGATGGTTGTTCTCAGCCATCTTCAGCAGATGACGCTGCTGATGCTTAAAAAAGGACTATATTTTTATTGTGAACAAGATACCTATAATGCTCGAACTCGTTTTCTTCAAGATTTAATCGAGTTAAATAGATTAGACATACGGTTTCCCGCAATTATCCGGAATTTTTTGATTGACGGCTGCGGATTGTTCTATTTCCGTCCTGACGTTAAGTTAAAGTACCAAATTTATTTCTTTAATAAAAATCAATATAAGGTTTATCATGATGTAAACGGTAATATAGAGGAAGTCGTAATTCTTTATAGCTACCAAGTTAGAGGATCCTTGTTGGGTCTTCCCGGTGACTCGACGAACCAAAACAAGCGTTATGTTCGGTTGTCTCTGACCTCTGAATTCATATCAGAGTATGAATCAAATACCGAACTCAGTTTTGATTTAGAACCAGGCGGAATTATCAGTCCAAAGAGTAAAAAACCCAACGGTTTAGGGTTCATTCCCGCCGTGGAGGTTCTGAATAAGCCGAACTCCAGCGGAACTGAAGGCGAAGGGGACTTTGAGCAGTTCATGGAAGCGGTTGTGCTCCATGACCAGATGATGAGCACTATTGCCAAGAATATTGAGTTCTTCGGTAATCCCACGCTTGTCAGCTCCCGTCCCAGAAGTGATCTGGTCGAAGCTTCGGATGCTGAGCGCAATTTCAGACCGACTATTAGTAGTCAGAGCGGTTTTGCGGGGCCGGATTCTCCGTCCACGCGTGTGTCGGAGCCATTCGGCGCATCTTCTGCGCTCGGGGGTCTCCGTGTTCCACGGATTATTGCGAACGTTGAGCCAACGGATCGAGTCGGTTTCATTACGCCCGACCCGGTTAACGGAGATATGAACCGTTACTCTCTCCTGTTACGGGAAGAGATTCGAACGGCTCTCGGAGGTGTCGACGAAATTTCTGTGTCGGCTGGTGCAACCGCGACGGAAATTAAGGGTCTCATGGGTCGGGCTCAGGCCACGGCGCTCCGTAAGAACAAGAGCTTCCTGAATTACGGATTCTGTAAACTCTTGGAGATGATTATTTATCACCAAGAGAATGTATTTAGAGAGAGTTTTGCAGAAATTACTGGGCTGAAAGCTCCGCAGCCTCCGGCTGAAGAAACTGAAGAAAGCGTCACTCTTTATCAAACGAAGCTGGCTAAGTTTGAGGCCAAGCTTGACGCCGCTATTCAAAAAGCAACTCAAGAAGGGAAAGTCCCTCGGGGCGTCTACGGTCTTCCTCCGGATGGGGATCGTAAAGTTTCCTATCGTTTCCAAGGTGACGTTTACGAAGACACGGCCTACGACATTAATCAGAAGTCGATTGTCGTTCGTAACCTTCAAGAACTTGGCGTGGATAGCGTCGAAGCTCTTAAGTACCTCTTCCCTGATAAGACTGACAGTGAGCGGGCTGAGATGTTGAAGGGGTTCCCCTTCCGAATGATTCAGCAGACTCAGAGCGCTTTTCAACAATTTCTATTATTATTGAATCAGATGTTGCAAGTGCCACATCCGCTTCAGCCGAATCAACCGCTTGCGGCTGATCCCCGGCTAAATCTAACGGCCCTTCTTTATAGGACGTTTGATCACCTTGCGCAAGAACTGACTTACTCGGGCAGCTATGAGCCAGCAGATCCCAGCTTCGATCCCGAGCCCGGTATCCCCGGCGGTAGCTCCCTCGCAGGCAGCGCCAATGGCGGATATGGGCGCGGGCAACTACCCACAATGGGTAGCACATACCCAGGCGGCACCTTCGGCAACTATGCCGCAAATGCCGTCGCCGGGAACACCGGTTTCGGTCCCTTCTACCAGCAACCAGTCCAGCCAGTCTCAGTCCAGCTTCTCCCCGAACAATCCGTGGGAAGCGGCTATGAGCAGCCTGGAGCGGGTGGTTTCCCGGATCTCGCCGTCCCCCAGCCAGACAGCACAGTATCCTTCGTACCAAACGGCGCAGCCGGGTACAACACAGTACAATCCGAGTTTACAGGCCCAACCGGCGCAATATCCGGTGGCCCAGGCTCCGCAGACCTCGTACAGCAACGGCTATACGACCCCAACTTCCTCTCGGGGTTCTACGGAAACACCGCAGCTCAGCGCGGAAACCGCCGCCGTCGTTAATCACTTCGGCATTGAGGCTCCCGGCATTCTGAATCAGTATGCCACGACCCTCGAAGATGCTCTGATTCAGCAGCAAGCTGTGCTCGAAAGTGTGGCCTCTCGTGCCGCTGCTATGGAGCACATTCTGACTGACGGTGAGCAGCTCGCTGATTACACCAATCGGTATTTCACTGATGTAGAGCCCATCGATATCGATGAGGCCATTACTGCAGTGACTCCTGATTACGGTTACCAGCAAAATGCTGAGTACACCCCCCGCTACGATCAGGTTCCCTCTATTCCCGCTAACGCGTCTGCTGGCTCCCGCCCCGTGGATCCCCAGACTCAGTGGAACGGTTTTGGTAACGTTATGAACCAGAGCCCCGATCAGGCTTGGCGCTATCTGTCTCAGATGAGCCCCGATGCTATCCGTAGCAAGCTTTTGTTTATGGATCAGGCTTGATAGACTGGTTCTGGAATATCGAACTTAGGCCCCGTGAAAACGGGGTCTTTTTTTGTTTGTTACTTTTCAGCTAATATGTAGAAAGACTTGACCCGTACGATGCCTTTTAAATCTGAGGCGCAACGCCGCAAATTTCACGCAATGGCTGACCGTGGCGAAATGCCTAGAAGCAAGGTAGACGAGTATGAAAGAGCGTCTAAAGGGGATATTCCTGAACGCGTAGGGGTTGAGAAACGAGAAATGAAAAGGAAGGCAAAGAAAAAAGCCCGCAAAAAACTTATGCGGACTGAGCAGCGAGAGACTAAACAAGAGGCTAGAAGCGGTGCCCCCGTGGCCGACACAGCTTCAAACGCTTAATTTCTTTACTCGGTAATTTCTAATGCCTAACTCCATTGATCGTCGCCGTTTACAGACTCCTGCCGGTGTCTCGGATGAGGTAGAAAAACTCAAGGCCGAACTTGAGACTTTGCGGAAATTGTATCTGCAGGATATGGCTAATGTCAGCCGGGACATGCTGAGCCTTAGCGAACAGATTACTGCGCCCGCTGTGGCCGAGACCCTAGCGGATGACGAAAGCACGCCTCCGAGTAACTTGATCAATTAAGGGCGCGCGGTGGCTTACCTTCCACTCCGTAATTATAAATACGACTCGGGTCCGCATCGGATACAATCCGGTCCTGATCATGAAGGATATATTGTAATTACACAGGGAGTTCAATCAACAGGGGCTGACAACGGAATTATCGTCGACGGCACACCCCTTAGTGGCGTGGTTGGGTCCGGTCAACGATGGGGGTATGATGCAAATTGGCGTTATGTCCCAACGTCAGCCCCTTCGCTGAGCGGACGACTTACCCCAACTTTACGGCAGCCAAGCGGAACTTTAGGGTCTTATACGTTCACCAGAATCTCTACTCCAACTAATGTCGCTGGGGTTAAAGTTGTTAGCTCTGTTGAATCCGACACGACTTTTAAGAATCTAAGAAAAAGAAAATCAGTTTATTACGGAGGAGCTTGTCCTGATAATCAAAACTACTCTCCTTTCAATACACCAGAAGGTAATACAGCTGCTGAAGGTAAAACGGGCGGAGGCGTTACCCACCCGCTGTACGAGAGTCCGTTATTAACTAATGTTTTAGGTGGCCAGGGTACGTCTGACAGAAGTGAATGGCAATATAGTTCTCCTGTATATTGTGCTGTATTTACAGAAGCTAAGCGATCAGAGACCCCTGGGGTAATGTCCGGTGTTATTAGGAGCACTTATCGGGGCGGGTCTTTAAGCTATTTAACGAACTACGGAAACGTAGTATTAGGAGGTCGGCAGTTTTCCGGCGGCGGCGGCGGCGGCGGCGACGATCTTTATGAAGAAGAGATTGATGGAGGTTTTGGGGAGTGGGTCGAGGAAGATTTCTCGACTTGTACACCTTATACTCCGGAGTTACCTTCTAATAACAATGAATACCCCAACCCCGCGACCGTATACGTAGGGGATATTTTAACTGCCAACTTTTTAACTGGGGAAATTAACGGAGCTTTATTCTGCGAGGACTCTTCTATAGAGTGGTATAGTGACCGTGACGGCTATTTAGGGTCTGGCGAAACGTATCTTGTTCCGGCGGCTAATATAGGCTCCAGTATATATTACGAAGTTACTTACGAAAACGATGAGATTCTACCATCCCCACTTACTGATCCTGTAGCGTATCCTCTTCCTTTTCCGCCCTGTGCAATTACAGATATACGCGCTATTGCCGTAAGACCGTCGAATGTCGCGGCTTGGCCGGTAGGGACTTACGACCCTTGTGGACGTAATGAAATGCAGTTTGAGGCTTTCGGGACCAAATTTAACCCGGATAGCTGCGCTCGTGAATCATTTTACTCAGTTATCGGTTTTCCTGTTATAGACATTGGGGTTGGGCAGGTCGTGTGGCCCGCGCTCCCTGTCTTAGACAATGACCTTTGTGAGAATTATACAATTCAAACGTACGAGGTTACCAGAGTATACCTTTCAAATCTAATAGGGAGTGTAACTGGAGCGTTTTTATTCCTGAGGACGCAGAGAGGATTAGATGGCTACGTTACATGGACTGCAGCTATTCGCCCGATGAATCCCTCGGGACTATATGTCAGACCGTTCCCACAACCAGGGGAGACCGTATATGGTGAGGCACCTTTCATACCCTCAGTTTCCGGTTAAAGCCTCTCCGATCTTTGATTTGATTCTCCGTCCTTAAAACCGTTAAAATAAACGCGGAACTTGCGACAAAATCTTTGTTTAATAGGGTTAGGTTTGGTTAAACTTAACGTGTAGTTCTTCGGGGGTTGGCGCTTTGTTCGTCGACAATGATTTTCCGAAGCTGCTCGGCGCCGAATTATACCGTCCGCATCCTGCGTACGTTGTAGAAATGGCGGCTGAGCCCGTGGTTGTTCACGACTTTAGTAAGCAACCGGGCCAGACTGTGCAGCTTGACCGCTATAGATTCTGGGGCAATCCTGGGTCTAAAGAATCGCGTGAGCGTACGGCAGAACAGACCATCGGTACTGCGAACAGCAGGAACATTGTCAAGGACAAAGTTCTTGTGACTCTTCGCGAGTACACTGGTCCTGCTGACCCTGGCGATCCTACTCAGCCTAGCACTTTCAAGATTGCTAGAGAGACCTTAATTACCGCTCAAAGATTACTTTTAGACACAGGTAATCTTACAGCGTTCCATCAATCTATTGGTTCTCTAACTCTCTTAGATGACTATAGAAGATGGCGCGACCGGGTGTTCATTAACGAACTCCTGAAAGCTGTCTCGAAGGGTCAATCGTCTGACACCCAAGGTGGTTACTACTACCCTGGCGATTTAGCTGTTGGCGCCCTCACCTATACCAACGCCGAACAAGCCAAGTTCGACGTTAAGGACGACCTGCTCCGCGTGGTTAAGAGCCTGCGTAAGCGCAACGTTCCTACGTATCAGGACGGTTTCTATCGCTGTGTATGCGATCCGACCTTCCTTATGCACCTTAGACAGAATAGCGACTTCCGTGAGGTGGCTCGTTATCCTGGTAACGGGCAAATTAACCCGCTCATGTCTTCGATGCAGCCCAACGCTGCCATCTACATGGGCCAAGGTTTCGGCCAAGCTACCTTTGTAGCAGGTGAGCCGATTATGCCCACCGGCTTCGTGTTTGAGGGAGTTCGCTTCTTCGAATCCACGAACATGCCGTCTCAGTCTCAGACTGCTTCGATTGCTGGTGCTAGCGCCTCTTACGAAGCAGCTGTTGGTATGTTCTTCGGCCCTCAAGCCGTAGGCGTAGGCATTGGTGGCAACAACGCTCAAGTGTTGTTGAATAATAATGACGATTTCAGTCGTTTCATCATGATGATCTGGTCTCTTTATGCCGGATTTGAACTGCTGAACGCTGACTTCGCCACCATCAGTTATTCCTTCAACGCTTGATAGGAGGTATTAACGATGGCTATTAACGCAAACCAGCTTGCAGTTACCCGGATTTATCCCGGTAACTACACCAACGTGCTGAAGTATTGGCACGAAACCAAGACCGTTACGTATTTAAACGAGAACGGTACTAGCCAGACCCTGACGGATCAACCCGTGGGCGGCCCTGTCGGCGTGGTCTTCCGCCCCGGCTGGATTGCTCAGCAGGCTGTTGGCTATGTGGACCTTTCGTATCAAGCGTTAGGTTCTATCAACCAAATGGAGTATTACACTACTCCTTACGCTTCTGGCGGCGCGTCTAACAAACCGTTTACTAACGGCACTGCGATTATCCCTTCCCCGGATTATCACAAAGACATCCGCGCCGACATCACCACCGGCATCAAAGTGCCTTCCGGCGCTTATGTGTACCGTGTGGGTCTCCGTGTTGACGGCGGCGATGTGGTCAGCAGCGGTGTGGTTGGCGGTGTTTCCTCTCCGAAGCTGGGTCTCGGCCCTGGTCTCGGCATTGGTCTCTCTGAAACTCCTTCCGCTAGCGGCTTCTACGCAACTGTTGTCGGTTCCAACAGCCGGATCACGAACGGTACGTGGAATTCCAGTAATGCCTGGAATGCCGCAAACATGCACCGTGTGACGGCTGAGACTGAGTACGCTCTGGCCACCGTGGGCAACCTCGGCGGCGCTGCAGCGTCCGGTCTGGCCCAGGCTTCGGGTGTTTATGACCCCCGTGCAGGTGTCGGTAAACTGTCCGGTCGCAATAAAGCCCTCGCTATTTGCGAGGTTTGCTGGCTGCTTCCTGACGAAACCCCGAACCGCGAAAGCCTTGGGCTTCAACCTGGCGGTGTGGTGGAGTCCAGCATTTACACTTCCACCTCTCCCACCTGAGATTAGGTTTAATCTCAAATTTATCTCCGGTTACGGAGTTTTTACCCCTCTCTACGAGGGGTTTTTTATTGCGGAGGGCTATACTAAGGCTTAGCCAATAGCTTCATAATGACAGTCACTGCCGTGAAAGAATTTACCTACGTTCCGAACGGTGTGAAAGTTACCGTTCTCAGTACTCACGATGATGGTGAGTACTACATGGTTCGTTCCATCACTACTGGCAAAGTTTTTTACGCACACAAGAATCAAATTGTTGAAAAAGATGTAGAAGAGGAGCTTGACGAAAAACCCGTTAAGCGTCGCCGGGGTCGGCAAATTGTTCGGCCCGAGTCGCCGGCTTTTACACGCATCAACATCAACAGCGCGCCTCCAGAGCTGTTAACTCAGATTCTTAACGGGGTTGGAATGAAGACCGCCGTGGCGATTAAAGAGCTTCAGCAGTCCTTGCCTGGCGAGCGGTTCACCAAACTGGATCAATTAAAGAGTATTTCGGGCATCGACTGGGATGTCGTCCTTGAGGGAGATATTGCTTATGTCGAATGATTTGGAGTTAAATCTTTTAGACTGTTGTTAGCGGTCGGGTTTTAGTGGCTCGTCTTTTAACAGCAGAATTACAGCAAGTTCAGCAATACCTTGACGAACAAGGTGTTGTATTTGCCAGTGAGTTTACTGACGCTGCTCGGCTTGAAGTCGTTTATGCCGCAGTTAACTCTTTACTGAGGCAAGTTCCTCAAGTTCGGTCATGCTCTCTTGATGACTATAACTTTGAGCGTGTTTGTTATCACCTTAATTACAACATCTCTGCAGTTAGCCCCGCAGACTACTCTAGGTTGCTGGAGGCTTGCAATAATATTCCTAGTGATTTTTACTACTCAAAAATCCTGAATCAGGTTGAGCGTTGCGATCGAGCCGAGGTGTACACAGAACTGGCATCCAATCGAGGCGCTAGCCAGCAGGAAGTGATTCTCGGTCAAGGAGAGGAAGTATTAAATAGAACCATAACGATTCAAGATAATCGAAAAGTTATGCGCGTCTGGCGTGAGAACTATTTATATGAGTGTGATCGACTTTCGGCCGTTTTGCATGTAGTTAATTACAAGGATCCGGTTATTGCTCACTCTCGTTTTATCGCCACGGAGGGTGAGTTCATCCAGAGTCTTCCCGGCCCACCTAGTCCAGCGCTATACGACGATATTTTCTTTTCTACCCTTTGGCATTGATTAGACTCTGTATAAACGTAACCAGCCGTGGCTGAATTAAGTGTTCAAGAACTAGAGCAGATTTACAGCTACCTTGCGCAGCAGGGTGTTGTAACTCAGCCCACCACCACGGATCGCACAAAACGAGAAATCGTTTATGCGGCGCTAAATGAAATCGGCCGCAACCCTGGCAAGGTTTTTGGTTTTAAGCTAGATGACTTTAACTTCTCTAGAGTTGCGTATCACTTAGGGTATAACGTAGCGACTGTCCCTGCTGGCGATTACTCTCGTCTGCTGCTGGCTTGTACAAGTATCCCCAGTCAGTATTTTTATGACAAGATTATCCAGCAGATTGAACGTTGCGAAGAGGCTGAAAGGCTTTCGGAATTAGCTGGTGGTAAAGGCACCAGCCGGCAAGAGATTATTCTTGGTGACGTTAGCCGTACGATTAGCGTTCAGGATAAACAAGAGACAGCCAAAATCTGGCGGGAAAACTATATCTTTGAGACCGATAGGTTAGCCCAAATGCTGTTCGTAGCTAACTACAGGAACCCCGTGGTTAATCGTTACCGTTTTGAGCGTAGTGGCGGCACGTATGTTCAGGCTCTGCCTGGTGCTCCCACGATGTCGCGGGCCGATCGTCTCTATTTTGCGACTAATTGGCGTTAAAGCTATTATGGTATTAAGTACTGGTGTTTAGATGGCTTTACTCGATCAGCTGCTTAGAGCGGGAGGTGTTAGCCCAGCTCAGATTCAGCGTGCTTTAGAGACTGTCGGCACAACCTTACTGCAACAGGGTAATCAGACAGGTCGGGAAATTCTTCGGCGGGTTAATCCGCAGTTAGAGAGAGCAGTAGATACAACTAGGCAGCAAGGTGCGTCTAGAGCTATTCGTCAATTTGAACAAAATCAAGCTGGACGCAGAGCGGCCGAAGCCGGAAGACCTGCACCCGTCCCACAGTTTGGTGGCGGCGGGCGTCCGCCAGCTCGACCTACAACTGCTGGTGGATCTGGGGCCAACCGTCCGCCCAATCCTCCTCGGGCGTCGGCTTCGCCTGAGCCTACCCCTTCGCCCCGCTCCACTGTTTATCAGCCCCCGTTACCTAATCCGCGTGGGCCCAGAGGACAGTATCAATCTATTTATGGTGAACCGCGTTCGGTTATTGAAGCTCGTCTTCGCAGGGCTGTTCCCATTGAGCAGCCCCCAGCCACCGGGCCTGCTGTTAGTCCCGGTCAGTTAGCTTTTGACGCTCTTGGGCTGCAAGAGCCAATGGGTCCTCTCAGCAGACAACTACTTGAATCGGATCCGCAAACGTATAAGTCGATCTCGGATCTTGCTGTTGCTGCTCAGCGGCAGTTTAATGTTCCGGTAACGGTTGAGGATCTGGTTGGCCCTCGGGGTACTTCACTTCTTAATGAGCTTCAGGCGAGTAGCGGCATAGTTAGATCTTCTGGCGGTCGTGCTGCTGGTTCGCTCTCTGCGCCTCGCGTCGAAGTTACCCTTGACCCCGATCCCAGCGATATTGTCCGTCGTGGATCTTCACAGGGGGTAAGTCTGTACCCAGAAGCTTCTGATGTTATCCAGACATCCACTGGGGCATACCAGTTACCTCCAGGAGGGGTGAAAGGGTTGCGAGGGTTCGGACCTACGGCTAATGCTGTTAGCGCCGTAGGTGAAGATGTTGTCGATATTCGGCCAGTTGTAGGCTCGCTAAGTGATGCCACTGACTTCCGAAACGCTGTCGGCGGGTTACGCCAGCGTAATCTGGGCCGTTACGTTATGCCCGGTAGTCTCGGTGTAGCAGGCGGTCTTGGGGCGGGAGCCCTTGGATATTTTGCTCTGCGGGAAGATCAGCCGCCTGCAGGGCAGCGTTTAACCGATGCACAACTGTATCCCCCGCAGGGATCTGCGCTTCCGCTGACTTCTGATGGCGGTCCGAACGCGTATCCGCCCGCCGCATTCGATCAAGGCTTAGGTTCTGGTCAAACTCAAACCGCCACTACTGGCCAGATGGGTGCGGGCACTGTAACCATTCGCATGAATGACAGTGCAAGCAATCAACGGCAAGCAGCTCAAAACGCTGCTGCTGGTGCCGGTATGTTCGAGCCCAGACCGCAGGACTTTAGAACTCCTAGAGAGTTTTATACCGCCGCATCCGCGTACGCCCGTCAACCTGGCGTGCGCGAGAACATTGCAGAGCAGTTAGCTCAGCGATCTGAAAGGATGGGGCAGGTTGATATGCAGGCGTGGGCTAGATCAAATCCGAGTCTCGCTTATCAGCTGTCCCTGCGTAACGCCCCGCGAGACATTTCCCAGCAGACTCCGAATATCCAGGAGGGTGCAGTTGTTACATCTTTAGGGGAAAACAACGCGAACAATATGATTGGTAATACCGCTGAAGCGGTCAGAGTCGCTGAGGGCGCTCCTTCAGATATTAGGGACGCCACTGATCCCCGGTTAGCGGTTTCACTGAAGCCCATGCCCAGGGACCTTCAAGCGTTCTTTAATCGTCCTGGTTTCGCGGGCACCTCCCGTCTGTACTGATCATGGCTGACTATTCCTCGATTGATTACAGCAGCGGTTTTAGTCAACCGTTTGATGCGTTTACAACCCCAGCTAACGCCGGCGGGTACGACTGGAGTCAGAGTACACCTTTTAGCGACCCTTATCAGCCGTCTATTCAGCAGAATGCCCCAGCGCAGACTAACTGGACAGACATTCTTAAGGGTGTAGGTATCGCTGCCGGCGGTGTTGCTAAAGGAATCGACGCTTACCGTGGCACTCCTTCCAGACCCGGTAACCCGTTCGATCAGTTTATGGCTCAAGAGGCCGAGAAGGAAAAGTACACTCGGGAGAAAGACTTAATTGGTGCTTTACTGGAGGAGTACACCCAAGGTAAAGATAAAAAAGAACAAGATCCAGAAGGTCTCCTTTGGCTAGATCGTGTTCTCGACCCTACGAAGCGGACTAAAGTTGCCGGTATAACGAGCGATTCGCCGCGCATGGCCGGCAGTATCTTCGGGATGTCCTAATCCTTTTTCACCATGAGCTCAACTAGCACCAACAAATCGCCCTGCCTGATTGATCGCCCGTTTCTGCGTGGGGCTCGGATTACCTCGTCTACCCAGACCTGTAACCCGAGCAATCCTAATCTTACTGACCTTATTCAGTTAGTTCGAGTAGGCGATCTTCCGTCTGAGGATGCTGCACTGATCGAGGATATCACAATCGTCTCGAACGAGGATTATCCCGATCAATCAGGCATTCGTACAGCTGACTTAGGTTTGTACGTCTATGCACCCAATCAAGCTGCCCCTTCTACTTCTGCGGCTCTGATGGTTGGCCGCTTTGAAGTTGGTCTTAGCGGCTCCACCCACGGGTATCCTCAGTCGGTGCAACTGTTCGGCATTAACGCACCTGTTCCGCAAGTTGGGGACACAACGATTGTTGCCCCTATTCAGTTAGGCAAGGGCGAAGGTCTTTACCTTGAAAAAGGTTACATCCTCTGCGTAGGCTACATCGGCACAGGACCGACTGCTGTTTCTGGTGGTTTAAGTCCGTCCGGTATTACTGTTTGGGCTCAGGGAGGTTTCTACTGATTTGTGCCCAAAAAATCTAACGGCGACAACTTTAGTTTAAAAAGGAGCCGAGGGGAAAAACCAATCCCCAAGGTTCCTAAGTTTACTGGAGCGGACACACCGCATCAGCTATCCCAGCCGATGCCGTTTAAGCGCAGGTTTCGCCCTGTCGTAGGTACAAAGAACTTCAGTCTTCTAAGTGAATATGATTACGCATCTTTGTGGTCTCGTTGGAGGCGAGGATACGAACTGTCGATGTATGCGCAGCAAGCATACAAAGGCGTAAATTACAGCTTCAAGTACTTCTACAGCGGAACAGCTGGAATAGGGTCTTACAGCCCAGGGTACGTTTATTTGTACCCAACTACCCGAACTGACGACCGAATGTGGTCTGTCATTATTCAGCCTGAAAAAAATATAAGTTTCAAAGATTTTAGTTTAAGCATAGCGTCTGTAACGAATTACTCTGATACAGTTTATGCTGTACAGTTTTCCGATAATTTTGGGCTGCCTTTTTCACAGCTTCATGGCGACACACTGGCTAATAAGTTCACAGCGGGCGGGGTTGAAAAAGTAACTGGGTACAACAACTACACCGTCATCGGCGTGGGGAATAACGGTGTATTGGAGGCAAATCCTGATTACACACAGTATTTCAACACTTTATTTTTAGATCACAGTCAAGCTAATAGCTGGGAAGTTGTTGACTCGAAGACTCTTAAAGTTCCAGCCTCTGGTCCTCCTGCCGTAGGCGAATTTTTGTGTACTAACTTCAAAGCTCAATGTACTTGTCCTGATTTTGTTGGTAGAGAAACTGTTAATCTTTACGACATATCACTTAAAAAACGTTACCCCTACACTCCCCCTATCGACATGAAGCCGGGATTCTCTGATGCCGGTTCTCAGTCAGCGGAAGGACGAATTATAGATTCTATTGATAATCCTGGTTGGTCTAGGGCTTTTGGTTTTATATATCTGAACGAGATCTTTGAAATGCCTAGTTACAGCGAACGAGCGTATTCAGATCCTAATTTATTTTATTTTCAACCAAAGTGGTGTAAACATGTGTATGCCGCTGTGTTCGACTTATCTCGCACACCGAATCAAACAGCTCTTACTTCAATTTATCTACCTCAGCCAAATGACGAGCCGACCCACCCGGCTTACCGAGAAATGTTTGACCGTGAACTAGGCAAGCAGACTGATTTTTTTGAGAGGGAACGGGACTATCGCTGGTGGCTGCGTTTTGGCCCCACGAAGCAGACACTCCCTTCGCATATTATGCAGCCTGACACGTACAACGTGTTTTCTAAGGTAACTAACATTGGAACACTAGACAGCCCGAGCGCCGCCGTGGCATCCGGACTCTCATTCCTTGATGTAAATTCTTACAGCCCTTTTATTCCTTCTAGTGGCGTCGATTCTTATGTCAGTGATATATATGCTAGTGGTGTGTTGGCGACCTTCGATGCTGTTAACATAATTGACGGGGGGACGTATGCTAGCGGCGTACTTACATCACCATCTGCATACGCTATTAACGGAGGCACGTATTAGTGACTACTACTCCCGTAGTTATTCTTCTTAAGAGATCTTCTCTAGATTCGGATCGTCCTAGCGGAGTTATCATCCAATACGGAGAATTGGCTCTGTGCCGAGGATCCGGAGACCCCGGTCTGTATTTTGAAGATAACGCCGACAATATTGTAAAGATTGGACCTCCAGGATACGGTCCCGTCGCACCGAACGCAAATTACGTTGGGTCGTCTGGCAACTCCCTAGGCGAACCGTGGAATGACACCTCAAGTCCAACGCCGTATTACAGAGTATGGAATGGCGCGATTTGGGCAAAAATTAACGCTGGTTTTGCTGACACAGCTACTATAGCTTCTGGCGCTATTCTGGCTTCGGGTTCTTTATTAGCCTCAGGCGCATACTTAGCCTCAGGAGCTATTCAAGCTTCTGGCGCTATTCTGGCTTCGGGTTCTTTATTAGCCTCAGGCGCATACTTAGCCTCAGGAGCTATTCAAGCTTCTGGCGCTATTCTGGCTTCGGGAGCTATACAAGCATCAGGTGCATACTTAGCCTCAGGAGCTATTCAAGCCTCTGGTGCTATTCTGGCTTCGGGTTCTTTATTAGCCTCAGGTGCATACTTAGCCTCAGGAGCTATTCAAGCCTCTGGTGCTATTCTGGCTTCGGGAGCTATACAAGCATCAGGAGCGTACTTGGCGTCGGGCGCTATCCTGGCATCTGGTGCGATAGAAGCGCAAACAGCTACTTTGGCTTCCGGAGCTATTCTGGCTTCTGGCGCCGTGGAAGCTTACAGTGTCTTACTTTCGTCAGGCACACTACAAGCTTCAGGAGCTTTATTAGCTTCTGGTGCATATATTGCTTCGGGTGCTATTTTAGCGTCGGGCGCTATCCTGGCATCTGGTGCGATAGAGGTCGTCACTGTGGTTTCTAGCGGTCTTCCCGACCCCGTTTCTACTGCATCTGGGGTCTTGTATCTTCAACTTGAGCCATCTGGAACATACGGCTCTGGTCTGTATGTTAGAGCTGGTTCTGCCTGGTACTTTGTTTAGCCCCTTAAGGTAGCTTTAAGCATCCACGAGGACTTAAAGCAGAAGTTGACGAGATCCGCTAGTTTATTTTCTACATCTGGCGCTTCCACGGTTTTAGCGGTATTTCCTACTTCTTTTGCGGCCATACCGAGTTCTTCTAAGTTATTTAGATAGGTCGTGACCATAGATCTTGCGTCATATGATTTCACGTGAGTAAAGTTCATGCAAGCCGAATCGAGACCTTTCTCGCACATTGGCATTAAGTAATTCATCGAGCGAATAAGCTCAGCCAAAGTATCGAAGTTTTCGATGTTGCTGGCGTACTGCTCTTTAAAAAAATCGTGCAGAGGAAAAAACAACGGCCCTTCGACGTTTAAATGAATTAAATGTGATTGAATGTAGAGCTTGTTAATGTATGAAGACAGGGACATCAGTTGACGAATTAGTGTGTCAACTGACGCTCCCTGTTCCACCTCTACCGGTTCGCTAACTACAACCATTTCTCCCCGCGTGGTCGGAGGAGTCATAGCTATCTGTTCAAACGAACCGGAGAGAGTCATCGTCAGGCAGCTACAGCAGTCGAAATAGTTTCGACAGTTTCTTCTTCCACTGTAGCCGCAGTGGAACTTTGCAGGTACTCTTCAAGCGCGACTTTCTTGACACGGAAGAGGGACTTAGCGCCGTTCGGCTGCAGATTTACATACACAGTTTTAGGCCAACCGCCAGGCTGGTTAGCTTCAGACAGCGCGATACGCTTCCGAACGAACCCACTGCTGCAGTTAAGCAGTTCCGCAGTTTCTGCAATCGTGAGCAGCGTTTTGTTGTCAGACATTTGAAGTGTGTGCAGGAGAGCAACTTGGATATACTACTCTGGTTGTGTTCCCAGGCAACGGTGTTTGTGACTGTTAAAATCTTTTTAACATTTGTTTTGTTATAATCAGTTTGATTTGATCTGGGCTCATGACGGTTCGAATTGCAGGAGAGGTTTTTAAAGGGTACAATCAGCCGAAGCGAGACGTTCAGAGCGGCAAGGAATACTCCGTGGCAGCGAAGGAGAACGGTAAGATTCGTCTAGTTCGGTTTGGTGATCCGAACATGGAAAACCGCAGCGATGATCCGGCCCGCAAGCGAGCTTTCCGTTCCCGCCACAGCTGCGACGAGCCTAAGAGCAAACTGTCAGCAGGGTACTGGTCTTGTAAAGCTTGGTAATGTATGCGTTCTGTGCGCTTTTATCGTTGCAGCCTGTCGGCCTTAGACTGACGACAGCTACCATGTAGTCGATGGACTCGCAGAACGATTCGGGCAGTGTTCAGGTTAGTCTGACACTAGAAGATGAGTTTGTATTAACCCAGATCAGAAACAAAGCAAAAGCTTGTAATACTCCCAAAGAACGAGATCAGTTTTTTTGGCTTACTGTGTGCCGCTTAATTGCGCGTGAACGTGCGTACAAGGCTGTATTGCACGGCTGCGGCATATCCGTCAGTGCTAACGTCCAGCTGTTCGAAGAGGAAGGTCCGGACGAAAAAGAAGTAGTAAACTGAATCTAAGTAGTTGTAGTTAGGGTTCGGTATGGCTCCACAACGCCAAGCTCGCGTAGGGATCCTGCCTCCTGCAGATAAAGCGGCGATTGTTCGAGCGGCACAGCAATTACAGTTAGATCCTTATGAGCTTGGCGCGTTTCTCTCACTGGAATCAGGGCCCAATATGGACCCCAACGTATGGGGCGGCCTTAATGACGATTACTATGGTTTGATTCAATTTGGTCGCAATGAGAGATCTAAATATTTAGATCCTCGTTTAATAGGTACCTATACGCGAGCCGAGCAAATACCTAAGGCCGTTCAGTTCTTACTGGATAGGGGGTTTAAGCCCGGAAAGATGGGCGTAGGGCAAGCGTATGCGACAGTGCTACTAGGAAATCCTTATGAACCTTTAACAAACAAAGATTCGTGGGGAACAAGCCCCGCTAATTCCCTCCGCCGTTTCAAACCTGGCGGAGATTTGTATGCAAACGCAAAGAGAGTTTTAGGGGACATAGCCGCCCCCACGCAACCTTCGGGGCCGAGATTTGAGCGCCCTTCCCAAGTAGATATTCCGACTGGGCAACAGCCTGGTCAGCCTGCATCTGCGACAGTTAACCGCCCTCCGCAGGATATTTTTCAAAATTTAATGCAAGGCGTTCAAAAAATATTTGGTACAACCGGGCCTAGAAGATCGTCGAGCGAAGATTACTTAGATAAGGCTATGGCCCTTGATTCTGCGGGGCAATCAGATGAAGCTATGAAATACTATGAAGCTGCTTTTGCTAGTGATGCTACTCCATCTAAATCAGACGATTTAGAGGAAACTTTTTCCTCTGTGTTACAACCGGCTGTTACATCTTATCTTGATGTTATGAACCAGCGGAGTGCTACTGGGCCAACAACTACGGCTGCGCCAGCTCCTGCTCCGGGTACTCCTACTCCGGCTGGGCCCATGGGCTCGATACGTGCTGGACGGATCGCTCACCCTCATGAAGATGTGTTCCCTACTACTGGCCCTCATCTGCATGTACGTGTCTTACGTAACAATGAGGATGTGAATCCTGAGTACACCCGGTCTATTCTCCAGAATCTTTATGCTGGAGGTAAACCGCTGTATGCTTTACAAGGCTCTGAGTGGAGACCTTCTTACCCTATAACTTCGCGGTTTGGTCCTCGTACGGCGCCGACCGCCGGGGCATCCACGTATCACCGAGGTGTTGATTACGGTATTCCCGCCGAAACTCCGTTGGAGTGGAGAGGTCGAGGAACGTACAGACCCGAGCGTGGCTTCGGTGTTATAGAAACTACAGATCCTCAGGGTCAACCATACACGATTAGATTAGCTCACACGGTTCCTGGTTAATTGCTTCTGATCGCTATTACGCTTTTTGCTTTAACCTACGCTTGTTGTTTCAGCTAAGATACCGGTAGGGTTTTTTGTATTATGGGCAAAAAAGACACTGGCGCTGCTTTCAGACCCGAGGTTAGAGAAGTTGTGCGCTCCGCAAAGCGGGAACAGCGAAAAATGACGCGTCAACTAAAGCGTAAAGCTGATAAATATGTTGGTAGTGCGCCTAAAAGCACTGGTGCTGTCCAGGAAGAATTGGGTTCAGCGTCGGGACGCACGTTCCCACAATATGTTTCTGGTACGGAACGACGATTTTTCGGGGGGACCACTGATGTCACAAACGCTTATCGCCAAGTTTTGCGTAATTTTCAGCCGAACATTCTCGGTTCGCGCAGCCAAACTGGTTTGGACTCTTATCTTGGCGGGTTGAGGAGAGCCTACGGTTCTGAAATTCAACAGCAGGGTTTGGCTGGCCGGGAACGGTTATCTACTCTGCCTGAAGAGGCTCGCACTGCATTTACCTTGTCGGAACAAAACCCAGCATTCAATAATTTAAGAAACGAGCAGTACATGTCTCTGGCTCAAGACCCGCCGACCGTCTCTAATGACGCCATGGCTATGTATAGAAGTCTCTTTACTTATAATGTCTGATCAGCTTCCCAGCACACGACGGGAGCGGAGGATAGGTTTTCATTCGGAAGCACCCTTCGCCAAGCACGAATATCGGTTTAGAAATCGTTTAGACATCCGTTTAGCTGGGAAAATCTGGGAAGAGGGGCCTCGGGAGCGACAAATTCGTTTAGCGCGTGAGCGGAATAAGCGTCGTGGTAAACAAGATTCAGCGTGGATACCCGCACCTACAAGTAATAAGCCCGATGAAGATTACTCAACTGTAGAGTACATCACACATATACCCGGCCTAGCAGACTGAACATATCTATAAATTCTCTAACCCGTGCTTCTGTGTTGTAGGGTGACGGTACGTAAAAAATAAAACCTAGACACCTAGTGTTTTCTAACTTACTTAGATTTGGTTCATCTACATAAAGTTCAGGTTTTTTACTCATAATACAAACAGGTAAATCTATATTCAGTTGTTGGGTTGTTAATAGAGCCACTTCTGTGGAAGTGAGGAAGATTAAGCCTTCTTCGTATTCTTGTCTTTTGTATTTTCTAATAGCTTCTTCTAACCATATGCGTTGAGCGGACTTTCTTGCTCGCTTTACCCGGCGGTATAACAGCATGTCCTTAGGCTGCTCTTCTTTATTTAAGAAGTCCCGAGGAGGAAACAAATAGAGTGTTTTAGCTTTCCATAACTGTTTTAGTCCGTCTTCTTTTGGTGTATAGTATGTGTGTGCGTTTATAACTGTGTTTGCTACATCACTTGAGGCCGGGTCTAAATCGATCCGGCCGTTGAAGAACGCCGTGGCAACCCCCGCTACGTCGGGAGGAGAGACAAAATCAATTGCTGCTAGTGGCATCCAAGATTCTTTTATCGATCGTCTCATCCACGGAGTCTGAGTCGAGCAGGTGAATACTTAGACTAGCGTCGTTTACCATTACTACTACTGGTGTAGTGTTATTTTCGTTTTTTTCAATAACGTTTAATAGCTTCTGTAAGAACTCTTTTGTTTTTTTATCCATCATTTCTTCTGCTACCGTAATATCCTTATATATCTCTTTTACATCTAGATAGATAGATCTGTTTGGGTACTCTAAGTTGAAAAATAAGGCTCCCAGTCCTTCGGCTTTCCTAAACTCAGAGTACAGCGTAATGATGTCGCTAACGATTAGCTTCACTGCGCTCTTTGCTATTCTGTTTTGAACTTCAGAACTACTGAACAGCTTCTTAATGAGTTGTTCTGCGCGATCGAGTGCCATTTTAGTTTGCGTAATTAGAAAAAGAACCCCAAGCATCGGAAAGTATACGAGACAAATTAAAACGGTAGTTAGAGATGTTCCTTTCATCGGGGTCAAGTTTACAGTAATGCACTCGTTCAACTAAACCGGATTTGCCTTGAGACACGATGCCCTGGTAAACGAGCTTATCAATTGTAACGGCTTTGACTCCAAGCGCTTCAGCTACTTGTTTTTTGGTCACTAAAACAGCAGGTGCGTTATCATTTTGTCTAGACGCAATAACTTGTAACGATAAATCGATGCTCTGTAGAATTTGTGTGATTTCTTTAAGTGATTCCATAAGAGAAAGGTGTGGGGCCGCCTGATCACCGGAACGTCCGGCAATCAAGATCGCTTACGTCGCGCAGGAAAGGGCGAAAACTGCACGAGCCCCATAGTACTGTTTGCAGGCCCTTCTTACCGCAAACAGCGAGCTCAGTTTAAACCTCTCTTAGCCATTGCGCATCTGGTATTTTTGTGAAATCTACCTTTCTCCTATTAAATCCGCTAGTTACAACTTTGTTTATGGTTGTTTTTTCAAACCGTGAGCGCTTATGAGCCGGATTTACACAGGTTTTATCCGTGCAGATCGGTTTTAAAACAGCGTTAGCTATGTCACCTTTATAGAAAGCATAAAGGAGATTCTCTGTTTTAAACGTTCTGTTATTCACTTTAATTTTGTGTCTGTTTACGTACCAGCAGTTTCCTATCACCCGCTTGGACGATTTCACAGACATAAAAAGAGCCCTTAGTTCGGGCTCCATGTCAGCTAAACAAGGTTCGATGATTGGTTTGTTTATCTCGTTTACGCAAGTTGGACAAACTGTAGTGAACCCTGTGTGATTTTTGTTCTTAACGCACTTCACAACAGTTGTTCTAGGCGAGGAACGAAATCGATCGGGTCTTCAATCAAAAGATGAATCAACGTATCGATTTTATAGGTAAGTTTGTCGTCACTTTGATTGCGCTCATTTAATAGTAACCAGTAAGTATATGCGTTAAGCAAATACATATGAGTCTGCTTAGCCCTAAGAGCTTGAGTTTTCCACTTTTCGTACTCAAAGCTTGTCTGGTGCCGGCTATTTCCTGTCCTCAACTCCAGATCTCTAATTTCGATTTGTAAGCTGATATCGTCCATAGTGTATTTCAAGGACGAAATTTTAGCCTTACACTCAGACAAACTATTGGGTTGCTCGTTATCGGTATAGATCCACATAGGCAGATTTTCGATAACATATCTGGAATCCCAGAGCGAAATTTTTTGCTCGACAGGCGTGGGGGAGATACTCATAGTTTTAATGTGTGTTGAATAAGGGTGTTGTAGCTGCCGTTAATTGCGTACAACGTGTGACTTTCAAAGTCTACCCTAATAACAATGTTAACACTCATCAGTTGTCGTAGGGATCTTTGAAGTCTGTCTTTGGGTATGTAAAATTCCTCACGAAGTTCAGCCGCCGAAAGCGGTTGCTGGAATATTAACAGCCGCAGTAACTCATCGTGCCGGCGGATTGCCGCCATTCTTTTTGAATTAGTTGAATTGTTCGCACTGAGATTTTCTTTTGATACTTGGTGTTTATAAGTTCGACGATCGCTTTTGTTTTGATGTTCTTCTCCAGCCATGTTGTAATGTCTTTCTCCATTTGAGGTGTTATTTTTTTAGCTGGGCTTTTACCTAGCATCATATGTAGAGGGTTTAGGCAGGCCAGATCGCCGCAAGTCGACAGCACATGATCCTCCGACCCTAGGTCTGCCCCGTGGTAAGCCTGGTAAACGCACCGTTTAGGGCGCATAATTTGACCTTCTGAAACAAATCGCTTCAGATTTTCGGGTAGATAAAGGTGAGAGTCCTGATTAAGTGCGAACCGATTACGGCGAATCCACGCTTCTACTAATTGTGATCTGGATTTACTGTTTTTAAATTCTTGTACGCAGATGTCGCAAGCTTCTAGCCCGTGCAGCGGGCTTGCCTTGCGCAAGTCCTTTGTGTGTACGGGGATCCGGGGGCTGCGGCCGCACAAACACTCAAGCTCCGCCACCTCCTCCCAAAGCCGAACCCGAAAATTTCCTCTGACGTACGTCTCGCGTGCCAGCGTGGAGGGCACCGCAATCGGGATGGGGTCAAGGATCCCGAGGCAATAGGTCAGAATAGTCGTAGGTGTCATAGGCACATCCAACTTAGTCTCAGACTAGCACAGCGCACAGAGCGCACACAGTGTAGGGCTCAGCCGCTTCGGTTTCCTTTCTTTATTTTGGTCTTACTAAGGGAAAACCCTTAACCGAATTTCGTTTTTTAGGTGTTTTTAAAAAATCCAGTGGTTTGGCGGTTTTGTAGCTCGACACATTTATTTTAACGCGTAATTATATTTTAAACTATTTATAATACGCTGTTAAAGCGAATTTTGCGTTAAGCGGGAGAAATTTAAGGCTTATTTTTCAAGCACAGTTTTCTGAACCCAACGTGGCCTACAGTTCTTCGTCCTTTTGTTGCCTACTGCTGATCTTCTTGAATTTCTGAATTTCTTTTGGTATTGTTAACATATGGACTCCAGATTCATCGTGAACTCCGACCTCACTGGAACCCGGAACTTAAATGAAGTTCCTGATGACGAATTTTGGTCTGAATGCCGCAGACAGGCTGTCACGCTCAATATTCCTGCCTGGATGATTGCTGAGCAGTCTTTTGTTCACGGTAGGGTTGACGACAGAGCTGCCAGCCAGTATCGTGCGTAAAGCCATGCTTTAAGTATGCTTTCTAGTAACAACTTGACTGTGCATAATGTTTGCCTCCGTCGTGAAAGATTTGAGCGTATGTACTCACTGTGCTTGGAGGGCAAGTCTTACTCAGAAATAGGCAAAGAGTTCGGCATAACAAAAGAGCGTGTTAGACAGGTCTTAAATAAGTACGCTACGGAAGAGCAGTTTAAGCAAATTCGAGAATCAGTTGAGCGGCGCACATTGTCATCTTGGTTTTGTTCCGAAATTTTGGCTCAGCTAGAAGCTGGACATACCTGTAGTCAGGTATCTAAAAATCTCGGGTGCCATATCGGCGTTGTGAAGCGCGTTTCGGCTAAACGGAGAAAGAAGCTGGCTGAAAATGGATGAGCTATACTTTAAGTGTTCAGCCTGATTATCTCCTGGACAACACAGTTTTGTCGTAAATAGCTCATGAGTAATACCAATTATTCTCAGAGCTTTGAAGGCATTATTGACGCTTTAACCGACGTTATCTTCACCGTCAGCGGCGTGGGAACCACCTCATTTACATTATCGAGTCAAGGTTATCCTTCAAATTTTGCTGGTGTCGTTCAAGCAATTACTGATTTAAACTATACGCTTAGTGGTGTTACAGGTGGCGGCGGGGGCGGAGGCACGCCTATCGCAGCTGGTTCGGGTATTTATCTAACTACGAGCGGCGCTGTTTCGATCATTAACTCGGCTATTACCAGTGCATCTGGCACAGTCTTTTCCGCCGGCTCTGGGCTTTATCTTGTTAACTCTACTGAGTTCAATATTAATTATGATTCTGTATTCCAAAATTCAGTTTCTGGGCACGTTTTAGCTGCTGGTAGCAATACCGTACTTTCTAGTGGCAATGTGCTTACCGTTAGTGGTACGGATATTAGTTCTGTACGAACTTATGTTGCTGCTGAGTCGATCGCTTCCGGTCAGCCCGTGACGTTTGATGCTGGCGCACTGGTTGTTGCTTCCGCTGCTAGCGGTGTGAGTTCGTCTCGACATAATGTTTTTGGCTTTGCAGTCGATGCTGCGGCCGCTTCGGGCACCGTAACGATTAATTCCGACAATATCGTTACAGTGTACGGATCTAATATTACTGCAGACGCTCAGCTTACACCGGGAGATTCCTATTATCTCTCCAAGTTCTCAGGGCAGCTCACCAAGTACACAACTACGTCTGGCGCTATCTCGTTGGCGGATGGTTACGGTGCTTTGGTGTATGTTGGCCGTGCTTTAAGTCAGAATCAACTTGAGGTTGAGATTCAGCCTAAAATCATTCTGACTGAGTAGTTTCATGGCATTAAGAACACCTCTTATCTTAATTAGCGGCGGTTTCTCTCAGCTTCCCGTTGGGGACACGGTTCCGGGTACAGATACCGCAGCACAAGCCAGCGGTAACGCAGCCCTTAGTCTTGCTTCGACGGCACTTGCTAGTGGTAACTCTGCCCTCGTGGTCGGGACAACAGCGCTCTCCAGCGGTAACGCTGCTCTTAGTCTTGCCGCCACTGCTTTAGCTAGTGGAAATGCGGCTCTGGCGCGACCTGCTGGCGCCGAGGTCACGGATACTTTATTACTTCTGTAACTCATGCCGTTTCGTCGCACTTCTGTTCGGGCTAGTAAGGGTAGCGGATTCTATTTGCCTAAAGCTTTTCGTGTGACGGGGAGTCGGTCAACGGGAAGTCCGACTGATCCGAATTTTTCCAGCGTCTCCCTGCTGCTGCACATGGACGGCAGCAACGGGAGCACAACGTTTACAGACAGCAGCACAAATGCACTCACGATGACATCCACGGCTGTTGTAACAACAGCTCAGTACAAGTTCGGCACAGGGTCTGCCGACTTCCAATCTGGATCCAAAGTCATTGAAACGCCAGCCAGCTCCCTATTTAATTTTCCCGGCGATTTCACTGTTGAAATGTGGGCACGCTGGAGCACAACAGCAGGCGCAATCTTTTACCGAACACTATTTACGCTAGGAAATTATACAGACGGCATCTTGTTCAGGGATGATCAAATGTATGTCAACAACAACGTAGTGGCCAGCAACCTTGGCTTAGATGATGACAACAACTGGCACCATTATGCTGTTGCGCGCTCTGGATCATCCTTAAAGGCATTTAAGGATGGCACAGCATTTGCAACGGCCACCACCAGCGCCACTATAAATAGTGGCAGCGCATCAATGCAACTGGGCAGATCACAGCACGCTACCGGCAGTGAGTATTGGATTGGGCAGATTGATGACCTCCGCATCACCAAAGGCGTTGCCCGCTACACCGCCAACTTCACCCCACCGACCGCCGCCTTCCCTGATTCTTGATCTATTGCTTTAATTTGCTAGACTTAACTAAAGTCGTGTAGTTCCTTCATTTTCTTACTGCAATGGCTAGACAATATACACGCCTCGCAAATATCCAACGTGTACCTAACGCTACTGGAGTTCTGTACACTAATCCTTCTGGCGTTAAGAGCTACATAAAAGGATTTTCTTTTTACAATGCCGGTTCAGCCTCAGGCACCGTGGCGATCTTTAACGTGCCTGACGTTTCTTTAGCCACTGGAATTCCAAGTTCAGGTAATAAAATTACTGAAATTGTTCTTGCTAGTACTGAAACATTTTTACTTGAGTATCCGTATCCTGTTACCTTGATTGATCAGGGTGACAGTATTCAAGGTTATGCAACTACCGTTTCTGATGTTACAGTGCAGATTCTAGGCGATACGGATGTGTAGGTGTAATCCTTATGCCTATACGTAGAACATCTAATCGCAGTAGTCAGGACACTGGTTTTTATACACCAGAAGTTTACAGCGATGTCGGTAGCCGAAATATTAATGCTCCCGTCGTTGTTGTCACGGAATCAAATGGCTACTGGAACGATTGGAGCGACTGGAACTGGAACTCGCAGGAGCCATTTTTGTTTGTTGAAGACGCGGCTACTGATGATGCTGACGTAGGATTTGCGGCGTGCTTATACTGGAATTATATTCTCTACACTGATTGGCGCTGATCCATGGCTGCTCCCAATATCAAGAGTGGATCGTCCGTCACGACGGTAACCGGCAAGACCGAAGGCTACGCTGTTACTGCTAGCCTCGCTGCAGCGCTCACCAACAGCGCAGCCAGCGGCAAAGTTTTCAAGATCAACAGTGTCTACTGCGCCAATGTGGACGGCGCCGCAGCGGCCGACATCAGCCTCAGCTACTACAACGGCACCACAGACTTCTACCTGGCCAAGACCCTCGCCGTGCCAGCTGATGCCACGCAAGTGCTGGTAACTCGTGAGGCGTACATCTATTTGGAAGAAGGCGACAGCCTCCGCGCCGTGGCTAGTGCCGCCAGCGATCTGGAGTTGGTCATCAGCTACGAGGAAATCAGCTGATGCTCGGCTTCAATGGTGGGCTGTTAGGTACGCGCAAGGTGCCGACCGCTAACTCGGCATCTGGCCTGTGGTTCCAGAATGAGCAGAGCGTGGCCAAGCGTGCTGGGATTTGGCCGCAAGTCATCACCGATCCAACGGCAGGCTTGTCGCCGGTACTGTGGTACGACTTTGCCGATGAGACTAAAGTGACAGTCTCTGGAAGTGACATTACGTCAGTCACTGACAAAGGCAGCCGAGGGTGGACGTTAACTTCCTCATTTACAAAGCCAACTTATGTTACCGGCATCAACGGCAAAAAATGCTTAAATTGGGGCACAAGTGCTGCTCACGCTAATTTCATGTACAACAGCAGCACTACATCTACTACGATCGGCGAGGTGTATGTAGTTGTGGATGCAAGCTTTGGCGGCACCATAGGAGGTAGCGGTTACGCCGGCCTCTTCACTTCTTACAATGATGCCTGGTATATGCTCGGCGCTGGCGGAGCGCTTACCCAGTCGGGCACTGGGTTCAATCGCGCATATATCAACGGAGGCGCCAGCGACAGATACTCAAGCCTGTTTAGCTCGCCGTCAATAGACAATCCTGCAATCATGCGGATTAACAACTCATCGGACGCTACTTTTAATACAACTGGCGGGTTTGAAATCGGCAATGATCGCGGCAACTACGGACTAAATCGTGGATGGTCTGGCTTGATTGGCGAATACATTGTTTTTTCCTCCGTCCTGAACAGCACTGATCGAGACTCGCTGCAAGCATGGCTAGCCTTTAAGTGGGGCATCACACTGGTCTAACCATGCTCTACTCCCACCGCCAAACAGAGCCCGCCCCGTTGCCGCACCGAATCCGGTTTGCGGACGGATCAACGCGCACCGACAACTCCACCTTCACCGCCGACGAGCTGGAGCGTGCCGGCTACAGCGGACCTTACGAGCGCCCCGAGTGCGACTACAAGACCGAGACCGTGGACTGGGACGGCTCTGACTTCCAGGTGCGTCCCTATAACTTCGATGAGCTGCAAGAGCAACACGCCAAGGTGCGCCAGCAGCGCATTCAACTGCTGCAGGCCAGCGACTGGACACAGATCGCTGACTACGATCTCGGCGCTGATCGCGTCGCCTGGGCCACCTACCGCCAAGAGTTGCGCGACCTCGCCGATGCACCCAATCCGTTTGACATCACCTGGCCGATGCCACCTTCCGTCAACTAGCCATGTCTCCTGTCTTCGCTACAAACGGCGGCCTGTCCGGCGCCAAGCGCACAACCACCACCAGCAGCGCCCCAGGTGTCTGGATGCTAGAGGAGCAGGCAGTGGCCAAGCGCGCTGGAATTTGGCCGCAAGTCATCACCGATCCAACGGCAGGATTGTCACCGGTTCTTTGGTACGACTTTGCTGATGAATCGACCGTAACTACCTCCAGCGGGCAGATCACGCAAATCACAGACAAAGGAAGTGCAAACCGCACGCTAACCAAGTCAGCAACTGGTCCGACCTACGCAACAACAATCAACAGCAAAAAAGTATCGGATTGGGGCACATCAACCCATAGCAACTATTTGCGCAGCAGCTCCACTGCATCGCTGACAGTTGCTGAGTTGTACATAATAGCAGACAGCAGCGCTACCGGGAGCGTTAGCGGATACGCTGCGCTAATCACAAGTCTTAGCAATACAAACATTTACCTCAACGTAACAGGGAGCGGGTTTGAGGGCCCCTATGGAATTGATAGAGTTTACCTTAATGGAGGGACAACAAATCAATTCAGTGACATTTTCCCCGAGATCGAAAGCCCATGCTTACTTAGAGCAAACAAATCCGACCTAACCGCAATTACTACAACCAATGGCTTCCAGCTCGGCATGGATCGTGACAATGCTGATCGCGGATGGCGGGGTTTAATTGCTGAAGTCATTTGCTTTTCTTCTGTGCTTGGCAGCACTGATCGAGACTCGCTGCAAGCATGGCTAGCCTTTAAGTGGGGCATCACGCTGGTCTGATTATGCTCTACTCTCACCGTCAAGCAGAACCCGCACCACCTTCACCGCTGACGAGCTGGAGCGTGGCGCCGCCGACTTTGACACGGACAGCTTCAGGACAACGCCGCTTTAGTCCTTGTTTGAACTGAATTTACTGGGGATTAAAAGCGTCGACAAATTTTTACTCTTGGAGCTAAACTCTTAGTAGATTGGTTTTTTGTTATGGTCACACCCGATAAAACCGAAATGTGGGCAGCTATCGCCCTCTTCGTTCTCTCCGAAGTTGTCGGTATGTCTAAGCTTCGTGAGAACTCTTTAGTTCAACTTGCCTTCACTCTGTTACGGAATCTGTTTCCTGCTCAGTTAAAGATTAAGAAACCCAAAGCACCTAGATAAATTAGAACTCCCTCATTAATTTTTCTATCTGATCCTTCCACTTCTCTTTTGTCCTAGCCCATAAACGTTGACAGTTTATCTGCAGCGTTTCTGTTTTGTGTAACTCTATAGTTTTATTTACTTGTTCTCTGCATTCTTGCCAAGAGTCTCCGAGAATAAACGGTAGTTCTTGCTCGCCTTCGAAAATTGCGTGCCAGTAGCTCGGGTGAATCGGCACTCGTTCGGTCCGTTTTAGCGCGACCGGGATGCAACCGGCCTCAAGGGCTTCGTATATCCGAAAGCTATCCATGCTGTCTTGCCCCGGCGGACATAACGCAAATACACTGTCATTAAGAACGCTGGCGTATTCTTCTACCCCTAATCCGTCCGCTGCATTAAATCCCGAGCAGTAGTGGATTTTGCCTACTTGCAAGTCTTTAAAGCACTCAGTCATCACACCCCGCTCACCGTGGGGAGTACCAGCAAAACACCACCAGTACTTTCGCTCATATATTGATTTTTCTTTTAACCGTCCGTTAATAAATCCTCTTTTATACCCGAGTCCTATCGTTGTTACCTTCGGGTGCCCAAATAGCCACGGGTTTACGTAATTCCGTATTGAGAACAAGCACGAGGGATCGTGCAGCCATTCACACGGTTCGATAAGATTTTCGTCCGATAATAATAAGACACCATACTTTTTATGGTTTTGTCTAAGATCTTCTAGAATGTATCTATAATTTACTGCATGGTTACCTATAATCAAAGTGTTTTTATCAACTAAACTATCCTTTACTACGTCTCTGACTATGTGTATAGCTTCGATTTGTAGAATCTCTTGTAGCCAGTCAAGTTCAAATAAATCCGGGTCCTGTGTGACCCACTGAATATTTAAATTGTTCAATTTACTTATGTGAAGCACCTAGGCAGTATAGCCTTCTGTCAAGGCTTATCCTTCATAATCAGTTGATCCAGTTTGTCGTTGATGCTGCTGAGTCTGCGCCTAATATCGTCTAACTGCACCTCCAGATCTGCTTTTAACACATACTTAATTGGCAACTCGTTTAATCTAGTTTCCACTGACTCTATCTTGTTTTTTACCGAATCGAATCGTGTGTCAATCACCCGCTGGCGCTGCTGGTGGTTCCAAGTCAAAAAAGCTGTCACAGCCGCTCCTAAAGCTACGACCGTTTCGGGTCCCACGTTCCACAAACTAACTTTTTAAATTCTACTTTCTTCCGGTTCGTTTCGATTTTTTTACAATTCTTGCTACGGTTTTTTGCCTACACTTGAAGCAGCCGAGCAACCCGCGTGGGCGAAGGGCAACTGGTTTTTAACCTTGAATGCCTCCAGAAAAATAAAGCGCGAAAACGATTCAGGCGAGACATTTTTGATTCCTGGGGCTGCTGTGCCTATTGCGGCGCTCATAGGCCCACCACCTTAGATCATGTTATTGCTAGAGCTAAAGGCGGATTGACTGTCAAGAACAATTTGGTCGCTGCTTGTGCAGCCTGTAATCTCAAAAAGGGTTCTTTGGACTTTATGGAGTGGTTCAGGGGTCAGGTGTTTTGGTCTAGTGAACGGGAGCTCAAGTTACTTGCTTGGGTTCATAACAATATTTAGCTGATCTTTCACTTATATATTTCAGTTTTTTAAGGCTCTCCGCTTTTCGTTTTTTCTCCCTACACTTAGTGCGCCTGAATTTTTTCTGATGGCAAAACCCAAAGGCGTCTCAAACAAAATCGAATCGAAGCCGAAGACCACTTCTATCGGCCATGGGGTGCTGTCCCGCCCGAAGCGCCGTGGACGCAAAAAGTACCGGGGACAAGGCAAATAGTTAGTTAGCTAAACTTTCTCTCCGTTTATCGTTTAAAGTGTACTTACAGCTTCCTTGATAACATGGCTCAGTTCACGAAAGATTCTGAGTTAGATACAACGTTGGGTAGTGGTATCACCGCTTCCGATCGTCGAACCTGCTCAACACACTTTGATCAGCGTCGTGTTCTGAACGCCAGTGGCGTCGTTGTTAACTCCGCTACTTCTAAAACTTATACTGCTGACGGTTACTACAAAATTTCTGATTTTTATCCGCTTACTTTTAACGCAACTGGTATTCTTCAGGTGAACATCCGGGAGCAGAGAAACTGCGGCAACGTCGTCATCCTTAACGCTTCTGGTGTCGAGATTATTGAAGCGTCGCCGTCTAAACTCAGTTCCCGCCAAAACAGCATTACGACCAGGACTATTAACGCTTCTGGTACGCACTATGCGTACGTTGAGCTTTACGGGCGTAGTAGCGCATCCTATAAGATTGGTATTGACTTGTACAGCAGCTGATTTGCATGAAAACCGGGCAGAAAGGTGTTGACCTTATTAAACAATTCGAGGGTCTTCGCCTAGTCGGGTACTTGTGTCCCGCGAATGTCCCCACCGTGGGCTACGGAACTACGGGCCCAAATATTCGCGTCGGTATGCGAATTACGGAGGGTGAGGCTGAGGAGTATCTGCGGAACTCCTTAACTTCTATTGAGCAGGGTATCGGTAAAACTGTTACTGTTTCTCTAAATCAGAATGAGTTTGATGCTTTAGTCAGCTTTGCTTATAACGTTGGCTCTAGCGCATTATACAATTCGACTCTAATCAGACTGTTAAATTCCGAGACAGACAAGAAAACTGTTGCCGCTGAATTTTTTCGCTGGGATAAAGTAAACGGAAAACCTATTCTTGGGTTAACCCGACGCCGCAAAGCTGAACACGATTTATTCTTAACTCTCCCCAATCCTATTGAAATGACTTCTTCGATTTTTGCTGTTGAGGACACCTGGCTAAAGCGGGAGCCGCTACAGGCGTCTGAGCTCCCTGCTGAAAAGAAACTGTTTGTCCCCCAAGGTAGCGCTCACCAATGGGACTCAATCGAGCAGATCGCTGGTGAACCCCACTACAAAGTGCATTTAACCCGCCACCCGGAACAGCCGTGGTGGTTCTGGCCCAGCCATTTCAAGATTGTTAACGAGAGTCACCCCCTCGCACCTACTCCTCCGGCTACACCTAGCGCAGCAGTTATCGGTGTTACGCCCCCTCCGGTGCTGGATGTTCCGTACTATTCACAGTTAGACAATAGTCGGGACCCGTACAGAACATGCTTCAGTAGCTCCTGCGCCATGCTGCTAAAGTATTTGAAACCAAAAGCCATCAAGAGCGACGACGAATACATCAACACTGTCTTTAGCTACGGGGATACTACCGACGCTTCTGTTCAAATAAAAGCACTCAAGCACTACGGCGTAACCGCTCAGTTCAAACAAACCGGCTCGTGGGCAGAGCTGACGCGTTTAATTCGCGTCGGTATTCCTATTCCTATCGGATTTCTTCATAAAGGGCGTGTTGATGCTCCTACCGGCGGAGGACACTGGCTCACGGTTATCGGAGTTTGGAAGAATTATCAGGGTGTAATTGTCAACGATCCTTTTGGGGAATTGGATCTTGTTAGCGGCACGTACCTCAATACCAACGGTAAAGCCCTGCGGTATAGTCAAAAGAACCTTGGTCCCCGCTGGTTGCCTGAAGGGCCCAAGTCTGGCTGGTACATTGAGGCTATCTCTTGGTGATTATGAAACTGACGAACACCTACGACATCGAGAATGTTCTTCTGACTTGGGATGTTGTCGCAGAGGAAAGAAAAGCTAACTTCATGGAGTTCTTGTACCGCAAATACCAGCCAGAAAATCACTGCTATACAGGTCTTGCAGATAGATTTAAAGAGGAGCTCTTTCTCACATTCCGTGATAAGGGCCCCCATGCAGTTCTTGAGCTGCGGAATATCGAGCACTTAGCAGCCCCTCGTGGCTAATTAGATGACTTCCGACCGTAACTATCGTGAAGAGTACGATTCGTATCACGGTACGGAGTCTCAGAAGAGACGCCGAGCAGCTCGAAATAAGGCTCGTCGCCGTCTAGAGCGAGCCGGCAGAGTCTCAAAAGGAGACGGACGGGATGTAGACCATAAAGACGGCAATCCTCTTAACAACAGTTCAGCTAATATACGTGTAATCAGTCAAAGTAAAAATCGAGGGGACCACTGATGGCTGTTTTACCTCAACCCGGTGCGGCTCCGGTCCCCGAACTCAACCCGGAAATGCGCTTTCCGGCTGGCTTGACGGGCTATAACACCCCGCTTCTGGCTTCAATTCGCCGGAGTATGGTCTTCGACCACAACGGTTCTACGCGGGTTGCGGCGCAGCTTGAAAAGGATCTCGGGTCCTACAGCCGTGCTCCGGTCCCGCCTGTCGAGTACGGCGAAGGGAACATCAAAAAATCGACCTACGTCAGCGGCGTGGCCGGGTACAACCAGCAAGCTATTGCTCTGCCGGATAGTCCCGATGATATGACTCAGGAAGAGTACATGCTGTCGTTCGCTCAGAACAAGCCTGAAAGCCGTGAGCGTATGCGGTTAGCTATGTCTCTGCCTGTGCAAAACTTTTTACGTCGGCCCCCTGTGAGTTCAGAGTATCCACTGAACACACACAATATGGCCAATAACCTTCTGGCTGCATCTAAACTTAAAGTACAGGAGGCAAAAAATTGAACGACTTTCCTATCCGTTTAGCGGGTCAGAGGCTATCCTTTAACCCCAGAGAGCTCCGGGGTCTTACAGCTTCGGATATCACCAAGCGTTTACGGTACGAACAAACTTTCCCCAGAACTTGATATGAGACTCGCCGGCACTGAGCTTGATTTTGATCTTGCTGCCGATTCTGATGTGGAGGCGAGCAGATTTGCTGGCGCCATCGGCGTGGCCAATCCTGAGCTAGTCGACCGAATCAAAGCTACGATTGCCGGAGCTGTACCGGAGTTCGGCACTCTTGACGAATCCCCTGAGTGACTTAAATAAGGTCAGCCTTGATTGGATTACGGAGGAGCCTGAGCGTGTTTTAGCTCGTCACGCTCGGGTTTCCACAGAAAATCCGGACCGACCTGAGTTTATAAAGCTGTTAAAGTACTGCATTCAGAAGGGACACGTTAGCGTTTTTGAGCAAGTTTGTGCCAGCTATGAAATCATAACGACTAGAGATATTTCCGCTCAGATTATCCGTCATAAGTCTTTTTCGTTCCAGGAGACTAGCCAGCGCTATTGCGACCCTAACAAGGTGCTTTCAGGTCTCGCCGGGGATCCAGCGTTCTTTGAGCTGCGGCGCCAAGACCTGAAAAACAGACAAAATAGTGTTGAGTACGACGATTTGTTTATCGAGGAACAGTACAGGGGTAAGATTCGTCTGGTTTGGTCTATGGCTCAGAATTTATACGAAGCCATGGTTGAGGACGGCGTGGCAAAAGAGTGCGCTCGGAGAGTTCTTCCTATCGGATCCCCTACGCGCTTACATATGCAAGGTACTCTGAGAAGCTGGTTATTTTTTGTTGGTGTTCGCTCTGCGCCTGGTACACAAAAAGAACACAAGTATATAGCTAACTGTATCGGCCGGGATCTTCGCCTTCGGATGCCTGATGTCATTTCAGCCGTTATCGAGGCTGCTACCTCCGACGCTTCCCTTGGCTTGGCCGGTTGGGCTCATATTGATGAGCTTAATCCATGATGCTCTTGATCGCTGTTCGTACGATCGCCTGCCTTAACTGTTTTTCTTTTTCTTCGACAAGATGATGGCTGCTGACGATGCAGCAGGCTGTGATACCTTCTTCAGAAAGGCACACTCTTATACAACCGTCGTCGAGAGTACTGAGAACTAATTCGCTCATATTCAGTTTTGGTTTTACTTATGCTAGCAGCTGTTTCGATTACTGCTCCTTCCGGAGTTCTTGCAGGAGATACTGTTTTAAAGCTTGATCGGCCGGCGTGGGGGACGACTTAAGGTCAATTTCCAGTATCCGCAGCTTTAATTGTTTAGCGTAGTACTCCTCTAGCTGTTGTTTTACTTCAGCTGATTTTGCATAACGAGTTTCTATTGTTATTGTCCCGCCTATAATTGCTGTAAGTAGAGCTATTACCGCTCCTACAGTTGTTACCCAGCGATCCATCGAACCGAAATGGACATAGTAGCTCTGCTTATTGTACTGACGATATGTACAATACTCCTATTGCAACAGCTGTAAAAATACAGAAGATCAGGGCGGCAGTGTCGTCGTTCATTTTCTGCTCTGGGCAACCCCTATTATCCCCACAGAGCTAAAACTTCGCGAGCGAACGCCACTTCCTCTTCGCGATATCCCGAATCCGGAAAAAATCTTTCTGCGAGCATCAGCAACTGGCGCCGCGTGGGCCGATCTCCGGACTCGGATTCTAGCTCAATCGCAGCTTTTAGTTTTTTTATAGCGTTATCCCATTCCTCAAAAACCCCATTTTCTCTGATATCTATCAGTTCTTTACATAGTTGTTTGTAGTCTGTCATTGTCTTAGATTCGGATTTGCTAGATGATTTTAGTGCCGATGTTTAGTTTGTCAGTTTAGTGGGGACTACAATCGCACTTCGCCTCTCTGCTCCGCAGCTTGGGCAGAAGTTAAAGCGATGCCGAGTGCCGGTCAGATGAGGAATCCGGTAGACACCTTCTGTGTCCCCAAACCAGTTGGCAGAATCTGCCCAGCTCTCCCGTGCTTCGCAGCACTCCGGTGTGGTGCGTTCAGCCATTGCTCCCCTCCAGCTCGGCGGCGATGATAAGCAGGTCGTTGCGAATCATCATGCGCTGAATGCCGCGATCGGATTTGGTGCTGCATACAGGCACCACCTGATCCGCAGCGGCCCGCAGGGCAGCGGCAACGTTTTCACGCAAGTCATCCATCTGCAAGCCAGTGTCTTCTGCGTCCCCAAGGAAGGCATCTAGCACCGCTTGCGCGGCGGGGGAGAAGACCTTTTTCGTGGTGTCACGAAATTGGTTAGCCATTTGCGCCCTCCAGCTCGGCGGCGATGGCGAGGATTTGGCGGCGGATGGAAAACGCTGCTTCACTCGGCCAGATTTTGGATCCCCCAGGTGTTACCTCGGGCTCTGGCACCATCAGATCCGCAGCAGCCCGCAGGGCGGCGGCTACACGCTTTTCAAGCTCGGGCCCTTTGTAAATGGCTTGGTCCAGCACCGCCTGGGCGGCGGGGGAGAGGTCAGTCATTGGCGCCCTCCAGCTCGGCAAGCGCCAACTCCTTCAAGCTCGGAGGCTTGGGGCGGCGTGCGTTGCGGAGTTCAGTCAAGCGATGCCATGGGTTGGCAAACCACTTGCCTTCGCCGCCGATGTAGTTGATACACGCCTCCAGCTCTTGGTCGCCACCCCAGCGGGCGGCTTGGGTGGCGATGTAAAGCTGCTCCGGCATTTCTGCAGCGACAGCCTCGCTATCCCACTGCTCCACCAGCTCAGGCGGTGGGGTGATCGGGTGGTCAGCCATTGGCCCCCTCCAACTCGTCAGCCAGGCTTAGCACGATTGCTGAGTCGCGCTTGCAGTACAGCGCAGCAGCACGCAGGGCGGCGGCAACGCGAATGCGAGTCGCCCAGTCTTCCGGGTAATCAGTCGCATCCAGCACCGCCTGCGCGGCGGGGGAGAGGTCAGTCATCGGTGTCATCAGGAATTGGTTGATACTGCGGGAGCCAGTGGCCTTGCTTGTCAGTGAAGCCAGCCTCATGCAGGAACTGCTTGGCGGCGGTGGCATCGCCTTTCATGGCGCGTTCCAGCAGGGTTGGAGCCTCTAGCGCGTCGGCCAGGTCCTCAAGGGTGCGGGTTGGAACGGCGTAAAACGATTCCATGTCGCCGTATTGAGCATCGGTGTCCGCGATATGCCGAAGCACGCCAGCGATGCCGTGGCGGATGTTGTACTTCCCGCCCTCCCAATCAGTGGCAGCTTCTTCAAACTCATCGACGAGGCGCTGGGCGCGGGTGTTGCTAGTCATCGAGCTGCTCCAGGGCGGCGGCGGGGGAGAGGTCAATCACTTGTCCAACTCCTTCACAAGTTTCTTCAGTGCTTTGAACTCACCCCAGGTCAGCTTGAAGCTCTGATCGCAGTAACTGCTCAGGTGGACATCAAAGCCTTCGCAGTTGTGCCATAGCGACACTTCAATGAAAGCGTCAGGTTTGGCGCAGTGGTCAAAACTCTCTAGCGGCGCAAACGCGGCGTCCAGCTTGTAGGTGGTGATGTCAGTCATCTAAAGCCTCCAGTGCGCGGCGGATAATGGAAACATCAACACCTACCGTTCGACCTTCGTTATCGTGAGTCGGGATGCGATCCAACTCGTCAAGCGCCTGCTCCTTCAAGCTCGGCGGCTTGGGACGGCGGGCGGTGCGGAGATCCTTAGAGAACTTCCAGCCGGCGGAGTAGTGGATGTCGCCCCATTTGTCCATCTCTGAGCAACACGCCTCCAGCTCCTGGTCGGCACCCCAGCGGGCGGCTTGGGCAATGGCGTGCTCGGAAGCGCTGCAGTAATCCTGATGGTGGCCCTCGGTGCGCCACTGCTGCACCAGCTCAGGCGGTGGGGTGATCGGATGCTGCGCGGCGGCAGCGGGGGAGTGGTCAGTCATTGGTCACTTCTTCGATGGTTGATACGCAATGCCGCTGAATGATCAGCTTGTGGG
>Ga0315909_10000256_pt1 | contig 68964 bp, 84 predicted proteins | sample LakEriMetagenome_11_FD_203527 | JGI IMG/M metagenome (GOLD analysis project Ga0315909, IMG submission 203527) | Freshwater fungal communities from buoy surface, Lake Erie, Ohio, United States - Buoy 2 MA125 | ecosystem: Environmental > Aquatic > Freshwater > Lake | place: USA: Lake Erie, Ohio...
GTATCGCCCCGGGGGGGGGTGGGGGGGGGGGCCGCCACTTTGTCCATTCAAATGAATTTGCTTCCTGTACGCCACTTTGTATTCTGGTATCACTTTTCACTACGGGGGGCCTTTACGTTCCTACCCCACGCCTCCCTGGGGGCCCCTTTCGTCCCTGGTTCTTTCCTTTATGGGGGGGGGGTATATAATGGAAATATTTTACCTCCCTGTTTTCTCAGGAATGTGCGTTCTGGTGGACATGAAGGCCCTTTTACGCCTTGTTTCCGTACAGGTACGTTTCGGATGTATTATTCAATATAGTATCCAAAATGAACATTCGTGTAACGCAGTGAGGTATAGTTGATTACAGCACTTTTCAATGGAAATATATTTCCGCTTTTTTGTGTGCTTTTTTGGATGAAATGGAAATATTTTACCGAATTGGCAATATTTTACCTATGTTTGTGTTGTAATGGAAGGAAAACAGAAAAAGGTCGGTAAAATTTTACGTCCAGATATTTCTGAGGAGAATATGGGTCGTAATCCATTCCTTGCTTCCTTGGAGGTGAGGGTGAGGCCCATTCGTAGTGGGTACGTTCCTGACGGGGAGATGCTCGTGGATAATTACATTGACCTGGAGGTGGACACATATTTCAAGATGTTCGACAAGGCGGAACAGAGGCTCATAACAGCGGGCTTGTCGTTCCGGGCTTTACAGGTGTGGACATGGGCTATGTACACGATAGAGAGCGGCAAGGATTATTTGTGGGTGAATGTTGTCAGGGTGATGGGGGAATGTGGGATGAAGAGCATTAAGACGTACAAGGCGGCCATTGCTGAGTTGTGTAGGTATGGGTATTTTGCTCCCTGTGTGGGGCACAAGAACGTGTTTTGGATTAACCCCGCTGTTGCCTTCAAGGGGAATAGGGCTAAGGCGTTCCCAGAGAATGTTGTGAAGAAAATTGTGGAATAGAATTATTTTCGCCCTCATGGAAAAACAATTTGCCCTTTGCTCAAACAGGAAGTGTTATATGAGGAAAATGTGCCTTCGTCAATTTCTTTTTGGGAGTGAGCTCCATGACGCAACAGATGAGGTGGAGGAGTTCTGGCCGGATGAGGAGGGGGAATGTGAGCATTTTCTTCCTTTCCATCAGACAGATGAGGACGACACAATAGACAACACGAATGAAGAATAACATGAAGGCAACGCTTAGTTTCAATTTAGACGACGAGCAGGATGCTCAGGCTCACATGAGGTGTGTTAAGTCTCTTGATATGGCTTTGGCTATGTGGACGTTCGCTGGGCGGCTCAGAGACGTTGTAGACACGTCTGAGGATGGGAAGTACATTGACGAGGAGGTGGTGTGGAAGAAGTGGGGAGAGACAATGGAGGAATACGGCATACGATTTGACGAATTAATAAGCTAATGGAAAACGGGAAGACAATAGGGGAATTCATTGGCCCCATGATGGAAAGCATAGAGGATGCCTTGTGGAATTACGAGGTGTATATGCCTGGAACGCCTTATGGCTTCTCTCAGGAGTCTTTCCGGGCTGCTGTGAAGATATTTACGGCGGCTGTGATGGATAAGATATGGGCCTTACAGGAGGGAGAGGGGATGGATATAGAGGATAGGGCGGCTATGGCGGAGAAGTGCGGCAAGGATGTGAGGGCTTTGGTGAAGACGTTTACAAACATAGACACACAGGAATTGTATGGAGGAGAATAAACAAACAGCTGTTCAATGGCTTCTGGAGCAAACAATGTACATTCGCTCTACGAAGTGGCCTGACATTGTTGAGGAGGCTCTGGAAATGGAGCGTGAGCAACACGGGGAAACATGGGATATGGCTCTTAAGCAAATGGTGGAAAGGGGCTATGTATGGGAGAGGGCCTTGGTTGATTTTGATGAATATTGGAAAGAAACTTATAAATAATATGATAATAATACGAAAAATGACACACAAGGAAATAGTTAAGAACATGACTCCTGACGAAATAGATGCCTACGTTTTGGGCTTTACAACAGGGGGGTTTTCGGTTGAATGGCTTGCGGCCATTTTACATTTACAGCATGGCTTGGATTTATATACGCTATACAAGCCCGAACTTGATACGGCAGCAAGCATGGAGATTGATAAGCTGAACCAGCATTACGTTCGTGGATGGGAAGATGGCAGTAATGGGTTTAAGAATGCCTGTAGAGATTGTATCCCTGGGAGATTCACCAATTACAGGAAAGAGCTTAGGGATAAGGAGAATAACTCGAAACTATCCCCTCCGGGTGAGCATTGTAAAGAGGCTTGAGGGGATGGCTTATTGTCGCAAATATTGGCAACCTTTGCGACAAGGTTTTACCAAAAGGTATAATACTAGATGGTATCAATTGTCAATCTATGTCTTGACAAAATTTGACAAAAAGTAAAGTTATGACATTACATTTTTGTACGGCAATTGTCCGTACTTGCCGTAACTTAATGTAATATGGGAAACCTTAGACAATCAATGACAGAAGAGGAATGGAATGAACTTGGCATTCCTACAAACAGTTTGTTAAGAAGCATCAACACAGACAATGAGGAGGACATCATTTCCAAAATGCTTGACACCCTCCCTGTCGCAAATGACATTCCCGACAACATTCCCGACAAAAACGTACAACATCCTGTACACTACGGGGGAGCGGATAATTTGTACGAAGCCATCAAGGTGATTGAGGCGTGGGAATTAGACTTCTGCTTAGGCAATGTCCTCAAATACATTTCCAGAGCCGGGAAGAAAGGGGAATGGAAGCACAAGGAAGACCTTGAGAAGGCGGCTTGGTATTTAAACAGGGCCATTCAAAACATAGACAAATGAATATTTTTCAATTAAGCAAAACCTTGGAGGTTATATGTGAGTACGAAAGTGTAAGGGATGTGGAACGTATATGGAACATTCCTGAAAAAACTGTCAGTTCAGCCCTATTCAAGGGGTCGTTATGCCGTGGGCAATGGTATTTCTCCCGTAGCAGAGAGTTTCTCCCTCCAAGTAGGTTAAGGGCGGAGAAGATGGGGAAGAAGTTTACGGTGATGGTGAGTGATGAGGTGTGGGATAGGCTTCTTCTTGCTATTGGGCAAAGGAAAAAACAAGATATTTTCCGAAATTTGCTGTTAGAATGGCTTTCAAATGAGGAACGCAAACATGACGGAGAGGACAATAAAAAGGCTTGAAAACGAAATAATCCATCTTCAGGATGAGCAAACAGCTTTGCTTCGCAGGAAGTGGCAACTGGAGGACGAAATAAGGAAACAGAAAAAACGCATACAAGAATTAGAAATGGGACACAGGGAGGAGAAAGATAGAAAGGGAGCCTGGAAGAAGCTGGCTGCTATATTGGTGGCTGCGTGGGCTGTTGTGCTTTCTTTGTTCAATATGGACAAGAAATAGGGAGCAAAGGGCTATATTTGCCCCGAACATTGGTTTTAGTAGGAACAAGGTTTCCATCTTTGCTTTGGATATAGAAACACGGGGAAAAACGGGTGCTTATAGTGTCCGTTTTTTTTATTTATTTTTGTGGCTCAAAGCGTTACAATGAAAAAGTCTTCATTAGCCCGTGAATATAGGGACAAATACGGCCCTGAAATGCCGACAAAGAAGCTGGCAAGGATAATGTTTCAGGAGCATCCTCTTCTTTTTGGGGATGTCGAGAGTGCCAGAACCATATTGCGCTATATTGAAGGGAAGATGGGGGAACGAGACAGACTCCTAACAGCTAAAAAAGAATACTTCATGGACAATCCTCGGCCTTACAATCCGTACAGCCTTCCTCCCTCTGAGGAGAAAGAATACGTTCCACACATCATAGAAGGGCCGCAGCGAATTGCAGCCCTTTTTGATATACATTGTCCCTATCACAGCATAGAGGCTCTCACAGCGGCTCTGGAGTGGCTTAAAGCACATGAGCCGACAATAGTGGTGATAGGAGGGGATTTCTTTGACTTCTATGGCTTGTCCCGCTTTCTGAAGGACCCAGACAAACGTTCTCCTGCTGAGGAGATACGGACAGGCATTGAACTTCTGAAGGCCATATACGTTGCGTTAAAGCCGAAACAAGTGATATTCAAAATGGGAAACCACGATGAGAGGTTTGAGCATTTCCTTTGGCAGAAGATGGGCGAGATGGCTGGTCTTCAAGACCTGGAGGAAATGAAGGAAATAACGCTGGAGAACATCCTGCGGAAACGGCTTGGGCCGGAGTTCCCTCTTGCTTTCGTGGGGGACAAGAGAATAATTAAGGCCGGCAATTTGAACATTACGCACGGCCATGAGTTTCCTTCGGGAATAAGTTCGCCTGTGAATATTGCAAGAGGGTTGTATCTTCGTGCGAAAGCAAGTGCAATTTGTGGGCATCACCACAAAAATTCGGAGCATTCCGAACAAGATATTAACGGACAGATGATTACAACGTATTCCACAGGATGCCTGTGCGAACTCACGCCTTTGTATATGCCCATCAATTCCTGGAATCATGGCGTGGCTCTTATAGAGCTTTCTGAGGACGGAATGGCTTACGTTCACAACAAGAGGATAAAGAACGGACGCATAGTGTAAAGCGAAATGGTAATAAAGTGTAAATTTGCATTTCAACATTAAACAACAAAGACATGGCAGACGATAATAAAGAGCAAAAGGCTAAAGAGTTAATGAGGCGGTCAAATGAAAGAAAAAGGTTTGCAGCCGAACAAGAAGAATTTGGTAAGGCTCAAATAAAAAACAAAGTTAAGCCAGGCTCAACTGGGTATTCATGGGGAGGCAAATTGGCCGACATGACTTTACTTCCGGTGGGACAAGAAAGGCTTGATATTGCAAAAAAGTATAGGGACATGGCTAAAAAAGATTCTCTTGAAGCCGTTAATCTTATGAAGCCAGCCGCTATTGTTTCTCCGGTTAAACGCCCGACTAACAAAGCAATGGGCAAGAAATAATGCCCAAACACACCTCCCTTCCGTTCCATTTCTATGTAAACGTAAACAATTCGTTCCTCGGCCCTGATATGCCGGAGGGCGTTACGAAGGCTGTGTGGCACGGGATATATTGCCGGGAGTATCAAACGCTTTCCTGCCATGTGTTCCTCGAATCAGGGGCGCATTGGAGCGGCCTTCCGTTACACGCCCTGTCTGCGACAGAGGATTTCCGTTACGGCCCTGAGATGCTGATGCCCTGGGGAGGAATGGGAGAGGAAATAGAAGCCGTTTATATGCCGTTCCTTGAGGGGCTTGAGGCAACGGGAATGCTTGACCCCGGCCCTAACGGAAGGCACACAGGCATCATTGTGGACTGGAAGGATGGCTATTCACGCTATCCTGCGGAACACAAACCCCTTTCCCTCATTCAGCTTGACAGTGGGCAGTTCGTTCTGTTCCCCAACAATTATGTTGTTTACAAGGAGAAACACTTTGTCTCTCACAAGGCCAAGGAGAACATGAAGCATTACAGGAGGGGAGAGGAGGTTTATTGGGAAAAATAGTAAATTTGCATTATGGCATACACAGATTTTGGGTTTATGAGGCCAGAGAATAATGGCCCTGTAAAAAACTTTTTCAAAAGGCTTTTTACGCCCCAGCAAGGTCTTGTAGGACAAGTTCCAGCAACGCTTGTTAAAAAAAGAGAGCCTATTAAAGAAAGAGTTTTAAAACCTACTCAACCAATAGCGGTTCAGCCAGAAATACCCCCTGTTGTTCAAGAAGAGCAGCCCAAACTATTCCAAGAAGAATTGGCTCGTTTTAAGAACTATATGCAACATCCAGCTTACAAAGAAAGGCTTGGAAGGGAGTTGTTTGGGGAAGGACCAATAGACCAAAGAGCTGTCGAAACGGAATATCAAAGAAGAATGGAGCGCATCCCAGAAATTAAAATAGAAGATGCAAGCGGATTAAATAAAGGGGAGGAGGGCCATTATTTGCCTTCTCAAAGAATTTTAAGAGCAAAAACGCCTGAAGTTTTTTATCACGAATTTACCCATGCTTTAGATAATAACCCATCCATGTTTGGAATAGCTCCTGTTGTTCCGTTTACAAAAGTAAAAGATAGGCTGTTGACATACCCAGCTCAAAGGGAAAAAGAGTACATGGAGAAATACGGCCAATACAGAAAGCCGAATTATAAAATTCTTCAAGAAAAAATGGTTAAAGATGTTGATGAAGGCATAATAAAACCACCTTCATATCTTTCAAAGGAAGAGTACAAAAAAGATTTGATTCAGGGAGACCCTTTCTTTGAGGTAAGGAAACCACGACCAGAGCAAGGAATTACTCAAGAATATATTAATGCCTTTAAAGCACATCCTTCTGCTCAATTTATTCAAAAGGCATTAGACGCTGAAGATAAAGAATACAAGTCTGCTGCTTTGAATTATTTGAAAGACGATACGGAAATGAAGGCAAGGATAAATAGTCTTCGCCTTCAGGCTATTCAAAAACACGGGTACGACCAAAGTAAGCCCTTTAAAATAGAAGATTACCCAGAGCTAAAAAAAGACCATCAATACAAACATCTTACAGAGGACCTAAAAATGTCCGACAAAGACATTGACGAGCTATCCAAGTACATTGCAAGAGTTCCTATGGGTAGTTCTCAACGCCAGGCTCAATATCAAGCATTAAGGAACATGGCCTAAAATAATTTTGCTGATGTGAAATAAGTCTGCTTATCTTTGCAGAGCCGAAAGGCCGGGGTTAGCACCTCCGATATATGCAACACATCACGAAGACATTTTAAAGTCCTCGCCTGATGAGTAACCAGCCGTGTTGCACGGGTGCTACTGGTGAAAGTTGGGCGAGGATTTTTTAATTTATGAAAACTAAAAAGTTATCGGTCTATCAGACAAAACTAAAAGACCCTCAGTGGCAAAAGAAAAGGCTTGACATACTAAGCCGGGACAATTTCACTTGCTTACTATGCAAGGATACGGAAACTACCCTTCATGTTCATCACCATGAATATGTATATGGGAAAGAACCCTGGGATTATGAAGATGACAATTTTGCTACACTATGCGAGCATTGTCATAAGGAAGTTGAAGTTCTGAAAAAGGACAATTCTTTTGATGAAATACTTATTGAGAAGTTTAGGTGGAGTTCGGGTAGAATTACTTTATTAATTTATGCAGCATCATTGAGTGGCATTATTGAAAAAATATATGATGCAAAAGGAGGGTTAATACTTTCATTTAAATATGACCATGACGACTGGGAAACTATGCGTCAATTTACAAAAAAATGCAGCAGGCTTGATAATCAATTAGAGATTAAAAGCATAGATAAATGGCTTGCCGAAAATGCTGGAAAAAAATTTGATTCAGTTTTTTGAGTTATAATATTATGAATCATTCATTTAACATTCACATTGCCAAAAAATATGGTCTTGAAGAGGCTATTATGATTGGCAACTTCCAGCATTGGATTACAAAAAATATAGCTAATGAAAGGCATTTATACGAGGGAAGGACATGGACATACAATTCTGTTAAGGCGTATGCGGTTCTTTATCCATATTGGACAGAAAAGCAAGTAAGGCGCATATTAGATTCTCTTGTTTCGAAAGGCGTTTTACTAAAAGGCTCTTTTAATAAAAACCCATACCTTCGTACAGCATGGTATTCTTTTGTGGACGAATCCTTGTTTCTGTATGGGCATAACGACTTGCCCAAATGGGCAAATGGTGAAGACCAATCGGGCAGCTCTATTACAGATATAAAACCAAATGAAAAACAATTTATAGATAATACTGCGGATGTTTCTGGCTCTATTCCTACAAACCAAGGGACGGACAATCCGAACGAAATGAAGAAGGGGGGCGGAGGCCAGGCGGCCCTTGACTACAAGGGTATGGATGATTCAGTAAAGCTATGGCTGGAGTACAAGGCCGAAAGGAAGCAAAAGTACAGCGGCCAAAAAAGCATTCAGATAATGATTAATCAGCTTTACAAAAAAGCTAATGGCAGCCCTGAAAGAGCAATGTCAATAGTAGAAAATTCCATAGCGAATAATTATCAAGGACTGTTCGAGGCCAGAGAGAATAACATGACGGCACAGCAAACCCCCGTTTCCAAACCAATGCATAACGTAAAATTTAATATCCAATGAGTAATTTACATGACGAAGCCTTAGAGGCGAAACTGCTCGGCTCAATGATGATTAGTGCCGAAGATTGTATGCTGGCTCTGGCCGCAATTAGCACAAGCGAAGTTTTCTATGACTACCAGAACAGGGCCATATTTGAATCCCTGCGGAGACTTGCGGAAAAGGAGGTTAAGATAGACCCTGCCGCCATTGTCCACGACCTGAAGGCTCATGCCCTGTACGAAAGCAGCGGGGGAATGAAAAAGCTGGGAAGTGTAATGTCCTCCGGGTCTGGCCTTGGTCACTCCGAGATTCATGCTCGCATCCTGATTGAAATGTACATCCGCAGGAAGGCCATTGAGCTGGGTCAGGAGCTGATTCAAAAAGCCTCTTTGGGAGAAGTGGATGTGTTCGCTCAGATAGCTTCCATACAAACCCAAACAGAAAAACTCATAGAAACGTCTGTAGGAGGCTCGGAGGAGTCGTTTGGTGTCATTATATCAGACACGGAGAGAAAGTGGCTCAGAGGGGCTTCTAATGGCCTCAGCGGGCATCCCACCGGATTAGACGAACTTGACAAAATGTGTGGGGGCCTAACACCGGGAGAATTAACAATAGTGGGGGCCAGGCCGGGGCAGGGCAAGACGGCACTGGTTGTCAGCCTGATACGCAATCTTAGCCACCAAAAAATCCCATGTGGAATCTTCTCCCTTGAAATGAGCCGTCACGAACTTGCTCAGAGGCTGGCCTCACAGGAGAGTCAAGTGCCTGCCTTCAAGATAAAGGGCGGGATGCTTACGGACATGGAGAAGGCTGCTTTGCGGGATGCCAAGAACCGGATGCAGGAGTGGAACATTCGCATATTTGACGAGGGAGAGATGAACCTGAGAAAGCTCCGGGCACGAGCTATGGTGTGGCAGAAGCGTTACGGGATGCAGGTGTTGTTCGTAGACTACCTTCAGCTTATGTCCGGCACAGACAGCAAGAGGCAGAACAGGGAGAATGAGATTAGCGAAATTAGCCGGGGCCTCAAGATTCTGGCAAGGGAGCTGAACATTCCCGTTGTTGCCTTGAGTCAGCTTTCGAGAAGGGTGGAAGAAAGGGCCGACAAGATGCCAATGCTTTCCGACCTGAGAGAGTCTGGGGCTATTGAGCAAGATGCTGACGTTGTGTGGTTTCTGATGCGCCCCGCTTATTACAAGATGCAGGGGGACGTGGAGATAAACGGCAACAGATATGACCTGAATGATGTCTGCATTATAGACCAGGCCAAGATGCGTTCAGGCAACACCGGACAGATACCTACAAAATTTGATGGACCTTTAATGAGAATGAGAACCTATGATAGACCTGCTAATCAATTTTGACAAGGAAGACGACAAGCGTAAGTTGTTCTCCGTTTTAAAGAATTTAAAGGGCAGCTTTGCTGTATCTTTGAAAAAGAATAAGGCTTCCAGGTCTTTAGCGAGTAATCGCTATTACTGGGGGGTTGTATTGGCGTACCTTAGTGAAGAAACGGGCTTCACCAAAGATGAGGCACACCAAATCATGCAACGGACATTTCTCAAATACGTTAAAGACGTACCTGACGGAACGAGCGAAACATTTGTTCGTTCCACTACGTCTCTCAACACGGTGGAAATGAATGACTATATTGAGCAAATACGCATCTTTGCCGTTTCGGAGCTGGGCGTTTACATCCCGGAGCCGAACGAAATAGTGTATGAGAAATAGCAAAAAGCCTGTAAAAAATCCCAGAGTGGCCCGGACTCGCAATGCCCAAACCGAGACTCAAAGCCAGCACATGAACAAAATCAGGAGCCTGCTCCGAAACCTAAGCCGTTGGTGGAAGCCCTTTCAGATGGCACTGAAGGCTTCTGCCACCACTTACACCGTTGGCCGCCGTAGGCGTGTCATGTATATGTGTGCCATTTGTGAAAAGCTGCACGAAAGGGCAAATGTGGAAGTGAATCACATTGAGCCAGCCGGAAGTCTGAAGAATTACGATGACCTGCCAAAGTTCTGTGAGCGTCTTTTTGTGGAGGATATATCCAAGCTGGAAGTCCTTTGTAAGCCCTGTCATTTGGAAATTACCAAGGGGCAAAGAAATAAAATTGAGTAGATGTGAAATATGTTCCATACATTTGCGCTCTGTATGGAAAAGCAAATTCAACAAGTGCTGGATTTCTATAATGCCTTTGGGCATCCTATAGCAACGAAGCCAAAATACATCTCCGAGGAAAGAGTTGTAATGCGCCACAGACTTCTTGATGAGGAAGTGGTGGAATTGTTTGATGCCGGCATTACGGGCGATGTAGCCGAAGTAGCTGATGCTATAGCCGATTGTTTCTACATTCTTATTGGAACGGCCATTGAGTACGGCATAGCCGACAAACTCACAGACGTTTTCAATGAGGTTCACAGAAGCAACATGAGCAAACTTGGAGAAGACGGGAATCCCATTTACAGGGAGGACGGAAAGATTCTTAAAGGACCAAATTACTCACGACCAAAACTTGACGACATTGTTTATGGAGCACTCTAAAGATAAAATTTACCTGACAATCAAAGCATACCTGGGTTTGTTCCTGGCCTCTATGTTTGTCATTTACATGATATTCGGGTTCATCGCATGGGGATGGAGTATGTCTAATTGGTATTGGTCTATAAGGATGATTCACATTGCCATATCAGCTTACATTGCTTATTACTATCACAGTATTTTTATAACACTTTTTTCGCAAGACACAGAAGACGATAACGATTTTTTTTATGAAGCATCCAGACGTAATAATGATTGATTCGCGGGTACTTGTCCTTCCGGATAAGGCCGCTGATTTTTATGATGAAAAGGGAACTTTGGTAGTTCCAGACATTGCCAAGGAGTCACCTCCGCAAGGAGATGTGGTTTCCATTGGAGACAAGGTGGAAGTTGTGAAAGTTGGAAACAAAGTTCTGTACACAAGGGGAGCCGGCGTAAAGGCCGAGTTTAACAAAACGGAATATCTCATCCTTCGGGAGCATGAAATTCACTGCATTCTCTAATGGCCTTTGTAACGCAATATAGCGACGACATCAAGCCCATCAGGGAGTATCTTGTTAAGATTGATGGTATCTATCAGGACACCATTGAGTACGGCACTCTGATGCTGCACAGGCCATCCAATATATTTAACGAAACAAATGGATTGTGCGAGGAAGGAGTGGTGGTGAAGGCTCCCGTTATTGATGGTCTTGAAGAGGATGTTGTAGGCAAGAGGGTGCGTTTCTGGTTTACGGAGGCTCACGCCACCTACAGGGGGAATATGCCGAAGATTGACGGACACCTGATGGTGATGCCTCAAAGCATTATTTCCGTAGAGGATGAGATGATAGGGGAATACATATTCTGTAAGCCCATAGAAACATCCCGTTCCGCCTCCGGGCTCATCATACCCAATATAGAATATGTGAGCTATGACACCCTTCAGAAGCCTGTGCAGAACATTCGTGAGTTTTATACGGACAGGGGAAAAGTGGTTGGGAAGAACAATCACTATCCGGAAGGAACAATTCTTTGGTGGGGACACGAAAGTAATGTTCGTCTTGGATGGAATGGAGGGTTCCTTGTAAGGCATCGTATGGTGGAGGTTTATGGTCCGGATGCCGAGAGGCTAACCTATTTGAAACCCAAGCCACGAAAGATGGCCTGATGAAATGAAGAAGATAGAGGTCCCGCTATTTCCCACCATTAAACAACTTGGCCGCCCTTTCAAATATGATTTTACGCCGTTTAAAAAAGCTAATACGAAGTACATTATTTTTCTTGGGCTTACGGAAAAGAACTACGACTCACTACGTAGCACTTTTGCAAGATGGCGAAGAAGGGAGGGCATTGAGGGCCGTTTTGAATACGACATACTCCCGTCAATGGACGGTTGGCCGTCCTGCATTACCATCTGGCGACAAGGAGAAAAAATTACAGGAGCTCAATGGCGCACCGGATAGAAAATAGAATATGGATAGCCTTCACTGTTTATAGAAAGGGTAGGTTCAGGTTTTATCAATTTGATAGATACTTTGAGGATGGCATACAATTCTATCCATACGCAACAGTGAAAGAACTCAGTAGGTCATGGAGGATAATAAGCAAACTATTAAAAACGAGGGCCAGGCCGAAGGCAAGGTACGGAAACCACGAGGGCAGGGAGGGGATATTTGTGTATCGCCAGCCACGAATCCATGGAGAAGAGTGTTTAATAGAACTATTAAATGCTACGAGGTTTACGTCAGAGGAAGTAATGTTCTTGTAGCTACAGGCATAGGGAACACGGGAGACAGCTTTCTTATAGGGGCTCTTCCCGTAATTATGGACACATATACAAAGCTAATTAAAGAGATAGAAAATGGCGAAGTCAAAGAAGAAACCCTCAGAGGAGCAAAATACATCCTCGATAAGTACAAGGACAATCTCAGAAAAGGAGAGAGCATGGATAGAGGCGGTGTACTCAGACTCGATTCCGCTGAGTTTGACCTGGGAGGGCAGGGTGGCGGAAGTTACTCGGAGGTTGGGATTTTCGATTGATGAGGATGTTCTAATGGAAGGCAGCCGGGAGCATTTCCTGCACAACATTAAAGCGGAAGCATATTGGTCAATGGTGGTGATGTATCACAACGTATGTGAATCTATACGAACTCCCGAAATGGCCGCAGAATGGAAGTCGTCCAATGAAAATTCTTCCTATAAAGTGAAAATTGAGAACGGACTTAAACTCAAGCCCGTCATGGATGAAATTAAAAGATTGGCAGAAGATTTGTTTAAGAAAAATGAGGTGGCCGAGGCAGACTTCAACGCAGGCAAGCTGGAAAGCGAATTTGGTGAAGGAGCATTGGAAGCCGCATTAAGAGAGGTGAACAATGAAAGTGGTAATAATTCCAAAGGGAAAAGGAGAAAAGAAACTTCCGAAGCCGAAGCGTGAAGAATATGTGATTATGAGCCGAAGGTTATGGGAAACAAAGCCCGGACATCTTGGAGTAATCGAGAAGAAATACTTCGCTATGGCTACGCACCTGGAAATCAGGAAGTATTTAAAAAAAATGTACAAAGGGTGTTTCGTGCTTGTAGCCGAATCTAAATCCCAATGGATTGTAAGACGAGTAGAACATTCCGTAAATGGCGCAGAGGAGATACAAAAAAATCCGCAATCTCGCAGAAGGTACTATTATTTACCTCCGAGGAAGCCATATAATAGTGAAGTGGCAGGTGGAGAAAATAATTGATGGACGTTGTTTTATGTTCATGCACGGAGAGACGAGGAAGGAATACGTCTATCCCGCCACCAAATACGTTGTGGGAGAGCCATTGTGGCGACATGGGTTAAGAGCCCATCCGGCAACGGCGACGTTAGAACGTGACTGGCAGGCTCTGCAAGCAAGGGGAGAAATCATGCGTTTGTTCCGTGACATGGACAGGCTCAAAAGGCGCATCCCAAAGCTGAGAAACAGCGAGAAAATGATAAATTGCACAAGCATTGTGCGTTCCTTTATTCAGGAATTTAAGAAAGGACTAAGGGGAAACAAGAGGAAGAAACATGAAGCTAACGGAAACGCAAACACTTGAGCGGAATTGCATCCGGGAGCAAATATGGAATCTGAGCTGCAAAACTCCGCCCATTCCCGAAGACCTATCCACCATCCCCGGATATAACAATCCAAAGGCTAAGTTCCAGAGAACGCCCATTCCGGAGTACATGGCTATTGAAAAAAGCCAGATTCAAAATGACGGCTCTATTCGTTACACGCCCCTTCAGCAGCAATTTATCAGGGAGGAGGTAAAGAAGATATTTCACTCCGGGCAATGGATGTACATACGGGGCGTACTCACTTGGATAAACCCGTGGATGTACTTTGGTTTAAACTACTGGAGGCCAGCCGTAGACACCAATGACGGATTCCTTGAGTACAGGGATAGACAAAGAAAGATTCTTCACTTTTGCTGGAACATCTATCATAACCACAAAGAACTTGGTGTTGTTTATCTAAAAGGCCGTCAGGAAGGTTTGTCCACCTGGGGTCACTTGATAATGTTCTGGCTTGCCATCCGGGCCGAGAAACAGAACATAGGCTTGTCATCTTCCGACCAGAAACTTGCTGACGAGAACTTTGACGAACTTATTGCCAAGCCCGTATCCTCATTGCCTATATGGCTTATTCCTGTTCACAGGATGAATAAGAACGAGCTTGTCCTGACGGAGCCACCAGAACGCCAATCAAAAACCAAGAAAACCGCCAGCGTTTCCAAAGCACTTGGAGGCTCCATTAGGCTTCGAGCCCTCACTAAACGAGGATGGGATGGTAAGCGTCTGAACGGTTTGTTTGCGGATGAGGGCGGTAAATGGGTACAGGTACAGATTACGAAGTGGTGGGCCAAGCAGGTGAGAGCCCTGATGGTGAATGGCCGCAAGAGGGGCTTTGCGTTCTTTCCGACAACAACGGAAGAGGGCGACCAGGGAGGAGCTGAGTTCCAGAAGTTCTACGAGCAGGCCAATATTGAAACACGGCAGAACGGCAAATATCCCACCACCACAAACAAACTTGTAAGCCTTTTCCTTCCGGCCTATATGGGACTCCCAGGCTGGACAGATGCTTATGGGAATGACATTGTGGACACTCCCGATGATGAGCAATGGGATTGGATGCAACAGCACGGGCATGACGAAAGGATAGGCTCAAAGGAAAAGCTGATGCGTGACCGTCAGCAATTACTTGAGGCGGGGCTTGACGACCTTTATGCGGAGGAAATGCGTCAGAACCCGTTCACGCCATCTGATGCGTTTAATAGCCTTAACGAGCATTGCCCATTTGATGTCACCATCCTGCAAGCCCTGAAGCGCACAGCAGATACCAAAGACGTTCAGGACAGAATTAGGCGTGGATACTTCTATTGGCTTGATGCGAAAGAACGCAGCATTGTTGGATGGAAGGAGGACGGAAAGGGCCCTATTGAAAGAACCTGGGAGCCTCCTGCCAACCTAATAAACAAGACGCAACTCAAAAGAGGCATAAAGGCCCCCACAAACATTAAGCTGGGGGCGTTTGGCGTAGACCCCTATCTAAAGGCCAGCACGAAAAAGAAAGGCTCTAAGATGGCTATAACGGGCAAGCTGTATTACAACAAGTATTACGAGGACCAAAATAAGCGGGAGAGGGATACCACGGGTCGCAACCTTCCCGGCTACTTCCCCACACCTGCCATATTCTTTTCATTTACTCACAGGTCAGCAGATAGCCATTACGACATGGAGCAGCTCCTGATGGCTGCCGTGTATTATTCCATGCCCATAGTAATTGAGAACAACGCCAGCATAAGCGTGGAGAACTTCTTTAACACAAGGGGGTATGGAGGATTCCTTTTGCGTGAGGCTGAGATATTAAACGAGGCCAGCCCAACACAAATGCAATGGGAAGTGACAGGTATTCACACGGGCGTAGAAGGGGCTGGAAGCGATGTGGTGAGGCGTGGAGCCACTTATATGAATGACTTTTTTAGGGGAGATGCGTTGTATCTGGGAGACCACACATACAGTATTGTGGAAGAGCCAATACGCTATCCGTTCCTCACAAGCATAAACGACAATATGCAATTCGACATTACGGACAGGACAAAGAGTGATGCCACAATGTCTTCCATAATGGTGCATTTTTATGAATACAATGTGAACGACTATAGCAACCCGTTCCTTTATTCAGAAGGCCCTGCAAGCAATTCTAAAAGGCTTTTCCCAAAGGGTACATTTCTAAGAAGGGTGAGGGCATAAAAATTTTTTTACGTTGCCCTGAAGATTTCGTATTTTTGGGCTTCACTAAAAAAAATTTATCTCGATGGCATTACTTCGCATGAACTCAACAGTGAACCCCCTTACAGGAGCTTCTATTGTAGGCGGTTCTTCTCTTTTGGTTTACAACACTGACGGTATCGTTTGGGGAACTCTTGCTTCCAGAGTCGGCACAACCGCTTCCAGTACATTTTCTTATGATAATGGAAATGGTACTGTTGGTCGGGCTGCTGTAAATCATAGCGTTACCAATATCACCACGGCTGCCGGAGCTTCCACCGTATCCTAATATTTTTTAGTACGTCATCGAGCGTATGCCGCCTTCCAAAAGAGGGCGGCTATTTGTGTTTTATTTTACATCCTTAAAGTATTCTTCATAATACTCAACTCCCATATAGTCGGGCTTTGAGTGTTGGCTTATGATAGAAAGGTTGGATTTGTTGTCATCAAAGCCCACAGGCGTTGTCCATTCGGAGCTGTGAGGAAGGTGATAGCAAACATTGTAGGGGAGTTTATTTTTAATCCTATCTGCCCAGAAATTGTCCCATGCCACTCTGCCAAGTTTCAAAGGAACATTGATAAGTTCAGAAATGCAGGAAGCCGTTGGTCTAAAGGCAAATAAGTCAATGCCTTCATATTCTTTAATGTTGCTTATGTCCTTAAAGCTAAGTGCCGCCTGAGTGATGCAATCAACACGCTTTGCATAGCAGGCATCAAAGTTGTGAGTGTCCATGTAGTTACGGATAATAGCCACAGCCTCTGGAACTAAACATATATCCCTGTTAATTATAATCAGAATGTCATCGGGATGGGAAAAGCATTCTATTCCTTCGCGAAGCATTTCGTTCACTGTAGGCCAATCTTCAGAAGTATGGAGAAGCAGTTTTGTGTGAACGTCATTGGTTGCAAGAATGCTCCATGAGAAAGCAGCAAGTCCATAGCGGCCCATTGTGTGAGTTTCGGTTGTCTGATACTCATTGACCAACAGATAGGTGGTGGCGGCATTCAAGTCGTGATGTTGCCTTACAGGAGTGTTCCTCCCTATGCAGGCTATGAGCTGAGATATTTCGTGAGCCACTACATCCTTGCAAAAAACACCTATGGTTGTAGGCTTTGGCGTTGCTTGCACCCATGAGGGACTTCTTGTTATAAGAATGTTAGGCTTCTCGCATAAGTGATATTGGAGGCTATCATTGAGAATGTACAGCGTATCTTCCTGATTCATATCTTCCTGGAGTTTTGCAAACCCATCTGTATGAGCTGTGTATATCTCAAACGGAATGTGAAGCGCATTTAGCGCATACCGGATGTTTATGAAGATTGCTTTATTGTCAATCTTGTTTGAAGCACCATCAAGGGCGATGATGGCTTTTTTAAAGTTGTGCATGATATTCTTGAAATGCTTGGAAGTTTCTAAACGGAAGGACCAGTTTTGGGTCTTGCCCATCCTGCTGGCAAAGCGTTATCTTTTTGTTCGGCCATTTGTTTTGGCATATAGACTCCGCCCTCACCGGGTCGGCATCGGAACTCGCCGGAACTTCAAACACTTTGTGTTGAGGAAAGAGTTCGTACACTATCTTGGAAAACCGTGACATACAGCAAATGATGGAAGGCTGTTTGAGTTGCCTGCAAACCATGTATATATCGCCAAACCGACCAAGAATAACATACACGGGCCACTCTTCATCTTTTTTAGGTACGGATTGCTCCCAATAGTTTATCTCGCCATCCGGGTCTACAAGGCCAGAGGCAACAAGTCCCGGCCACGCTCTTCCCCTGTGCGTCCCATTATTCTCTCCGCAGTTATAGGCACGGGATATGACGGGGAGGATTTCCACTCTTTCTCCCAGATGGCTGCTAACAATAACATCCCAAGAGGTGTTATGTGAGTCGTCCCCCGTAGTCCAGGTGTGGTTCATTTCCTCCCATCTGTCTTTCCAGGTCCCCCATCCCCAGCAAGTGAAATAGTTTTGCCTCATTACTTTCCCATAGTCCTTGGGGGAAATAGGAATAGAGGGTTGATTGTCATGTCCCCATAGGCCAATTGTGCGGACGGATGGGTCATCTTTATACCGCTCTGCCGCCCATTCAATATATTCAAACGCATCATCAGAGATGATAATATCATCCTCAATCATAAGAACGAAATCTGGGCCGTCTTTCCACGCTGACTCCAGGGCTTTCTTGATGGTATAGTTGCAGCCGTGTTTTTCTTTTACGACAAACGTAGCAATGCCAAAGGTGGCATAAACATCGTAAACCTCTTGATTGTAGGAGCCGTCTTCATAGCAATCTATCACGCAAAAGATTTTATACTTTTCAACAGAGAATCCCTTTGCTCCAAAGATGGCAGCAAGAGAACGGCGAGAATACTCTGGCCTGTTATAGGCCGAAATGGCTATGTTGATTTTCATTTTACTTAACGTGGTACAACCAACAGCTTTCGGCTGCTTCTATATTATTTTCTCCTATGAGTTCATTCACAGCTCTTGTAACTCCATCCCATGTTGGGTAGTCGTGACCAGCAAGGAAGCCGCCCGGCTTTACTTTGGGAAGCCAAGCAAGAATGTCCGACTTGACACTATCGTAATCATGTGCGGCATCAATGAATACAAAATCAAGACTCTCATCGCTATAGGTTAGGGCAGCCGCAAGGCTATCCATTCTTTTAATGTTCACATAAGGTAGCACGGGATTAATATTTTTCTTAAACACCTCAAACACATCTTCTTGCAATGGCTGATGCTCTATGCTTCCATCCCATGTATCAACAAGGTCAAGAGTTATTATTTTCCCAGAGTTGATTATTTCAACGGCAAGAAATGCCGCACTCCTTCCCTTCCACACGCCCACTTCAACAAAGTGAGCTTTCTGTGGGGCTGTCTGTACAATTTGAGCGTACAGATTTGGGTATGTAAACCAATCTTCGCCCTCTGTTGAATAATAAAAATGTTCCATTATTTTTTGTCCATTAAGTAATTCTGATGTGTTTTGATATAAGCAAGGATGCGTCCATCCAACTTTTAATCCCAGTCTTTGTATGTGCCCATTTAAAGCGTGGTCCATTCCTTGAGACAAGTCATTTTCTTCCGATAATATTTTCTTGCAAGCATCTTTAGAAACCCAATATCCATGTGAGCAACGAGATAAATATCCGGGACTATAATAAACCATCTTCCCATCCATAGGGTGTTTTACGCTCATTGGTATCCCCCAGACATCTTCTACTTTTTCGCTAACTCCGCCAAAAAATACAATGTCAAGTCCTTGTGTTTTAGCTTCTGCTATCAACTTGGAAAAGTTAAAATCTGAAGGCAAGTTGATGTCGTCTTCTATTATGATTGCATCCTCTTCCTTTGACATTATGTAATAATGCTTGACATTTAATGAGGCCGGCATTTCAATCCCATCCCCTATTGATACTATTTCGTAGTCGTAATTGGGGGGTAAATTCTTTAATCTGTCGGCATACCCGGTATAGTGGCAAACATATATTTTATGGTTTCTCATGCCCCAAATGTAAAACAAGTAAGGCACAAAACTACTCTGCATAAAAAAATTGCTTTCGTTCTTTAAATCAAAAAATTGTAAATTGCACCCACTATGGATGTTCTTCAAAGACTCATTACCACTGTGCTGACATACCTGAACGCATCAGGGTATTACAAGAGCGCAGAGGAAATACAGAATGCCATTAATGTTGCCCAGCTTGACCTCTACAAGAGGCTGAGAGGCAACCTTGCTCAGTATGCTCCGGGACGGCCCTCTGCTGCCATCAATCCTGAGCAGACAAATGTAACGGCTGATGCTTTATGGGAATTATATTATGTAGTTGGAGGCCCAGGAAATACAGATACAATTTCTTTGCTTGATGCGGAGGCTTTGTACGGCAGAGCTATTGACATTCTCCTTTCGCTTGAGGTGAGTTATTCGGATTTATTTGCAGATACTCGTCCCGTAAACATTGTTCCAGACAATCAGTTTCTGATGTTGAAGAACAATCCGGTTGTGCCTCCCATAAAGGACAGACCAATAGGCAGGCTTTCGGATTATTTTACATATCAAATATTGCCTGGGCCTGTGGTTACTTGGTCGGCCCGTGTACTCACTTTACCAAATCCTGTAGCCTTTACATTCACGGATTCCAATGGACCTATTCCCATTATCAATGTTATTACGCCGATTGACTGGACGGCTGATAAGCTGGACAATCTGGTGTATGGAACAGTTGCCAATCTTGGCTTCAATCTTTCAAATGGTGTTCTTGTTCAAAGCGGAAACGCAATGAACGATAAAATCCTCTAAACAATGGCCTTAGATTACAATTACATAGCTAATCAGATTGTCCTTCTGTTTATGGGAGGCCGCCCCACCACAGAAGGCATAGATGTCCGAGAGGTGGAAGCATGGGTGAAAGAAGCCCACGCCAACATTGGCCGTCAGGAATACTTTGAGAATTACAAAGCCGACAATCAATCCACCGTGAACGGACAATGGCTTGTAACGTATCAGATACCGCTTGTGGCAAACAGCTCAGGTGTTATTGAGCCGGACCCTGTAACGGGGTATATGAGGGCTATTCTGGTGGACAATTACATTCCGCTCCCAAAGAACAGGGGTGTTGTAAGAGTGAGTGTTGCTGACAAGGATTACAAAGCCAAGAGGCAGCTTGCCTTTATTTCATTTGAGAACTACGAGAATATTCGTGGCGGCTCGGCAATTAAGTTTGCCGGCAACTACTTCTATTCCCTTAATGCCAAAGTTATATACATACTTCCAGCCTGCGAGAACCCGATAAAGATAAAGACAATAAATGTTACGCAGGCAGTGGCTAATGATGCTACATTAAACGATTCCCATATAATGCTCATTGTCAATCAGGTGATGCCATTAATGGTTCAGCGTTTTGGAAGGAAGGCTGACATGATAACAGACGCTAATCCAAACGTAATGTAATATGCTGGCAGATAATGTAGATAGCTTAGTTGGTGTTGTGATGGAGGAGCTGGGAGCTCCAGCCAACCAGCAATTTTCTTTTATGGCATGGGGACTGGACTTTGTGCGTTCTATGCAAAAGGACGTGAACACAATGATTCCCGACCGCAACAAGGAGATATTTTACGAGTTTGATAAATTCGGATACAATACGGCAAAACTGCCGAATGACTATTACGACTTCATTAGCGTAGGAACTCAGGTGGGCCACTATGTAAAGGGCCTGGCAATGAATAACCGCATTACAACCCACAAGAGGCAACCCGAGATGTTTCCCCTGTTGGACAACACCCCGAACAACATTTGGTATTGGGGCGGCCTGTACGGCTATGGAATGGGATGGGGAGGCGGAGGAGCCATTGATGCTTACGGGAACGGGAATGACTACGGCGATGTCACAATAGATTATGACAGGAGGCTTCTTGTCACTTCTCCGACATTCCGCTTCAGGAACATCCTTCTGAACTACTACACGAATTGCATTACGCCTTCAGAAGAAACTTGTATTCATCCTTGGTTTATTGAGGCTTTCAAGAACTATCTTTACTTCAAGTATTTCTTCCTGAAGGGGGATGCCAGATGGCAGGTTTCTAAAATGGAATACGAGAAACTTTATTTGTATGCCGTTCAGAGCAAGTACAGGATGAAGATTCCAACAATAGTTAAGATTGTAGAAAGGATTAGGGGCTATAGACACGGATAAATAAATGGCACAAGAAACAGCGGGAACCATTGGGATTCCGGTATTAAAAAACGAAATCCTCCCATATCTAAGCGACTTCAATAAAAGAAGGGAACGCCAAGCGTATCTTGATGCTAAGAATAAACAGAAGCAACAGGAGTTAGATGCTAAAAAAAAGGATTTTTCTCCAGAGGGGCTTCCGGGTACAGAGGCGGGGTATGCTGCTCCGTTGATTGACCAAGAGACGGCAAATATGTCCAACCAACTCGTGTCGGCAATAAAATCAGGAGCTGGACAGGGAGATGTGCAAACATTGGCAAGGCAATTTAAAACAAAGAAGGAGTCTTTAAATAGTTACAACAAACGCCTTACTTCAAATGTAGAAACTGAAGGCAAAAGGCTTCGTGAAATAGGGGTTGATGCTACACCTCAGAAGGCAGAGCAATATTTTTCTGAGGCAAGAAAAGACCCTGATTTTTTTAACAAAGACCATATTACGGGATATACACAATGGCTCCGTTCCAATCCATCCCAAAACATTAATCCTGCTGTCATAGGCGACATCTTGCGTAATGAGTCTGGTAAAATTGGAAAGATAAAAACCACATACGAAACTCCTGATAGAGTGACGCAAACGCTTGAATACGAAAAGCTGTTCACTCCAGAAGAGGCTCCTGTTCCCGGAAGGCCAGACCTGAAGATTATCCGTGCCAGCAAGATTGACCCAATGGAAGCTGACAAGTTGTTTGCAAAAAGAAGCGACTTGAAAGTATTGGCTGACGATTGGATTAATGACAGGAAGAAGCAACTTGCAATGGCTCCTGAGTTCCAACTAAGGCCGGATGATGCGACAAAACTCCGTGACCTCGACCAGAAGGCGAAACAAGAATTTTTTTCTTCTGCCTTCCCTCTTGCAGGTAATGAAGTAATTGCCGTTCGTAGAGAGCAGGGAAGAAAGTCCGGAGGGGCTGGGAAACAGCAATTTGGGGACATAAACGTGGGCGTTCAATCAATTGGCTATTCCACAATTACAGCTCCTTCAAAAGCCTATCGTACACTGAAACCCGATGACGATAGTAAATACAACAGGATTCAGGGTGAAACCCCTGTAATATCTGTTACGCCAGCAGAGGAGGGTAAACTTGATATTAGCCTTCCTGCTGGAATCAATTACATTGACATTTCGGGAACGCCCGTTGATGTTCCGGGAACAGGAAAGAAAGTAGGAACCGGAGCAACTGCTAAAACAGTAGATGTTGAGGCTTCGTATCCAACCGGGTACAAAGCTCTTGAAAAGGGAGCGCAGCTTGTTGGGCCATCCATAGGATATGTAGCTCAAGCTAAGGAAGACATGACATTCCCAGATGGGTCTTTCGTAAGGAAAGGAGGAATAATTAACCCAGGGCTGTATCCAGACATCAAGGCGGACCAGGTTAATCTTTTGCCGGGGGTATTTGGTTCTACCAAAGAGCTCCAATACAAGATGGCTCCAAACATGGTGAGTGGTCAGTATGTATCGCCAAATGTAATAGCCCAGAAAATATTCGTTCCTCAAAACCGTGTTCCTGATTTCTTCAATAATGCCAATGCTATTATGAAAGAGCGTGGGCTTAATTTGAACACAGAGATGAACAAGCTAAAGAGTCAATACATAGGAATGTTTGGCGGAACAGCGGCCCCGGCTAAAGCTCCAGCCGCAGCAAAATCAACAGCTACAAAATCAAATCTTCCTGGATGGACTGGCGGAAGCCAAGCAACAACACCTAAATAATATATGGCAGAATTTGAACAAATAGAATCTTCGCAGACAACAGGAGGCGGTGAGCCACCAGTTAAAAGCCTTTACAATTCACTTGTAAAAGATAAAGAGTACGGAAGTATATTCAGTACATATACACCGGAAGAATTTGAGTCAAACATCAAATCAAATAAGGAGGCGGCAAATTCGCTAAGGCAAATAGCCGTAAGCAAGGGCTTGTACAAAACAGACAAGGACTTTGATGCCGCCATATTTGCTGTTAAGCCAGCGGCCCCGGCACAACCCGTAACTCAGGCAAAACAGCCCAAAGAAGAGAAGGGTTGGATTAGTACAGCTATCACGGAAGGGGCTCCAGGCGTTGTCGCCAAGTTAGCCACGACTCCTTTCGGTCAATCGCTTGGCCGGGCAATGAAGCAAAAGGAAGAAATTACAGGGGAGCCTGTAAAAAAAAAAGAAGGTACTGGTATCAGTTATGGTGAGTATAAGCGTACCCCGCTGGATGATTATGAACAGATTCAGCAGGAGTATGTTGATATTGATAAAACGTATCAAGGGCTTAAAAGTAAAACTACTCCAACAGGACGGCAATTAGCTCTCGGCATAACACCCGAAGTTATCTCTTCCGACCTTATAAAATCAAGAGAAGAAAAAAGGAGGAGGTCCGATGCTATTCTTGCTAAATCTCAGCCAGAGATTGAAACATGGGTGGAGTCCATTATAGGAAACAAGGATAAAGGAATTTCATCAAAGGTTAGCCTTTCTATTGATACAAAAGAAAAAACAAATCTTCCTCGCGGCCTTTACAGGAACAATGCGGGGAACATCACCGTGGATGATGCTGTAACAGACAGCTTTGCAAAAGAAGAAGTACGCAGACGTGGACTCCCTGAAAACGGGGTGGTTTACAAACTATTAAAGAACGCTCTTGATAGAAGACTTCCTTTTGAATTGGCTCGTCCACAGATTGAGGGGGATGCGGAAAGAAATTTCTTTAAAGAGAATGGCATATCTATAAACGATGCAAGGGCTAAAGATTTTGTAAAGCAGCTTGGGGGCACAGAAAGCGAGCAGAGAGCGTTAAACGAAAGAACAACAAAACTTGGCGAGCAGATATTTTCCGAAAGGGATGCTAAAATTAATGAGCTAAACCAGAATCTTAAATCCTTACAAGAGGCGGACAAAAAAAGAATGGACGCTGATGAGGAAGGAATGGCTGCGTACAATGCTGTCAGGGATAACTTAGTTACCAAATACCAAGACCTCGTAAATAAAGGGGAACTATCCGTAGAGCAGGCCAATGCCTATCTTAATAGCGACCAAGTAAACGAGGCTGCCAATAGGGCCAGGAACGAAGTGCTTCAAAAGAAGTACGGAGCTAAGATGAAAACGGATTATGACAAGTATCTGTCTTCGTTTGGGAACACTAATTCCCGTTATAAAGCCCGTTACGAACGTGAAGCAAAGGAGGCGGAAGTTGTAGCCAACGCACAATTAGATAGGCGTGTGGCAGAAATGAAACTCAAATACAAGCCTTCTGATGCGTTTATTGGCAAGTATAGAAAAGCATACGAATCTGCTGCCAAGAAATATTCTGATACAAAGATGTCTCAGGAGGTGGCACGTGAAGCCGGGGCTGATGCTGTTGATAGGATTACGCGAAGCATTATGTCCAGTTATGGAGATGGCGTAAGAGGATTGGGGCAATTCTTTAATATGCCCGATGCGGAGCAATTTGGAGAAGTGTTGTCTTCTAATTTTAAAGGGGCAAATCTTAAATTAAAGCCAGGCGCAGAAGGATGGAAGCAAGCTCTTAACCCATTCGACCCTGCGGCACAACAAGGTTTTGGTCAATTATTGGGCCGCATGGCTCCAGGTCTTGCCGCATCTGCTGCTGTTGGTGCAGCTACGGGCGGACTGGGAGCTCCTGTTCTTGGTTCTGCTATTGCAGCCGGGCTTACTGGGGGCTTAATGGAAACGGCTGACATTGTAGGAACAATGTATAATGATGTTTTGGAGCAAACCGGAAGCCATGCTAAAGCGTCAATAGCTGCTAATGCAGCCCTTAAAAGCCAAATTCAAACAGCTCCTGTATATGCTGTGGATGCCTTTGCTTATTTTCCTAAGTTATTCAGAGGGCTCAAATACGGCAAGAATGCATTTGGAAGAGCCATGTATGGGGCCGGAACGGAATACATAACAGAAATGATGCAGGAGCTTCCTCAGAATGTATATGAGGAGCTCATCCGTAAGGGTGTGGAGGATGATAAGCCATACGACCCATCAATAGGCTCTATGCTTGCCAACATCAACATGGAGCGTATTAGTGAAACAGGCAAGCAGCTAACGGGCACAATCCTTATGGGTGGTGCTCCTTCGTTGTTTAGGGACACAGGGGAGGGGATAAGCAAGCAGCTTGCTAAAAGGGCGGCCCAGGCTTATTACGCAAAGAATGTTCTTACAAACGCCTCCCATCCGGCTCTTATTCTTGAGAACCAAAGTCAATTCCTGCAAAGGGTGTATGACAAGAAGGGGAAGAACTTTGCCAATGCCATGATTGGGACGTTCCTGATTAACGGGAACTTAAACAAAGAGCAGGCGCAGGCTCTCACTGTGAGCATGGAGAACTACGAAGGGTTCAATAAAATACTTGCACAGAAAAAGAGGCAAGACATGAATCCTCTTGCCAAGCAGGCTTTGTTCACCCTTTACAACAAATGGATGACAGCGAGGGCCTCCAAAAACGAAGAGGCTACACAAAAAGCTCTTGGCGATTTTCAAAAGCTATGGAGCGGAGGAGGAGCCGACCTGCTTCTTGTTCGCCTTGCCGATGGCTCTACGAATGTCTACACATACGATGACTTCGATACGCTTCTTGACAACGAGAAGATGCAAGAACTCGTAAGGCAGCAGGGATTTGAAATTACGCCATTCTCTCAAACTCCCAATGACCCACAAGTGGCCGCTATGAATCAGAGGCTACAGGAGATTTTTGAGAGTGGCCCACAAGCCGCTGCTGAAAGAGAGGATTCTGGGTTTACAGCCCCTGACGACGAGAAGATTCTGGAAGGTCAGAAAAGAACAGGCTTCCAAGTTGTATCGCCTCTTGCCAATCTTCCCGAAGAAATACAAGCCGCTCTGCAAGCCGCCACGGACAACCAGGAAGGCTTCGACCCGCAAGCTGTGAGAGATGCATCCAATTACTTGTATCGGCTGTACAACATTACAACAAACTCAAAGAAGTCCACAACAAGGAACCTTACAAGGGCTCAAATAGCCGACCAAATGGAAGAGCTCGGAACGGCTCTTGACCTTCTTGGTAATTATTACAACAGGCTTGCCACAGGGGAAATGGAGATTCAGGAGCAAGCTGAACAGCAAGAAGGAGCCGCTCAAGCAGAGCAGACCCAAGCTCCGGGTACGCAACGTCCTCCTCTCCCAGGAACGCCGCAAGTGAATGTCCTGACGGATGACGAAATCCTTAGCCGTATGACGGAAGAGGAGCGTGATGGCTATTACGACCACATCCTTAAAGGGGACAAGGATTCGGCTCAGGCAATGATTCGTGGCATGAGGAATGAAATCCTTGGGGCGGAACAGCAGATGGGGGAAGTGCGTGATGCCGCTGCAATGGTACAGAACGCTCTGGAAGAGTCTGGCGTTGAAGTGACAATGGTGGACAACCCCGAAGAGTTTGATAAGCTCATAAGGGAGAATGGAGGCACAGGGCAGGCTGCTGCTCAGGGGATGTTCTTTGCTCCTTCAGGGAAGATATTTATTAACAGGTCACTCCTTCGTGGCAAGGATGCCAAGGTGGTGGTGTGGCACGAGGGAACACACCCTGTGATGAACATCATCCGCAACACCAATCCTGAGTTGTACGACAAGGTGGTGACGGGCCTTAAAAAGGCTTCCATAAAAAACAAGCAGATAGCCGGAATCATACGGGAGCAACAGAGATTGGAGGTGGACCCGGCTCGTCAAGATGATGAGGCTATAGTGGAAACCATTGGTCAGATTGCTGACGGGAGTATTCTTCTGAGTGACATCCCTACGACACTCCGTGATGCGCTTGTTGAATTCATCAATAAGATAGCGGCTGTCTTTGGCCTTCCTCAGATTAAAGTGTCTGATGTGGTGGCGTTCAAGAAGCTGGCTGCTGATATTTCTGCTGTCCTTAAAGGCGACAAGAAGTTGGGAGAAGTGGTTGGCAAGGATAACATCAAATCCTATCAGGACTTAATAGGCCAGGCGGAATCAAGGGGCCAGGCGAGGAGAGCCACGCCATTAACAAATGATACAAATCAAATTATTGAGGATGCAAAAGCGAATGGTACATATTTAAAAGCACCTAACGGAAAGCCAACAAATTTAAACGAGTCCCAATGGGCGCAGGTTCGTACTAAAGCGTTTAAGAATTGGTTTGGAGATTGGGAAAATGACCCAGAAAACGCATCTAAAATAGTAGATGAAAATGGAGAGCCACTGGTAGTTTATCATGGAAGTTCTTATGGAGGAATTGAAATATTTGATAGAAAACAAAGCGAAAGACTATCATCTGGAGTAAAAGAATTTGGCAATTATTTTGCTACAAATAAAAACTTAGCCGAATTCTATCAAAAAAACGCTACTCTAAACGAGGATTTCCTTGAAAAAATAAATAAGGATATAAATAAATTAGAGACAAAACTAAATGAAGTTAGAAATAACCGAGATTTTAATGAAATTGAGTCTGAAATTAATAGACTTAAACAATTAAAAAAAGGTAAAACATATCCGGTATTCTTAAATTTAAGAAAAGTAAAAGAGTTTGATGCTGAAGGGAAAGAAAATGTTGAGGCATGGAATAATTTAGAAGTTAAAGCATCTTATAAATATGCAAAAAATAGAGACGCCATGGAGTTCTTAAAAGAAGGGCTTTTTGGAGTTGAAAAAGTAGATGGAGTTGTTGCTAAAAACATAGTAGATGCATTTGTTCAAGGTAATGAAAAATTAAGAAAAGAATTAATTGGGGATGTTGTTTTAGTTTTTGATGACAGCCCCAATAAAATTAAATCCGCTACAGAAAATGTAGGCACATTTAATCCTGAAGATGCTCGCATACAATTCCGCAAAGCCTCTCCTGTTTTCTCCCAGCTTGATGCAGCATTGGCTCTCTCCCCCGTTAAGAGTAAGGAGGCTCGCTCCGAACTCATTGACAAATATGGAAAAGAAACAGTGGACCAAATGATTGAAATAACTCGTAATTTTGAAAAAATAATCAACGGCCTTGAAGAACAAGAAGTCGTTACAAAAGATTGTCCATGATGAAAATATCCCTTCTCTCCGCAAGTGACAAAAAGAAGCTGAACCAAGCCGTTGAGCACGAGCTGTATGCTTCCAATTTCTACAAGTATGCCGCTTCCTGCTGCCAGAAGTATGGCCTGTTCGGGGCTCAGAAGTTCTTTGAAGCAGAATCTGCTGACGAGCTAACCCATTACTACAAGCTGCGTGACTTCTTTAACGACAGAGGGGACGAAGCTGATATGCCACAGGTAGATGCTGTAGACTTCAAGGAAGGCATTGACCTTATGGGAATCCTTGATGCCGCATACGAACTTGAGAAAGATTTGGGCGAGTTCTACAATGACTTCTACTTCGCCACTAAGGACGCAACGGTTCACGCCCGGATACAGAAGTTTGTAAAGATACAGACGAAAGCTGTGGGTGAGTACGGAGACCTTATAGCCCGTCTTAGCCTTGTGAGTGAATGCCCAGGAGGCTTGTTAATATTCGACCAGGAACTCGGAAACAAATAAAGTATGGCGAAGAACTTAAAGCCCTGTGATTTCATTGTAAAAACAGGAGGGGAAGCCTTGTCTTCTGCTGAAGAAAGTGCCAAGGAAATCAGCAAATACAAGGGAATATTTAACCCAAATAAAACTGGAGTTCCAGCAATTGATGACCTTTTAGAAGATGATGGTTATCAGTTCTTCTATAAAGGGGTAAAGGCAGATAGAGTTTTAATGTCCCCAAATGAATATTTGGAAAGAGTAAGGAAGGGATTAAAAACCAAAACTGATGCTAATATCCTTGCTGGAAAAACAGATGCTATTAAGAAAGCTATAGAGTCGGGAGCGAAAATCAATACGCCTTTTATATCAACAATAGGAGGTAAGTTTTCCCAAGAAGGCAGAAATAGAGCCGTTGTTGCAAAGGAACTTGGGGAGCAAAAGATTCCTGTATTCATTGAATCAGATGTCACCTTTGATGATAAAATCAACCGGGGGGCAGAGTTGGTAAAGCAATCTCAAGAAAAAGGCAACAAGACAAAAGAGGATGTTCTTGATGGCATAAAGAAACTAGGACTGCATCGTGATGGAATTAGGTTTATTGATGACAATTATGATGCAATCGAAGAGAAGTCTTCTAAACTCGGAACAGGCAAAGAGGTGCGCCTTTCCTACGACGAGATGCGCCAATACCTTTTGGATAATCCTGAAGTATGGAGGGATGTCTCTACAAGGCGGAAGGGGCAGGCGAGGGCGGTTCCTATTATTTTAACAGCAAAAGATGTTGTTGTTAAAAAATCTGATGACTTTGCCAATGATGCCGAATATGTTGTTTTAGATAATGGTAAAGAAATAGGAAGGCTATGGTATGATAAGTCCCAGAAGAATTGGAGTAATCCTAATTTTTATAGGCCGAACGCAGAACCTTATTCATTTAAAAGTATCTATGGAGATATATTAGGCGAAACCAAAGAGGAGGCTGTAGCTGAAATTATTAAAAGGCACAACGAAACCAAAAAAGAAGAAGAGCCAAAAGTATCCTATGTCAAAGACGAGATATTAAATAACTTTTTAAATATACTAAACGGCACAAAGTCATTAGCCGTAAATCCTATTTCTAAAAAAGAATTTATTTATGACGACAGGGCCGCATTAGAATTTAGTAGATTTGATAAAGGCAACCGGAAAGAAATAGAACTACAGGATATTGCCGTTTTTGACAAAGGGAAAGGAGAGGGGATGTCTGTGATGAAAGACATTACAGATGCTGCCGACAAAGCGGGGATTATTTTAACTCTTGATGCAAAGCCGTTTGGCACAGAAGGTCTTGGCAAGAAAGACCTCATTGAGTTTTATAAGAAGAACGGATTTATTGTTGATTACGAAGAAGCCTATGGCGGAGAGTTTGACAATGAAAAAGACCTTATAGACTATGCTTTAAAAAATGAATCTGAAGGAGTTCCAATGAAAAGAATTCCTAAAGAAAATAAGGGACAGGCTCGCAAGGCAGGCTTCTCCGGCAACGTAAGCAACGACACGGTGCTGTATGAAGTGGGAGGGGAAAAGCTACGGGAGTCTAATTACAATGTTGAGGAGGCCCTAAAAGCCGTCAAGGCTTACCTCATCTCCACGGGGATGACAGAGAAGAAGGCCGAAGAGCGAATTGATAAATCCAAGCTGGAGCAGAGAATGTCCCGGCTTGCCCTCAATTACGCAGCGTCAGGCCAGGAGGCCGTCTCTGGTATAGCTAAAAGGCTCGTACCTCAAGAGATTATTGACAGCGTAAACATTGAGCGCAGAACCACCAAGGAGATGCTTGACAGGGGTAAGGAGCTTGTGGATAACGGCACGATTGACCCTGCGGCTATGGTGTATAGTATAACTTATGAAAGCCCACGTGTTCTTTCTCCTGACGAAGTAGCGGCGGCTGTATATTATAAGAACACTCTTGATAACAAGGCTTCTACGCTGTACAAAGAAATCAATAAAGCAAGAGAAAAGGGCAATAGAGAGCTTGAGAATAATCTTAAAGCACAACTTAAAGATACAGAAAGAGCTTTAGTTGAATACGAGAAGTTCTCTATAATTACGGGTAATGTTATGGCTCGTGCCTTTGGTTTACGTAAACTTCTCGTAGACGCTTCATATACTCTTGTAAATATGAAGAACAAATGGGGGGCCAAATTTGGGTTCGTGCCAGATGATGTGGCTAAGAAGTTTGAGGAGTACGACAAAGCAATGCAAGACCTCAAAAAGGCAGAGGAAGAATTTGAAAAACTAAAACAGGAATGGGATAATAGGGATGTTGCCGAAAGACTTGCCGAACATTACGAGGCAGAACGCACCAATCCTAAAGTTGCCAAGCCTAAAGTAATTGCCACCCTGCAAAGCTGGGGTAGCAGGATTGCCAAGCCTATTGCTTCTATATTCTCAAAGAAGGGAAGTGGACAGGCAAGGAAAGCAAAGGATACGTCCAATGGCGAAATGGTGTACAGGGATGCTGTTGGAATGGTGATGGATTATGTAGCCGATAAGAATGACGTTTCCGATAAGGTCGTCAATGAGGCTATTGCCAAAGCCATGAAGTACATCAAGGCTTCCACTTGGTACGGCACACTTACGGCAGACGAGAAGGTAGAAGCAGAAAAAGAATTCACCTCATCCATCAAAGACGGCGTTGTAGAGCCATTTGCTGTAGGCAAGAATGGCTTGAAGATACCAAACGATGTAATCAAGTATTACGTAGCAGAGGAGGGCTTAAAGGACATTGATGAAGTTTCCAAAGCCATCCTTCGTGATTACAAAGCAGAACTTCCTGAAGGTATTACAGCAAGAGATATACGGGATGCCATTACGCAATATGGTGTCCGCATTATGCCAAGCCAGGAGGAGATAGATAAAACCATCCGTGAGATGAAACGGATAGGGATGAAACGTTCCCAGCTTGAAGACATTAAGAATGGAATCCGTCCATTGAAATCTGGATTGGTTAGGGATGAGAAAACTCAAATCATCCGAGATATGGAACGGGAAATCAATCAAGGGCTCAAAGAACTTGGGATTGATGATGTAAACCCAGAGGTGTATCTCAAGTCTGCTCTTGAAAGAATCAAGACAGCCCTTGGCAATCAGATTAAAGACCTTGATAAGGAAATCAAAACCATCGAGGATAAGATTGCCGCAGGGGAAAAGGTGGAAGGGTTTAAGAAGTCCGTTAAAAAAGTTGAATACGACACGGCGGCACAGGCTCTTAAAGAACAACGTGATGCCCTGAAGAAAGTTCGTGAAGACCTTCTTGAGAAGGCCGGAGTCAATACTCAAATCAAAATTGACAATGCCATTAAGGCTCTTGAGCAATCCATTACGGAATACGAAAGAAGACTAAATGAAGGAGACTTCTCTTCTTTCCGTACAGAAGAGACCCTACCCGAAACTGATGAGCTAAAAGCGGCAAGGGAAAAGAGGGACGCTCTTAGGAAAGAGTATAACGAACGCAAGAACGCTCTTCTCACTCCTGAGATGAAGGAGATGAATAAGCTCCGGGATTTGCAAGACAAGCTGGATGACCTACTACAGAAGGATGCAGAAGGCTATTACGCACAGGGAATAGAAGTGCGCCCAAGGGCCACCCCAGAATCTCCAGCCGTAAAAGATTTGAGAAATCAAATTGCGGCAATGGAACAGCGGCTTGGCATTGCTAAACTTCCAGAAGCAAAAGAACTTGAAAGGCTCAGGGAGCAACTTGCAAAGATTATTCGTGGCGAAACCACTACGGGGAAAGGAAAACAACAAGGACCTGACCTTCCAAGCATTGCCATCCTCAAGCAGAAGATACAGAATGCCAAGGATAGTATGGGCATCACTTTTAGGAAAAAGGAGGACGCTGCTCTGAAGGCTAAGGAGGAGGCTATCAAAAAGATTGAAAGAGAAATAGCCCAGATTGAAAGAACCGGACAGCGCACACCAAGAGCACAGAAGTTTAATTCAGCAGCAACAGAAGCTATGAGCCAAGTTGTAAAGGGTAAGAGAAAGGCTCTTGAGCAAATCCTTGAGCAAACAGGCATTGCCGAAAAGGAGCGCATGGAGGCGGCCAAAGAAAGAGACAGGAGATACATTGAAGAACTTGAGCGCAGGCTAAGGGAAAAGGATTTCACTAAAAAACGAAAGCCTCCCATAGACTTCGATGCAGAAGGGAAAAGAATACAGCGTGAGAAGCGTAAGATTAAAGACCTTTATGACTACGAGTTTGCTAAGAAAGCCTTGGAAGAAAGAGAGTTCTCTCGTAAGGCATTTGATTTGCTTGCGGCTGGCTACAACATTCCAAAGTCATTGCTTTCAGGACTTGATATGTCAGCCCCGCTTCGTCAGGGCCTTCCATTCTTAATTGGGCAGCTATTGGTTCCGAGTGTAAAGAATTGGAGGCTATCATTTGAGGGCCAGAAAAAGGCTTTGAATAACCTGAAGTTCATGTTCCAAAGCACATACGATGTGTTTAGTGGCATTGGAGATTCTAAGGAATTCTACGACAACTGGCTTACAGACTTAAAAGAAACGGATGATTACACTCTGATGAAAGCCGCAGGGCTTTACATAGCAGAAGAATCAGCCAAGTTAAAAGCAGGGGAAGAATTGTTTGCCAATAATCTTCTGCATAGGCTACCTATATGGCAGAAGCCACTTGTCGTCCAAGGTCGTACAATACTTCCAGGTCTTGGGATAGCCACACGAAGCGAAAGGGCTTTTAATAGTTTTATTAACTATCAGCGTGTACAAATATTCCGTGATATGGCGGAAGTGTTTAAGGATGCTGGGCTATCTGAGCAACAGAACTTGCAGGACTTTAAAAACCTTGCTTCTGCCATTAACTTATTTACGGGAAGAGCTGGGCTCGGAAGAGCAGAATCTTCAGCAGGAATCCTGAACAATTTGTTTTTCTCTGTAAGACTTCTTGTTTCAAGATTCCAGATGTTTAACCCTCTATGGTACGCATCACTTTATAGGGAATCTCCTAAAGCGGCATGGTTTGCATTGCAGACAACAGCAAAGTTCACTATTGCCATGATGGAGCTTCTTGGCCTTGCCTATCTGTACTATGGAAGTGATGATGACGATGACACTAAGGTGGACCTTAATCCACTAAGTTCGGGATTCGGAAGCATCCAGATTAGCAAAGACACCAAGGTGGACATCACGGCAGGCTATGCAAAAGCTATAGGTTTTGTTTCTAAACTGCTTGCCGGAGAGTTTGTTTCATCCACAACGGGAGAAACAAAAGAAATGAAGCCAGAGGATAAAGCTCTTCTTATGCTTAATTTTATTTCAGGTAAAGCAAACCCTTCATTGAGAGTTCCTATAAATTACTGGCTATCGCAGGTAAACAAAGAGGGGGATAGGGTGACTCAGTTTGGGGAATTGTATAGTTTGCAGGAAGACATTTTGGAGCTGATTCCTCCACTAATTGTACAAGACTTTGTTAAATTACAAGAGAAAGAAGGACTTACAAAAACCTCGGCTCTCATCCTGGCTTCTTTCTTTGGTGTATCCGTTTCTACAAAACCTGAGCGATACAAAACGGCTAAGGATATATCAAGGGAGACTATTAAAGGCGAGACAAGAGAAACTAAACAGGAGGAAAGAAAGGCTGACGTTCAATTTAAAGAAGGCGACCCAGAGAGATTCGAGAAGCTGATTGATAAGGAAGCCGAAGAAGAGTATGCCTCAAAGTATCCGCAGATTGAGAAGTCTGATATGCCTTCAGAGGAGAAGAATAAATTAAAGGATAATTTGTATTCAATTATCAAATTGGAATTGGCTCAGGATAAATTCTTCTCAAGGACATCTGATAAGATTGGGCCTGAGTATTTCCCCGCTAAAAAGCCATACAAATCAGACGAACTTGTTGAAGCATTCTTCCACATTATGTCCGGCACACCATATCCTCCAATATCGCCTTTTGCCCCCAAAGACCAGGCAGATGCGGCAGAAAGGCTTAGGCTTGGTAAATTGGAATTGGTGAATAAACTTGACGACAAAACAAAGGCCAAGATTATTGAAATGTACGGCAAGCAAGCAGAGGAAAGGAGGGCTGCCGCAGCTTCATTTAACAAGATGGATGTTACAAGGAACGGGAATAAGATAGATTGGAATGAAGAGTTCCAGATTAACGCAGACGGCATTCCTGATTGGTACACTATGTACGAGGAGTATGATAGCCAGAAGATTAAATTGCAGTAACTTTGTAGAATGATACACAGAGTAGACAGGGTTAATCCCGATGTAGACGATAGGGTGATAAAGCCTAACGAGGCAAGGAACGCAGTTAATCTGCGTTTCGGTGCTTCTACGGACGACACAAACCTTTCCGGGGGAACACTCATTCTGGGCAACAAGAAAATCACCAGCTTTACACCTCCTGCCGGAGACAATCAAGTGGTGGGTGTGTATGCCGACTTGGAATCCCGGAATGTGTACTTCGCTATGTACAATAGCCAGAGCAATCACGCTATTTACAGAATCTCTACAGACCCTGTTACGCAAGAGGATATTGTAAAGGCTATTGTTCAGGGAGACTGGCTCAATCTGAAGTCTAACGATAATCCCGAATACGCTCTTTACAATGTCTCTATGGCTGCCGTTGATGGCAAGCTGTATTGGACAGACAATGTGAATGACCCTCGGATGGTGAACATTGAGAAGGGGATTCGCACACAGGAGAACCCTGCCGAACCAGATGTCTATCCTTCTGCTCCCGTATTAGATTGGTTTTACAGCCAAATCAAGAGACCTCCGGGTGTGGTACTTGAGGTGTTTCCTCCTCTCACTCCGGAGGAAATGAGCATTACGTTTGGAAATAAAACCACCACGAACACGGGCTTGCAATACTCATACTATTATGTGTACGACAATAACGAGGAAAGCCGTCTTGCCCCTTATACGCAAAATATTTACACCATTTATGATGTAACGATAAGGATTCCGAACGATGAGTATAACACGTATACAAGTCAGTCTTCCCTTATTAAGAAGGTGGTGATAGTGGTGAGGAACGGGAATGATGGCGTGTGGAGGGAACTCATCTATAATGACAATGTAACCGACCCTAAGCAGTCTTGGACATTACGGAATGTTCTCACTTCAATTAAGAACACTGTTGCTTCAGACATTACAGATGCCCGGTTTGACAGTGTTCCTTTGCTTAGTGTCACTAATGAGATAGCGCAGAACAAGCTGAATCATGGCAACTATCTTCTTGACTACCCCTACGACAACAACATCTCCGTAGAAGCTGAGATTAACAACATAAGCGAATTTTTAAGGCAAGACCCGAATGCGGTAATAAGTGATTATTTCTACACATACAACTCTTTTGTCCCTTGGGGAAGGTACACAATAGGTGTGGAGCTTGTTGATAAGTTTGGTCGCACCTATCCCGTTACAAATGCTGTTGATGTTGTTGCCCCTTGGCTTACGCAGAGTTTGACAACAAGAAGCAGTTCAGATATAAATATTCCTTTTGGAGGCGGTGTAATATCTGGAGCTGGAGAAACATATCCTAACGGTCAAGGAGTAGTGCTTGATAGAAATGGTAGTAATTTGTTTGATACACAAGTTGAAATTTACGACCAAGCAGATAAAAATAACACAGTAGCACGATATAAGATTAAAGGCGCATTGCCGGATTGGGTGGATAGGGTGAACATTGTTAGGAGTAAGGCTAAAAACATCATTACTATGCATCAAAGCGTAGGTGAGATGTTTATTTGGTATCAAACCGAAACTCAATCCCCAAGGTATGTTTCGTGGGTTTACCCCGGATTGACAAATTATAAGATTTCTGTTAATGACAGAACAAAAGATGTCAATCAAATATATAATGCAGACGAATCAAATAGCAAACTAACATTCGCTGGTTTTGCAATTAAAATGTATGATGCCCCACCAATTGTTCAAGGAGACAATTTATTTATTACAATATACCCGCAATATAACACCAACAAGCAATATGAAGAAGGCTCTACTAATTTAGACCTTACTCAATCAATGATAAACCCTGATGCATGGGCTACTGACGCAGGAAGGCTATGCCGGGTGTTAAAATTTAAAATACATAGAATTGAAGGCGACTTAATTTATATTAGGCAATTAGATAACATTGAGGCTCATCCTAATTATTTAAACGAGCTTGGCACAAGGTCCGGAAGGAGATACTTAACGCCCTGGTCATTCCCGGTAGCGGTTTATGACAAAGCCGTAAATAGTGTTGCTTCAACAAATGACCCTGCAAGATGGTATCCTTTGCTTTACAATTTTACAGTAACGCAAGAGGGAAATGTAGATGAGCAAATTGTTTACACCACTCAGGCAACATATAGCCGGTCAGAGTTTTTGCAAATGCAAAGCGGAAATGTAAACAATGAAGTGGTTGGCTATTTAAAGGGGGATGCTGCTGTAGCGAGAGTTCTTAAACAGTTCCCACAAACCGCAAACGATATTCAATGTTATAGATTCCCAGATGGTTCTGGAGACGATGAACCAGTATTGGGTAACCTCACACTACGTGTGCCTACTTTTGGATGGTTTGGGAATATGATAAGTATGTCCCCTCGTGACATTTACGCACAAGAGTGGAATCAGGACATAGGGCAAATCAACACTGTAAACTATAAGGATGTCCAGAACAGAAGGCTTCCAAGTAACATCTGCTTCTCCGGCTCCATCATTCAAGGGACACAAGTGAATGGACTAAACAAGTTCAACTCTCTTGACTTCCGGCAGGCTCCTGCTGAGAACGGTCCCCTTACGGCTCTTGTTACAACAAACGCAACACAGAGGGAGCCGGGAGTGCTTCTTGCTATAGGTTCATTCGGAATCAGTTCTTTCTATTACGATGCCATACAGCTTCAGAATGTAGACGGCACTAACAATGTAACTACAACCGATTCCTACCTTGCCTCCCAAAGACCACTCGTAGGGCAGTTTGGAACGGCAAGACAAATGAGCGTTACAAAGACTCCGCTCGGCACAGTGTATTGGTGGAGTGATGTAGTGAATGATATGATTCGCTATTCCAATGCCGGGATGGAAAGGCTTGGCCTAACATACAGCTTTGGGAACTTCCTCCGCAAGACGTACAACGACAACCCCCTTCTCATCACTTGGTACGACCAGGTGACAGATGAAATCAATCTGCTTGGCAAAGGGAAGAATACTTCCGTATTTTCTGAAAGGTTCAAAACTTTCCAGGGTCAGAGGGAATATTGGAAACTGGGACCATTAGGAAACGAATATCCTCAGAGAGCCATTGGATTGCCGACAAAGCAATATTGGTTTATTAACGGGGAGATATATGTTGCTGATGTGGAAGCAAGCACTATATCCGTACCACAAAACTTTATATTCGATGTCTTCAAAGACCCATCCGTAGAACTCGTTACAAACGAGAGTCCTGCCGTAGTGAAACGATGGAATCAGGTGAAGGTGTTTGGCAACAGACCAACACAAGTGAATCTGGTTGCTCCTATTGACAGCGGAACGGAATTGATTTCCTCTATTTCCCCTAACTATTTCATTCAAAGGAAGGGAGACTGGGAAGCAGCCATCCGCAGAGCGGAGAACACTACGGGAGGACTACTTGGAGGGAAACTTATGGAAAGTAGGATAATATATTCTAACTTTGCGTTTAAGGCTGACGGCTTTGACAAGCTGAATTTCATAGAGGTTAAAAGTAACGTTTCAATAGTTCAATAATATGGCAGTAGAAAATTGGCAGATGCCAGCAATAGGAGCCGGAGCTGCGTTTCTCGGCTCCATTCCTCAGATGGTGGAGGCAAGGAGGCTACGCAAAGAGCGCGAGCGTCTTATGGAACAAGGCGCACCAGGTCTTTCCCCTATTGAACAACAGCAATTAGCTGAGGCTCGTTCAAGGGCCGCCTCAACACTCGCTCCGGGCTATGCTCAGGAAATGGAGGGCATTGCCCAACAACAGGGGGATGTCCTTGCCGCCGGTAAAAGAGGGAGTGCTACAAGCAGTAATCTTATGAACCTTTTGTCAAGAATGAACGCACAGGGACAAGCCGCACGGCGTAACCTTGCCATTCGTGGAGCGCAGGCTCAGAGGGCAGCACAAGGAGAACTAACAAACCTTTCTATGACGGCTGATGCCAGAAGGCAGGGAAGAGTTCAGGACTGGGAGGCTAAGATGGCTCAGATGGATGCAGCAAGGAGGCAATACAATGCTGCTGCTGGAATGTCTCCTGTTCAGGGGGCTTTGGCCTTTATGCCTACAGAGGGGTTGAAGTTTACGAAGAAAGATGTAACGCCAACCACCCCGTCCCCGTACAAATCTTTTGCCGAAATACCTACGAAGTTTTCGGAAACAGAGCCTATGTATAATCCGTATGCGGCACAAAATGCAGCAGCAATGAGAATGGCTCCTCAAACTTCTGACATGGGGCCTGGCGCAACTCCTCCGCCGATGAATTTAATGAGGCAACCATCAATGCTATCTGTGCCACAGAGTCAAATGGAAGAGCCGGAGTTTGAGCCTAATATGGAAGCCTTCAACCCCGTAATGAATACAACTCGCAGGAGGACATATAATCCAAGTCGGTTCCCCAATACAATGAGGGCTATAAGCCCATACGGTCCTCCAAAATATAGCTTTGAATAATAAATGTTCGCACCAGATTTATCCGTTTCGTTTGATAAGAAGAAGTCTAAGGAGTTCGGAAAGGACTTCGCTTCTGGTTTGGAGACTTGGCACTTGATGCAAATTGAGAGCCCTAACTTTCCCAAGCGGAGATGGGCGGAGAACTATCAATATGCGTTAGGCAATCAAAGCTACCTACGCACGGTGCAGCCCATAGACAACCTGGGGGCCAACGACTCACAAACGCTTCTTGGGGCCGACCTTCGCAACATGAAGCTCACGTCTACAATCCTGGAAAGCATTGTAGGAAAGCTGAACAAGCAGAAGTTCAAACCATCCGTATCTATGATAGATGCGTTTGCTATGGACGAAAGGCTTAACTTTAAAGCTAAACTTCAGGCTGCTATGGCCCTCAAACAACAGGGAGCCGAAATGGAGCAATTCCTTCAGCACCTTGGACTCACTGCGGACGACGTGCCGATTGACCAAGCAGAACTTGAAATCAAGCTAAACACAATGCCGCAATTTCTTGAGGAAATGTCTCTTGAGTTGGCATTGACAAAAGTGGGGCATGAAAGTAATATAGAAACACTTGCCCGGATGGCTGACTATGATGATGCCATCACGGCTGTTAGGGGTCATTATATCAATCGTGTAAATGGAAAAAGACAAATCGAATGGCTGGACCCGCTTAATAGCGGTCATAGTATGTCCTTTTATCCTGATGGGCGTGATATTGTTTGGAGCTACAGAATACGGCCTGTTCCTGTTGAGCAAGTTCGCATCGAAGCGCAAGAATTCCTCACGGATTCAGAACTAAACAATCTCCGTGGAGGACAATTTAGCCTTCTCTATAATTGGCTTTATTGGTGGGCAGCTCCGGGAGCGAACAATTACTTAGCCACCTTTACCAACACCTATACAGACTATGTACTCGTTATGGACTTTGAGTTCGTCTCCACAGACCTACTCTACACCAACATTAAAAATGGCCGGGCCTATAATGGATATGCCAAAAAAACTGCCGGAAAAGATGGTGACGTTTACACAGCTAAGGTTCAGAACCTTTTCGGGGGTAAGTACATTTGCGGCTCCGGATACGTCTATGACTACGGGGTTAAGCCTGGTGTTCGGCAACCTATCGTAACCAACAACGAGGATGCCTTTAAGGTGAACGCCTCTAAGGTGTATGGTTCATTTGTGTGGCATCACTCCGGAATGATTAGGGGTGAATCCACATCCATCATTGATAGAGCCAAGCCTCACGTTGATGCTATTGAAGACACCTTTAAGAAGTTCAAGACATACGTTAAAGAGTTCCTTCCTTGGATGATTAGGGTGGACCAGGATGCTCTGGCTGACCTTGCTATGAAAGAAGGGGATGATGTGACGGCAGAGGACTTGATGACAACGCTCCTTGAAAGAGGTCTTGGTGTTGTGTCATCTTCTGCTTATAAAGGATTCCACAATGCTTCCGTAAAGGATGCCATTAGCATTATATCAAATGACGGGGGAGGAAACCTGCAAGTATTGTGGGGCTTACTCCTTCAACAAATCAACCTCCTGCATGATGTTGTAGGCGTTCCAAAAGTGGACACCGGAGGCGGTGTTAATCCAGAAGTAGGTAAGGCCGTAACGCAAATGCTTCTTCAGGGAAGCGACAATGTTCTGTCTGGATTGATGGATGCGAAAATCAAACTTTACTCAAGTTTGTGGGAGAATCTCATGTATGACATTTTGCAAACAGGAGAAGTGGGTGTGGCTAAGAATATGCCATTTGCTGTCCCACCCGGCAACCCAGACGAGCGCATCCCAAATCTTGTTGTTGAGCCACTGCCTACAGAAGCCGACTGGCAAGACTTGTATGCAAAGGCACAACAAGCACTTGCTTCCGGAAGCCTTACAATGGACCAATATGCCTACCTGAAAATCATAGACAATATGAAGCAGGCTTGGGCGTATTTGGCTGTGCAGCAGAAGAGGACTGAGATGAAGAAGATGGCCCAGCAACAAATGGTGGACCAAGCCAATACGGAAAGACAGATGTTGTCTAACCAGCAGGCTCAAATGGGCAAAGAGAAATTGGAGCAATTAAAAATATTCGGGAACGTAATTCAGGAATATGCAAAGGCTGCCTTTGCTAATCCTATGAATAGTCAAAATCCCGATATAATTTTGCAGAGGATACAAATAGAAATGGATAAAATGTATGGAAACAATGACGCAGGAAATGAACAACAGCCAGCAGGACTTGGGCAACAACAACCTGAGCAACAACAGCCAGAACAATATGGAGAACCCCTTCCAGACGGAGGAGAGCAATCTCAATTTGATGGAGAACCCATTCAAGGTTACGAAAGTGACCTTGGGGGAGGAGAACTACAATGAGCCCCTCACCTATCAGGATGAACCGCAGGCTGAAGTAGAGCAACAAGAGCCCGTAACTCAGGAGGAAACTCCGCAAGCTGTCCAGTCAGGAGCAGATGATATAGAAGCTCTTAGGGCAAAGCTGGCGGATATGGAGGCCAGATTGCAGGAGGCTGCCGAACCACAGGTTAAGGTGGAGTACAGGATGCCCGAAGAGGTGAAGGAGTTGCTTGACAACCCAGCCGTTCTTCAGGTATTGAATGAGAACTACGAGAACAAAACCGTTCTTGACCTCATTAAGGATGCCTTTAAAGAGGCTAATCCTTGGGCGAAAACAGACCGCCACATTGAATCGCACTTGAGAAGACAATATCCCGATATTGACTTTGAAGCACCCGAAAATCTTGGGTTATCTGAGGAGGATTACGATGCTATTGCATGGCAAGCCGAAGGCATTCGCCAGCAGCGCATAGCTCAACAGGACGAGATTAAAGGGCGCATTGAAGCCGCAAAGGCTCCCGCCATCACCGAAATGGATTTAGAAGGCTATCAATCAGCCTTTAACAATCTGGTAGAGGATGGCATTAAGGGAATCAAGCCAGAGCCTCTGTCCCTGGAAATTCCGGGGTATAAGATGCCGGAGCTTGACTTTGAGAAAGTGAGGGATATTGTTTATAGTGATAATGTGCCATTGTCGCTTGACAAAGAAGGCAATGTGTGGCCCAACATGAAGGCCGCCGCTGCTATGGCTGAATTGGAAATGTTGAAGAGCCAGATTCCGGCGATGTTGGAAGCGGCTCGGAGGTCAGCTCCTAAAGAAGCCGTTGAAGCAATCAATCGTACCCTAAACAATCAAGTGCCACAGAACAACACAGCACCTATAAATCCAAGAGGGGCGGTAGCAAATGCTCCCACCTTTGGAGGACTTAGAGTTGTGGGTGTTCAAACAAATTTTTAACATGTAATTTTCAAAAAAAGAAATGCCAACTCCTAATCCATTACAGTATGGGTCGAACGGCGTAAATGCCTTTAGCCCGTCGGGTGCAAATCAGGTAGCTGATGCCGCCACCCTTTCCGGTTTAGCGGACACCGTATCATTCGTCCGTGAATTCTGGCCTACACTCCTTGACCGTTACCCTGACCGTCAGCTCATCGAGAACGGCCTTATGGCTCACCTCGTAGACAACAAGGCTTTCGTAGGTGTTCAGAGCAATACCACTCAGGTGTTTCACGCTGAACAGGATTCCGTACTGAATACGCTTTCTGTTATCTCCGTAACAACCCCTTCTCCAGCCGCAGGCGGCGAGGCCATCATCAACGTAACAGCTCCTTCTCTGGTGAATGGTGCTACCACTACCTACTATCCTTACGCCACCGTAGGACAGAACTTTCAGGTAGCAGCTAACCCAGACCTGATTCTGAACGTTGTAGCTGTAACGCCTCCATCCAACACATCTACGAACAATTTCAGCATCACCGTTCGTCCTCTGTCCACCCTGTCCGCCACTACCACCACCATCCCTTCTGGTAGCGTTCTGCTTCCTCAAGATGGTGTGAATGACCCTAACGGCGAATTCCAAAATGGTACTGTTCGTAACTGGGCTCGCTATGGCGTTAGCTTCCAGTATATGAGCACTCCTTCTGCCATCGTTGGTCAGGACACTTACAATCAGTCTTTCATGTTCCAGCTTGAGGGCGGACAGAGCATCCTTGCTCCCCGTATCTTCGCTGATGCTATGATGACTGCCATGCTGAAGAAGTCTGCTGCTATCACTCGTGGTACTGGCGACCAATTCTTGACAGCTTCTGGAAGCAATCTCCAAACCACCGTTGGTTTCACCACTGCTGCCCAGACATTCGGCTTGACAGATGACTACGCTCCTGGTGCTGTACAAATGGCTACTCTTGAGAACATTGGTATCCGTCTTCAGAACAAAGGTGCTGGCACTGAGCTTGACCTGTGGGGTGGCTACGCTTTCCTTCAGAGCATTCAGGCTAACGCTTTTGCTCCTCTTCAGGGTGGTGCTGTTCAGTACATCTCTGGCGAAATGAACGACAAAGGTGTTCGTCCAGGACTGAAAAAGTCTCTTGGTCACTTCATCCTTGGTAAGTTCAAGGTGAATCTGAACGAGGCTTCTGAGTGGGCTCACAAAGCCATGTACTCTCCAGACATCACTGGCGATGGTTCTTCTCTGACTAACGGATACTGGGCTAATGCCTTCTGCATCATCCCTAAAGAAGATGTAGCCGTTCCTCGTGAACTGACCAACACTTCCTACACTGTTACAGCTCCTATGTTCCGTGTTCTTCAGTTGAAGGCTCCTGTAACCACAGGCGGAACTCCGGTGATGAACCAGATTGTGAAGCGTGACCCAGCTCACTTCAACGCTATGAAGTATCAAATCATCAACAATGAGTATTTCGCTGCTCAGACGATGCTTGCTTCTAAGCTGTACTTCGGAGGAACTATCATCTAATAGTCATTCCGTCATAAAAAGGGGGCCGCTGAAAAGTTGGCCCTTTTTTTGTTTATTTGCTTTCGTAATTAAAACAATAAATATATGATAGTATCAAACAGTCGTGATAGTATTCACGAAATCAACACATGGCCTGAAGAAGTAGAAGCAAAGCTCATTGACCTTCAGCCAGGAGAAATCATTAAAGTAAGACTCAATCCGTCTAAGTGGCGCACCGTATTCGAGCAGAGGGGAACTTCACAGGACATGAACCGTCCATTGTCCTCTGGTATGGTGAGGAAGGTGGGGGAGCATGGGATTCCTTCTCCCTGGACAATCCGTTGGAATCGTGTTCCATATCAGGTGGGATTCCTTGAGGGATACGACGTGAATGGAAATGCCCGTTACGGCCATCCGTTATTCAACGAGATAGGGGAAATGATTTTCAATGGGGATAGAGTGGGAGACAGGGAGCGTTTCTTTGTCATTCAGCTTCACCCGCAGATGCGTATTGACCCTTTAAGTGGCTTAGAAAGAGGCACTTGGAAGTTTGAGATTGTTGATGCCGAGAAAGAAAGCACAGGAATCACTCAGAACTTTGAGGTGAAGCTGGCCCTGCTCAACAAGATTAAAGACCTTGATGAGGCAAGTCTGAACACGCTTATGAAGCCTTCTATTTATGAGAAGTCATTCTATGGAATGCCCGACCTTATGAACAAGCCAAAGGCTGCCCGTGCCGTTCTGGTTAAGAAGGTGGAATCTGGAGCCATCAAGGAGATAAACGAGAAGCTCAAGGACTTAGAAGAAGTGAACAAGATTTCCCTTGTGTACGATGGCTTAGTTGCTCGCAAACTCATCTGCACCGAAACCAAATTGATGCGTTATGATGGGTTGGAAATTTGTACATTTGCAGAAGAGATTAGTATTCCCAACATGGAAACAGCCGCCATCAACATTATGCGTTACGCCAGCCATGCCGCAGGCTTTAACGAGAAGGTGATTGAGTTTCTGCGTGAAGGATATGAGTCTGCCAAATCTACCACCCACAAGGCTCGTAGAGGAACAAAAGAAGACTAATTGACATGGATACGTTAGAAACTCTGTACGCCAAATATCTTGCATCCCTTGGCTTTGATATAGCCGGGGGTTGCACATCGGCATCGGAACGCACACAGATACTCCTTGCCTTCTATCAGGAGGTGGTGTATAGGCAGAGCGCAGCGGTGAATGATGAGGTTACGGCTAATCAGCTTCTGACGTTTACATACCAGAACTATCAATAAGGTGTAAAGGATATTAATAGAATAGGGGGAAGCATTTTTGTTTCCCTTTATTTTTTTATATTTCGCCCATGAATGTGCTATTAGGAATGCACGTTGGGACGCAGGATAAAATCCCAAAGACGGATGCCGAAACCGTCGCCTTTGCCAGAAGCCTGATGACATGGCAAGAGTATAATGGCCCAATGATTATAGCCGTTGATGAGCCATTTTATTTATGGCTTGAGCAATGGGAATTGGACTTATTGTATCAGGATGTAATCCCCCTCAATATGGAATATGAAAGTGAGGAGGATGTGAGGGAACATTTTAGCAAGCACGTCCCTTATGATTTGTACTTTGTTGGGCTGGATGAAATATCTGTTATGGGAGAGCCGGGCAAAACTTATTCACTTAAAGAAAGTTTTGAGCAAAAAGATTTTGTAGATTTGCAATTAGAACTTTTACCAGATAAGGTACAAACAATATGCCTCAATATACAGCCCCCGGCATCATATTCGCAAGAGCCACCGCAGCAAACCTGGCAGTAGCCGGAACCGCTAACGGAGGGGCTGAATCGGATATAACGGACAGAATCAACCCGGTATCATTGGCTTCCGGATATATTTCCACTACGCCAAACAACATTACGGGTACAGCAGGCGCAATGTCAAGCGGAAATACGGTGCTTGCTGGCACGGGAACAGACTTCGACCCAGAAGTTTCAGAGGGAGACCGCCTGTATTATTTAAGTGGCAGCGACTATCTGTTTATAGGGACGGTGTCGGTTGTCACAAACGATACAAGTCTTACTCTTACAGCCGCTGCCGTAAATGTTCCCACCGTTGGTGCAACACTTGCCGTAAACACAAGCATCATTACGGGAGTGAATACGGCATTTACAACGCAGTTTGCCGCCGGGGATTACATTTTCTATTACGATGCAAGCGGAAGTCCTTCTCTGATAGGAAGGGTGGCCGTCACTCCTTCTGTTGATACCATCCTTACACTGGTGGATAATTGGACAGTGGACATCACCAATAAGTATTGCGGAGGAGTGAATGTAATTGTAAGCGGGGCTGAGTCCTTCCTGATTCGTATTCCTGTGATTCCGCAGGGGGCGATTATAAATGGCTATCCCACTCAGGTGTTCCTGCCGAATTGGAATTCGTTTAGGCTCACTCCTGATTTGACAAGCTACAACAACGACAGCGTTTCAAGCATTTCGACATATAGCCTTGTTGGCAACCCTTCGGTTCCGGGAAGCACTACGCAAGTGCCGTATGCAATCTCACCGACAAACATCTTTAACACAACAGCGGCTCCTACGCCAACAAATCCTCAGAACAGGATATTGTGGCCTCCGCTGTCTGCTTCCAACAATGCGGCCTTCCCGAACTTTGTGTTTGCTGTCTTCAATCCTTACGGCGATAACCAGGGAGATAATATGGCTCAGAACACAATGTTTAAGTTTCTCTGTGCAGAGACGTTAAACGGGTTTCTTGCCGGTCCTAACACCACCGCTGACACAATGATAGCGAATGGGTATAGAAGAAGGCAAGTGGGACTTTCCGTCACCGAAGAACAAGCATAACAACAACAACTAAAAGAAAATGTCATACATAGCTTCTCCAATAAATTATTATCGTGTCAATGCGAACAACACTTCCATTGCCACAAGCTCAAGCGGGGCATCTGCTGCTCCCACAGAGGAGATTACTGCTCCCGTTAGTGCCACAGGCACTGTGTTGAGTGTAGTGGGTACAGCCGTGACAGGGTCTGGAACAAACTTTACATCCGCTTTTGACCAAGGGCAATACCTCTACTACATTGATGGAAGTGGAAACTATAATCTGATTGGTCAGATAGGAGTGATTGTTTCCAATACAAGCATCACCCTCACTGCCGCCGCTGTGAACACCCCTACATCAGGTCTTGTTCTTGCCGCTGCTTATTCGTTGATTACAAGCAACGAGAGCATTTATATTCGCATCCCAACGGCTGTCGGTGTGACAAACACAATGGACATTCCTAATTTCAGCTCCTGGAGAGTGGGGGGTGGGCTGAACGATACAACCATTTCTCAGCTTCAGCAGATGTCCACTGCCGGAACGCCATTGAGCAATCAAACTCCTCCTACAAATATTCCGTTCACTTTTGTAACGATGAATATATTCCCTGCTTCGGGGCAAGTAAATGGTGTCACTACATACTGGAGGACAAGCACAGACTTCCCAACATTCATTTGGATAAAGGTTACTCCTCAGATTGGCTCAAGTACAAATCTTGCAAGCCAAACTCTGTTTCGTTTCACAACGAATGAGAACCAGCCAAGCATCGTTATAAGCCCAAGCACTGTTCAGACATTCTTGAGTGCAGCCGGGTATGCATTTGCATCTACAGGAGGCAACAATACTCCAAATATTAATTAATGTCGGCGCAAATAGTTTTCACCACTTCTGGATACTCTAATAGGGTATTCAGTACCATTTCGGAAAATGGCTATGTCATTACATCGAAAATTGCTTCCACCCTGTTTACAACTACATCAGGGGCGGCATACGCAAAAACAAGTGGCGATTCTGTTGCGCTATTCTCTACGATTAGTGGGGCGGCATTTCTTTCAACAAGCCCCATAGCAACGACATTCTTTGTCACTCCCGACCCCAACACTCCAAGAGAACTTGTTCTTAAAATAGGAGACCTGGAGATACAGGGAGACTACACTTATATAGATGTCCCCGATGCTACGGGAGATTATGTTGCTGTTGTTAATCCGGGAGGCTACAATGTCCTTCCCACTCCTTACAATCCATACAGACCTTATAGAGATAATCTGTCTTTATGGACCGTGTACAGGATATGGAATGTGTATGGACAGGATACGCAAAGCCCGGATGCACAGAATGAGGCTCACGATGTTCCTTATGTCTATCCTCTTATGTTCCCCACTACCACAAATGCGAATGGGGACACGGAGATAATAAGGGGCATATACGAAATCATTCTGATTGGTGCGCCCTATTTCAACGAGAGTGACTCAGGAGGTACTTACTTTGATGATACGGTGGAAACGTATTATCTGGTTGATGGAACTGAAACTACTTTCAATTCCCTCTCCACGGGAGACTACCTATACTATGTAAGCAACTCAAACGGGGAGTTGTTTGAGATGAATCAGGTGGACCACGTTTTCAATGGTACAAACCTAAATCTTCAAGCCGCTCCTACGAATACTCCATTTGTAGGGGAGAGGCTGTACGGAAGTGCCACCACGATAAGTGGAATGGTTAATTCTGATGGGGAGGTGTTCTTTGAGAATGGTTATGTGAGTGCGCCTTATTACACCGTTACAGGCATCGCAACAGACTTCACCTCCGGGTTTAACTACACAAACTATTTCTACTACATTGACCCATTCACAGGGGACTATGTAGAACTTGGTAGGGTGTTGGAGGCTACCAGTGCCACCACCATTAACATATATGACAGAACCGAAAACACTCCCACACTTGGAGGAGAGATACTATGCGGGTCTGGACAAAACCTGAATGAAATTCTTGTCAATTCCAATGGCACTCTTGATACTATTCTGGGGCTAACCATTACGGGAACAGGCACAGCGTTTAACACATTTGAAACAGGGCAAACCCTTTTCTTCCAGCTTGTAGACGGAACTCTTTTTGAAGTTGGTGTCATTGATTCTATAATCAGCGATACAGAACTTACAGTGGCCTCCGTTGCCTACACACCAGCATCAGGAGACAGATTGTTTGCTTCTTCGGAAACACTTATTGTTGTTTCTCCTTCTGCCGGATTATATGATAGCATTAGTGCCGAGCAGACATTCTACACGCTGAAGGGTTCTTCCACTCAGTTCCAAACAAACTTTGTTGTAGGTGATTACATCTACATTGTGTCTCCCACCGGAGTGTACAATGAACTGGGTCAGGTGAGTTTGATTCTCTCTGAAACAGAGATGGTGTTCTATTCTCCTAATAGCATTGAGGTGAATGCCAATGATTTTATATGGGGGAATGCTTCTGCTATTTCTCTTATAAACCTAACGGGGACATTTGCTGAATACGCATCAGGAACTTATTATAATGTAGAGGGAACGGGAACAACATTCCTGTCCGCTTTTGAGCCTGAGCAATACTTGTTCTATCTGGACAACGTTACAGGCAACTACATTCAGATGGGTAAAATCTGGAAGATATACGATGACACGAATGTGTGGTGCTACGAGGCTCCAACAGGAAGTGCTGACATCAATGATGAACTATACTCTTCCTATAGCCTAAACACGGAGACGGCGGAATATAGTCAGTATGCCGGCTTGAACAATCTCTACGAGATAGCAAGTCAGTATGCTGGGTGGTATGTGACATCTGTGGGCATTCTCATAGATGACTTACTTGTGAATTGCATTACAAGAATGCGCTATGAGTTTTTGCAACAAGTGATGTGCGGAAAGTGTCCTGACACCTACCTTGAAGCATACGCTATTTATGTTGGTATGCTCAATGCTATGGACATTCAGGAATGGGCAACAGCGGTGGTATTTTACAACAAACTAAAAGAAATATGCGCTGCTACCGAAAGCAGTTGCGGATGTTAAGATGGCAACATTTCTTGATGACATTTCAATTTACAATGCTAAGGCAGCCTCAGCAATAGCTCTGGCTGTAAGCGAAGGTGATACCCCGAAAGCAAACCTGATGTCTTCGCTGAAGACTACGGCTAATGACCTTACGCTTTCGGAGGCCATCAGATTGAATGCCCTTACGGCTCTCATCAATGTAGGCAATCTTCTTGACATTCCTCTTCCCCCATACTTCCCGGTAGCTGTTACATACGCAGACTCCGTCACTTATGTAGGGCTTCACGATAACCTATCAGGACTGCAAGGAGGCGCACCAGGAGAATACTATCACCTGACAACAGCGGAAAGGTCTGAAATCCTTGGAAAGGTTAGTCCTTCCGACTTGCAGTTTGCCAACCTTGTTGATAGTCCCTATGACAATGCCCTTCTGAGTTCTGCCCTTACAGGCAAGCAGAATGCGCTGAGTGGAACGGGGTTTGTGACAATAAGCGGCACAACTATTTCCTATGACAATTCCACCTACCTCACCGCTGTGAGCGGACCAGCAGGGGGTGACTTGTCGGGAACATATCCGAATCCAGCCATTGCCTCTTCGGTGGTGATGAGTAAGCTGATGTTCGGATGGAATCCTTCCTATCCCATTGGAACGGGAGCCATTTCATCTTCGGACTCGCTTCTCACAGCTATTCAAAAGCTGAATGCCTCCGTAAACAACATTGTAACAAATCCTTCCGGGGTGTCAAGTGTGTCTTTGAGTATGACACCTAACACCATATTTCAGAGCAGTACGCTTCCGGCATCAGGGGTTGTTACGCTTTCTGCTACGCTATTGTCGCAGACGGCAAACACATTCCTTGCTGCTCCGAATGGAACAAATGGAGTGCCGTCCTTCCGTGCTATAGCCGTTAATGACATTCCTGCTTTGAGTCCTGACCCATCAGGCACATACGGAGGTGGCTCTCCCTTGGAGATTCCCGTAATTACGGTGGATGCTCAGGGTCGTGTCACTGCCGTCTCCCTAACAGCGGCTACGGGGAGTGGCACTGTCACCTCCGTGAATGTAGACCCTCCGTCTTATTTCACCGTGGGCAGTCCTGTGACAACGGCAGGAGACATCCTGATGTCATGGGACAACACCATCACCCCGAATACGGTGCTTGCCGGTCCTTCCACAGGGTCAAGCGCAGCGGCTCCTACATTCAGGTCTCTTGTGGAGGATGACATTCCTTCTCTTGACCCATCAAAGATAACGGGGCTGAGTGCCTTGTTAAGCACATTCCTTACGGGAGACCTCTCTGACGGAAAGATATGGATAGGCAACACATCCAATGCCGCCACACCAAGGACACTCACAGGAGATGTTACGGTGGACAATACGGGAGTGACAGCCATTGGACTTGCAAAGGTTCAATACGATATGATTCAGGATGTCACAGCCCAGACACTTTTGGGTCGTTACGAACTCACCAATGGTGTTGTTCAGCAAGTGACATTGTCGGGAGATTTTGTTCTTGATGATACTACAGGGGTGCTTTCCTTGTCTTCTCCTGTTGCCCCTGTTGTAACAACGAAAGGAGACTTGCTTTCCTTCACCACTACGCAGGACAGGCTTCCGTCAAGCAATGTAGACGGGGACATTTTGATGGTGTACAACACGGCTTCCAATGGATTTGGGTTGCAATGGAACACTATAATAGGAGATGTTTCCGTAATTGATGCAAGCACGGGAGAAATAAGAATTAACTCAGGAGCCGTTACGCTTGCTAAGATGGCGAATCTTGCTGCCAATTCCTTCATAGGGAACAACACGGGAAGTTCTGCTACACCGATTGCCTTAACAGTGACACAGGCAACGGCAATGCTTAATGTGTTCTCCACAACGGGAACAGACAAGGGACTTGTCCCAGGAAGCAATAGCGTAGGGGCAACATATTATCTTGATGCAACAGGCAACTGGTCTGTTCCTGCTGGAGGAGGGGGAAGTGGAACGGTAACATCCGTCTCCGTTGTTTCAGCCAATGGCTTTGCTGGAACGGTAGCAAATGCAAGCACCACTCCGGCCATCACCCTCACCACCACTATTACAGGAATCCTTAAAGGTAATGGCACAGCCATATCGGCTGCAACAGCAGGAACAGACTATGTAGCTCCCGGAGGAATAACATCTTCTGGACTAACGATGTCTACAAGCCGCCTTCTTGGTCGCACTACGGCATCAACAGGAGCAATAGAAGAGGTGTCTGTAGGGGCAAGTCTTTCTTTTAGCTCCACTACGCTCTCGTTGAATACGGGCAACGCAAACACCTGGACGGCCCTTCAAACCTTTCAAGGCAATATTTACCTTGGAGAGACGGGAGGCTCTGCTGGAAGCGCAAGATTCTTAGGAAGCACTTCGGGGTATGTAATTCTACAAGCCCCGGCTGCTCCAGTCAATCAAACATACACGCTTCCAACGGCGTACCCCGTTGCCTCTTCCGGCTACTATCTTTCCTCTACAGACACCGGAACACTTTCATGGGTGGCTGTAACTGGAGGCACTACCAATCCGGGAGGGTCTGACACGCAGATTCAATATAACAATGGCGGCACTGCTTTTGGCGGCGTAAGTGATTTAACCTGGGACGATGTAAACAGTGTGCTAACTATGAACTCGCCAAGGATAGGGCAGAGTACCGGCAATGGGCATTTCCACATGCACACCATTAACACTTCTGCTCCCTCTGGAGTGACGGACTACATCACTGTCTATGCCGACAAGTCGCCTAAGCAATTAGGGCTGAGGTTTGAAACAGATGCGTACACAAGTGCGCTTCAATTTGGTGCTACGGTTGATAGAACTTATACGCTTCCTGATGCTACAGGAATAGTGGTGCTTGACACTTTCGCTCAGACACTCACAAACAAAACTCTTACTACCCCCTCCATCACTACGCCAGCCATCACGGGTATAGCCACCTTTGATAATGGGGCAAGTGCTGGGGAGATAAGGCTTGTAGAGCCATCCGGAAGCGGAACAAATTACATTGCCCTGAAGGCTCAAGCTATGGCTTCGGATGTGGCACTAACACTTCCTAATTCTGCCGGGGCAAGCGGACAGATTCTTCGCACTGATGGAAGCGGAAACCTTTCTTGGGTGAATAACAATGGTGGCACACTTCTAAACAGATACATCAGCTCCACTGCCGCCACAACATATCCTGCTGGTACGGCTCTTGGCGTTTTTGTTTCGCTTTACATTCCTGCAAACACTTTTGCAAGCGGCTCTGTGTTTCAAATAAGAACAAGGCTTTCACACACAGGCACGGGAACAACATCCACTCTTAGGATGGGATTCAATACCACAAACGCGAACTTAATTGGAATCCAGTATTTTGTAGCATCAACAACATTAGGGTCTGGTGTTCAGCCCGGACTAAATGAGCGCACAATTTCGATTGAGGGAACAACAACATCGTATCATTTAAGTTCAGATTCAGGATGGGGTGGCTTAACAAATACTGAGATTACATTTCAAAAGGCGGTAAGCAGTACCACAACTATAGATTGGACGGTAGACCAATATTTCATTATTGCTGCATCCACTGCTGCCGGAGATACACTTGTAAATAATTTCACCACCATTATTCCTCAAAACTAAAATGGAGGTCATATTCATAAATAATGCATTTCAACTTCAGGGTAAGCAATTTGAATTAATCTCATTTGGCCAAGTGTCAGACATCTATGTTGATGTCTATTCTAAGGCAGATGGATGGGATGAATGGAACACCACATTTGGAGCCAACGAAACCACAATCAACGGTGTGCTTCAGACATCCGTGGATATGATAATGCAAACACTAAGCGGTCAATAAGATATGAAAGGGGATAAGAAGTACACAGCTACAATAGGGGGCAAGACCCGGAGCTTCGGAGCCAAGGGATATTCCATCTCTCCGGGAACACCAAAGGGGGACAATTATTGTGCGAGGTCTTCAGGGATTAAAACCTGTAAGAATCCGCCCTGTGCAAACGCTCTCTCACGGAAAGCCTGGGGCTGTGTTGGCAAGAAATCTGTGGCTTCCAAAGCTGTTAAGTTTCAGCGGAAATAAAACTATTTCTATCTTTGCACATATAATATATAAAACAATACTATATGGCAAATTACAAGTCTCTTCTGGTGCTACGTTCATTCAACGAGCAGATACAGAAAATGGAAGGAGCAGAGAACATCTTTCCCCTTATAAACCTCAAAAAGGTAGTGAAGAAGTTTGGCGACTGGTACGAGCAGTTGGAGGAATCTATAGAAGACCTTCGGCTTGACCATTGCTACAAGGAAGGGTCCAAGATTGTCCGGGATGACAAGGGGAACTACCAATGGACAGCAGAAGGAGAGAAAGCCTTCCGCAAAGCCTACAAAGAACTTCTCAATAAAGAAATCGAATTGCCTTCCGACTTCAAGCCTCTCAACTATTACGAACTTGCGATGTCTCTTCCTCCAGAGTTTATGACTCAGAATCCGTGGGAAGTAATGTCAGAGGCTCTTTCCCCGTATTACGAATACAAAACAGATTTCTCTTTCTCATAAAATGAAAACAACAATTCAGGACATCATAGAAATAAAAGCCACGATAGTTGAAGTGGCAAAGGACTCTCCGCTTCTCGCTTATATGGCTTTCTATGAACCGCTTCACGGCTGGCTAAGTGGAATGGCTGAGGGATGGAATCCTTTCGCTAAGTTCACCCTGAATGTTGTAATGGTGATATACGGAATCCTTCGCATTGCTGCTATTGTAAAAGGCTGGACTAAGCCGGAGAAAGAAGCAGAGGATGACGAGCCTTCCGTTTGACATACTTTTTAAGGGCTTGATTGTTCTCCTCATTATTGCCCTTCTTATGGACAACAAGAGGGTGAGGGAACAGAACGAAAGGCTGGGGAAAGACATCTCCGGCCTTTCTGTTGCCCTTCAGACATACGTTGATACAACACGCAACGGCTTCGGCCAGATGAGGGCCGTAACATCCACAATAGTGTTGAGCCAGGAACAAGCTAACAGAATCCTGAAAGGAGAAATGGCTATGCTACGGGAGCGTTTTGATGTACGCATCAACGGCCTGAAGGCGTACACACAAATAGGGACAAGATATTTGATTCCCATTAGCATCCCCGGCAAGGACACGATAATTTACAACAACAAGGAGACAGTGTATTACACACCACAGGGAACGCTCTACACGAACGGGGATTCTCTTATGGGTGTTCTGTCTTTGAGTGACACAGTGAGGGTGTTGGTGAGCAAAGGAAAGCGTGAGCAGTGGTGGAAACTATGGAAGAAGCGTCCTCTTGTTACGAATGTCTTTCTTGCCAATCCAGACGGCTCTGTCACTTCCTTGAAATCCGTATTGTCTGAATAGTTATATTTGCATTATGCATAATGCTTTTCACATATCTCCCGTTAAAGGACTTCCCAAGCCAATGCAGGGAGGGAAGTGGGAGATAGTGAATGAGTTTAGGGGCAAGAGCCACAGGGACGGAGGCATAGACATATTAGTAGAAGGGGGTGAGGTGAGACAGATTCACGCTCCCGGAGAGAAGCCTGATGTCATTGCTAAGAACGGCAGGGTTTGGAAAGACATTGGCGCAGCGGCCTATGGTGTAGGGGAGGGGTTGTTAGACACCGTCACCCTTGGCGCAACAGACCAGCTTACAGATGCTGGCTACAAGGCTTTACAGAAAGCCGGAGGTAGCACAGAGCAGGAGATGCGTGAGCAGAATAGCCTTCGTGGATATGGAACAACAGCCGGAGCTATAGGAGGGGGATTCCTTACAGGAGGAGCCACAATAGGCTCTGCTATACAGCAGGGAGCAAAGGGCGTAGGAGCAGGCGTGAGCGAAGGCTCTCCTGACAGCAAGTTTGCACAGGCCGTAGGAACATATTTGCCTCTTGCAGGGGGCATAGCCGGGATGGCAACGGGCAATGCCGGGTATGCAAATGCAGGGATAAAGGCATTGGGTAACGCCGATAAGATAGCAAGGCTCACAAAGTTTGCCAACATTGCCGACAAGGCTGGAAAGATAGGCAAGTTCAATCCCCTCATTCAGGCAGGAGCCTCTGCTCTTGGAGCAATGGGAAAGCAACAGCCTCTTAACCTCGGCCCTACACAGGAAGCCATTCGTGGTCTTACGCCTTATGCCACTCCCGGAATGATGCAGTCATACAAACAACTCTCCCAGGAGATTGCCGGAGAAGCATCACCCAGGAGGGGAGCCGGAATGTCAATGATGGATGGAGGGGGCATAGGTGGGTATGAAGGAAGCGGTCCAATACAATTCCAGCAACAGCCCGTGTATGCTTCCGATGCCTACAACTATTTAAAAAATTACGGAATCAATGCCTAAGCACGTAGAAGCAGAGGGAGGAGAACTCCTCATTCGTTCCTCCAATGGGTATATGGCTATTGTTCCAAAGAACATGGCTGCCTTCGTTAAGGAGCACATTAAGAGCGGCAATCACGCAGCCGTAGACCATTACGTGAAAGGCTTACAGGAAATGAAGGACGGAGGCAAGGCTCAGGATGGCGGCAAGATGAGTCCTCCGATTAAGGAAGACTGGATGAGGGGTGATGGGACAATGAAGGATGTGGGCTATTACGGGAAGCTGAAGTCTCCTTCCGGCAAAACCGTTACAGAATATTCCATACAGGCTCCCGTTCTTGGCAGGAGAATGGATGTGCCTTCACTTGTTCCGGGATTAACTGAAGAAGAGAAGAAGCACATCCTTGAAGATGTTGATAAGCGTAAGTCTTGGGATAAGACATGGGAAGCCATTGAAAAGAAGGCGGCTCAACACGCCAATCAAAGAGCAATGATGGGTATGAGCCCATTCTATTCCTCTCCGTTAGAATCCGAAAAGTTGTTTGCCGTCCCATCTGTAAGCACAAGAGTTGCTCCTCCAATAATATTTAAGAAATGAAAAAGACAAAAGGTTCAAGCGGCCCCGTAGCTAAAATATCTTTCGGCAAACGCCGGGAGGGCAAGCATCAGAAAACTTATGGCCCGAAAGCCAGCAAGCCAAAGAAATATAGAGGACAAGGAAAATGAAAAACAAAATCAAAGACTTTCTGGTGGAATGGCACGAGGGGCTTCTCGCTCCCGTTTATTATTTCGGATTCCTCTTGCTGTACAATTACATCAGCCTGTGGCTACACGACGAGGCGGCAGCCCTCTATCCCATCGGGAGGTATGTTGATATGCTTTCCATTCCTTCCCGTTACTACCTTGTAGTGGTGATTGGAACGCTCGGCTTCCGCATTAACACACCACAACTATTCCGTGCCGTATTTGGGGACAGAGCCAACGGAAAACTCCGTGACAACATTGTTAAGGACAATCACTTCCAAACCCTATGGCTCGCACTATTCTCCTATGGCTTGCATTTGCTTATAGCGGCTCTTGTGTCGCTCAAGTAGATTGCCTAAAGCAACAAGCCAAGCGTCTGATTGGCACACGCGAAGGTCCAATCAACAATCGTGGCCCCCGTGTTGATAGCATCATCCGTTACGCAGGAGGCAAGCCGGGACAGGCTTGGTGTAGCTATGCTATGATATATCTGTGGAAGAAATGTGGCATCCCCTACAAGGGAGCCAATGGTCTTGCTTCCTCCTGGGCAAAGCCGGAAAAGGCTGTCCGTGATAAGGTGAGGGAAACAGATGTGTTCACGGTGTATAACAAGGCTCTGGGAAGAGTGGGCCACGTTGGCCTTGTCTACCAGACATTCCCGGAGGAGCCGTTCTTCAAGTCCTTTGAGGGAAACATAAACGCAAGAGGGGACAGAGAAAGCCACAGGTCTATGGCAGGATGCCTAATGAGGGAATACAGGGGGATGAATGGTTTTTATAGGTGGACTAAATAGAAAAGAAAAGAGGGAAGCAATCGCCTCCCCCGTTTCGACATTGTACACCAATTATAAATCATCCGTACACCAGATGGGAGTCTTGTCCCCCATCCATGCACCTTTCGTGTTGTAGTGGAAGTATTCCACAGCGTCTTCTTCCGACATCCCCTGGGCCACCAGAATTTCTATGCACTTAGACACAGAGTAAATCAATCTCATTGAGTTGTCATCAACGCCTATGATGGCATCATCGAACCCGTCTGCTTTAAGGAATTCCTCGTCGGGAAACCATTCCAATATCTCGTCCAGCATTATACTTTGTCGTCTATTTTGTGATTGTTGATAATATACAAAGGTAGGAATAGTTGCCGTTCAAATCCCTCGTCCTTGAAATGAAGGTAGCTTCCCATGTTTAGGATGAGCTGACGTGGAATCCTGTACGTCCCGTATTCGTCTGTAAGTTCTACGGTGTCGAACTTCTTAGCCACACGCAGAACGTATTCGTTGAAGCCATAGGCTTTGGCTTTCTTCATCAGGTGTTTCTCCCTGTTTCTGGTTACTTCAAACACCCTGTCAGCAAGGCGTACACGGCCTATCAGGCGGCCTCCCTTGCTGTTCTTCAGGTAGAGGGTGAGATATAGGAATCCATCCTTCTCATCCACCTCTATGCGTTCCCCTTCTTTACTCGTTAGTGTCTCCATTGTCAAAGTTGTTTATGTAATCAATGAATTTAGCACGTTCCTCCGGGGTGAGGTCGTAGAGTTTCCACACCATCCCCACAATAGCGGAGTTGATGTCGTCCTCTGCTTCCGCCATCTCCGGCCCAATACCCTGATGAAGGTATCGTTCAAACTCCTGAGCGTGGTGCATGAGCCTATTGAAGTGCATCTTTGCCTCGTTACGCAACACCTTGCCGGAATGCTGTATTACAACACCGGACTCAATGACACCCTTAACGAAGCAGGTGAACTTGGAAAAATCGTTCTTCATAGCTTCTTGAATTGCTCAATGAATTTGTCGTGATGGATTTCGCTCTTGATGAATCCTATCTTAGCTCCGTTACGGAAAGCCACATCCACTTGCCTTCCGACACGGGAGTGAACGCTGGACACCTGAGCGAGATTGATTAGGTATGTCCGCTGTATGCGAACAAGGAACGGGAACATCCTGTCGGCTTCCTGTGTGGTCCCGTGTATCTTGATGGGCTCCGGAGAGCCTATGCAATGAACGGCAAAGTGCTCCCTGTTCTGTTCGATGTAAACGATGTCTTGTGGGTTGATGGCGTACAGCCCCAAGCCCAATGTGTCTGTTCTTCCTTTTACTATCATAGCGTAAATTTAATTTGATTTATTTCACATTAGCAAATAATATTATACAAAGAGCAAAAAAAGGAGGACTAATAGCCCTCCCCTTTAACTAAAACAAAAGAAAAATAGTTCTCTATTTCTTCTTGGCAGTCTTTGCAGACTCCTTAAAAGCCTTGGCTGTGGGCGCACCCTTCTCACCTGGCTTCCTCATTGTTTCTCCGCTTCCGGCAGCAATCCTTGCTTTTTTAGCGGCGATGTTACTGTACAATCCTGGCTTGCTCATTTCTTCTTCATGGGTTTAGCCATAGGAGCAGACTTCATAGCAGGCTTTGACTTCCCAGCCTTAGACAAAGCTATCGCTACGCTTTGGGCTTGGGGTCTTCCGGCTTTCATTTCTGTCTTGATGTTGGCCGCCACGACGGCTTTTGAAGTTCCTTTTTTTAACGGCATGATTATTTGTGTTTAAATGTTTCCGAAAAATAAAAAAGCCATCAGAATATCCAATGGCCTTTCTCACAATTAACCAATAAAACTATAGCGCATTCTTTATTTAATAACTACAGAGATGTTCTCCTTCACAGAAGCCCCCTCAATGGCGGCCCCTGCTTCCAGAAGTTCTTTGATGGCTGTCTTACTCACTTCCTTCTTAATCACGAAGGCTTCCTGTGGGAGAGCCTGCTCGTCCGTGATTTCAATGGATGTGGACTTGCGTGTGGACAGCTTTACCAGAGGCGTTTCAAAGCGTTTGATACCCTTAGCATCCTCGTGTCCGAAGACCAGAAGCGCACCCTTGAGTGTGTCCTTCAGGCGAGCAACAGCGTTCTCCTTCGTCTTCTTGATGGCCTGTATGCGTTTGATTTCAGCAGAGGCAACATCCACTTCGCTGTCCCATTTGAGAATCAGCTTGGCATAGCCTTCTGCCTTGTGTGCGAAGTTCTCCCGGCTAATAGCCAGTTCCTCCATCACTTCGTCCGTGGCCTCGCCCCCGGCCTCCTCAATAAGGGAGGCAAGGGCAAGGAATTCTTGTGTAATTTCCCAGAGATTCATAGTGTACTCAGATTAAAATGGCAAATCTGAATCATCTTCTACATGATGCGGAGCCACTTCCTTCTTAGCGTAGTGGTGAGCATCCTCGTTCTTCATAGCCGGAGCCGGGGCAGGCTGTGAGAACATAGCCTTGTATTCCTTACTGGAACGCACCTTCTCTTTGAGGAAGTCTGGGAGTAGCTCGAAGTGATTGGGGTTCCAATCCTGGAGGCTGAACTCAAAGTTGGAGTTCACCTGTGGAGGGCAGGTCATGTTCTTCATCAGAGGCGTAGCAGAAGCAATCTCGTCATAGATGCGAGACGGGTCTTTCTTGCTCGGCTTGTGGATGATGTTGAGCAGGCAAGGGATACCAAGAAGTCTTGTAACATCAAAGGAGGCGGCCTCCTCCTCAGTGAAGTCCTTGCCTCTCCAAGATTTAAGGAAGGCACGAAGGTTAGACTTCTCGTTCATGGAGAGTGTAAACTCTTTAGAGATGACACAGGGCTGTTCTCCCTTGTCAGCATTGAACACACGAAGCTCATCAGGTAGCTCGAATGTCAAACGAATCTTGTGAACTTGCTTCTCCTGACCGAGGATAACCTCAGATAGAGTGCCAAGTTCCACCATAGAGTAGCAACGAGCGATGTGGTTGCCAGCGGGGATGAGAGTGTAATTGCTCTCTCCTCCCTTGTTAGTTGCGATGATAGCCATAACGGAAATGTGTTGTGAAATAATTATTGATTTGTTTTGCTTTGGAGGGACAAATGTAGTTTGCGTGTTTGTGATTTACAAATATATGTTTTAATAAATTGCAAATCAACAGCATACGGCAACGCATTGCCATAGATTTGAGGGCACGAAAGCCACTCAAAAGAGCAGGGGAAAATTCCCATATTTCCCAGATTTTCCTGGGTGAGCCTACAACCCACCCCCACGCCCCCGGAGTAAATTGTCCGGAAAATGGAATTCCCTGGGGAACGAACGGATTTTGGTTTTGGTGCGAGCTATACGCCAAAAGGGGCATAACCGCACAATTAAGAGACAGCCTTGCCATAAGCGCAATAAAGGATGATGGCGAACACAAAGAACAGAGCCGTTCCTTCAAGGATTCCGGTTTTGTCCCGGTCTTTATAGGATTTGACAATGTGTGCAAACGAAGTGGCTGCGAACATAGCCACATAGATGAGTACGAATATATTGTAAGCGAGCATAGTTTTAGAAACGAAAAGATTGGTAAATGAATAACATGATGAAGAAGGCGGCCATCATTATGTAGATGTAGCCAATGCGAACATGGCCTCTCTCAAAGTTGTAATGTGAACGCCAGACGCAGAAGAACCCTGCGAGTACGCATCCAATGAGGATGCAGAAGTCAATTAGTACATTCATAGTTTTGATAGATGGTTATTGATGTCCTGAATAAATTCCCTACGTTCTTGTTCGTGCTTCCAGCAAGAATGTTGGCATGATTCCACAGCTTCAACAAGCGTCTCAGCGCAAGCCCATTTCCCTGCGTAGCGTTCATAGGTGTCGTATTCGGGAATGGCAATATACAACATTCCCCAAGCAAGCCATCCGTAGCCCTCTGTATCCTGATAGCGGTATTCCATGTCGGCAGTGAATGCATAGTATATGGGCTTGTCGTACATCTCCTCGAGATGGGCAAAGAAGTCATCAGCACTGGGAGGTGTGAATCCCTCGTGAGGGGAAAGGGAACGAGTGTTCCCCTCCTCTCCGTAGGCATCCTCCATTAGTTCTTGGTACGTCATGGCCGTGTGTGTTTAGCGTATTCCCGTCCTCTTTCGAGGATGCGCTTCACTTCCTGATAGGCCGGAGTCCCTTTGCCTCTTAGGGCTTCATTGAAGCGTTCTGCTACGTTCAGGAATTCCTGCCCGTGTGTTGGCTTGCCTTGCCTCTTGCATTCTTCCTGAATGGCTTGGAGGCGTTGTGTTGCTGTTGTCATAGGTGTGTAAGGATGCAGGTGAAGTTTTTGTACATAGTGATTTCTGCACAGCCCTCAACTTTCAGAGAAAGGCTATCCTGTCTTTCCTCCACAGATAGTTGCTTGTCCCTGGTAAAAGAGTGGAGGATGGCTAAATTCCCGCTGTTTATTGATAGCCATTTGCAGGGCCAATCAAAACCCTCTTCGGCTATCATAAGCCGGATGCCGTAGCGTTCCCGGTAGGATTCAGGAATCATGTCGAACACTTCCTGAAACATTTTGTTTGCTGATTCTACTTTTGTCATATTGTTTATTAGTTAGAGGATTGTTCAAGGGATATTGTAATAGTCTGGTAGATGCCGTGGTCGGCATTGGAATCCATGATGAAGGAAGCCACCTGCTCAGGGGAAGGCTCACCATCCGCCCATAACCATCGGCATTCCTCCATCTCCTGCTCCACTTGTTCGAGCGTAACAGAATCACGGAAGCAATCAGCGGATTCCTGAATCTCCTGCCAGTCGTTAGGATGCAGGGCTTCGGGGTAGCAATATTCCACGCGGATGTGGTAGGTGTGTTTGTCTTTGATGACAGCAAGAACACTGTCGGCTGTTGTGTGTGTCATGGGGGTACGGGGGTAAGTTTAATTGGTTTGGAAATTGTTTACGAATTGAAATTGTTTTTTGCGTGAGATAACCGGATGGCACAGGCAAAAGGAGGAGTAATCGCACAAGGCATCCCCCTACCCAAAGATGATTTCCTGATAGGCCACCCATTGCAGGATGACATCGGCTGTCTCAGCGTCATCATCTTCGTTATACATATTCATCAGGTGTTCTTGTGGTGCGTTCCTCACTCTGTCATGCACCATGTCGAGCGTGATGTCTCTGCTGTATTCTCCATCACATTCATGGTCTACGATGCGGAGCGTATCACCTTGCCGGAGTATTTGCATGAGGATGTCTTCCCATGCCGGAGCGGATATGCTTTGCGCTCGAAGCGTCTCAGATGCCTTGCGGTAGTCCAAGTTCTTGTAGGTAAGTTCGAGGCCATACCCATCGAAGTACGAAAGGCCATTGCATAGGGCGTTCAGGAAGAAGTCTTCCGATTCCTGGGGTGTTAGTAAGATTTGCATATTAGTGTTTGTATGGTTTGCTTAATTGATGTGAGATGATGAGAACTTTCCGAAAGTCTTCGTTGCATTCCTGACATTCGAAGTGGGCGTACAATTCTGTGTCGTATTGCCCATACATTTCTAAGTCTTTACCCATTGCTAATGGTTCGTAGTCCACCATGCCACACTTGGTGCTTCCGCAGTTAGGACATTTGATTTTTTCTTCTGTTTCCATATTAGTATTTATTGGTTAGTTGTTTTACATGAGTCAAGAAAGGATAGGATACATTCGTATTCCGACTTGTTGCCGTTGTTGTATGCGCTTGGCTCGTACTCGTTGTACAAGTGAATGATGCCCTCGTATTGAATGTCATAAGGCTCATCAGAGATGCCGTTCACCGCCTCGTACAATTTGGTGAAGAGAAAGAAAGAGTAGGTGTTCATGTTCGTATTGGTTATTAGTCTACTCTGAGAATGATTCCTTTGCTCTGCCCTACATCGCTGTTTGGCTTGAAGTACATTGATTGGAATTCTTCAAGGTCAAGAACCTCATCAAGTATCCTCTGTATGGATAGGCAGAACTCCTCGTTTGATTCAAGTATTTCCTGAAGCGTCATGTTCGCCATCTCTATACCCTCAGTGCCGTACTCAAGTATGGCTATCTGATATTGTCTTTTGCTATTTAGTTTCATGTTCGTATTGGATTATTTAAGTTTCTCATTAAGCCATGCCTCGATGGTTTCCCAATAGGTTACAGGGTTGCCGTCCCATTCGTTGCTTTCGTGTTCTTTCTCGAAAGCGTCAGTGAGGTCTTCGGCAAGTTCGTATAAGCCTCCGTGCCCTTGCGCCTCGTCGCGTTCGGCAACGATGCCGTAAGGTTCTTCTTGCTGTGCTATAAGGGTGATGGCCTGCACCACCTCGTAATGGGTCTCCTGCCATGAGGTGAAGCCGTTCGGGAAATTCTTTTCTGTTGTCATATTTATATTGGTTTACTTGTTTTCGTTTACCATCCACACATTGCCTCTTTGTAATTTTCATTTTGGCTGTGCGCCTCACGGCAGAGGCGTTCAACTTCTGCATCTTTGAACTCACCCCAAGGTCTAAAGGCAAGGTATTCTCCATATTGCCAGGCATAAGTTCCTATGCGTACATACTTGGCAAGTTCTTTCTGTTCTTCGGGGTCTTTCGTGATGGCGAAAATGTCTATTGTTTTAATCTGCCCGTACCTATCATGTGTGCATGTTCTGTAATATTTAATAAGTTTTTCTAATAGTGCTGATTTTTCCATGTTCGTATTGTTTATTGGATATTAGTCTTCGTGAATTTCCATGCCTGTGTAGAATAAGTCAGGGTAGTCGCATACATCCATTACGGAGTCGCAATGTGGACATTCTATTTCCTCTGCCTCAGCATCGGCAAGGAGTACATTGCCACAATGTCCGCACGTTACAATGTTTACGCCAGCGTCTATGGCTTTGTTCTGTAGCGCAATTTGATGCAGGAATTTTTCTTTCTTAGTCATGTCGTTACTTGTTTATTGGTTTACTTGTATGCTATCACTTTAATAACTTCGTTCCACTTGAGTTGAAACTTTTGTCGGATGCCATTGCATGAGATAAGTGCGCCATGCTCTGTGAATCCGTACACCTTAGACCTACTCCGGTGTTTCCGGTAGGCAATGAGGCATTGGAAGGATATGGTATCGCCTACGCCGTAGGTGTATCCACGAGAATCTATTGGTGTTGTCATGTTACTTATTGGTTTGTGTTTGTAAATATTTCCACCCTCTGTTCGTGTTCTACTTTGAGGTCATTGTATAGGATGCCAAGTTCGTAAAGGAAGTTATCCTTCAGGGTGGTGGCATCAATGCCATACTCTTCAAGTTGTATTCTGTTGCCGTTAAATACTGAGAACTCCAAGTCGTGAAGGTCAACGCCACTCTTATCATCCCACTCAAATTGCAGGGCCATGTCATGCACCCTATCATGCACAATCCTGAGCAGGGTGATGTAGTCCGTTGCCGGAGGAGGAGCAGGTTGCTCGATGGAGTTGATGCAAGCTATTACATCTTCCTTTGTGAACAGGCTACCAAGTGAAGCCTGTACATTGTCGATTACATTTTGCTTTGTCATATTTATATTTGTTTTAATTGTTTTCTGTTTATTAATGTTCAAGAATCCATATTGATTTGCTACCCTTACCGGAAGTGCCGGAGCATAGCCCACAAGCGGAGCAGGTAGATTTGAATCCTGCCTCACTTGATGCAGGGCAATTAACGAAGGGCTTTGAGAGCCGTTCCTTTGAGGCAATGAAGGCACGAAAGCCAAGCCGTTCCGCATAGGTCATTTGCCTGTCGCTGTGCAATGAGGCCATAAGGAAAGGGGCATACTCAGGCTTCCGCATATATTGGTGGGTGTATCCCGTCCATGACTTGGAAGCGCCACACACCTGCGACATCAGAGGCAAGGGAATAAGCGAAGGTTCTCCGTATGTACCAAGCCTGACATATCTACCCTTTGCCATGCTTACAATTTGCTGTGCTATGCTGTCGCTGTATTCAGGAATGTCTTCCCATTGCTGTTTCTTGCCTATACTTCGCAGTGAGGAAAGGAAGCCTGCGTATTGCTGTGCCTTTGCCGTGTAACAGCCTCTGTTTTGGCTGAAGGGACAATCAAAGCAGACAGCTTGGTCGGCTTTAAAGAAGGAGTCCATAGTTATCTGATGCCCTATGTTGGCAAGTTCGAATTGCTGTCGGCTGTAGCTGTATGTTTGGAACACAAGCTCTTTCTTGCCAGCAATTTTTGCGTTTCGTGTTGTGCCAAGGGTGAAGACGAAGAGTGCATCACCTTGTCTGTATTCAATCCGTTTTGCTTTCATATGTTTATTGGTAATTGTTTGCGAATGTCTGTCGGTTTGCTTTGCCGCCCTACTTATTTAGTACGAGCGGAAATATACCTTGATGGAAAGCCGAATTCTGATTTGAACTTCATTACGGCTTCACGAATTGTATAGCCCATGTATTTGCGCTCCATTCTTTGCGTTCCAATCACCTCTGAGATGATTACGAAGCCGTTCTGTTTCTTGATAGTCATTGTTCGTATTGTTTTAGTCTTTGAATGCTAAGTGTTCCTGTACAATTTCGTTGAGGCTTTTGTACATATCCGGATGAATGAATGGGTTCTGCCATGCCTCCGGATTTTCTTCTATGGATTCCATAGTTATTTCCATGATTTTTAGAATGCGTTCCCGTAGTAGGGCGAAGCCAAGTTGAACTGGTTGTTTGTCTAAGGCTTTTACAAGTGCCTTAATTGCTTTGTCGTTTGTCATGTCTGTATTGGTTTTAGTTTGCTTTTTATTTTAGTGTGTGTCCTGTATGCATGACAGGGTGAAAGTTATCCGCTTTGAGTTTTTTGATAGCGTCAGGTATGTTTTTTGCATACATGATTCCGCCTTGACAATAGTTGTGGATAAGCCACTTGTCGCCATTATAATATTCTGTTGGCTCAAATGATAGGTGAATCTGATTGCCTCTATCCACTAAGTCAAATCCCTTGCGCCTTAAACGGATGCCCTGATATTTGTACTTTATTGGCACAATATTGAAGGCGTAATTGTCTGCAAATTTCTGTAATGTTTTCATGCCTGTATTGTTTGTTGGTTAGTCTTCTGTTTCTTCTGTCATTCCAAGGCTTTCATATATCCATTCTGAGTCAAACCAAAGGATATCATTTAGCTTTGTTTCGTCTATGCCGTCCGGATACAATTCTTCTATAAGGCTGTCGAATGCTTCTGATAAGCCTTCTTTGATGATGGCAAGTTGTGTCTGTTTTGCCCCACTCCAAGCATCGAATTGGCGCAAGGTTATTTCGCTGTACACTTTCATTTTGTTTATTGGTTTTAGTTTGACAATTCATTTATTGCGCCGTGATAAGCGTCATCTGTCGATTCAAACACGAACGGCGAAGTATAAACGCTTTTTTTGCCACAGTCTGAGGTGAAAATTATCTTGAAAGCTACGCCGTAGCCGTCAAAAAGATATTTTATTTCCATTGTTTCCATTTTGTTTATTGGTTTTAATTGGTTGCCTGTACACCTTCCGAAGGCTGTACGCTACATTGTTTCAAGCGTAGGTACAGGCAATGTAACATATAGACGTACCTATTCCGTAAGGCTATATGAGTTTTTTGGGCCGATTCATAGTCATGCCCGTTGATTGCATTTTTGTAAGTACGCAACATTGACGCCACTTACAGCCATTTTATTTCCCGTTGAAGATAGTCCATTCCTATTCCATGCAATATGAACACTCCCGTCCTATTTGCTGTTTTGGGGCATGGCTATCCATACTTTTTTAAGGTATGCAACGGCGCAATCTAATACGTCAAAGAACACTGCGAATTTCCGCGCTTGGAGATTCTGATACCATACGGACGCACAGGGTCAGAGAATAGCCGACAAAGGCGTTCCGTACAGCCAAAGTACATTTTTTAACATTTGGGCACATTTGTGCCAGACGGCTCAGAGCCGGAAGTAGCAAGCTACTTTGTGCAAGTCGTTTCTTAGTGGGCTTTGGCTTAGTGCCGTTCCCCTTTCGACCTTACAAACATACGGCGGAAAATTGGATAAACAATAGGTTAGTAAAAAATAAATGTAAAAAAGTAACAGCAAAGGACATTTCATGTAAGGAATAAAGGCGTAAGTAGTTGGCTTTCAGTGTAGAAAAGAAAAGGAAGGATGTAAGTTAATGTAGTAAAGTAGTGGAAAAATAGTTTCCGGAAATGAAATGACGTTTCTACGTGCGCACGTGTAAGCAATTTTCCGGACAATTCAAAAAGAAAGTGAAAATAGGTAAAGGCAAGGAAGGAATGCCAACCCTTTCTTCTTTGCGATACGTTCTGAAATAGGAATGATTCTTAGTTACGTTCCGTTCCGGTTTGGTAGTTGCTATCCGTTGCTATCCGTTCCGGTTTAGGATTGGTCCCGTTCCGTTCCTTTGGCGTTCCGGTTTGGGCTTCATTTCCGGACCGCCTGAGCCGTCCGGCTTTCAATGGCCTACCTGAGCCGTCCTGAGCCGAAATCAGAGCCACGGGTTCGGGTTCGGTTCGGTTTCGGTACGGATAGCGACAGGGGCGGGTAGGGGGCGGGGCCGCCACTTTGTCCATTCAAATGAATTTGCTTCCTGTACGCCACTTTGTATTCTGGTATCACTTTTCACTACGGGGGGCCTTTACGTTCCTACCCCACGCCTCCCTGGGGGCCCCTTTCGTC
>Ga0315909_10000257_pt1 | contig 68914 bp, 102 predicted proteins | sample LakEriMetagenome_11_FD_203527 | JGI IMG/M metagenome (GOLD analysis project Ga0315909, IMG submission 203527) | Freshwater fungal communities from buoy surface, Lake Erie, Ohio, United States - Buoy 2 MA125 | ecosystem: Environmental > Aquatic > Freshwater > Lake | place: USA: Lake Erie, Ohio...
AAATTCAGCTACAGATCGTCCTAGGTGATGCCGAGTTTGAAAACTCAAGTTTGGTTGGTGTGTATGAAGTAGACAAGTCAGCTGGCAGTGTTACCATAAGTGCATTAAAAACTTCTACAATCTATAAACTTCGTGCAAGATATGTTAATAGCACAGGCACTGTAAGCGGTCCTTGGAGCGATATATACTATGCAACCAATGGCGGTAAAACAGATAACCTAAGTATTGTAACTGCCATAGACGTAGTCTTGGATGGAACTCATTTAGTAGCTACTGTTGCAGGTGTAACAGATAAACCTAGTAATTTTAAAACTTATGAGTACAGATTTTACAAAGACACAGGTGTTGAAGATTTTTGGGATTTAGATCGAACAACTAACGGTATTATCGCAATTCAAAGCCTGGATTCCGCTAGGCTTAGTTTGTTAGATGTACCACAACCACGAATGTCAACAGCCGGTATTACCTATCGAGTTGCTTGCCGAGTATTAGATAATAACGGTAATTACAGTACTGAAAGTGCTCTTGGCACGTATGTATTAACCACAATACAATAAGGAAAAATATGTCAGCTGAATTAAGTCCAGGAATTAAATCCCTGCATTTATCTCTAGACACACCAGTTGATGCTATCACAGGAAAGGTCAGAAATGACCTTTCCGCTGTTAAAGTATGGTATTCATCAGTAGCTGGTTTCAACCCAAATACCAGCGAAGGATCACTGGCATTTAACGGATTGAGTTTAGATATAACAATATCCAACCTACTACCAAATACTCAATACTATGTTAGATATGCTTTTATATCTGCAATTGATCCAACTGTATTCACACTGTCGGACGAAGAAAGCGAACTAACTTATGATGAATCAGTAAGTGTATATGGTAATCTAACTAATCCTAACAGTGTTATTCCAACAGCTGCAGATGGAAGTGGCGGCAATTATTCTGTTGCTGCAGGTAGTTTTAAAGTTTACAGTTACAGCACTGAAGTAACCGGCAATGGTGTAGTTTATGCAAAAGTAGCAGACTCAACTGTTGGTGGATTAGATGCCTCAATTAACCCAACCACAGGCGTGTATACAGTTAGCGGACTAACTGGTAATTATGGTAGCGTATTATTTTCTGCTACTTACGATGGTGTTACAGTATTTACTACACTTGTGGTTACAAAAGCCCGAGCTGGTGTTGATGGTACAAATGCACAACTACTAAAAATTGTAGCCGAAGGTAATAGTTTCTTGTTCAAAGACACCTCTGCTAGCGTTGCAGACACACAACAACTAACCTTTAGTGCAAAACTGCAAAATCTAACAGCCACAGTAGCGTGGACAGCAGAAGCATTTGATGTAAACAGAACGTCGCTTGGACCTATTGCTTTTACCAGCAATACCAATACCAACTCGATTACGATCAGCAATAGTCAGTTTAATCCAAATGCATACAGTAATCAAGTAGCTTATGTAGCAGTTATTGCAAGTTATAATTTATTATCTGATACTGTTACTGTTTATCGTATCAATAATGGTACTGAACAAATTATTGTTGAACTTAGTAACGAAGCACATACAATTCCTGCTAATTACGATGGTACTACTGAACCCGCAGGTTACATAGGTAGCGGCACAACTATTCGTGTAAAAGAAGGCAATAACTATTTACCAGTAGATTACTCAAGCCCTTATGCAGACGGAACTTGGACGGTTATTTCCACAACCGGAACCAACATTACACCAGACCCTACACCTGGAGTATTTACCAGTAGCATAGATTATGACACTCATGCTAATATGACTTCTAACCAAGCTCATATTGATTATGTTATAGCTGGTAAAACTTCAACTGGCAAAGCATTTAATATTACACGTCGCCAGAGCTTTGCCAAAAGCGTTGGTGGAGTTCCGGGCTTTAGTGCATATTTAGTTACACTAACAACAACCGAGCTTGTGTTTATTAAGTTCAAAAATGGCACACACAACACCAACTCAGTTACTATTTTTTCTAATACGCAAAATATTACTAATCCCGTTTATAGCTGGACAGTTAATGGCGTAGTTCAAGCGGGTGCAACGCAGCAACAGTTTGCGTTTGCTCGCCCAGCAACTGTGGGTGCATATACGATTGGTGTAACAGTAACTTCTTCGAGTGATAGTTCTGTGAGTGCCAGCGACACAATGTCTATTGCGTATATTGAAGAAGGTTCGGACGCATACACATTCTTATTCAAAGATCCTCAAATTGTGCTAAGTGCCAATAACTTGGGTATTGTTGAAAATGGTATCACACAAGTAACCAATCACATTATTGGTGCTAGAGGAATTGCACTGTTAGTGCCTGGCACAGATATTGTTTATACTGTAGATAGCACTGAAAATTGTACTGCTAATATAACAACAGTAACTGGCACGTGGAATCAACAATTTACAATAAGTGGTAGTATTTACTCTAATGCGAGTATTTCAAATGCCAAAGTAGTTATAAAGTGTCAAGTACCTGGTGGTCCAAGTTTCTTGCAAACTTGTTATATTGCCAAAGTAAAAACCGGAGCTACAGGTGCCACAGGCGCAACAGGTGCGGCAGGTGCTAATGCAGTTCTTGTTGATTTGGTTAGCGAAGCAGATGTTGTAACCAGTACAGCAGAAGGCACAGGGTATACTTTACCTAGCGGAAATAGCCTAAGATTATACTCTGGTAACACACTAGTAACAACTGGAGTTTCCTATAGCGGAACAGCCACAAAAAATGGTTTAACCGCCACTGTTAATGCAACCACAGGAGCTATAACTCTTAGCGGGTCGTCTTGGACAACCAACAGCGAAACATTCAATATTACTGCTACATATAATGGTGTTAGTTATACAGCAGCATACACTATAGCAAAGTCACGTGCAGGTAGTGATGCGGTGCTAGTTGACTTGCTAAGCGAAACTGAAGTTGTTAATACAAATAGTTCTGGTACTGGATATACCCTACCTACCGGCAACAGCATGCGGCTGTTCAAAGGAGGAGTACAGATTACTAGTGGTGTTGCGTATACTGGAACCACAACCAAAAACGGTTTAACAGTATCAATAGATGCCAACACAGGAGCACTATCTCTTAGCGGAGCTAGTTGGACCAGTGACAAAGAAACATTTACACTAACCGCAACTTATGTTGGCGTAGCGTATACTTATACATATAAAATTGCCAAAGCCAAGCAAGGTACTGCTGGTACAAATGGTACAAATGGTGCAACAGGAGCAACCGGAGCAACAGGACCCCAAGGGCCTGCCGGTGCAAATGGCACAAATGGCACAAATGGTTTAAAGTCAACCAGCGGTTATATTTACTTTGCAACTTCACAAGGCAGTGCACCAGCTACACCAAGTGCTAGTAGTTTTAATTTTACTACAGGTACATTTAGTGGTTTAACTGGTGGTTGGTCTACTACTATTACCATGACAGGTAACGGCACGTACTGGTCTAGTCGTTATGTTGTAACCGAATCAAGCTCTGGATCTAATGCAGGTGCGCCGTCATTTAGTGCAGCATTTACCCACCAAAATTTTAGTGGACTAGTTACTTTTTCAAATTTAGACGGATACGCTACGCAAAGTTATGCTAATACTGTTGCCAGCAATGCCGTAAGTGATAGACCAACGTACTATGCGTTACAAACTCAAGGCTATACTACCATTCATGGCGGCAATATAAGCACAGGCACATTAAGCGCTGATCGTATCCAATCAGGTACAACTAATTATTATTATCAAGGTCAGTTTGGTTTTGGTGTTGGAAGTGTACTTGCAGGTATATCTACCGTAGGATTTTTTAGAAGTACGGATGGTGGTACGCTCGGTCTTGGAGTATCCTCTCAAAGTAACCTAGCTTTTGCTGCAACAACTGTTTCAAGTACTATAGCCGGCGGCTTTGGTAATCGAAATGGCTATGGTATTGATGACTTATTTAGTGGAAACAATATCACCTTAGCAAACTTTGCTGCCCCTACAATTGCTGGATTTGTTCAAAGAAGGTCTCAAGGTGGTAACGCTAGCTTTGTGGCGGCAGATGGAAATAGCTTAGGTTACGTAAAGATGGGGTTTAGGGAAGGCAATGCTGAATACGGACTTCAAGCTGTTCATGGACCATCCGGCAAATACGCAACATTAGCATCATCATCGCATTCTATATATGTTAATAATGGGCCGGTGGGCCCTTTTACTGGATCACACGACGGACTACTAGACAAATCAGTTACTCCAGTACCAGGCGATATTATGGTAGATATTGACGTTATAGCTTATAAGGAAGTATCTGATACTATAACAACTATTGAACTATCTAGTACAATCAATCAGCCTGGAGTAATCGGAATATATGTAAGTTTGTCTGATCAAATCCCTGTACCATTAACGATTAGGCAAGAACAACTAGTTGAAGGAATAGATGGCGACAATGTTACTACAACAGTAGAGGCAATAAACCCAATATACGAGTACTTAACTGATACATATAATTACGTAATTGTAAACTCACTTGGTGAAGGTTTGATTAACGTTTGCGGAGAAAATGGAAACATTGAGCTTGGCGATTTAATTGTTTCAAGCTCCATACCTGGCAAAGGTATGCGTCAAAGTGATAATATCATGCGTAGTTACACAGTTGCCAAAGCTCGTGAAAGTGTTGTATTTGATTCACCTGATCAAGTAAAAATGATAGCTTGTATATATTTATGCGGCTAACCCATACCCTGCCCATGAAATTGGGCAGGGTATTTTTTTATGTTGACAGTATTTTGCTCTTATGCTATAATAATACCAAATGTCCATAGATATCGAAAAATTTTCGTAACAAGCCCTTAGCTTGTTAGTTCAACAAATTGCCTAGTATTGCGCTAATACTGGTCACCCTCGAAGCCAACAGGCAAGGAAACTATTCATGATAAATTTAAGCACTGAAGGCTGGCCACAAATATTGGTAATGGTAAGCTTAGCGGTTATAGCAATTTTTATTGGTACTCAAAAGCTTTTTAAAGAGTGGAAGTCCACCAATGCGGAAACCAGCATTATTACGCTAATGCATCAAGAACTAGAGCGGCTGTCTGAGCAAAATACCTCTTTAAGCCAAGAGTTGGGTAGATTAAACACCGAGATTATAAAATTAAATCAAGAGTTACACAATCTAACCATAGAAAATCAAAGATTACATACGGAAGTAGTTACTTTAACTAGTGAAGTTAGTAGATTACAAGCAATACTGATTAAAAGGGCTCCTTATGGCATCACCAGTTAAGCTAAACTTTCAAATATACCAAGGCGGAACATTTAAACAAATTTTACGCTGGGAGTCAGGAACCAAGGCTTATGTTCCTATTACTAACATTACAAAAAGCGCCCCTGTAGCAATTACTGCAGTAGGGCATGATATTCCTCCTGGTTGGCGTGTTAAAGTACTCAACGCAGGTGGCATGAAAGAAATCAATAGCGCAGATACCTACTATCAAGCCACAGTAGTAACAGATAACTTAATTGAACTAAATAGTGTGGTAAGTTTAAACTATTCAAACTATACCAGCGGTGGTGTACTAGAATACAATCTGCCAATTAACCTATCAGGATATACTGGTAAATTAACACTAGCAGACAGTGTTAACAGCACCACAGCTTTGTATGAGACTACATCAGCTGCCGGCGGAGTAGTATTAGATAATGAAGCGCATACTATAACAATTAACATACCTGCATCAGCTACACGAGATTTCAACTTTTCAAAAGCAGTATATGATCTTAGTTTACAACGAGGTACTGAGATTACGCCTTTTGCAACTGGGTTAATATTTTTAACTAAGGGAGCAAATATATAATGGAAAGCGTAGTAGTATCCTCAACCGAAATAGTTGTAATTGAAACAGATACTAGCAATACAGTTACTACTGGTACTTTGCTGGGTGCAGGAACGGGGGATGGGGTAAGCTCTATTAGTCAAGCGATTGACGTAGACATAACCGAACTAACTACCGGATCTATTCTCGTATATAATGCTATGAATGCGCAGTGGAAAGCCACCCTACTGCTACAAGAGCAAACAATAGAATGTGGCCAGTTCTAAAAGGAATTAATAATGTCTTCAACAATTAAGATAAAAAGATCCGAAGTTGCAGGTAATCCTGCAGTTTTGGGAGCAGGTGAACTGGCTTATTCTGGTTTAACTGACAATGGCGTAAACGGCGGAGATCGTCTATACGTTGGTATGGGTACTGAAACTGCAGGTAATGCAGTTAATCACGTTGTAATCGGAGGTAAGTACTTTACCGATATGCTAGACCATAGCAAAGGTGTACTAACTGCCAACTCAGCAATTATTACCGATGCTAGTAAAAAATTAGATCAATTATTAGTTGATAATATTGATATTAATGGTAATGCTATTGCTGCAACAAATCTAAACGGTGATCTTGGTATTGCTGGTAATGGTAGTGGTAAAGTATTGATTTCAAATGTATACAGACTACCCAATGTTGATGGTACCGCTGGTTACGTACTAACCACTGATGGCAGTGGTAATGTTGCTTGGAATGCAGCCGTTAGTAGTCTAAATATTTTAGGCAATACTGGCACAGATACTTTAAATCTACTCACAGACTCCTTGTCAATTACTGGTACAGGACCAGTTAGTACAGCAGTTAATGCAGCTACTAATACCTTAGCTATTACAGTTGCAAATGCAACTACAACTACAACAGGTATTGCTAGTTTTTCTACTAATGATTTTAGTGTGTCAAGCGGAGCAGTTAGCCTTAAAACCAACGCAATTTATAATGCTGTTGGTTCAATGCTGTCAGGCACTCAAAGTGGTATCACAGTTAGCCTGAATAATCTAAATAACACATTAGATTTTGTTGTAGGTTCTTTGAATGTTAGCTTAACAGGAGCTGTTGAAAGCACTATTACTAGCACTGGTCCTAATACTAGTGTTTTAAGTGTTACTATTCCTAATAGTTCTATTGCCAATAATAAACTGGCTAATAATACTGTTACTATCGGTACAACACAAGTTGCGTTAGGTGCTACAGCAGTGAATTTGCTAGGCCTACAAAGTTTAGATGTTGATAATATTAACATCAACGGAAACACCATTGGTATTACAGATACCAACGGTAATTTAAGCTTGGCTGCTAACGGCACAGGAACAATTGCAGCAAATAACTTCCGTATTAGTGGTTTAGCTGATCCAATTAATCCTAATGATGCAGCTACAAAAGCATATGTTGACGCACGAAGCGCAGGCCTAGACCCTAAGGCGTCAGTAAGAGTAGCAACTACCGAAAACATTAGTTTAAGTGGCACTCCAAGCATCGACGGAGTTTCAATTGTTGAAGGCAACCGCGTTTTGGTTAAAAACCAAACAATTGCCACACAAAACGGTATTTACATAGTATCTGCAAGCTCATGGTCTCGCAGCGCAGACTTTGATCAAGATCAAGAAGCAACTGCTGGCGTATTCTTTTTTGTTGAAGAAGGTGTAACCAACGGCGACGCTGGTTTTGTACTAACAACTGATAATCAAGTAACGATTGGTGTAACTGACTTAACTTTCACACAGTTCTCTGGCACAGGTCAAATTGTTGCTGGTGCTGGCTTGCAAAAGTCCGGCAATGAACTAAGTGTTAACGTACTAAGTACCGGTGGCATTGAAATTGTTGCTGATAACCTGCAACTAAAAAGCAGCTTAGCAGGAGCAGGTTTAACGTACTCAAATGGTGTGCTAAACCTAGTTGGTACAACAGATCGTATTACTGTTAATTCAGACAACTTAGATATTGCAGCTACTTATGCAGGTCAAACTTCAATTACTACTCTTGGTACTATTGCTACAGGTACTTGGAATGGTACTGCAATTAGTGCCAGTTACGGTGGTACCGGAGTATCCTCATTTACAGTTGGTGATTTACTAGTTGCTAATACCACATCAAGCCTTGCTAAACTAGGTTTAGGCCAAGACGGAAAGATTCTACAATCAAACGGTACTACTCTAGTATACGCAGACATTGATGGTGGAACCTACTAAGTATAGTTGCTACTATACCACACCTTTTTAGGAACAAATATGTCAAATAAAATTATCTTAAAAAAATCATCTGTTAACAGCAAAGCGCCTGTTACAGGTGACTTAGAGTATGGTGAACTGGCTCTTAACTACGCAGATGGTAAGCTGTACTTTAAAACCCCCGGTAATACAATTGACTACTTTAGTTCTGGAGATTTGGTAACTGGACCAACAGGACCGCAAGGTACTGTTGGCGCTACTGGGCCACAAGGTTTGCAAGGACCCCAAGGTGTAACAGGCCCTACAGGAGCGCAAGGTGTTGTTGGCCCAACAGGTGCTACAGGTGCTGACTCAACAGTTGCAGGTCCCACAGGTGCGCAAGGTATTCAAGGTATTCAAGGTGTTGTGGGACCCACAGGTGCTACAGGTGCCGACTCAACAGTAGCAGGCCCCACAGGTGCACAAGGCGTTGCAGGTCCCACAGGTGCACAAGGTATTGTGGGCCCTACAGGTGCACAGGGTACACAAGGTGTAACAGGCCCCACAGGTGCCCAAGGTGAAACCGGCGTGCAAGGTATACAAGGTGTGCAGGGTGTAGCAGGCCCCACAGGTGCACAAGGCACACAAGGCGTTCAAGGTGTGCAGGGTGTAGCAGGCCCCACCGGTGCTGTAGGCCCCACAGGTGCACAAGGCAGCACAGGTGCAGCTGGTCCCACAGGACCACAAGGCCCACAAGGTCCACAAGGACTTCAAGGCAATCAAGGCCTGCAAGGTGTTGCAGGCCCAACAGGTCCACAAGGTGTAGAAGGGGCAGCCTCAACAGTAGCAGGCCCCACAGGACCAACCGGTCCAGTTAATAGCTCTAGCGTATACACAGGTATTGAAGTAGATACTTTTACTTCCAACGGATCTACAACCAGCTATACACTAAGCTTACAGCCAATAAGCAAAGACTATGTACTAGTAATGTTGCAAGGTACCTTGCAGCCTCGCAGTATTTATTCAGTTAGTGGATCCACACTAACATTTACTGAAGCACCAACAGCAGGTGCCCTAATAGAAATTACCACGTTTACAGCAGCACAAGATGTTGTTGTTGGTCCCACAGGACCGCAGGGCACACAAGGTGTGCAAGGAATTCAAGGCATCACAGGTGCCACAGGCCCAACTGGCAGTGTGGGTCCCACAGGACCACAAGGTGTAGCAGGACCCACAGGTGCTACTGGTGCTAACTCAACAGTGGCGGGCCCCACTGGCGCTCAAGGACCACAAGGAGTACAAGGACCCATAGGTACGGCAGGGCCCACAGGTGCACAAGGTATTCAGGGCCCACAAGGTATTCAGGGTATTCAAGGTGTAGCAGGCCCCACAGGCCCAGCAGGTAGTGGTGGAAGTACAGGGTTACAAGAAAACACACGAACTTCCAGTTATCAGCTAACAGCATCGGATAATGGCAAGTATATTAATATTAGTAATGGTGGTGTAACAGTTCCTGTTAACACATTTATTGCAGGTAATACTATTTCTATTTATAATAATTCAGCAGCTTCACAAACAATTGTTCAAGCTGCAGGCGTAACAATTTATTTAATTGGTACTAGTATAACTGGCAGCAGAACACTAGCACAACGAGGTTTAGCTACACTACTATGTGTGGCTAACAACGAATTTGTGATTACTGGCGGAGGTTTATCCTAATGTCAGTTATTCAACTATTTTTTGCATATATAAGTGATTTAGTTTCGCCATATGCTTGGAGTATTATCAGAGCAGTTTGGCCTAGCACAGGTAGTTCTGGTATTTTTAGTGTTGCTGCTCAAGAAACTTCAGCGTCTGGGGTGTTTTTTAAACCAGATGGTACTAAAATGTACGTTTTAGGCACTTCAGGTGGAGACGTAAATGAGTATAATTTAGCCACGCCCTGGGATGTTACAACCGCTAGTTTTGTACAATCCCAATTCCAAGGCTATCCTAGTGAGAGTACACCAACAGGTATATTTTTTAAACCAGATGGTTTAACCATGTATTTAATTGGTCAAAGCAATGATTTTGTTGCCCAATATACACTAACAACTGCTTGGGATATAAGCACATTTAGTTTTACTGAAAGATTTAGCATTAACGCTCAAGAAGGTAGTTCAGAAAGCGTATTTTTCAGCACAGACGGTACAAAAATGTACGTAATAGGCAATGGAGGAGATGATGTAAATGAGTATACATTATATACTGCTTGGAGTGTGAGTACAGCTAGTTACACACGAGTATTTAGCGTTGTCGCGCAAGAAGCAATCCCTAGAGCGCTGTTTTTTAAACCAGACGGTACTAAAATGTATGTAAGCGGTAATAGTGAAAAAATACATGAGTACACACTAACAACGCCTTGGAATCTTTCCAGTGCTAGTTTTACAAGAAGTACAATAGATATAGGTGAGTTTAGATCAAGCATAAATGTAGGGTGTATATTTATAAAACCAGATGGCACAGAACTGTACGTTGCAAATGATTTAACAGATGATATTATTACTTTTACAATGCTGACCCCTTGGGATGTTTCCAGCTTAGTAATAAAAAGACCTACTTACAGTGCTAGTACACAGCCACAATTTGCAGGTGCACACGATTTGTTTTTTCACCCAGACGGAACAAAAGTGTTTATCTTAGGGCAATCCCTTAGTTTTGTGGTTTGCTATGATCTTTTAGAACCTTGGCGTATACAAACTATTAGATATGTTAATGAATTTAATGTAGGTACTCAAGAGAGTTCGCCTACCGGTTTATTTTTTAGACCCGACGGTTTAAAAATGTACGTAATTGGAACCAACAATGACAGAGTACAAGAGTACAATTTATCAACAGCGTGGAACGTTACCACAGCAGTATTCAGTCAGAATTTTAGCGTAGGAGCGCGAGACTCTACTCCTGATGGATTGTTTTTTACACCAGACGGTCTAACAATGTACGTAGTTGGAAACAGAGTATATCAGTTTGTATTAACAACAGCTTGGAATATTAGTACTGCAAGTTATGTTAGAGAGTATAACACAAACCTACAAGATACTTCGCACAACGCTATATACTTTAAACCAGATGGTTCGAGAATGTACACTGTAGGTAATAACAATGCCGCAGTATATGAATACTTATTAACAACACCTTGGAACGTAGGTACCGCGTCTTATGTTCAAAACTTTAGCGTAACTGCCCAGCAAACTAATCCACGTGGTATAAGTTTTAAACCAGACGGTACTACAATGTATATAGTGGGTGGAGGGTCGGTGCACGAGTATGTTATTCAATAACATTATTAATCTACTAAAGGTAATTAAATGAGCATTTTAAAATTAAAGCCGTACAGCTTAGACCAAGCGGCGGAATATACTTTTGGTAGTATTACAGTTACCGGTCTAAGCAACCTGGGTAACCTAAGCAACATTGTAATTGCTGACGGTACGACAGGTCAAACCGTAATCAAAAACGCACTAGGCGGTTTAACTTGGGTTACACCTTTTAGCGGTAGCTATACTGACTTAACAAACAAACCAACACTTACTGTTGGCCCAACGGGTCCACAAGGTGAAGTAGGCCCACAAGGCATACAAGGTGTACAAGGCGTTGCAGGTCCCACAGGTCCGCAGGGCTTACAAGGGGATGCAGGCGTTGCGGGGCCCACAGGTGCACAAGGCGCACAAGGTATACAAGGTGTTGCAGGTCCAACAGGTGCACAAGGTGATACCGGAGCCCAAGGCGTTGCGGGACCCACAGGTGCACAAGGCATACAAGGCATACAAGGTACGCAAGGCGAAACCGGTGCACAAGGCACGCAAGGTACGCAAGGTTTGGTGGGTCCAACAGGCTCACAAGGTGTTGCAGGCCCCACAGGCCCACAAGGTAATACTGGTCTACAAGGCCCAACAGGCTCACAGGGTGAAACTGGTATACAAGGCCCTACAGGTGCTCAAGGATTGCAAGGCACTCAAGGCATACAAGGTATACAAGGTGTTGCAGGTCCCACAGGCCCACAAGGTATTCAAGGCGAAGTAGGCCCACAAGGAAGTACTGGTCTACAAGGTCCAACAGGTGCACAAGGTGCACAAGGTGTGCAAGGTGAACTGGGTCCCACAGGACCACAAGGTATTCAAGGCGAAGTAGGTCCTCAAGGTATAGCAGGCCCTACTGGATCACAAGGTGCTCAAGGTGTTTCAATCACACTCAAAGGCGAAGCAGCTGACGTAGCCAGTTTGCCAGCTTCAGCTGACATAAACGATGCCTACATTGTACAGTCAGACGGTAACTTGTGGGTATGGAATGGTACTACTTGGACAGATGCTGGTCAAATTGTTGGTCCGCAAGGTCCCACAGGTGCTGCTTCCACAGTTGCTGGACCAACAGGCGCGCAAGGTGAAACCGGTGCACAAGGTCCTACTGGGCCACAAGGTATTCAGGGTACCCAAGGTGTGCAAGGTGAAGTGGGCCCAACAGGTGCACAAGGTGTTGTAGGTCCAACAGGTGCACAAGGTGATGCAGGCGTTGCAGGTCCCACAGGTGCACAAGGTGTGCAAGGTGTGCAAGGTGTGCAAGGCACACAAGGCGATGTAGGCCCACAAGGTGCAACTGGACCCACAGGTGCACAAGGCTCAGACGGAACAAGCGTAACACTAAAAGGCTCCGTAGCACTATTATCAGACTTAGACTACATTAACACACCACAAGTTGGAGACTTATATGTTGTCCTAGAAGGTGGTAATGGTTATGTTTATAATGGTTCTGTGTGGAGCAGTGTAGGAGCTATCAGAGGTCCACAAGGACCAACAGGTGTTCAAGGAGCCGCTGGCCCCACCGGTGCACAAGGTGTTCAGGGAGTTCAAGGACCAACTGGCCCACAAGGTGTTCAAGGTGAAACAGGTACACAAGGTGCTCAAGGAGTTCAAGGACCCACAGGTGCACAAGGTGCTCAAGGTGTGCAAGGACCCACAGGTGCACAAGGCGCGCAAGGTGAAACTGGTGCTCAAGGATTACAGGGTACTCAAGGCATACAAGGTGTGCAAGGCGAAGTGGGCCCAACAGGACCACAAGGTTTGGTGGGCCCAACAGGTGCTCAAGGAGCCGATGGCCTGGACTCAACAGTGGCTGGTCCACAAGGCATTCAAGGACCAACTGGTCCGCAAGGCACACAAGGCATTCAAGGCGACACTGGTGCCACAGGCCCAACAGGTGCACAGGGTGTACAAGGTACAGCAGGACCCACAGGTGCCCAGGGTACTCAAGGTGAAACAGGTGCTGTGGGACCAACTGGTCCACAAGGCACACAAGGCATTCAAGGCGTTGAGGGCGTTCAAGGCGTTCAAGGACCCACTGGCCCACAAGGTGCACAAGGCACGCAAGGTATACAAGGTGTTGTTGGTCCAACAGGTGCACAAGGTGTTGCAGGTGCTACAGGTCCCACAGGTGCGCAGGGTGTTGCAGGTGCTACAGGTCCCACAGGCGTAGCTGGCCCAACAGGTACACAAGGTTTGGTGGGCCCAACAGGTGCACAAGGTGTTGCAGGTCCCACAGGTGCGCAGGGTGTTGCATCTACTGTACCAGGCCCAACCGGGGCACAAGGCCCAACAGGTCCTGCTGGCAGCGGCAGTAGTGCACTGGCTGACCTAACTGATGTTGACTTAACCACTGCTGCCACAAATGGTCAAGCACTTGTGTACGATACTGCTACCAGTACTTGGAAACCGGGCAGTGTTGCTGCTGGTTCAGGTGGGGTTGGAGGAAGTTTTGTTACCAGAACTTATAGCGGCGATGGTACTACTGTTGATTATACAGTTACCTCAGGTTTAACAGTAGACTCCGTGCTTGTATTAGAAAACGGTATTGCACAGACTCCCACTGTAGACTATACTGTAACCGGAACAACACTAACATTTACTACTGCCCCGGCTAGCGGCATGAGTATTCAAATACGCGAACTAGGCGGCGGTGACGTTACACTAACTAGCACACAAACTTTAAGTAACAAAACAGTTGTTGATGTGGTGTTTGAGGGCGATTATACAGAGCAAGTATTTACCATCACAGACGGTGCATCGGTTGATCTTGACCCGTCTAATGGCACGGTGCAAGTGTGGACATTGGGGGCTAATCGCAGCCCCACAGCAACAAATTTTGCTTCAGGGCAGTCTATGACCTTGATGGTTGATGATGGTGCGGCCTATGCAATTACATGGCCAAGTGTAACATGGAAGACCGATGGGGGCGTTGCACCAACGCTTAACACAGCAAGTGTGACTGTAATTCAGTTGTGGAAAGTCGATACTGTTTTATACGGTGCACGAGTAGGAGACGCTTAATGCTTTCAACTAAAATTAGACCTGCGGCGGGTCCAGGCTCCGAGCCCTCTCCTGTCCCAAAAGTGTTGGCAGTATCTATCAGCGCTTCTCCTTGGATCACGGCCTACTCTTGGGGCCCAAGTGGGTTTCTTGGAACGTACTCAAATCCTGCCACTCTTCCAACAGGCGTAGGCTTCGGGGTAGCGTTCAGCCCTGCGGGAGACGCTATTGCGGTGGCCCACAACACAACTCCTTTTATAACCGCTTATCCATGGTCAGGCTCTGGTTTTGGAACGAAGTATGCCAATCCTGCAACGCTTCCCGCAAGTACTGGCAACGGGGTAGCATTCAGCCCTGCGGGAGACGCTATTGCGGTGGCCCACAACACAACCCCTTTTATAGCCGCTTATCCATGGTCAGGCTCAGGTTTTGGCACGAAGTATGCTGATCCTGCCCCCCTTCCAATAGGCTCTTCCTTCGGGGTAGCGTTCAGCCCTGCGGGAGACGCTATTGCGATGAGCATAACCCCGTCCCCTTACATAACCGCTTATCCATGGTCAGGCTCAGGTTTTGGAACGAAGTATGCCAATCCTGCAACGCTTCCTGTAGCTACTGTAACAGGAGTAACATTTAGCCCTGATGGAGCAAGTATTGCGGTGGTCAACGGTAATACCCCTTCCATAACCGCCTATTCATGGTCGAGCGCAGGTTTTGGCACGAAGTATGCCAATCCTGTAACGTTGCCACCACTTAATAGCAGCGGGGTCGCCTTTAGCCCTGCGGGAGACGCTATTGCGGTGGCCAGCAATAACAGCCCTTACATAACCGCTTATCCATGGTCAGGCTCAGGTTTTGGCGCGAAGTATGCCAATCCTGCCACCCTTCCAACGGGCACTGGCCGCGCGGTATCGTTCAGCCCTGATGGAGCAAACATTGCTGTGGCCCACTCTAATTCCCCTTATATAACCGCCTATCCGTGGTCGGGCGCAGGTTTTGGCGTGAAATATGCCAATCCAAGCGTGCTCCCTAAAAGCGCTGGATACGGGGTGGCGTGGAATACTGTAGGCGATGTAAGGTATCCGCAGTACCTAGCGGTGGCCCACTTCAATACCCCTTTTATAACCGCCTATCCATGGTCAGGCTTTGGTTTTGGCACGAAGTATGCCGATCCTGCCACTCTTCCAACGGCCACTGGCACCGGGGTGGCGTTCAGCCCTGCGGGAGACGCTATTGCGGTTACGCACGGCGGCTCTCCTTACATAACCGCCTATCCATGGTCAGGCTCTGGTTTTGGCACGAAGTATGCTGATCCTGCAACGCTTCCCACAAATACTGGCTTCGGTGTAGCGTTCAGCCCTGCGGGAGACGCTATTGCGGTGGCCCACAACGTTACTCCTTTTATCACCGCTTATCCATGGTCAGGCTCTGGTTTTGGCACGAAGTATGCCAATCCTGCAACGCTTCCAACGGGCATTGGCAACGGTGTAGCTTTTAGTCCTGATGGAGCAAACATTGCGGTGGCCCACGCCACAACTCCTTTTATAACCGCTTATCCATGGTCAGGCTCTGGTTTTGGCACGAAGTATGCTAATCCTGCAACGCTTCCCGCAAGTACTGGCAACGGTGTAGCGTTCAGCCCTGCGGGAGACGCTATTGCGGTGGCCAACAACATATCCCCTTCTATAGGCGCTTATCTATGGTCAGGCTCAGGTTTTGGCACAAAGTATGCCAATGCTGCAGCGTTGCCAACAGGCAATAGCAACGGGGTAGCATTTACACAAATCATCTCTTAAAGGAAAATTATGGAAAACACACCACAAACTCGCGAAGAAATCTTGACTGCATCTTTGGAGGCTCGCATTCAAGAGGTCATGCACTATCAAATCAACATTGACAACTACACTATCGCACTAGAGGAAATTGGCAACCTACCGCCGGACGAGCGGGCCGAGCTATCCGCTTTCACTGAACAACTGCGCACGCTGCTATCTTCTGAAAAGTTGGAGCAGAAGAAGGCCCAGATTATGCTCAGCGTTATCAAACGCCAAGTCGCATGAAACTGTGTGTCGCCACCCCAATGTACGGCGGCAACTGCACGGCGGGCTATGCCTCGTCGTTGCTTAACCTCTCCAAGTTAATTAAGTTTGAACACAACTTTATTGCCAACGAGAGTTTGGTTACCCGCGCTCGGAACATGCTCACGCATGCCTTTCTTGAATCAGACTGCACCCACATGCTTTTTATTGATGCAGATGTGGCCTTTGACGCACACGGTGTGGTGAAGATGCTGGAGAGCGATAAGAACCTGATTGGCGGCTTGTATGCCAAGAAGCACATCGACTGGCAGCGCGTGTTCAACATGGCAAAGCAAGTAGATTCTGCGCAACAATTGGCAGCCAATGCCTATGACTACTACGTTAGGGGAAACGTGCAAATGGGCACGCAGGAGTGCGTGGAGGTCGAAAGCGTTGCCACGGGACTGATGTTGATAAAGCGCGATGTTTTTGCCGCCCTAAAATCGAGCACCCCTGCCAGCAAGCTTGGTTCGGCTGTCATTGGGCAAATTTCAGCCCAAACTCTCGTGCATCACTACTTTGACACAGGCTTGGATGCCAAGACTGGCGAGTTTTTGTCCGAGGACTATGCTTTTTGTCAGAAGTGGAAAAGAGCTGGAGGAAAGGTTTACGCTGCTCCTTGGATTAAAACAATCCACATTGGAACTCATAATTTTGGATAAGGAATAAAAATGCACGCACTTATTGAAAACGGGGCTGTCAAGCAGTATCCATACAGCATTGAGCAGTTGAAAAAAGCCAATCCTGCTACCAGCTTTCCAAAAAATCCTAGCGACACGCTGCTGGCATCGTTTGGCGTGGAACGCGTGTTTTTTTCTACGCAGCCCAGCCTTACTGACACGCAGGTCCTAGAAGAAGGTAGCCCAGTGTTCAACACAGTGGACCAGCGCTGGATCCAAGTTTGGACGGTACGTGACATGACCCCCGAGGAGATTTCAAGTCGGGAAGAGGGCCAAGCTTCCTCTGTCCGTGGACAGCGCGACAGCCTGCTAGTCCAATCAGACTGGACACAAGTTGCGGACGCGCCTGTAAACAAAGCAGCCTGGGCAGCATACCGACAAGCATTGCGTGATATTAGCACACAACCAGACTTTCCTTGGACAGTGACATGGCCTGAACAGCCTTGATATAAAATTTACCAAACACAAAAAATACTGGCTTGCAAAATCCAGTATTTTTTGATATAATGGTATTTTCCAACCACACAACCAACCAATGAAAATCGCAGTTTACGCAATATCAAAAAATGAACAGCAATTTGTCCAACGTTTTTGCGCCAGTGCGCAAGACGCAGATTACATAGTAATTGCTGACACAGGATCCACAGACAATACCGTAGCCCTAGCACAAGAATCAGGTGCACAAGTGCACCAAATCTCAATTCAACCCTGGCGATTTGATCGTGCCAGAGATGCTGCACTAGCATTGGTTCCACATGATGTGGATGTGTGTATCTCCTTAGACTTAGACGAGGTCTTAGAACCTGGCTGGCGAGCCGAAATTGAACGTGTGTGGAAGTCCGATACCACACGACTGCGTTATAAATTTGACTGGGGCAGTGGTATTAGCTTCTACTACGAAAAGATTCACCATCGCCGTGGTTATCACTGGCACCACCCTTGTCATGAGTATCCAGTACCAGATGCACGCACACAAGAAGTGTGGGCACACACGGATATGTTGTTGGTAACACACCACCCAGACAACACCAAGTCACGTGGTCAGTATCTTGATCTCCTAGAACTGGCTGTTACAGAGGACCCACATTGCCCACGCAATGCCTTTTACTACGCACGTGAACTCAGCTTCTACCGCCGTTGGGCCGAAGCCATTGCAGCCTGTGAGCGATATTTAAAACTGCCTCGCGCAACTTGGAACAACGAACGTGCTTATGCTTATCGCGTTATGTCGGACAGCTACTGGGCATTGGGCGATGTCACCAACGCCGTCAAGCACGCCCGACTCAGCTGCTGTGAAGCACCAGGCACTCGTGAGCCTTGGGTCACACTGGCAATGTTGTCGTATCAAACTCAGCAGTGGGCCGAGTGTTACGCAAGTTGCCAACACGCACTAGCCATTGCCAACAAAGAACTTGTGTATACAATGGACCCTAAGGTGTGGGGGTCGCTGCCACATGACTTGTGCAGCATTGCAGCACACCACCTGGGTTTACAAACCGTTGCAGTCCAGCAAGTTGAGCTTGCACTGCAACACGAACCCACCAATGCCAGATTACAACAAAATTACGAGGTGTTCAAAGGAAAACCATGACAACAAAAATTTCAACAGCCAACATTCAAACCACCTCGCTTGAACTACTACAGGGCAACAAGACCTATGCTACCTTATCCCAACTTCCGCTGGCGGGAAACGCTCAAGGATCGCTGGCATTTGTTGTTGAAAACAACAGATTATACATGTGGAATGGTACTGGCTGGTTCAATATTGCACTAATCAACACCAACCCATCGATCACTAGTGGCCCTGATGCAAATTATCTATTTGCCAAAGACGGCACGCCAACTGTGATCACATTGATTGCTACGGATCCAGAGGGAATTCCAATTACATGGAGTTATCAGGTCACTAGCGGATCATTAGGTAATACAGCTACTATATCTCAAGCTGACAATGTGTTTACCATCACGCCAAGTACAAACACCGATCACGAAGGTACATTCAGCATCACATTTACAGCAAGCGATGGCGTCAATCTTGCAACAACAGCTGCTTCAACGTTTACATTAAACTTTGAGCCCAATTGGGCTTTGCCTGTTCAACAGCAAAAGATACAAGCCAGTGACGCACAAGCAGATGATCTGTTTGGATTCTCAGTGGCAATTAGTGGCGATACAGTGGTGGTTGGTGCCTATCAGGAAGACCCTAACAGCATCAGCGATGCCGGATCTGCCTACATTTTTACCAGATCAGGTAATACTTGGACACAACAAGCCAAGATACAAGCCAGTGACGCACAAGTAAATGATCTTTTTGGATACTCAGTGGCAATTGATGTTGATACGGTAGTAGTTGGTGCCTATTCGGAAGACCCTAACAGCATCACTGGTGCCGGTGCAGTCTACATTTTTACCGCCTGATGACGGTCAGATGTACTACTGGGATGAAGAGACAACTGCGGACGTATAAGATATGACGTATAAGATAGGACGTATAAGATATGACAACAAAAAATTCCAGCAACAACATTCAGGATGCTACATTGGCTACTATTGGTAGTGGCCCCAAAATCACACAGCCGTGGCAACCTGGCTGAGTCTACAGAAAGCCACTATGTTTTGGATTTTTAAATTTACACCAGACTTTGTCTGGTATCTACTACCAATTTTAGGCTTGGTCTCACTGGGATTAAGCCGTGTGCCTGTACTTTACATGTACCGGACTGTGTTAAGCATTGCAGGCACTGTGGTACTAGCACTGGGATTGTACACTTTGGGAATGTTGTATGCCAACAATGCCTGGCAACAAGCTGCACAAGAACTACAGGCCAAGGTTGCGGCAGCCGAAGCTCAGTCACAAGTGGTCAACGAAGTAGTACGTGAAAAGCTGGTAACACAAACCAAGATTGTTAAACAGCGTGGCGAAACTGTGGTCAAGTACATTGACCGCGAGGTAGTTAAACTGGACGAACGTTGTACAATTCCACCAGAGTTTGTAAATGCACATAATAAGGCAGCTACACGATGAAAATTATACTACTTAGCTTAACACTGTTACTAACTGGTTGCACCACAGTTGTGCCAGTTCAACAAACTTGGCCCGAGCCGCCAGGCTTGCAAAGCATGCAACGGTGTCCCGAACTCAAACAGCTTGAAGCTAACCCCAAGCTCAGTGATGTTGCCCGAACAGTTACACTCAACTACTCAGAGTACTACAGCTGCTTGGTTAAACTAGAAGCCTGGCAGGAGTGGTATAGCAAGCAACAAATTATCTTTAAAGGACTAAAGTGACTCAACTAACTTTACCCCAACTACAGCAATTGATTCCTAAAAATCCTTATGTTAAACAGTGGCACGGTGCGCTAGCTCAGCTGCTTCCTGACTACGAAATCAATACACCACAACGTATTGCTGCTTTTGTTGCACAGTGTGCACACGAGTCTGGTAATTTTACTGCACTGCGTGAAAACTTAAACTACAAGGCGGTGACACTTCGCAAGATTTTTCCCAAGTACTTTCCCACAGATGAGCTGGCACAGCAGTATGCCAGCAGACCTGACAAGCAGCAGGCAATTGCAAACTTAGTATACGCCAACCGCATGGGCAACGGACCTCCAGAAAGTGGCGATGGCTGGCGTTTTGCTGGCAAAGGATTAATTCAGCTTACAGGCCGTGACAACTATACTTGGTTTGCAGCTAGCCTGGAGATTAGTGTTGAAGAGGCTGCTGAATACTTAGAAACCTTTGAAGGTGCTGCGCAGTCGGCTTGTTGGTTTTGGGAAACCAATAAGTTAAACACTTGGGCAGATCGCGGCGATATCCTTACACTAACCAAACGCATCAATGGCGGAACCATTGGACTAGAAGACCGAATTAAACATTATAACCATGCATTGCACGTGCTAGGAGCGTAATTTGAATTATTTAAAACAACTGGTATTAGCAGCTTGCTTTTTGGCTGGCAATGTGCTAGCACAAGATTTAGGCAGTACAGTTACCACAAACTCAAATATTATCACACGTTCAGATAGTACTGTGCGCTCTCCTCCAGCCAGTGCAATTAGTCCCACAATCAACACAGCCAATAGTGACCTTTGTACTGTGGGTGTAGCAGGTGCTGTGCAAACTCAAATCTTGGGTATTAGTGCTGGAACTACTACCGCAGACTTAAACTGCGAACGACTAAAGCTGTCAAAAACACTGTTTGACATGGGCATGAAGGTTGCTGCTGTTAGTACCTTATGCCAAGACCGCAGAGTTTTTGATGCAATGATGATGGCAGGTACTCCTTGTCCTTATGATGGAGCAATTGGATCTGAAGCTCGTGCAGCTTGGAAAACCAACGAAGCACAACAACCTCTAGCAAATCCCAAAAGCAAAGGACTAACCGATGACACTAAAACATTGCTTGGCGGCGGCGGTTTGCTTGCTATTTTACTCTTACTCTTACTCTGAGACAGTAAACACAAGATCAAACAACGCAGCTCAGTTTGGATTAAATTGGGTAATGCAAGAAGTATTACCACAGTACACAGGTCTAGTAGTTAATGCTGTTCAGTACTCCTATACAGCCGTTAAAAACACACAAGACCCGCTTGTGGTAAATGTTGAAAACTTGCGTGCTGGTGGTACTGGCTATGTGTTTCGTAGTCGTGATGATTGGTCTGGAATGCCTGGCAATACTATTACCAAAACAGTGGCTACTGACAGCATACCCATTAACTTATGGGGCCCAGGACAAATACGCTTAGAAGGTGTTGGTCAGGTAACAGACCCTAATGTTAGGTATGTGTACCGATACGACACTTGTAAAATAGAGCCTGTAACTGACACAAGCTGCCCAAACTACAGACCGCCACAAACTCTCACAGGCTACACGCCCGCCGAACAGGTTATAGAGCCAACCTGGAACACTAGCCTACTAGAAACCGCCGAAGAACAAGAACGTAATCGTAAATTTTTAATTGAAAATGCAAATTTCCGTAAGCCAACCGAACCTCCTAGTCGTGGCACTAACCTACTCCTAAACGCACAAGCGCTTTCATTATGGTTTAAGCTAGATTCCCTTAATAATATACCTGGATTTGCACAGTACAGTGTATCAATGCCAGGTGGAACATATGCAGAAACCATAGTGCTCAAAGATAAGGTTCTGCCCGATAGCCGTAATAGCCGTAGACTTAATCAAAGCCAGCAAGAATTGCATCAAGCTATGATTAACTCTCAATTTAATCAAATAAAGGAACCTAAATGATTAAGCAATTAACTTTATCCCTGCTACTAGTCGTTGGGCTAGCGGCTCAAAGCGCAGAAGTACCTATTCGTGGTAATGTTACTTCTAAGTGTGTTATTAACACAGATACACCAGGTGTGTATGGTAACCCAACACCTGATTTATTAAGCACTGCCCGAACAGACGGCGGTGTTTCTCCTGTGGTACGTTACGACGTAGTACAAGGCGGCTTCTACAAAGCTACTATTACTGCACCAAGTAGCTTTACTACTAGTCCTGTGCTGGTTGATGCAGTAAACTGGACTGGTCAAGTTGATGTGAGCCGGGTAAGTGATGCAGCTATGTCAGCGTATACAACCAATAAAATTGTATACAACAACACCACAGAAATCGACTTGGTTGTACCAGGCAGCGTTTGGTTTTCTACTACTTCAAAAGCAACCTATGGTTTTGAGAAGTCTTTTCCAGCAGGTGAGTATCGCGCAGTAGTCGTAGCGGAGTGTATTGCTAAGTAACACTATGCAATTTTTCCGTAACCTACTGTTAGTGCTATTTTTTCTAACTGGTGGGCTGGCCAATGCCCACCAATTTACTCCAACTTATTTTAGTTTTGAACCTTCGTTTGTTCAAGGAGTACAGCAAGCAAAAATGGAGCTATTTAATAAACGCCGTGAGATATGGTTTTATGAGCTAGATGTATACGACAAAGATTGGAATAAACTACCTTTTGCGGCATCTCAGGGCAAAATGGTACGCATAGAATACTTAGAAACTAAGTTTATTGATGTGTATGTAAAAGCTCAGGACGTTGGTAGAGTTGTATATATTTGTACCGAATCTCGACTACTAAAACAGGACGCTCAAGGTACTTCAGTGTCTTCCCGAGTCTGCTCAAAATTTAAATAATGAATAAATTAAAACAATGTAGTATTGCACTGTTATTTTTCTGCGGTGTTGCTGGTGCTAATACTACCGGATCCTTGAATCTTTCACTACCAGGCTTGCCTGGTAGTTTTCAGTCAGATAGTTTTAGAGCTAACGGTCTTGATTGTTCGATGGCTATTGGTTCTAGCACTAACCTTGAGTTTGGCGTTATTGGTCTTGTTAATCGTGATAACAATCAACAGCAGTTGAGCACTACACCGCTTGACCCACAAAAAAACGTTGGTTTATATGGCAGAATAATCATACCAATTGGTGCGCCCAAAGAACGCCTAGACTGTAATGAGCTGTATCAGCTAGAACTAAGAAAGAAACGCATGGAGATTCAAAAACTTGAAGGTGAGATCAACAATCTCAGAAACTTGAAGTTTGAAAACACCGGCAGTAAATAGGAGATAATATGTCTAACTTAGACAATAAAATAGATGACTTACAAGCAGCGGCTAAACAGTATGCAAGTAAAGACACAGTTATTAGCATTGGAGGTTACGAGTTTACTCCGGCTAAGCTTATGGTAGCTTTTACACTTGTTAGTTCACTACTGGGTGGCTTATACGGTACTTTTGAAGTCTACAAAGACTATCAAAGTATGAAAAAGAAAATTGCTGAGTATGCGGCTCCTGACCTAAGCGACTTTGATAAGCGCCTTGCCGTGATCGAAGAAAACTCTAGCAAAACCACTGACTATACTCGTGATATTAAAAACGACTTAAAAACTGATATTCGTCGTAACGAATCAGTAACCGAGCAGATTGAGCGCAGTGTAAAGCAAGCACAACGTGAAACAGATCAAGACTTAAAAGTACTGGCCCGAAATGTAGAAACTTCACTGCAACGTGCGCGTGATGACATGGACAAACTAAAGCGTGAAACTGAAACCAAGGTTGAGCGCATGAATAAAAGTGTTGACGACAAAATACAAAAAGCTCTAGATAATCCACTAGCCGGAAAGTAATATGAATGTAGATTTAAAACTATTTAAATGGCTAGGAGTGTTGCTAATACTGCCGCTTGCACTGGCATTTTTTGGAGGAGACCGTTTTCGTTATCCGTGCCAAAATCCAGAAAACTGGGATACACCACAGTGCAAGCGACCTATTTGTGATGTAACTCGCACTTGCCCAGACCACATTTTCAAAGGTCAACGTGACCCTCGCTTAGACCCTCAGGCAACGCCAGCTGCAGCCACATCCACACCAACCACAGGAGCCTCTTGTGCAAAATAACACAATTCTCTATACCGACGAGCAACTAATGGCTCGATTAAAGTTCTTTATTGGAATATGCTTGGCACTAACACTAACAGGGATTGTTTTTGTTGTGTTATACAGTTTAATTTTCGTAACGCAACCACTAAATGCAATTAGCCCAATCGATCAAAAGTTTTTTGAACTAATCGTGCCAATTGCTACTTTTTTAACTGGTACTCTATCAGGAATTATGCTTGCAGGTGGCACCAAAGAAGAAGTTGATGCATCTATTGCACTAATGAAACAAGCGCAAGAAAATGCTGCCGCTGCCGCCAAAACCAGTTATGTGCCACCTAAAACAGAACCTACGTTTAGCCCAGGTATTTCAACCACAGCCGGATTCAATGGCACTAGTGCAGAAGTTCGCATGATTAACGGCAAGCCAGCACCACAACCAGCACCACAACCGGAGATTTAAATGAAAACATTAATTTTAGCCGCACTAACATTTAGCTTATTGTCGCCACCATTGGCGATCGCTGCCGAAACAAAAAAGGTATGTGTTGACCAAACGGATCCTAAAACAAAGCAAACTAAAGAAGTTTGTAAAACCATTACAGTACACAAGAAGCTGGAAGGTACAAAAGTACCTGATAAAAAGGATAAATAAATTTTTATTTGACAGTGCGCTTATCCGGTGGTATAATTAGTACTCCACCGGATTTTATAAACCAACAAGGAAGTACATGGCAAGAAATAGTGGTAAATCACATCGCACCTTTCCAGCAAAAAAGTCTACAAGCCCCACACAGGCTGAAAAATCTAGACTGCGTCAAAGTAAGCATGAAGGTTTTGAAGAACCTCAGCCTCAACGTAACTATACCTTTAAAGAAGTTCAACCACTAAACTTCGTACAAAGTGAGTATTTAGATGCGATTGAGAACAATGACGTTATATTTGGAATAGGTAGTGCAGGAACTGGTAAAACATTTATTGCAGCAAACTATGCAGCTCGAGAACTATACTATAAGCGTGTTAACAAGGTTATCCTAACCAGACCCAACATTGAAACTGGCAGAGGCCTTGGTTTTTTACCAGGCACACTAGAAGAAAAGTATGCTCCATACCTATTGCCTTTTGACTCAATTTTTACCAAGGCACTAGGAAAAGGCTTTTATGAGTATTGTTTGCGTTCAAAAGACATTGAGCCTACTCCGCTAGGGTTTTTACGAGGAACTACATTTGACGACTGCGTTGTCTTAGTAGACGAAGCACAAAACTGTACGCGTGAGGAGATGAAAATGTTACTTTCACGTATTGGCAAGAACTGCAAGATGATTTTTTCAGGTGATACTGAACAATCGGATATTCCAGATAGCGGCCTAGAAGACGCTGTTGACAGACTAGAAGATATTGACGGTATTGAAGTAGTTGAGTTTTTAGACGAAGACATTGTACGAAGTAGAATGTGTAAACAAATTATTATGGCCTACAGGAACTAAAATGGCAAAAAGTTATAAACCCACTAGCGGCATGGCATCAGCGGCCCGTCGTGCACTAAAGTGGAAAGATGAGGGCAAGCCAGGCGGTACGCTTGTGGGTTTAGCCCGAGCAAACCAACTAAAAGATCGTGAACCACTAAGTGAGTCTACTGTGCTACGTATGTACAGCTTTTTTGCACGTCATGAAGTAGACAAGCGGGCTACTGGCTTCAGTAGCGGCGAGGAAGGATTTCCCTCAAAAGGTCGTGTAGCTTGGGACTTGTGGGGTGGTGATGGTGGTTACTCGTGGAGCAGCGCCAAGCGCAATACAATTATGCGTGAACGTGAACGCAAAGCACTACGCTTACTGGCAGTAGCCACAAAATCTGCAATACCACCAATGTTGCTAATGGCTGCCGCACAAATGATTGAAGACTATGCTAATGAAAACATCAGTGAAAATTTGGATGCTTTTGGTCAGTTCATGTACCACGCGCAACTCTTACGCAACAATCACCTAGATGTGTACTTGTTAGACTTGCACTTAGTTGCAGAACCATATCGTGATATTTTAGTAATGATTTTCAGTGAACTAAGTCCTGAAAGTGAAAACTATGATGAAGAAGACGACGAAGACTCAGACGAGGATACTCCACTATAAAAGAAAAGCCCCTAACCAGCAATGGTTAGGGGCTTTTTGTTTGGCTAGTTTATTGCACAGTTGCTGCAGTTTCTGGCTGTGGTAGCTGAGACTCTGCTTGTTGTCGCAATTTTTGAGTTAATGGGTTACAAATTTTAGCAGGTAATTCTTGTAGGCCAAGTAAGACTGCATTGATTTCTTCAATTGAAAGATCTGTTAGTGTGAATTTCATGCTATATGAGTATTTAAAATTATTTAATGGGACAGGCACCGGTTGCACACTCGGCATCGGTAATTTCGTCAAAACTGTTGGCATCGTTTAAGTCAACAGTGCCCAGAGTCTGAGCATACTCACGGTAGTCTTGCTCAGTTACAACTTCTTGTGGAAGGTATAAATAACCTAAATCTTTGGCAGTTTTGGTTGGGTCTGTGCGGTAGATAAAACTCACACCAACATAGCAGTCCCAATTGTCTAGTAACCAGTCAATGATTGCAGGTGCTTCACTTGGGTCATAGCTAATAGTCACTGACGTATTTTGCTGATTCCAGCTAGTTTGTAAAAGCTTATAACGCTCCAGTTGCACAACAGCTGATTCAAGATTAACTTCTTTGCCATCAACTTTATCAAAAGGAACGCCGTCCCACATTACTGGAAACGTAACAAGAACTCCAGAATCATCAACAGGATGATTAATAACACGGTAATTCGCTTGACGTAGCTTTTCAACCACCGGGTCATGCTTGCTAAATTGTACATTGTTAAAAATATACTTTCCTAGTGGTTTGTGTACGCCTTCTGTGGTATCCATGATTTTGGATAGTGTGCCTGACGGCTTAATGCAAGTTACGTTTTTAGGTGCTGGCAATCCCAGTTCCAAACTCATACCAACAGCAGCTGATGTAGCAGTACGCTTTAAGTATTCGTAGTCATAGCTGCCCATGTCTGGACGCATTGCAATACCAGTTAAACCTACTCCGCATAGTCGTAGGAAATAGTTGTTAAGATGCCAAGATTCCTGAAGAATGCCGTCCTGAAGATTAACACAGGTTTGTCGGTAGTTGGCACGAGCTGCCAGTCGTACAGCGTTGTGCAAACCGGCAGTGTCGCCTTTGAACTTTGCAATATCAGTTTCGGTAAGATTACAGAAAGCCTTATTACCGAGTAAGATTTCAACGCATGGATTGGCTCCCTTAAACCACGGAGCGCGTCTGAGGGCTTCGACTTCATTGATAAATCCAGGTTCACTTCCACCAGCTTCAATCATCATGCCAAAGATACGCTCCAAGTCTGATTTTAGCGGCTTCTTTTTAAATACTAAGCTGTTATTTGACTGTGTGCGGTGCTGATTATTGTGCAACCACCAATCTTTTTTGGCTACGGCGAATTCTTCCCATTCAGGTTGATCATAATCGAATAGTGCGATTTCAGCACTTCTGCGACTACTAAGAATGGTGCCAAGATGATTAACAATATCAAGGATATCCATGCGAGTAAGCAGACTATCAGCGCGACCATTAAGTATATTGGCAATAGCGGTATAAGCAGTACTGATAGCAGCATCACCCGACGAAATCCAACCATATCCTTTTAGCCTTTCACCAGCAGGTCGTAGTTGACTAAAATCAAGAACCAAAGTATCAGCAGGGTACTTACCCGCAAGCAACTTGCCAACAGACTTTGCCCAAGCTTCTGCACTGTCTCCGACTTGAATAGTCCAAGTTTTGGTATCAGATGCCCAGTATTCCACATTCTCTTCATTACCGCCCTTAGATGTGCGTGTACTACGTACTACACGAATATTTTTAATTGGCTTTGAGAATCCGTTGAGTGTACCAACAATTGGCTTGAATCCAACGCCACAGCCCTGTAATAGCAGCCATAAGACGTCAACTACGTCATAGATTGTTTCAACGTGTGTAAAGCTGCAATTGAACTGAGAGGCTTCACGTGTTTTAGCTACGTTAGTACCACCCAACCACAGCGTACGGCCACTCATTAATACTTTACGATCAAGCATCAATTGCTCAAGATCGTATAATTCTGCGTACTCAACATCATTGAGTTCGCGATCTACTGCTCGTGTCCACAACCACTCTTGATGGTCAATAACGCGAGCAACTGTTTCTTGCCATGTTTCAAATTCTTTTCCGTCGTCTGAGGTAGGGCGATTATAGGTACGACGTGTGATTACTTGCGCGCGTGTTGATGGAGAGTTCATTTATTCTTTCTTTATTGGCTGCAAGGGCCGATTACAAACCCGCTAGCGTCTGGTGTGCAGGTATTTGATAGTTTTACACAAGGCCCAACCACAAATCCGTCTGTGCAGTAATTAATTGTAGGTTGAACTACCAGACTTGGTCCTACCACTACATTTGGGATTACGGTAACTTCTGGTCCTTTAACAGGGCCAACTACAAACGGTAGTTGTGCTGCTGGGCCTGGGCCTACCACAGGCACTGATGGAACAGTAACAGTTCCTGCTGGACCCGCTACAAAAGGTGTTGGTAGTGTTGCAACAGTTTGGTCTGATAGTGTTACTACTTTTGGTATGACTGGTGGCTCAGTATTACCACCACATGCTGTTAGTACTGTTACTAGTACTAGTAATGCGAAATTTTTCATAATATTCCTATTTTATTGTCCAGTACTGCCAAATCCGCCAGTACCACGTTGTGTGTCATTCCAAGAATCCACAAAGTCCACAATTTGAACTGGTTGGATTACTAGCTGGGCAATTCTGTCCCCAGCGTCGATTTTATAGGGGTCATCGGAAATATTTTTTAGCAAAACTTTTAAATTTCCACGATAATCTGAATCAATGACTCCAACTGAATGTGGGATTGTAATGCCTTTTTTGCCTTGCGAGCTGCGATTGTAAATAAGGCCCACAAAGCCTTCTGGAATTTTTACCGCTATACCCGTATCAACAAGTTTTTGTTCTCCAGGATAGATTTCAATCCAACGTGCTGCACCTTCTGGAAACCACGCAAAAAGGTCTGCACCTGCATCTGTGCGGTGTGCCCGCTGTGGAAGAATTGCATCAGGCTGTACTTGGCACTGAATCTTGGGATTGTTGCGGTATGTCATAGTATTAGGATCGTATGAGGCAGTAATACTACCGCTGCTTATAAGTGTGCTGTTCATTTTGTGTAAAGTTCTAGGGTTTGATCAATGGTTATAATATTAGCTTCACCAATAGCTTCGCTACAATAAGTAACTAAGTCCATTAGTTGATAGTTGAGTAGTAACAAGTCGCGGCACTTGTTCAACTCTTGAATGTACTTGTACTTACCGCTAAGTGGAATGTTTGCAGCAATGTCGTAACAGCTGCCATATTCACTAACCAAGGCAACAGCTCGTTTAGGCCCAATACCAGGCACACCAAGAACGTTGTCGCCAGTATCACCCATAAGGCACTTAACGCTAATGTAATCTTCAGGGCTAAATTCATAGTGGTCATTCCAGTTGTTGATGGTTACTTCTTTGCGGGTTACATAGCTAAATCGGCTAACGCCTTCGGTAACTAACAAGTCCCAGTCACGGTCGCTGGAGATCAGCCAAATGTCATCAAAAGGCAAGCTGGACTTTTTACTAACAATGTATGCTGCAATATCGTCAGCCTCAACGCCTTGAAAGCGCAGCACAGGATAGTCGGTATTTTCAGCAATGTGCTCAAGCGTTTTGGTGAATTCTTCAAAGAACAGTTCAAACGCAGCTTTTTCAGCGTCTGTTTGTTCTGCAAACTTGTCTTTGCGGTTTTGCTTGTATTCTGGGCTTAGTGCTTTGCGATAGCTGCTTGAGCCTTGGTCACATGCAATAATAACGTGTGAGGCTTTGTAAGATTTCTTTAGACTATTTACTGTGCGCAGGTAGTCTTCAGCAAAATCAGTGGCTCCTGAATGCTTGTAACGAAAAGCAAGGTTTAGTGCATCAACAACAAGCAGTGTTGCTGTTGATTCAGTGGCTTGTTTGAATGTTTTACTCATTGTGTATTTTTGTGGTTAAGTGTATATTATACACTTGATAACCCGCCAAGTCAAGTGACAAATTGTGGTTGCTCATACTTTAACCAGTCTTCTAGTAGAGCAACATAAAATTCGTGAGTTTCATGATTATAGTAAACACAGCGGTAGTCTTGCGAATTAGGCATTTCGTCAAAAGCCACAAAAACTTTTGATCGGTCAAACTTAAAGATTAACAGTGGTTTCTTCTCTACCTGCTTGCCTTGCCTGACACTTTGTTCCCAGAATTCTACAAGCTGCGGACTTTTTGAAGTCAATAGGTGTGAGGTCAGGTGATCTTCTGCATAGCCTTTGACTTCTACGCACCACAGGTTGGTTCTGCCAGGCACGTAAAGATCGCCTTTGAGCAAGTGCTTGGCATCAAGTGCTCCTGACCCAGGTATTCGTTCCCACCCTAAGCCGGTGTGTTTACGCAAAAGATCACGTACTGTGGTTTCTGTACGTGCACCTTTTGCTCTAGCGTCTACTACCATTACTCAGTCGGCGTTTCCGCACTTGTAGGTTCAGGTGTTGGCTGGGCAGTCTTGGCGGCTGGCTTAACAATTGCTGGTTTGGCTGGTTTAGCTGCTGGTGCAACGGGGGCTGGTTTAGCCTGAAAAGTGACTGTTTTTACCTCACGCTCATCAACAGAGTATGTAATGGTTCCTGACTCAGCTTCAACTGTGGCCAGTTCAGCGTCAGAAATATGTGAGTGTAATAGTAGTGGTTGGCGCACGCCATCGCGTACTATGGTGGCTTTGATGGCCTTGATTTCTTCGATTTTAATCATGTTATACCTCTATTTGGGATATGTTGTTGCGTTTTACAACGTTGACCTTTTCTAGCAGTGGATGACTAAATCCGTGTGATACTAAAAAGGTATTCAAGTGTTCTTCCCCTAGGAGGACTTCCACTAATTTTTCTTTGCCGTCTACATCAAGTGCTTCAACAGTCTCGTCTAAGATCAGCAAGTTGATCCTGGAACTACTTAGGGTCTGCATTAGCTTGCGAATTGCAAGTAGGGTGGCTACGTTTACACGTGCCCGCTCACCTCCACTCAATGCCAGCATTTCAATATCACGACCATTGTCAGTGATAACTACATTGAGTTTATCACTAGCTGAAATTTTAAAACTAATCTGGAATCTACCATCACTTAAGTCTACAAGGTAGCTGTTTGTGATTTCTTCCAAGTCTTTGACCAAGCACTCTATTTTGTATGCTACCAGTCCAGTTGTTGAAAAAGTTTTATTGAGCACGTTAACAATGCTCATACGCTCTGATAACTCGTGCAGTCGACCACTATAAGTTTCTAACTCCTCGGACATTTCTGCCAGTTGCTTACTAATAGTGTCAACTTTAGAATTATGTGCACTTACTGCTTGATTGGTTTTTTCAGCAGCTTGTATACGAGTACGAGTAGTTTCAATACTGTACTGTAGTCCAGCAAGATCAGATTGTAGTGTAGCTTTATCTAGCACAACATCTGGCAGTTCTGTGTCAATAAGTAAGTGATACTTTTCCCAGTCCGCTTGACTTTGCTGTGCTTGTTGCCAAGCTAAGACTTTCTGTGCGTGTGCATTTAAGTCTTGTGTGATATCTTTGCGAGACTGTGTGGCTTTGTCCAATTTTTCTAAGGCGGCTTGCTTTATTGCAGCTTGCTCACTTACAAGTTCGGCAATCTTGTTAACGTCTATGGACTGTAAACAAGTAGGGCAATTACCTTGTAGTTTGTTCATTTTTTGGACAAACGCCTCAACATCTTTTACTGTTTTTTGCAGCTCAATTGATGTGGTATTAAGCTGTGATACAATCGTTTGTTTTGTGCTTACGTCTTCTTCTGGTTTTTCTGGCAGTGGTAAGATTGTAATCTTAGACTGTAATTGTTTGTAGGTATTGTTTTGTGCAATCTTTTTGTTGGTAGATTCTACACCCTGAATAGCTACTTCTAGTTTAGCTGCTTCTTGCAATACTTGTGAGTCTAAGTTGGGTACCTCTACTGGCTGTTTTGGGGTTAAGTCAACCTTAGAGTATTTGTCTAGCCAGGCAACAACTGTGTTTACCTGTGATTGCGTTGAGGCAATGTCTTTGCTTAACTCTTGTGCTACTTCTTTGAAGACTTCTTGTGCTTGAGTGTAACGACCCAAGTTTAGGATTTCAATAAGGAACTTTTTACGCGCAGTATCTGCAGCAGTTAAAAACTCTAGGCTTGATGCATTACTCTGATAAACAATTTGACTAAAAGTTTTATGGTCAATGCCGATTACTTCTTCAACAATTTTATAAGTGGCTGTGGAAGTATGTGCACTAATGTCCACACCATTTTTGTACAACTTAACCGTTTGAGTAGTGCCACGACGTGTTTCGATCTTGTACTCTGTACCATCTCGGTCAAACACTAGTTCGATTGCATAGTGCTTGTCTTTTACATACCGGTTAAGAATATCGGCCTTTTTAATGCCTTTGGAATTTTTATTGAACAGTACTTCTTCAAGCACTAGGGCAATAGAACTCTTGCCGTGACCATTTTTTCCTACAAGCTGTGTAAGTGGTGCAGCAACAAAATCAATCTTGTTGCCCTCACCATAGCTGAATGCGTTAGACCATGCTAGTGTTTTTATTGTTATCATTTGCTAGTTTTCTTTTTAGCTCCTGCAACCCGCCAACATACACACCATCTAAAAAGATTTGAGGTACGCTGCGAGCGTCTGGAACTAGTTCAATTAAATCTTTTTTAGTATACCCGTTAATACCAAGCATACGTTCTTCAATCCGTACGCCATGCAAGTCTAGTAGTCGCTTTGCCTCAGTACAGGCTGGGCAGTTTGTTTGTGACCATACTTGCGCTGATTTATGTGAATTTTTCTGCATGATTTTGCATCTCCTGTAGAACTTTGTCTACTGTGGTTTCGGGTAATTCTAGAATATAGGTTACATACTCTCGAACTTCCTGATTTAGGGTCATCTCTGCATCAAGCATCAGGGCGGAGTCTGTATCACGTTTTAGCACTTTGGTAGCGATTAGCTCTGAATCGGCTAGTTCTCCGAGTTCTTGCATATCACCTTGGACTTCGTAAACGGTGTGATCAAAGTCCGTAGCCACTGGCGTCTCGTCAGCGGCGATTGTTCGCTTGATAAGTTGCGGCAAGTTGAATTTAAGCCACGTATGTTCCAAGCTATCAGCATCAAGCAAAATAGCACCGGTATCAACCCTGGAACGATGAAAGCTAGTAGTATAAGGGCTACCAGGGTAAAGAATATTTCTTTGAGAGTTTTCATAACTGTGTAGGTCACCAGCTAGCACAACTTGCCAACGGTTAAATAAGTCTAGATCGACTTCGGGCTTTACGTGTGGAGGAATCTCGCCACGAACGTGTGTGCATAAGATACGACCACCAAAATCACGACCATGTTTTTCGTAGTCTTTGAGCTTATTGTAAGGAATAATGTCTAAGTCAAATCCTACATTTTCATAGTAATCATCAAGCATGCTTACTAGTGGATTTAAGCGGTGCGTGGACTTTTTAAGATTGGTTAGAAACGTTGAGTCTTTTTTCAACATCTCATGATTGCCAGGGTAGATTAGTGTAGGCTTGTGAAAGCTTTCTACAAAGTCAAAGTATAACTCAACTTCGTCCATGGTAGGCAATCGGTCAAACACATCACCGCCTACAATTACCAGGTCTGCACTATGTTGCATTTCACTAAACTGTTCGCAGAATAAGCGGAAGCGATTACGTGACCACTCCACTGGAACATTCTTTTGACCTAGTTTGATGTGTACGTCTGCTGTAAATAGTATTTTCATTGTTTTATCAGACAAAATAGCCCGCAAGCTTTTTAGGATTGCGGGCTATATATTATCAACCTAGTTCTTTGACTGCTTCGGATGCTGCTGTGTCAGCCTCATCACCTTCGTCGGAGTTAGATGCTACTTTTTCCAATAGGGCTAGTACTTCGGCTTCTGTTGGGCGAGGGTACTTTTCATCAATTGATTTAGCTGCTGTTGCGGCTTCACGCTCGGCATCGGTTAGTGGACGTGGTTTGCAACGCAATACACTCAAGTCGTAGCTGATATTAAAAGCCAGTGGTCCTGTTTTGGTACGCTTGAAAACTACATCCCAACCTGTATCGAAATCGGTAGGATCACCCAAATCTTCGGCCGCTGAAACAATTTGTTCAAACAGTTTCTTTTTCAAGTTAAGCGCCTTGACTTTGCCGTCCTTAGGGTCAATACAGTTAACTGTATACGACCACGAGCACTTCAAGTCTGGGTAGAAGGAGGGAACGTGATCTTTTTCGATGTTGTCGAATTTTTCTTTGTCACGAGAGAAAGCCAAGCACTCAACTGGAATGTCTTTGTTGTTAGCCCCTTTGAGCCAGTAGACGTAGCGTGGCAGAACTCCGCCCACTAGTCTAACTGTGTTTTCACCGTCTTTGTATTCATAAGCCTCAACTTTGTTTGAGATTGCTTTGCCTTTGGTATTTTTAAATGAGATTGCCATGTTAGTTGTTTTCGTATTTAAAGTAAATTTTGTTGTCTGTGATTGTGAGCAGCGGATTGTGTTTTAAGGCATCTAAGTCAATGTCTTTGAAATAACTCAAGTCTAGGTAAACTACTCGGTAAAGTTTGTATAAGCTATAGTCACGCCTTCCTGCAAGTCTAATGTATTGCGCTTTGTGTGCAATATCGCAAGTTTCGGAGAAAAGAGGTTGGGCATTTAACAAGAAGCTGTGACCCGACAAGTTTTTAAAACTATTTAGTTCGTGGTGGTTTTTCGGTATAAGCTTTTTGCTAAAGTGCCTTTCCAGCATACTTAACATCAATTTAGGGTCGCAATTTGTTTCTGTTTCTAATAAATCCAGGTTAAAAAAGAGTGCCATAATGATTAACTTAGACTATATTATAGCATAAAGACCACACTGCTGCAAGTGTAAATTTTATCATGCTGTTATTACCTGCCAGCCTTTACGTAAGTAGAGCGCCAGCCTATCGTTGTTTTGTTTTTTATCTGCGTAACCAGCAAAGTTAATATCTACAACTAGGGGATCTAACTTGCCTTCGTGTAATCGCTGTACACGACCCACAATTTGTTCTAGCAAACTGTCGTTGCTCATTGGGGCTGCAAGGATAACACAGCTGAGCGTGTTAATAGATATGCCTTCTGAAAAGATTTGCCGGCTCCCACAAATGGCTTTTTTGGTTCCATCAAGTACTTGTTGCTTGATGTGTTGTCTGTCTTCGTATTCTGTGTCGCCTGTAACAACCGCGCAATCTTCGCCAATGTATTCTTTCACTTTGTGTAAAAACTCCACTCGATCAGCAATAACCAATACCGAGTGACCTTCTTGCATATGCATTAATGCAATAGTTGCAATAAACTGCCTGTACTTTTCTGACTCTAGCAATTCCGTGACTTTTTCAACCCAAGGAACGCCTGGTTTTAGCGTAATCCCAGATTTAACAATGTGCACTGTGGGTGTTAGTGTGTTAGACTGCGGTGGTTTATAAACAACCGGCCCAAAGTAGTCACGGAACAGAATATGTTTACCGTCTTTGCGAATCATTGTACCTGACAGCGCAATACGGTATCGTGCGTGAAAAGCGTCCACTGTTTGTGCAAACGTAGTGGCAGGACAGTGGTGGGCCTCATCAAGGATAATACACCCAAACTCCTTAGATAAATCACCAGCAATTTTAGCAAGGGTCTGTATGTTGGCAACTGTGATAAAGTGGTCTTCATAGTCTATCTGTCCTCCGCCGATTACTCCAGGTTTGTGTCCAAACAGCACTTCGATTTCTTCACACCACTGATCTCTGAGAGCAGCCGTGTGTGTGATAACAAGGGTCTTTTGACCAAACTTGTGTGCAAGGTGTAGTGCTGTAAATGTTTTACCCCATCCAACCAGTGCGTTGATGAAACAAGTATCGTCGATTGGGTCATATACTACCTGCTGCTCTGGTCTTAGTTCAAACTTAGGGTCAGGAAAAGGTATATGGTCTACTATGCGTTTGTCAATGACCTCGTAGTCGTCTGGAACCAAGTCTAGACGGCCTTGTGGGATGCTCAAGATGCCTTTGGGCAGTACTTTGTAGTTTTTGATAGTTTCAACTGTAGCAAATTTCTTTGACCCAGTGTCTTTTTTGATTTTGTATGTAAGCTCACTGATAACCTTTTTGGTATGCTCAACACCAGGGTTATCCATGTAAATACGATTTGATATAATTGCTTTAGGCACTAGACCATTCTCCAACTATCGGGCTTGTGTGCGTCACAAAAACCATAAAAAATATGTGCCATGCCTAATTGCAATACTCTGGCATAGTGTTGATTTTCACCAGGCCGCTGCATGGCTTTGAAGCGGCTAGACAGACCTTGCAATTCAAACACACACCCTAGCCCTGCCGCAGGTAAAACTTGTTTGATCTTGCGTGTAGTCAGTTTGGCGCGTGTGGTTTTTTCATAGTGAAATACTCTGCCACTATTATCAATAAACCAAGTAGTAGACTTGGCTAATTTTACCAAGTCTGCTAAAAAGTAGATAGCGGTGCGAACTGGAAATAGCGTTACCTTAGGGTCAGCTTTTAAACGCAGCCTGCGCATACCCAAAGTAGTTCCAGGTATGCTGGCGTCGTCTACTACGCGCACAGTTGCTGTTTCAGAATTCAGCTCATCAACATAGTGCGTGTAGTAGTACACAACCCCAGACTCTTGTCTGGGTTCATGCTCACCTAGCCTGAACACGGGCCAGTGTATCTCCGATAATTTCGTATGTTTCTGTAAAGTGTCCAAAACTATAATCCTCGCCAATATCTTGATCTACACCAATTGGGGTGTTTGGGATTTCACAGCCCCACTGGTGTTGAGTGTTACGCTTTAGGATCTCGCAGTATTCCACCACATCTTCGTCTTTTACAAGCGCAACAATCGAGTCATGAACCAGCATAAAGATTTTAGCATCTAGCTGTTTCTCTTTAACTTCTTGTGCTGTTCGCATAGCGCCAAGTAAGTTAACATCACTGGCAAGTGACTGTACTTCAGCGTTGATTCCGCTACGGACTTCGTGAGCTGCGATACCTTTATCTGCGCTAAACACATTAGGTAGTCTGCGTTTCCTGCCAAAGAATGAGTATGTATAACCATTTGTTTGAATAAAGTTTTTGCGATCTTCAAGCCACTTTTTTAGCTTGTTGAATTTTGTAAAGTATTGTTTAATATCGTCACGAGCCTGCTCAACAGGGTAAACCTCACCAGTGGCTTTTGACACAGTCTGCGATACTTTGTTAGCACCTGAACCGTACAAAATACCAAAAGAGATAGCTTTAGCCGATTGACGCATACTTCCAAACAGCTTTTTAACGTCTTCAACCGCACATGGCAATGAGAACACCATTTTAGCAATTGTTGAGTGAAAGTCGCCGCCTGAACTAAAAACTTCTTGCAGGTTCTTGTCACCGCTTAGCACAGCCGCATAGTACATTTCAGCTGTGGTCAAGTCTTGCGATACAATCTTGTAGCCTGCTGGAGCCTGGATGCAACCTTTGATAATAGGATCGTCGCGAGGTATTTGCTGAGCGTTGAACTTCCCAGAACTACTAAGCCTACCGCTAGTAGTAAATATAAGATTAAAATTTGTACGAATACGACCATCGCGGTCAATTTCTGGTAGAATCTTTTGAATATAGGTGTTTTGAATCTTGCCAAGCTGACGAACCTTTAAGATAGCTGCTGGTAGTGGATGTTCATCTGATAGTTCGCCAAGTACTTCTGCGTCAGTTGAGACTGCACCAGTAGCTGTTTTCTTGCCAGTCGGGTTAAGACCCAAGTAGTCAAAAAGCACAACACGCAGCTGCATAACACTGTTGGGATTAAAGATTTTGCCACTGTCACGCTCGTATTGTTTTACTGCATCAAACGAGTACACAACCTGCTTGGCAGCCTCAATTTCAGCATCAAGGTATTTACTAGCAGCAGCCATGCGTTCTGTGCTCATAGGAATACCAACTTCTTCCATGTCCATCAAGAACAGTGTACCAGGAATCAATATTTCCGAATAAACTTTACGCAGTTTGTCGTTGGCTTGTACAATGGGCCAAAACTTGTGGAAAAGTTCGTATGTAACGGCTGTGTCAATCGAAGCGTAACGGCTAATAGTGTCGAATGGGATAAGGTCATAGGTAAAGTCATCTTGCAGCAAACCATTGGCTGCACAGTATGCCTTTTTAAAGTCATCAAGTTCACTATCATAGTCGCCGTAATCGGTGTATTTTAAGGCCAATGGCTTCAAACCATGTGAATCAGTTTCATCTAACACATAGTGCATGACCATTGTGTCGTGTACACGACTACGAGGAAAACTAATGCCAAGGTGATACTCAATCATCTTGTAGTCAAACTTCATGTTGTGAAACACTGTTGTGTATTCATTAGCAATCTTTTGCAACAAGTCCATGCACTCGTCGTCTAGGCAGTCTGTTAAGATATAACGACCATGCTTGGTTTTGTAGCTTAGTGACAAACCAAGTACGTAACCGTCTCGTGGATAAAGACAAGTTGTTTCCGTGTCCCAGGCAACATAACCTCGGGCATTGTCCATTACTTCTCGCAAAAATTCTTTGGCTTCATCAGTGCTGTCAATACCCTTAAAATCACCTTGTACACTAGGCTTTAGTTGACCTTTTACGTACTTGTGAATACGATCCACAGCACGCTGAAAGTCAGGTTTGCCTTCAGGCTTGAAGCTCAGCATTGCTGGATTTGAGATAGCAATAAACTTGTCGTTGACAAGCTGTCCAGCCATGTTGGTTACCGAGGTAATCTTGGCGTATTCTTTGGCAGCTTCTGCGCCGACTAAGACTACGAAGTCGTATGGCTCCAAGTCTACTACCAAGTCTACATCTTTTTTCAGCAATTTGGTAATTGGCACCGAACTCATGTGGTACTGGTCATACTCAAACTCAAAGTAGTCTGAATAACGAGTACGGTTGGGTGCTTTGTCAATAACTGCAATTTTCATTTATTATTCCTTGTGATACTTTATTATAGCGTATCTGAGCTAACATTTCAAGTTTATTTATTAATGTACTCTGCAATGCTTCGTACATTCTCACTATCTAAATCGCCAGGGTCTACACCATCTGGTAGGTCTACTACTTCCGTAATAAAACCTTCAGCTTCGATAATAGGCTTGAGTAATTGGGCGGCCTTGCGACCCGCTTCGTCACCATCGAATAGTAGATATACGTGCGTAATACCTTGAGCCTTAAATGGAAGTAACTTCGATTTCGTTTCGTTTTGTAGGGTATTGGTGCCAAACGCGCAGACAACATTTTCACAACCTTTGTCATATAAGTTAAGCATGTCAAACATGCCTTCTACAATTACCATTGAACTATAACCACTTGGCAAGTGGCTGGGAAATAGTGGCATCTTAACACCTACAGGATAGTTAACATACCTGGGATTGCCTTGTGACATTGTATGTCGTGCCACAAACACAATATTTTTACCAGTAATGTCTTTGATTGGAAACACAATACGGTCTTGTAGCTTTTCAACTTGATTTGTATAAAAAGCCTCAAAATGCTTGAGTGTTTGTGCACTAACGCCACGAAACACTTTGGTCCAAGGTGTGTAGCCACTAGGCAATTCTAGTTCTTGACCAAATCGTTTTAGTACTTCCAGCTTTTCTTTAAGTGCCATAATCTTGATGGGTACTGGGTTTGTAAAAACTCCATAATACTTAAAAAGATTGGTTTTAAAGCCACAAGCAAAGCAATGTGCTACGCCAGAAACTTTGTCAACACGAAAGCTGGGGTTTGAGTCACTATGATCTGGGTTTAGGCATTTGATAAGATAGTCACGACCTGAAACAGAGAACTTCAGGTCGTTTTTCTGGATAAGTTCTAAGACTGGGTCACTCATTATGCATTCCAAGGTAAGTCTGCACCGCTATCTGATACCGGCACCACTTCCTCTTGACCTTTCTTTACTTTTTTAACTGGTTCTTTAGCTGCTGGGCGATCCACACTCTGTGGCGAAATGCGTAGTGAGTCCCAGTCAATTGGGCACGTAAACGCCATTTCTTTACCGCCTCGGATTTTAGTGGTTTGAAAAGAAATTGCACTGGTTTCTTTATCATGAGCTTCCATTGTAAGTGCGATATCTGCGGCATCCAAAATACCTTTGGCAAAACGTGCTTCTCCGTTAGCGTCGATTTGATATGGACTAACCATAACGATCTCGTACTTACGGGCAAGGTTTTTGAGTTTCTTGGACACTTCAATTTGAGGTTTCCAATCATAGATATCTGTGCCTTCAATCTGAATTTGATTTAAGTAGTCAACTACTACCAGTTTTAGTTTATCGCCAAACTTGGCTTTAGCTTTGCCGATATGCAAGTCGATGCTGCTTAGGGTCAAGTCACGATCATCAACAATAATCATTTGATTATCTGCTTTTAGCACACAGTTTCGTACTAAGTTTTCTTCAAACTTGTAGCGGTCGCGGTGACGTAAAAACTCCGAGACTAAGTCACCGCTATTCTCAAACATTTCTGCTCGGGCTCGAACTACTCGTAGCAGTTCGTCATCTGTTAGTTTGTGTTGTTTTAAGTTTTGTAGGTTTACATTTGCCAGGATACTAAGATTACGTTCCATGGTCTCTTTAGCAGTCATCTCAATACTAAAGTAAATACTACTGTTACCAGACTCATATTGATTAACAAAAAGATTGCTACTAGCAATAGATTTGCCAGATCCCCGTTTACCTCCAATGAGTATGAGTTCTTGGCGAGCCACGCCACCAAGCACACTGTCAAAACCGTTATTAAGGCCAAGATAAACACGTTCTTTTTCCAAATCTTCTGGGTGGCTGAACATCATCATGTCAGCCATTGTAAACACTTTTTCTGATGTGTGGGTCTTTTCTTCAATTGTTAATGCAATTGAAGCTAAGTTTTCTTTTATTTCATTTGTATCGTAGAGTGGTAACTTGTCTACGAATTTATCTAGTAATTTTACCGTTTCGTTTTGAGTATACTGGTCGATTAATGCGTCCAGGGCTACTTCTGCGGAAACGTCTGGTACCTCGGTTAACCGGAGAGTTGCCAGTGTTTTAGACGCCGGACCCTCCCTTAAGGTTAGCTCAAGATCGTCAAAAGACGGAATTGCGCTGTACTTTTCGTAGTATTTGTTTACTACGCTGTACAAGGAAGAATACGCAGGGTCTAAAAATACCAACTTGAGTTTAGCCCAAATATCTAGGTTACGCTCAGTTAATAATTTGTTTAAGACTACTGCACTAGTATCCAAAGTTACCCTACTTTCGCTTCATTGTCAATAATAACTTGATCTACGATTTCAGTTACTTTGTACATAACTTGCTCTCGCAGCTTTTTTAAATCTTGTTGATAAGTTACGCCACTATCATACAGCAAACTCAGTTGTTCATGAGTTATCAACTGCTGTAGGCCAAAATAAATGTGGTCGTAAGCCATTGTAGATTCTGGTGAGATTTCTACTTGTGCGGCTTTTCCATAATTGTGCATAGCCTGTTTGACGACTTCTTCCATCGTAAACGACTCGTTGTCATGGTATGTAATTGTAACACGCATACTCTTGACCTCCTAAACAGAAAAAGCCCGGGAGCTTTATGGAACTCCCGGGCTACTGATTTAAACCAAATTAAGCAGCGGCTTTGGCTTCTGCTTTGGCTTTTTTAGCTGCGCCGTCATAGTCAGCAACTTTGATACCACGACGAGTCAACAGGGTACGCAGGCCACGCTCTGTTTTGTCAACTTTAGCAGCAATTTCTGCAACAGTCATAGTGTGGATGCTAGCACCCAAGGCAGTTACTTGGTCAACAGACTCTTTAGCATGAGATTCTTTTTGTGCAGGAATCTTAGCAATCTGGCCTTTACGTGTCAGGCTCAAAGCCTTACCACGAACTGAGGCAACAGTTTTGTTGAGTTTGGCAGCGATTTCTTCGATATAGCTACCTGCGTCAGCCATACGAACAAAAGTAGCTTCTTCGGCTTCTGTGTAAGTACGAGCAACTTCAACTTTTTCAGCAGGCTTTACTGAGCCAGTCAACTCAAGGGCCAACAGCTTGCCTTGAATTTGCTTTGCAGTGAACTTGCCGTCAGCAAAGTTTTCAGCAATATCTTTGTAGGTTAGGTTACCAGCATTTGCGTTAACGAAATCGGCAAGATCAGCGCCTTCGTCAGCAGTAAATGCACTTGTTTTTTCTTTTGCAAGACTAGCAACTTCACGATCTAGTTGACGCAGTTTGCTGGCAATACTGCGAGTGGTTTTACCCAACTGCTCAGCAGCACGCTCAACGCTATCAACGCTAACAGGGCTTTCGCTGCCAACGATTTGCATCAATTGGTCAACAGCTTCGTCAGACCAGTTTTTAGTTGTTTTTTCAGTCATTTGTGGTTTCTTTCAAGAAAGTATTTAGGTTTGTTATGATTTGGATGCCAAGAGACTCGGCTTTTTTGCGTTTTGTACTAGCTTTATCTTCTTCATCAACTAGGATATCAGTGGCTTTTGTTACTGATTCAGTAACATTGTAGCCTGCCTCTTCTAGTGCTTTGTAGGCTTCTGCTTTAGTTTTGTAAGAAGATAACTTTCCAGTGATACAAACAGTCTTGGAATTATTATTACTATTTGATGTGGAATTGCGGTTGGACTTAAAAGAGAACGGCAAAAACTCTCGTAAGTCAGGGAAATCTGTTTGTAGCCAGCCAACTAAGTTTTCTGTGACTTTGTCGCCTAGGCCAGCTTGTTTGCAAGTTTCGTAAGTGATTTGGTCAATGTGCTCGACAACACTGCAAATCTTTTGTGATGCTGTATTGCCAACCAGTGGGATACTGAAGCTGGCAATCACTGTGGCCAAGTCAGCACCTTTGGCACGCTCAATCTCGTCTAAGAGTTTTGTGGCTGTGCGCTCACTGCCCAATGCTTCAGCTGCGGAATCTTGGTCTAAGTAGAACAGCTCGGTTAAGTCTTGTAGGTTGAGCTTTTCAACACTCCGAGGCCCCATGCCTTTGATGCCCAGAGTCTTGCAGAAGTGTTCAACTTTTTTACCCAGCTGTGCTCCGCAAGCTGTGTTGCGACAAAACAATTGATCGTTGACCAATTCGAGTTTATAATCACAGCAGGGGCAGGTTGTTGGGATTTCGATCTTCATGTTGTTTATCACTTTGTAGACTATATTATACTGGATTAGGTATGGTTTGACAAGTGTAAATTTTTACTCCTCAAGCATCAACTTTATGTAGTATGCAAGGAATAATTTCTCCGGCACGTATAACGGCCACACGATCACCAATTCGCAAATCCAGCATTTCAATAAAACCTGGGTTGTTCAAGGTAGCACGACTAACCATAGCATCGCCAATAAGTACAGGTTCCAGGATACCCACAGGAGTAACCTTGCCTGACTTGCCAACTTGCCATTCAACTGCCGTGAGTGTGGTTTCAACGTGTTCGGCACGCTCTTTTTTAGCATATGCACCTCTGGGATGTTTGGCTGTGTAACCCATCTCATAGAACAGCTCGTTATCGTTAACACGGAACACTACACCGTCACAAGGAAATATTTTGTCCAAGTCCGGCTCATTGATTACTGAAAAGCCTGAGTCGTGTAAGAGATTTAGGTCTTGGTTGAATGTGTCCGATAGGCTAGGCTGAACACCATAAGCAAAGAAACTTAGTGCTCGTGATTGAAATTCAGCTACATCTTTTAAGTTAAGTGCACCGGCTGCATAGTTACGTGCATTTTCAATGTTGAGTGGAGCAACAATCTCGCCAGTAACTTGGTACACGCCTAAAAAGGGAACTTTTTGTGGAACAATGGGGTTGCCCAAGAATTTATCAGTTACAATCTGACCTTCTACACCATCCCCACGGGTAAGAACTCGAACAAGATTACCATCAACATAAAGTAGGCTAAGAGCTGCCCCATCCAACTTAACACTTGTAGCAATGCCTCGAATGCCTTGGAGAGGTTGGACGCCTTCATCTTCGTAATACTTTTGTAGTGAGTACATTTGGTACAAATGTCGCTCGGTTTTGAGATTTTGTTTTGCCCCCACAGCACCGTAACCCACGCTATCAGCCAATGCATCAAACTGTGCATCAGTGATAAATGGTGAGCCTGCATAATAAGCGGCTGAAGCCGAATCTAAATATTGTGTGATTTTGTTCATAAAACAATTATAACAGTTTAGGGTCTACGAAACAAGTATAAATTTAGAAATGCCGTCCAAAAGCGCAGTAAACCTGAAACCAGGGAGATATTTGATAAGTTTGTTGATCGTGATCCCAATAAGGGTTAATCTCCCACGTTACCTCCCAATCACGACTGAGTTGCCAGTGACGTTTACCAAAGCGAATATTAAACCAAAGGTTGCTCATTTTTCAGTTTCTCACTATAATGTTCAATAATTTCACGACCCTCGGCTACACTGCAAATTTCAAAAAGTCCGTCTAGTAAGGCATAGATATTTTCAGTGCTTGCAGGAATCGAGACACCTTCACGACTAGGTACAAATTCCCCTTCATACGACAAGAAGTATTTGCGTAGTTGTATATAAGTAACGTCTCTGAAATCGTTAACAGCTAATCGAACTTGAAAACCTTTGTCCATGTTTTCTTCGATTGTTTTTGAGTAGAGTATATTCTCGTCCATATTTATCAGCCTTTTGGCGCAGATATAATTCTTTGCAGGTTTTCGTGTGTTGCTGGGGTTGCCCAATGTGTGGTAGCCCAGTCTGTAATGCAGTTGTTTTCTGAGATCTGCGACTCACGTCCTGCTACGCGCATAAGGTTACACCAGTGAGTCCAGTAGTCAGCAAGTATGGCCGCATCAGACCATACTTGCCATACTGCTTCACTGTATTTCTCGTTTACAGGCTCGCAGTACATCCAGTACCTCATACACGAACTCCTAGTTCACGAAGATGTTCTAGTGATGCCAGTTCGTGTGCTTCTTGGTATGCACTCTGTAACCACTTGTCGCTAAGCAGCCAGATACGATAGACCCAGCCGTGTTTATCGGACTTCTGCTCAGACTCAATACGTGCAGTAGAGTCATAACGCGCACTGTACACAACTTCGCCTACACGAAAGCGGTCACGTACTGCACCTTCTGGAATCAGCTCTGGGCGAAAGTAACTTGACCCAGGCACTCGGATTGGTACTGCGTTGTCTTCTAGCACACGCTTAATGAAACCTGCACTGCGATAAGTCATTTTTGAAATTGCATCAACAGTTTCACCATTTAAGTATTCTGAGATAATATAAACTACGTCTTCCCGGCTAGCGGGCTTGCCGCGTAGCTCAGCACGACGTTGTGCATCACGAGCTTGAGAACGCTTAAAGTCCTCGATAATAGTACCCAAGCGGGTAGTGTTGTATGCCATGCCAAGAATCTGGCAAGCATCTTTTTTGGTAATAGGCTTCTGGCCCTCTTCAGTGGGTTCTAGTAGGCGGATAACTCGGCTAATGTTGGCCGGAGTCATCAGTTCGGTTTCCAGTTCGCTTCGTTTCTTTGTTGCCATATTAATATTTACTTTTGGTTTTTATACCGTACTTTTCTTGATGTTTTGACTTTTGTTTTGCTTCATGCACTGCAATAGCTGTGCGTATTTCTTGTAACAAAGCTTCGTCGTCCCACACAAGAGTGGTCTTGCCGTCAGGCCAAGTGGTAACAGTAAGATGATTGCCTACTACCACTCGTGGTTTAGGTTGTTTCTTTTGTTTCATAACAAAAATAGGCGGCACTAGGCCGCCTGGATTACTTGAGGATACTGAGGAAGTATACAGCTGCTTTGCCAGTCAACTTGCTGAGAATGTCTTCGTCAACAGGTTTGTTCATATCTTCGATAGCTGCTTTCAAGTCAGCAATAGCGGACTCTTTGCTTACACGAGCTGGCTTGTCACCAGCTGCAGGTGTTTTGGTTTTAGCACTACCTGCGGCTGGGTCTTTTTTCACATAAACACCGGCTTGTACCAGTACCATGCGAACGCCATTAGGCGATTGCTCGAATTCTTCGGCAATGTCTTTGATGATTTCAGTTGAGTTGTCAGGTGTTGGGCCTGCGGCTTCGTATTTTGCGATAACTTCTTGCTTAAGTTCGTCTGTCCAAGTTGCTGCCATGATGTGCTTTCTGTTATTTGTGTTTAAATGTGGTCTGTGGTAACGTCGGTCATTTTTTCTGGAATAAACCGGCGATAGTTATGCTTTAAATCATATTTTTGCATAACAGCTATTTTAGCATTATATTGACTCTCAAGCAAGTCACGATATTCGCGGGTGAATTCTGCAAAGTTATCTTCTGGCATTTGCGATACATCAATGCCTTCAAAGTGGGTACTGGGCTGCACTACTTCAATAACTGCACGCTTGCTAGCAGTGCCATCAGCTTTTGTGTAACTAAATTCTACGAGTTTCATGTGGTTTGCCTTTTGTATCAATCTAAGCCACTATTATACTGTGATTTGACTGTGAGTTCAATACTAAATTTCTTGATCTTGTTTTAGGATTTCTCGTGCAAGACCTGTGGAAAACTGCTCTGCCATGCGTTCGCTGAACATTGGCAGTATTAGCAGTGGAGCCACAGCCGCACTTACAAGCACATAAACTACTGTGCTGGTTTTAGGATATTTGGTAAAGCTATTTGAGATTTCGCTAGCACGCGCTTGTTGCACCAGCGGCCAAAACCAAAAAATGCAGGCAGTAATTGAGGTACTAAATGCAAATAGCAAATAGTAGCCAATCAATTCCATGTGCTGCCTTTGCGCATAAAGGCACGAGCGCCTAGTGTGAAGTCAACTTTACCTTGTGGCAGATTGATGAACAGTTTGGTACTTGGCACTGTCATTGCCGCTTGCGCCACTTTAGGGTTAGAACTAAACAGTTCTTTTGGAGCGCGACCGGTAAACTCTTTGAACAGTTTGGCCAGGCGAATTGCTGTGTGCGACCACTGTGGGGTAGTGGGAGCTTTGCGTTGACGGCCGGTTTCTAACAATGCATTTTGCACCTGCATATTATTGGGCTGTGATCTGAGCGTACGCTCTAGTCTGCGTTTGCGGTTGGCTTGTGTGCGTGCCACGCCTTGTGGAACGGCTGCTGCAGGTGCGGCGGTTTTGGATTTTGTTGCCATTTATAACTTTCTGATTGTATATGCGCCGGGATTATTGTGTACAGCGGTTAATTCAACTACTCCAGCGGTGTCCAAGAATTCTAGTACTTGAAAAGCTTCGCCATAAGTTTGAATTACCACGCTGGGTTCATTGATTACTTCAGTTACCCACTCTAAAAACTGTAGTGTAACTGGAACTCGTTCAGTTTGCGAAAGGCCAGTTAGCAACACTCGAAAGGGGTTCGTAGTCAATGTGTGTGGGTGTGACATGGGCTTGTGCATCGCTGTTTACATAGTCTGTGATAGATTCGGCATTTTTAATGTCTTGTGCAATTTTATAGCACTCACCTAGTGCAGCAATCAGTTCTGGAATGCTGTCTACTGCAATAGGCATAATTCGGTCACAGCCGTCAACAATCACGACTTCTTCTGTGCCACCAGCATTAGTGCCAAACTCTACATAGTTGTAGTAAAAGTCACCAGAAGCGTCTGGGCCAAAAAGGTTTTCGTCGCCAAAGGTGTCGACGTCATGTGCAGGAACTTTAGCAAAATTAATTTTCATGTGATTGGGTATGGTTATGGTTGTTGCGTTAAAAGAATATTATAACAAAAAGTAGTTACAGTTTCAAGTGAATATTTTCGCAAACAAAAAACCCACCTAAACGGTGGGTGGTTTGGTGCGCTAGACTGGAATCGAACCAGTACTCGATCGATTATGAGTCGACTGCTTTGCCTTTAAGCTACTAGCGCAAGGTTTTCATGATTTCTGACCGCTGTTCAGGAGTGTAACGAACCCAGTTTATGACTTGTTCCAGCGTGCGTTTGCATGTGGTACATTGCTGCAGTTGGGGGTCTAACAAACACCGTTGCTGACAGGGACTTTCAATCTTCGAACTCAACGTAGTCTTCTTTGCCTACGCCACATTCTGGGCATTCAAAATCGTCTGGCAAATCTTCCCAACGACCTTCTAGTTCTTCATTGTGAACGTGGTCACATACTACACAAATTCGTGTCATTGTACGGTCTCCCAGACTTGTTGATATGCTTCTGCATGACGTTGCTCGACACGCTTGAGTGCTGCAAAACGCTTTTCAGCTTTGGCCAATACTTTGGCAAATGCTTCAGCATGTTCACGTGACTCAGCAGTTTGATGACGCACCTCAATTAAGGCTGCTTCGTTGTTTTCTCGTTCTGCGGCTTCTTCCATGCGAGGATACATTTCAGTATACTCGTAGGTTTCGCCTTCAATGGCTTTTTCCAAGCATACTTTGGTTGAGGGTCGCCCAATAAGTAACTCAAGATGACCCCAAGCATGTTTTAGTTCCTGGTCGGCTGTATGCTCGAAGTGTTTTGCAACATCTTCGAATCCATCTTCACGTGCAATTTTAGCAAAGTAGCGATACTTAATATGAGCCATAGACTCACCTGCTAGTGCACTCTCTAAATTTTGTAATGTTAGTGACATAGTTATAAATAAAAAATCCCCGAAACAGTACTTATTATACTAGATTCAGGGACATGGTTCAAGTGTAGATTTGGTACATCCTGACAGTTTCGAACTGCCGACCCTCTCGGTGTAAACGAGACGCTCTACCACTGAGCTAAGGATGCATGGAGCGGGGTACGAGGATCGAACTCGTCTCACTAGCTTGGAAGGCTAGAGCACAGCCACTATACCAACCCCGCGTTTAATTTAACATTTGTGGAACATACTCAGTTCCAGCGCCACGTGCGCCTGGTTTCCCTACCATGTCAGCATAGTCTGAAACCATGGTAACATACTGCATACCTTGCTTACGCAGAAGATCACAATAAATAAGTGCAGATTGTAGTTGTACGATCTCTGTTGAGCAAGCACTGCCCAAGTCGTTTGTCCAGTATATTTTATACATAATTGTTTGTGGAGCAGGATAGGAGGGTCGAACTCCTGACATTCTCGTTGGCAACGAGACATTCTACCACTGAATTAATCCTGCTTAAAAGGGTACATCGTCATCTAAGATACTGCGAATCATTTCACGTTCGCGCTTGACTAAGTCGTCTTCGAGCCAAGGTTTGATTTCTTCTTCGATGAATCGTTGCTGAGCCTTATACCCAGCGTGTTCTTGTATGGTTTCGGTAACAATCTTGGTAAACTTAAATAATCCAGACTTTTCAGCCCAGATCAGGTATTCGTAGTGGTCTGGGATACAATCACATACTCGGCAACCTTGTAGTTTGCCTACCATAATTTTGTCTTGCATGTCTAAGAGTGGAGACTTTAGTTTTGAGAATCCAATTGCCATTACCAGTGTCTCCATACGCCTGCTACAATAAAGCAATTTGTGCCAATATAACTTAACACAATTAGTGTTCTGATAATGGCTACCACATCAGCTTCGCAGTCAGTATTTCCAGCTTTGGCGCCTAGGGCATTTGCCCAAAGTCTCCAAAATTTTCTCATGCTTGTTGCTCTGCTTCTAGCTGTTCAAGCCTATCGGCTGCTTCTTCTAGCAAGTCTGCTATACGGTCTGGTTTGCCCTCTTGCACCGATTTTCTGGTAGCAATCTGACGACGTATTTCAGCACGTTTTCGTAGTCTGTAGATTAGTGTTTCCATAATTACTCCATATATAACCACACTAGGTGTCAAGGCTTCTCACTACGCCTGTTCGCGACTAGTACACTAGACACCACCGTGGAGTTAAGGCTTAGTGTGGTTATATATGGCGGGTAGCAGAGGAGTCGAACCCCATCCCGTTTCCGAGAACCCAGTTTTCAAGGCTGGTCGCAGGACCAACCCCGCTGCATTACTACCCACTATTTTATTCTTGTTTTGCTTCTGATTCACGCTTGGCTTGCATAGCTTGCAGCCGCTTGACCACTTCGTCCGAACCCATCCAAATGTCTTTGTTGTGCAACATACTGGAGATTTCTTCGCGGGTTAAAAAGTCTTGGTATACTTCAGTCATGAAGTTTTCTGACCAAGTACGTTCAAACTGTAGCTGATCGTACATTTCGCCGCCTTTGCCAAATGTTCCAGCCGAATAGTTGTGAAACATAAACAAGCTGTGTGGCGTGACTTCTTGCGAATGACCGTGTAGGAAGATCATGGTGGCTGCACTCATGCAAGCACCTTCTACACTGCACACAACAGTAGCATCTGTGTCCGACATTACTCGTAAGAACTGTAGTGTGGTAAAAAGATCACCACCAGGACTATTGATATAAATGCGAATTGTGTCGGCGGCCGATGCGTTACGAATAATGTCAAACCACTCAATGTATTCCTCGGAATCTTGAATTGGTCCTGACAAATAAAACTCATGAACGTGTGCGACTGGCTTTGTGAAATTGGTTGAAAACTTGTTGGATTCAAACAATTTAGGGTCGAGAATATTAGACTTCATAAGTTCCTTTACTATATTTAAGTACTCTAGCTAGCCAAGGAGCCCTTGCTGTTAGGCAAGGTGGGGTTTTAACCCAAAAGTACTTAAATATAGTGCCAGTATTCTGTTACGAGGAACTGGCCAAACCCTAAGCAGCAATTAAGCTGCTAAAGCGTAAACTTGATCGTTTGCGTTTATTTTTGTTTTGCTTCTGCAAATGGGAACAACCCCAATCTTAAGGCTTCTGCTTTACCTAGTTGTCTACGTCTCTACTCTTAGCCCAATCGATCCTGTGTCAGGCCCATCAAAAGAAAACTGAATTCAGGCTCTATGTCCTGACCATATGCTTACGCCGTGATGCACGTTGTACACCGTGTCAATTTTCTTTTGGTGGACCTGGCGGGCACTGCCCCCGCGTGTCGAACTCTTTTGGGTCGGCTTCATACAACCATATTTAAGTACTCTAGTTTGGATTCAAACCTTGTTCTAGTCTTGTCGATCTGCGCTTCTCACAGTGCTGACCAGAGTACATAAATATGGTGCCCCATGACAGAATCGAACTGCCGTAACCTGATTACAAAACAGGTGTAATACCATTATACTAATAGGGCTGGAATAGGTGACAGGATTCGAACCTGCATTGAACGGATTTGCAATCCGACGCGTAGCCGTTCCGCCACACCTATATTAAATTTGACGAGCGCGAACACACTGTTCAAACTGATTAAACGTGCGCTCAAACTTCAGCTGATACATTTGCTTTAGTCCAATCAGGTAATTCATACGCTGATCTTCGTCCATATTGTCGTGCATATCCAAATACAACTGAATGTCATCACAAACATTCCAGCATTGCATAATACCTTGTTCTAAGTCAAAACGATCAGTCATGTTAGTTTGCCAATATAAATTTTAAACGGTCAGCAGCATAGCTTGCTGCAAAAGCTCGGGGCTTTACTTGAGCGTCAATGTTACAAGTACCTTTGATATATCCAACTGCTTGCTGTACAACAGCAGAACTCTTGTATCGCTCGTTGGGATTAATGTCTAGGTGTACTTCTACATGACGATCTTGTAAGACCTCTGATAGTTCATGAAATAGGTCGCTTACTTTGTAAACTTCATTCATTAATCGCATACTGGGCTTGTTTGCTTTTTGATCCCAGTCACGTTCACGAGTTACACTTCCAAAGATTTTACACCCATGACAACCATCAATATGCACAACAACTGCCAGGGTATAGTCAGCGTGCCATACGCCGTTAACTTTAACGCGTTCTGAATCTGCACCTAAGTAAACTCGGGTTTCAGGACTCTGTGCTGCAATAAAGTCTCGGACTTCTTGGATGTTGAATTCGTACATAGTATGTGTTAAGTGGAGGGTCTGGAGAAAGTCGAATTCCCAACCTCTTGGTTCGTAGCCAAGTGCTCTGATCCATTGAGCTACAGACCCTTGTGGCAGAGGATAGAAGAATCGAACTTCTGACAACGGAATCAAAATCCGTGGTTATACCATTTAACTAATCCCCAACAAAATATGGCTCCAAAGGCAGGGATCGAACCTACGACCAATTGATTAACAGTCAACTGCACTACCGCTGTGCTACTTTGGAATATTTAATTCTAGTGCCTGGTCGCAATCTCCAGGTAGCTTCAGCAATGGAAGGAACATTGCCTACACACTATAGCCAGTGAATTCACTAGAATTAAATATGCTGCTTACGATATACAGCGTGGCACTATCGTGGCCACCGATTGGATTACGGACGCTCTAACCGGAACGGCACGGACCTAAGGCAGGTTTTGGCGGTCTTAAGGGGTAACGATCCCCTTCTACAGCAGTGACAGTGCTGTGTGCGTCCATGAACACTTTAAGACCAGATTGGTACGACTGAAGGGACTTGAACCCTTAATCCTTGCGGCGATTGATTTTAAGTCAATTGTGTATTCCATTCCACCACAGTCGCGTTATTGGTGGTTGCTCTCCGACTCGAACAGAGAAGGCCAGCGGCAAGAGATTTACAGTCTCCCCCCGATACCATTACGGGACTAAGCAACCGAAAGAATAATAATTATACCGCGTTTAACAAGAAAAGGCAAATCTAAATTTTGGCATCCCCCAAGAGACTCGAACTCTTACTAACGGTTTTGGAGACCGCCGTGCTGCCATTACACCAGGGAGAAACAATGTTTGGTGGTTTTGAGTAGATTCGAACTACTGACCTAATCCGTATGAAGGATGTGCACTACCGCTGTGCTACAAAACCAAAAGCCAGAGACACGCTCTGGCTGAGTTATAAGTGCCGGTTACATTCTCCGGCGACACATTTCGTTGTGCCTGAAGACATTGACGCTGTTTAAGTTCCTTAAAGGGGCATAGTCTGTAGCCTTGAGTAAACAGATACACAGTTATTTTTGTGTCAGGATAACTTTAACCCCGTGAGAGCAGCCCATCTTGTTTTCGCTTCAGCGGACGCAGGACAGTGGTATTAGCACTGATTTGTTTACAAGCCTGCAATTGGTTGCGGGGGAAGGATTCGAACCTTCTAGGCGGAGCTTATGAGACTTGCCTCTACCCTGACTCCCCGCGATTTTTTACACCATTGTGTGGTGGCTGTTAGCATCACGAACTTTAACATAATGTTCGTATTGCTCAATCCAGTAGTTTAGCTCTTTGCTATTCTGTGGATTTTTGTCAGCCAAGTACTGTTCTAATGGTTCGTGTTCTGGACTAAAAACTGATTTAAGCACTCGTAGTGCATAGTCTAGGCCGTTCATTTTTGGTTAACGAACTCATAGAACTGCTTGCTTTTAGCAACCATGTCATTAAAGTCAAATGGCTTTGGCATGAACTTGGCAAGTTGTTCTTGACCCATTAGGGCTTTGTCTTTGGTATTATCAAAGATTTCTTGTGCAAACTCTACTGAGGCTGCGTATTCTGCTTGCATTAGTTCAGCAGTCATCTTGAGAATTTCAAGACGAATTTCAAAAGGAGATTTATTACTCATGGTAGTTCCTGTGTGTTGTGTAAAGTGTAGGCTTTGCACCTACTTGCGGCATCTAGGCCGTGTGAAATATGGTACTGAGGGAGGATACCGAGACCTCGACCCCTCGCTTATCAAGCGAGTGCTCTGCCGCTGAGCTACCCCAGTGTATTTGGTACTCCCGAACGGTTTCGATCCGTCTTTTCCGCCTTGAAAGGGCAGCGTCCTAGCCAGTAGACGACGGGAGCATTGTTTGTTTAAAATATAATTATACAGCCAATGGGCTGAACAATCAAGATAAGAATTCGAGTGGTGCAACCCACAGGAATCGAACCTGTTTCAATGGCTCTTCAGACCACCGCTATGACCACATCAGCTAGAGTTGCAATCGCAATCTTTTGGGCAGACAGTAGAGTTTCGATCTCTTTCTACGACTTTCACAGAGTCGGGTGCTCCCATTACACTACCTGCTGCATTTTTGGGTTTTGCATGAATAGCTGCTTCGGCAGCCTTACACGCGGTTAGGGTATCAAACTGGCAACGGCCTCGTTCGCCGTATTTGTACTTACCATTGTTGCACTTTATACAGGGCATATATTCCTTTGTTTGGCGGGAGATACAGGAATCGAACCTGTCAGCCTATTTCTAAACGAAGGCTTAGCAAGCCTCTGTTGCACCTTGCAACACATCTCCCGTACCATATTTGAACACACTAGCACCCACTTTTGCAACGTGTACTTTGTTGCCTAGACGTGTTGCCTTGCAAGGATTAAACAAGTGGTTGAACGCCAGCTTGCTAATGTGCTCAAATATGGTAGACGCACAGAGAATCGAACTCTGATTTGCTGGTTAAAAGCCAGCTACTTTAGCCGTTAAGTTATACGTCCAGGCTGCGCTTCCATTTGCCACGAAGCTGCTTGTGGCTTTTTGTATGTGAACCACTGCCGCCACGCTTCATCAAAGCTAAGGCAACATGATTCCGGGGTTTTCGTGTTTTCATAAATTTCCTTTGGTGGACCGTGGGAGGATCGAACTCCCGCTTCATGCTTGCAAAGCACATGTGCTACCATTATCACTAACAGCCCAAATTGTGGTGCGTCGAGAGAGACTCGAACTCTCAATCCTTTCGGCACTGGCTTCTAAGACCAGCGTGTATACCATTCCACCACCAACGCATTATACTTTTATATCTACGTTTGTGCCTTTGTTAGGGTCTACATTTCTGTAATACACCACTTGTTGCACAAACTGTTTATTGTTACTGTCTACCCTAGTTGTATAGACTATTTCTCGTACCTTACCCATGTAAGGTGAGAATGTTCTTGATACGCTAATTGTTTCCATATTGTTGTATACTTTGTTTACTACCCACCCCGCTAAGGGTGTGTTTCTGGATTATCGTGTTCATGACGCACGCCTATGCCAGAACCCAGACCATACCCACCAACTTTCCCGGGTGTTGATGTTCTCAAGCCTGCAAGGTTCCATAACTGAATTGGCCACTAGCAAAGCATACAACAATATGGTCTAATTACTCAGAACCATGTGTAATTCTGTGACAATTAGCACACAGAACTTTTAAATTACTAATAGAGTTATTTTCTCTATCTTTATCTATATGATGTACTTCTAGTGCTAAGACGTTGTCAAAACCACATATAGCGCATTTGCACCCATAATGTTTAAGTGCACGAGTTCTATAGGTAGAAGCACCATCTTTTGTTCTAAAGTAGGTGTTTGAACAAGCTCTAGAACAAGTTACTTGCTTATTACTATCGCGAACTTCTGTGGTAAACATACTACCACAGCAAACACATTTTCTTTGTTCAAGCTTTAATGGAGGGATTCCGTTAATAGTAAAATGAGATGTGTCCAATTCATTACCGTCTAAGAATTGTTTGACGATTGTGATATATTGCCCTTTTTTAGCGTATCCAAGTTTATTTAAAACTTGTGCTGTGGACAACGAAGTATCTACATACTCAAATAATTTTCCAGAAACTAAAGCTTGCTCTAGTTTATTGATTAAAACTTTACTCATAAAATCTCCTGCTCATGTATATATTATACATCAATAGCAAGAATTTTGCAAGTTAATTTTTGGTCACGGTGGTCCGAGTGGAAGGATTCGAACCTTCGATCTCTGCTTCCCAAAAGCAGCGGATTAAACCGGACTTTCCTACACTCGGATGTGTTAGTTTATTGAAGCAAACTAACAAAACTTACTGGAATACGCAAGACTGTCCAGTGCAACAAAGAACAATAATTATACCTGAAATGTAAAATAACTACAAGTGTAAAATTTTAATGGTGGATCGGGCAGGACTCGAACCTGCTAACTAAAATTATACAGCCCCGTAAGCAATATATTCGAATTCAGCCCACCTGTAACTTCATGTTTGCGACAGAGGAAGTAATCCTAGGGTGAAGGGGTTGTATGCCGGCTCTATGCTTTAACCATGTTAAGCTACCGATCCATATATTAGTACTTATTTTAACACAAGGGCGATTAACTCCCACCGGATATATAGATTATCACTCTTTTGACGGCACGTATGTATAAGTACTAATATATGGAGACCATCCCTAAATGGTCAACATATAGTCTTATTACTGAGGGCGACAGCCCCACTGTATCTTAGAATATCCAAACATCCCTTCTACAGCGGCAGGGCGTTCTTTTGGTTGACGGGGCTTACACCCGCCTCGAACGTAACTTATTCCTAGGGGCTAGAACTTGTCAGAGGAACGGGACTTAATTACTATTTTTATAGACTCTGAGTGCTTCAGCGTCAAGGCTAGCATAAACTCGGAAACTATCGCGACCAACCTTGTCATAAAGATCGTTTGCCATTTGCTCAAGATTTACAAGTTGCTCGATTGAGATCAAGGTACAAGTAACATATCGTGACAAGAAAGCATCAATTAAAAAATCGCGTGAATAGCCTGCCATGTTTTCTCCAAATCAGCCTATATTATATCAATAAACAACTGTTTCGTCAAATGTCAAAACTCTGATCTTAACATCACCACGTTCTTCAGCTCGCGCAAGCCAGGTGTTTAGTACACTGTGCATAAACGAACTCATGTGATAGTTGTGTGCATGACAACGATAAGTGCTGCCACTATACCCATCAAACTCAAGCCAGTCACCATCACGGCGTACTTGAGTAATCCCACTATTAAGTTTCCAGCTATCACTGCCCATGTAACCACCATACCAACCAGCAAAAACTTTGCGCGTGGGTGTGGTTAGTTCAGGTGCGTCAAATTCTAGCACAACCCAAACATCTGGTGTGTATTCACTCATATGTATCCTCTTTAGGCCAGTTCTTGAGACTTTTATCTACTTCAATTTCTTCAATGGAATATTCGGGCATAGGAAACCTACGCTCTAAGGTTTCATAAGAAACACCATGAAATACCGCGACAACACTATTCCAGCCGGGTATTACTTTATTTACAATGTAAACAGTACTCATATTATTTCTCCGAATCAGACTATATTATAATCTGATTCAAGGACTTAATTCAAGTCAATATTTTGTTTGTTCAGCCAGTCGACGGTACTCGCCGCCAGTAGGATGTATACCATCTTTGGTGGTTTGTGTAATCACAAGTGTAACGTCCCCATACATTTGCGCAACTTTTACCACAGGTGTTTGCTTGATGGTATTATTAGCTGGCAGTATCCAAGTTACACGACCACTAATACGATCACGTAACTCCGCAATTTCTTTGAATGTTTTATCTGCCAACCAATCATTAGTGCCAAGACTAATAACGGTGTGTTGCGCTGCTGGCATTGTAGCCGCGAATCGTTTATTCCAAGCAGTACTGGTAATACCCACACGTGCAATCAGCTCACACTGTGGACGGTGTTGGGCAACGCCCACGGCTATAGAGTCGCCAACTATCAAACATTCTAACATATATTTTGGTCCGCCGTGCAGGAATCGAACCCACATTAAGGGCTTAGAAGACCCCTGTATTATCCATTATACGAACGGCAGATGTTTTAGCTGTAAATACGCATAATCGGCTTGTAAACACTAAATAGTTCACGGTTGTAGATTTCGACTAGCTCTGGGTCCATGTAGTCGTAATTGTCTGGAATATCAAGCACAATGGCTTTTGAATTCATTAAGTCAACCAGGTCGTAGTCGGCCACAAACTCCAGCTCAAGCTCGTCTTTGTTGTGCGGATTCACAAACACAATCTTGTCTGCCCAGTGAATCAAGTTGGCTGAACACGGCACTAGTGCGTAGTTAAAGTTTGATCCACAACTACGGGCATTGATGCCGTGTTGTGCGGCTAGAGTAGCGCCGGTTGGGCTTCGCAAGAGGCCAGCACTGCACACAAAAAGCCAGCGAGCAGCGTGACCTTGATGTGAGTTAGCATATGGAGCTGTGGTTTTAAAGATTGCAGCATTTCGCGTGCCTGCGGCAAAGTATTTGTCTGTCATTTTAGTAGTTGTTGTGCAAGTGGTGTACTTGCTAAGTTTTTTTGTTTTGATTCACACATTATATCGGCAACTGGACTAAATGTCAAGGCCCAGTTATTCACATCCTGATTCCAGTAGTAATCACTGTGAGCACGAAGCTTGGCGGATGTAAAGCCTAGAGCTTTGAGTTGCTGCAAGTCTGGTCTAGTGTTTGGGTCGTGTTCGACCAAGCAGTCTTCACGGCTGACACTATAGTGTACGACAGGACGCACACCACGCCAGCTATCGCACACACGCTTAAAACGTTCATCAGTAGGTTCAATGTATTCTCCTGAGTTAATCCAGTGGTGGTGAATGTCAAGCACAAGTGCACAAGTGTCTACTAGTTCAAGACTAGCATCAAGACCCCAGGTAAACTCGGCATTTTCGATTGTTAGGCAGTTACGTGCTTCGGGGCTAAGACGACGCATGGCGGCTTTGATGCCATTGGGACCTAGCTTACCGCCAACGTGCACATTGCACTTGAAGTCTTGAAACTGCTTGCCGTAACCCATGTAACGAATCAGGTCAGCATGATACTCAAATTCGGTAATACTATTCTCTACAACGCCAGGATTCTCACTTGCCAACACGCAAAACTGACCTGGGTGGAAGCTCAGACGAATATCGTGTTCGCGAGCAAAGTCGCCGCACATACCTAAGTGAGCTTCGAGCTTTGCAACAACATCTGATTCAAAGTAGAATGGCATATAGTCGTCATGAGTATATGCAGGCAACATATCTGATGTAATACGAAACATACGCTGATTGTGCGGCTGCTTGGCAACCCACTTGAGCTGACGATAGAAAGCATTCAGGTTATGGTCAAGCAAACCCCACAGCTTACTACGCCAACCGTCCGGTGTCTGACGAGCAAGATATGTAATAGTTGTAGACTTGGTGTTCAAGTCTGGGTGTGCAGTATCATGCTCTGTTTGAATTTTACAAGCAAAGCCAATGCGCTGAATGTTTTGATTAAAATATGTCATAGCCACAATTATAACAAAAACAGTTCAGCAAATCAAATCAATATTTATCGACCTACTAAGCCAAAGCAGATTCTGCACACAGGAAACTCGTCCTGATCGGTTTTGTGGTCGCTGCCCCAAATACCGCAGTGCGAGCATTCACAGCAGTAGGATTCTAACAAGTAGTCATCAATGTCTTCAATATCAATGCCAGCATCACGGCAAGCTTCAGTAAGGGTTTTACGGGTTCCTGTCAAGCGCTTAGTTAGCCGCTTGTACATCTGGTTTATATCGGTCATCTAGGTGGGGGTGGGTTTTCTCGAATTCTAAAAGGAACATAATACAGCAGGCTGCGTGAGCCAGGTGTGACAAGCCTGATTCAGGGTCACGATCTTCACCAGCATTAAATGCTGTGATATGTCGCATTGCTGCGCTTAAGGGTCGGCTCCAGGCAAAGCCCTTGCGCCAGTTGTGTTCTGCGTATTTTTGTGCACCAAATGCCAACACAGCAGCCGTTTGATTCATGGCTTCTGTTGATAGCAGGTGTAGGGGCAGTTTGTCTTGGTCAAACTTTAGTGCTGTACCCGCTGCTTTTTGAATCTCTGCAATCTTGTTTCCACCACGCAGCATTATTTCATCAGCCATTGCCTTAATTTGCTCAGTGGTTGGATAACCATCGTCTGGTGGATATTGCGCGGCTCTGTCAGCATCGGTTGGAAATTCTCCAAACATCATTTTGTATTCTGTGTTTTCGTCTAGTTTAGGCATCTGGTTTCTTGGTTAGTAGTGCTGCAATTTGAGCTTTTTTGTGTAAGCTGTTGAGAATGTGTGTAGGAATGTTTACTGGCCGGTTATTTTGACGACACCAATCTTCATAAACAGGCAAAAGCTTGTTTAAGATCAAGTCTTCTAGCTCGCGGGCATAAGATTTGTAAATAGGCATGGTATTCCTCCAGTTGACTAATTATACCGCAAAGGCAAAACTTTTTCAAATGTAAATTTTGCTGTGTTGGCGCAGTGCACCGACAATTTTTGACTTGTCACACGCCGGTGTTTGAGTTATAATGTTAAACACCTACAAAACTTTGTAATAAAACATGGACATTAATCTGCTCGTACAGCGTCTCCGACACGGAGACACTTATACAGTACAGGATGGGGACAACGACCCATATCAAGTCAATCGACCCCCTAATCACCTTATGATCAAAGCTGCTGATGTTATTGTGCACCAAGATAGTGTACTAAAACAAAATCATGAAACAATTTCTAGCTTGCAACGTCAACTCAACGAACTCACACAACAATATGAAACGCTTCGAACTCAGTATACTACTACAGCAGCTAGCGGAACGTCTTGATTGTGGTGAAGGCACTCGGCTAGAACAGATGAGCTTTGATGCACTAATGGAGATCTTAAATGAAGACATTAAAAATCGGAATACTGTGCCTGATGCTAGTGCCTTTTACCCTTGGCCTAGGCAACGCCCATGATGGCAAAAAAGTAAAACAACCACGCTGGGCAGAGGTAGAGTGTTTGGCTAAAAACATTTACCACGAATCCCGCAATCAACCGCTTGAGGGTCAGATTGCTGTTGCGCAAGTTACAGTTAACCGTGTAGCTAGCCAACAGTTCCAAAATACCGTGTGTGGTGTAGTTTATGCACCCAGCCAGTTTTCGTGGACACTAGACAAGCGTAAGCGTGTGCGAGATCAAGAAGCCTGGCGGGTTAGTGTTAGTATTGCACGTGCTGTGCTAACACGCTCAATAACTCTACCACACTTTCCTGCACTATACTTTCATACACCACAAGTAAACCCACGTTGGAATCGTGGTAAGCGTGTTGTGGCCAGAATTGGAAATCATATTTTTTACAGTTGAATCCTTGAACTGAGTCTGGTATAATAAACAAATCAAGGAAATAATATTATGAAAATCAGACTCTTATCAGACCTGCACACAGAATTCCGTCTTCCCTACAAAACTCATGCAATGAGTGAGTATCGTGGCGAAGACGTGCTTGTGCTGGCGGGTGACATTGCCAGCGGAAGCTCCAACACCCTGGACGTTATCAAACACTTTCGTGACCAAGGCTTTCCCGAAATCATTTATGTGCCTGGCAACCACGAGTACTACGGCACTGGCTTTGACGAGTTCAATGCTAAAATGCAAAACAAGTGCCTGGAGTTTGACAACGTGCACTTCTTAAACCCCGGCACTGTGACCATTGGTGGTGTTAAGTTTGTGGGCGGCACACTATGGACTAACTTTGGTGATAACCCCTTCAGTCAGTCGGCAGCCAAACGTGGTATCAACGACTTCCGTCAGATTCGTGACTTTGATGTAAACCGCTGTGCCAAAACCTACTACCAGCACCTTGGATATATTCAAGATCAGTATGAGCAGCGTGGCGACTCAAAGGTTGTGGTTGTCACACACTTCTTACCAGCTCGTGAGTGCATTGCACCACGCTTTCGTGGAGCAAACTTACTAAATGACTACTTTGCTAATAACCTTGGTGAGTATATTTCTACTATGTCTAATGCTACTTGGCTTTTTGGCCACACACATGATGCTACTGATATTGTGCTTGGTGATACTCGTGTGGTTGCTAATCCACATGGTTACTACAATGCGCTAAACGACGGCGTTGGCTTTGACCCTTTTAAAACTATTGTGGTATGAACAACAGATACTTAAACAGTTTACTACTCGGTCTACTAGGTGACATAAACCTAGTAGAACGCTGGTGGACGACACCTAACCGTGGCTTTAATATGCAATGTCCGTGTGATGTTGCAGAATCAGAAGTCCGCCGCTATCTTGAATCTTACTGCTTTAAATAACATGACCAACACCGAAGACCTTATCACAGCCCGTGTACTAGCCGACTCAGTTAGTCCAGAGGGTCAGCGCATGACTACCATGGAAATTGAGTACCCAAGGTTTATCTTGGCTGAACTCAATACGCACCGTATGTTATCAAAGAATTCGGCGTCAAGTCGTGCTATTCCTGTTAAAACCATGCACGAACACATTCGTAACAATACTGCTGGGCCTGTATACTGGGGTGTTAATCAACCAGGTATGAAGGCTAAAACGTGCTTGGATGCCGAAGATACTGTTGAAGCACTCATGATCTGGGAACAGGCTCGTGATAGCGCACTTGATTATGCCGGTCAGCTTGCTGATCTTAACCTGCACAAGCAGATCACCAACCGCATCACAGAGCCTTGGATGACGATGAAAACTGTGATTTCGGGCACTGAGTGGGCAAACTACTTTTGGTTGCGTGACCACCCAGATGCACAGCCAGAGATTGCACTGCTAGCAAACAAAATGCACAGTGTGTATGAGGCCAGCTCACCACAACTATTACATCCAGGAGAATGGCATGTTCCTTATGTTACTACTCACCGTGACAATTATTCTGGTGTTTTGCATTATCTTGACAGTAATGACAAGTATATCACAGCAAAAGAAGCGTGCATTATCAGCGCTAGCTGCTGTGCTCAAGTGTCGTATCGCAAGAATGATGATAGCTACGAAAAAGCACTAAAAATCTTCCAACAGTTAATTGAAAGCGAACCAGCACACGCTAGCCCAGTTGAGCATCAGGCCACTCCTATGGATGTGGAATCAATGTGCCGTTTTGAACCAGAAACTTGGCAACCTGGAGTTACTCATGTGAGTGCTAACAGTGACTTGTGGTCGGGTAATCTTCGTGGTTGGATTCAGCACCGCAAACTTATTCCCAAGGAGGCACGCTGGTGAACGTAGTCTTATATACAAACGATTTCGAGCCAATTACTGTGCTTGACTTGCCGCAGTGGTTGCTGGAGCAGCTAGAGCGGCAAGGTGCGGTGCGTGTGGCTGTGATGCGTCCAGTACAGTTTGGGATCGGTGATGGTGTCGCAGTTGGTTCAGTTGAGGGTCCAGAAGTGGTTACTATCTACTGTGAAAAGCTACGCTGGAAAGACGGCACAGTTAAGCCTATACTGGTTACCGACGACGACGAACTTGCACTCTCACTTAAACCTGAGTGGTTACCAGGTCAGCGTCAACGTGTTCAAAGCTATCAGCAAGCCATACGTGGTCTAACTGATAGCCTTGTTCGTGCAATGCGAAAATAGACTCTTGATTTCCTAGTTTGTGTGAGTTATAATAATTTATTCACTAGGAGATCAGCCATGTATTTTTGCGTAAAATGTTCAGATGACGTAAACCCACGCCGTTGGGCATTGGGCAAACACACATGCTTGCCGTGTGGTGAAGTGGTTGCACGCCAATTCAAGCACTGTATTGTGCCAATGGCCAAAAGCAACTATCAACCGGTTACTGATCTCTCAACACTCAAACAACTAAACAAATATGCTAGAACTTAAAATTCAATGTCAAGACGCAGACGAAGCTCGTATGTACCTTAATGCAGTGCAGTATCACAATTTGCTAGACGATCTACGCAATGCGCTTCGCAGTGCACAAAAGCATGGAACTGATCAGGATGTGGTCAAAGTTGTCGAAAACTTCTTTCCAGATATTACCATTGCTTGCGACAACCATCAAGGACCGTACTAATGTTCTTACAGCTTTTAGACCAGCTGTTTGTGTGGTTTGCAAAGCTGTTAAGTTACATAGCTGTAGCACTCATACTAAGCTTATGGTCACTGGTTTTTATTGCCATTGTTGCTAACATTTATAAACTAATAAAATGAAACCTAAATTTAACTTAAAACGCGAATTCAACCAGTGGTTTTTTGACGAACAATATCCAGAAATGGGTTCAAATCGTGCACAAGTCTATGGTTACGGCAATCCAGGCAACAAGGACAACCGTGACTACTGGATGGGCCAGGCATTTGAAGCCGGTGCACAGGCTATGTGGAATGAAATCAACTATACTCTGGCTCAGTACGCTTGTGCAGTTGAGGGTTGCGACCCTTATATGATCGAACCATGCGAAGTATATGACAGTGCTCGTGAAAGCTTGCACTATCACATCCACCAACAATTGAGGTTATTTCCATGAAAGTAAAAATCGGTAAATACACTACTTGGGTTGGACCTTATCAGATTGCTGATGCGCTCTGCTTTTGGGTCAAACCTGTGCGTGATGAATATGGCATGAAGTCCAAGCCAGACTGGGTTCATGAATTTGGTACTTGGTTGGCAGAAAATCGTGATGGAACTGACAGCTGGATTACTCGTGTGTGCCAGTGGGTTGAGTCCAAGAAGTCTCGTCAAATTTATGTGAAAATTGATCGTTGGGACACTTGGGGCATGGACCACACACTGGCACTGATTGTGTTGCCAATGCTCCGTCAACTGCAAGCCACCAAGCACGGTGCGCCATACGTAGACGATGCAGATGTGCCTGACGAACTCAAAAGCACCTCAGCACCACCCAAAGAGCATGAGTATGATACTGATGCCAACCACTTCCACCGCTGGGATTGGGTGTTGAATGAAATGATCTTTGCCTTTACCGCCAAGCGTGATGGTACATGGCAAGACAAGTACTCTAGTGGTGTGCATGACTGGAGTTCGGAACCTTGTGCATGGGATGACTCAGGCAAGCCTACAATGTATCGTATGATTACTGGCCCCAATGACACTTACAAGTGCGACTATGATGCAATGGCCGTTGAACAAGCACGTATCACCAACGGCTTTCGACTATTCGGCAAATACTACGAGAATTTGTGGGATTAATATGACTGTTTTAACCATTGTTGCCTTAATCTGTGCTGTGGTGATTGTTGGAGGTATTGTGTGGTTTGCACAACAAAATCCCACGATTGTGTGCAACTCCAACGGCTGTACTGGCAACTGCGACCAGGGCCGCTGTTGCACTTGTGTAAACGACCTACCAGACACCAACCCCAACTGGCCATTTCCACACAATCGACCATAAGTGTTGCGTTTTAGCAACAAATTTCCGCCACAAGTGTTATCTTGCACTTGTGGCTTTTGTTCGTTTGCGGTATAATATAGGCTATAAAGGAGAAATTATGATTAAACCAAACACACTTTGTATGATTCGTGGTGTTCCACACGGCCAGCTTGGATCGGACTGTAACGGCAAAATTGTGGTTGCTACCAGCCTAATGCATGACGACGTGTGGAGTATTACTCCCAACGTGGTTACCGCTGTAGGCGGCGGTTTGCGCAGGCTGGTTGCTAGCCGTGCACACTACTTACACCCACTGGACAATCCACCAGAAGGTGCCCTCGATACCATTTCAACACGCAAGGAACTTGTATGACACAAATTGTAATCAACTGTGAACATGGCGGATTTGGTCTTAGCGATCAAGCACAAGCACGTTATCGTGAGCTAGCTGGAATACCAGTTGCAGAGTTTCGCTGGGAACTTGATCGCAGTGATCCGCACTTAGTACAAACAGTACTTGAGTTGGGTGAAGCGGCCAATGGCCGCTATGCTGACCTAAAAGTGGTGACCATTCCTGACGATGTTGAGTGGACAATCTGTGAATATGATGGGTGTGAGTGGGTTGCTGAAGCTCACCGTACTTGGAGTTAACATGACACTACAAGCACTATTACCACCACGACTGCGTGAGTGGTCAGAAATCGGCCCCGTACAACGTGCAGAACTGGAAGAATTTGCACACAGGTTGTTAGCACAACAAACCAAGGCAATTACAGCTGATGGTGTGTTAGTCCAGGCTGGAGCCGAAGTATGGATCATTGACGGTGTTGGCGGCGTAAAACCCACCAGCGTTCGCAATACCGAGGCTGTTACCAACTACTACCTATTCGGCAACATTCCTGTAGCCCACAGCTTTTCAACTCGCGAAGCTGCACTCAAATATCAAAAATACCATGCCAATTAAACCCACACATCAAGCCGCTTATGATTACGCAATGGCCACACTCAAGCAGTCCGCAGGAGAAATCATGCTGGACAAAGCTCTCCGCACCTTAGGGTCGGACAATCAAATCATTGATCTTTGCGAGCCTATTTTAGTAGCTTACCGCAAACTACTTACTGAAGTCATAGGTCTGCAACTTATGGACTGGCTGGACTGGTGGATGTATGAAACGGACTATGGCACTAAAGCAATGGAGTTCACTATAGACGGTACCAGCTATGACCCTACCACAATGACACTTTACCGATTCTTGGAGACTGTTGATGCGAATGCTTAAACACAGGCTTCATGAGGGCATCAACACCATTGAGCACTTTGGCACAATGCAGCTCAAGTACTTAGACTATCAAGATGGGAAACTACACGGTTGGTTTTTACAACACGATGGCACAGAACCAGACAGCTACCAAGTGTACATTGCACTTACTGGTGAAACAGTACATGACGAGTACCAGTACGTGACGAGCACTCAAACACAAATTAGTGGTGGTTACTACGTGGTACATGCCTACGACTAAAAACACTGACCCTAAGCCGCCAAATTTCAGCACCATAAAACACTCGCCAAAATATAAAAGCAGAGTATAATTAACACATGAACACACAATACTTGATCTGTAAACTGCAGGAGGAAGCAGCTGAGGTAATTCAAGCGGTAAGCAAAATCAACCGTTTTGGTGAACAAAACAAACACCCAGACAGAACAACCACCAACAAACAAGAACTGGTAGGTGAATTAGAAGATTTTCTTGCAATTCTCGCAGTTCTTGAACAGACCCAATGGATCGACTTGACCCTAAGCAGCAACAATATCAAAACCAAGGCAATCGGACTGCTTAAAAATAACTAAACGAGATTTACAAATATAACGATCTCAGGCTCACATAAAAATACACCTTGATTTCTTCGAAAAAGTGTGCTATAATATTAGTAATTAAAGAAGATAAGTACTAGGGCAGAGTGTTATTTTATAGTAACCTCGGGGAAGTTAGAAAGTCCATAGATCTTTCTAATCTTCCACGATTTGGTAAACTGTACTAAATAACAGGCTCTGCCCTCCAACTGCCTAAATAGGGCCACTATTTGTGTTTTCTATACTAAAGATATTGTGTTTTCTATACTAAAGATATTGTGGTTGGCTGTATCACACCGTACAAACCGTGGATTATGCCCCACTTTCCCACTCACCAACTAAACCTGGTGACCCCCAACCGACCCACTTTAGGGTCATACTACAATTCCAATGAACGACATTAAATTACTAGATTTTCCACAACTTGCCAAAGATTTTCAACAAACCTTTGTGCAGCTACGAGACGAACGATTAGCTTTAGCACAACGATTAGCAGAACGCAAGTATAGACAACAGTGGCAGCAAACTTATGATGGACTGCAAAACTTTGACAGCGAAGCTGGCAGTGATGGCATAGCCGAAGCTGTCACAGAAACACTAGGCGAATTTGACCCAGGCAGAGTCCAGCTTAGTGATACAGTCATACAGCAGTGCCGCCAAGAAGCCAAAGCGGCTGTGTGTGAAGCTTGGGCAGTAAAAAATATGATTTCACAAAAGCTAAGTTGGCTGCCACATCAGATGTTAGCATATTTTGGTACTTGGCAAGCTGTTCGAGATGAGTCGGGTAAGTATTCGGCAACGCTTACCTGGGATATGAACACACGACAGCGTGGAGATTACTACGCCTTAGGGTCGGGACTGCTAGCTACTAGTGCTCGCACAAATTTCTTCAAGGATGCGCCTAAGGGTAATCAGCAGTATAAATCCATTATCAATCCAATGGTTCCAATAGTCCTGGCTGGATTTAAAAAGTATCAAGGCATTAAGTACTCGGACTGGAGTCTTGAAGGTCTGGAAACTCTACTAGACGCAGAGCTGGCAAAGCTTGTTGGTGTTACGGTGCCAGAAATCTCCCACAGCGACCTACTTGCACTACGCAACACTGCCATAACAGATCGTAGCGGCCCAAGGGCAGGTATCCCCAATAACCCAAGTACCTGCACCAAGCTCAATCACTTGGCAGATACGGCTTTGGGACACCTACCTAAACTTGCCAAATATATGGTATTACAAACTTGGGCATGTCACCCAACCAATCGCAACGAGTACATGATTCTTGATCCCAATGACTGGGATGCGATCCCAGAACCTCTAATCAGCAAAGATATTTTCTTGCAACAAACCGCAAAGCCTGTAGCTACTAGAGTAGCTCAGTTTGCTGATAACACAGACCTGCCTTGGCTATAATGGAGACTCAAATGCGTTATACCAAAGAAATTTGTGACCGTATGGTCCAAGACTACCAAGCCCAGGTGCCAGTACATGAAATTGCCATGCAACTAGACGTACCAGAGCGATCGGTAATTGCCAAGCTTAGTTCACTAGGTGTCTACCAAAAGAAAACCTACACCAACAAACGTGGTGAGGTGCCGGTGAAGAAGTCGGAGCATATTGAAAGGATTG
>Ga0315909_10000258_pt1 | contig 68855 bp, 71 predicted proteins | sample LakEriMetagenome_11_FD_203527 | JGI IMG/M metagenome (GOLD analysis project Ga0315909, IMG submission 203527) | Freshwater fungal communities from buoy surface, Lake Erie, Ohio, United States - Buoy 2 MA125 | ecosystem: Environmental > Aquatic > Freshwater > Lake | place: USA: Lake Erie, Ohio...
TGGTACCAGCAATAATTCTTCCGTTTGAATCGAGTTTTGATGCTGCAATTGAGTTATAACGCGTTCTTAAATTCGACTGAGGATGTCCACTACCTGAACTTTTATCTAAAAAAGAACTTGATTTTTTGAACCAAGTAAACCCCGTTGTCTCTTTAGCCATATCATAAAGTTCTATATCTGTTACTTCTATTACCTTCTCTTTTTTACATGAGTTAATAATCCAAAGATTTGAAATAAAGATGAAAATAATTAATCTATTCATGTTCTTCATTTTATTTGTTCTTAAATTTAAAAATCTACTTCTATAAACTATAATACTTTATAAATATTTCATCTATCTGAAGATTTATTTCTGTCGTTCAAAAAAATAAATAATCTTCAAATTAAGTTAAATATAATTTAATTAGTTGTTATAGTTATGTAAGAACAGATAAATTGATAATAATCATTTAAAATTCTATTCGTTCCATTTGGGACTAAATAATCAATTCTCTTAAAATCAAACCAATAACTTCAATGTGTTATAAAAAATTAAACCATATTTTTAGATACTATAAAATATATAACTATGAAAAAAATGTTTACTTTATGTATCAGTGTGCTTTGTTGCGCTTTTACTTTTGGACAAGAAAGAATCGGCATGTTTTGTCCAGAGCCAATTAATCAAGAATTTGAAAACTTATCTGCTTTTCAAATTGACTCAATCATAAAACAATACAAACCAACTGCCAAATCTACTATCATAAAAGTGCCTATCGTTTTTCATATTTTAACTGATGATCCTTCTGGGGTATCGAATATTAGCGATTGTATTTTGAAAAATCAGGTTGATATATTAAATAATTGTTTTAGAAAAAAAGTAGGTACACAGGGTGCAAATACTAATCCTGTAGGTGCAGATACTGGAATTGAATTTTTTCTTCCTTGCAAAGATGGAAATGGAAATTCAACTACTGGAATTATTCGAACAACTACTGCAAATTGTAACTATACCACTTTAGACAACACTACGCAATTAAACAATATAAAAACTGCAAGTAGTGGTGCAACTAATTTCCCAAATAATAAATTTTTAAATATTTGGGTAGTAAAGACAATGCCCAATAATAATAATGTTAGAGCTCAAGCTTGGTGGGGAAATACTTCTACAGGTGCATCAAGATCTGGTATTGTAATCCATTATTCATATATAGGTTCAAAAAATTCAGGTTGCTCAAACATTGGATACATCGATTTTACTGGTTATGATGCGTATGATTTAGGCACAACATTAGTACATGAGGTTGGGCATTATTTTAGTCTTGCCCATACATATGGTTCAACATGCTCATATACTGATGGGTGTGGTGACACACCTTCTGTAACAGGATTACCAAATGCATATTGTGGTACAAATAACAATACTAAAGGAGTTTGTATTAATGGCCAAGTCAGAATGTGGCAAAATTATTTAGATTATTCGGATGATGCTTGTGTCAATGTATTTACAAATGATCAAGCTACTAAAATGATAAATTATATATCAAACACTTCAAACTATATCAATTTAACTTCTACCACAAATATTAACGCTGTTTCATGCACTTCAAACAACTTAACAGTATCAACATCTTCGTCTCCACTAGCTGGTGGAACTACTTCTGGCGGTGGTTCTTTTGTTAATGGAACTAGTGTTACTGTTACTGCTACTCCAAATAATGGCTATTCCTTTAACAAATGGACTGAAAATGGATCTCAAGTAAGTACAAATTCATCTTATACTTTTAGCATTTCAAACAACAGAAATTTGGTTGCCAACTTCACTCAAAACACATCAAATATTGAGGAAATAGACAAATCAAATCTTTATTCCTTCTCTATTTTCCCTAATCCGATGACTACCGAGATAACGGTTAAATTATCAAATGAAAGTATAAAAGAAATTAAGGTTTATAATATTTTAGGTGAACAACTAAATTCATTTACAGATTTAAATACACAAGAATTTTTAATTAATACATCTTCCTATTTAAATGGAATATATTACATAAAAGTAAAATTAAATAATGATCTAGTTTTAATCAAAAAAGTAGTTAAAAACTAATTACTCATCACTCACATAAAAAATTGATTTAATAGGTGTTAAACATCATTAAACTTAATATTTTTTTGTTTTTTTTATAATAAAAATTCAACAAAAAATAATATAAAATTTATTTGAGCTTGAGCCCTTCAGAAATGAGGGGCTTTTTTTTATATCGTTTGTCTATTACTGTAAATACTAATACAATTAACTAATGTTATCAAAAGAAAATATTTTTAAAAATCATTATTAACTAATAATTTTAATACACCTAGTGAATTTAATTCAAGAATTAATAGGACTGATTTCGTGTTTTTTTTAAAAATTTTAAACTATATTGATAAAAAATATAAATTTCAAAATTGGAAGAATAAGATTGTTTTCTAAATAATAACAAAAACTTAGCTAAAACAATTAAAAATATTTATTCATTAACATATAATCTATATTTTCTGCTTGAGAATGGCAATTTATACAAGATGTGCCCTTTTTTGAAGCTGGAATTGAAACCGTCCCATCCGCATTTATATATCCCCATACCCAACCTTTTGCATCGGCATCTTTACTATCTGATTTTTTATACAAAATGGCATAACGTTCAAGTGTAGATGAATTAATATATAATTCTTTTACTATCAAAGATCCTTCAGGAAAAGTGGTACCAGCAATAATTCTTCCGTTTGAATCGAGTTTTGATGCTGCAATTGAGTTATAACGCGTTCTTAAATTCGACTGAGGATGTCCACTACCTGAACTTTTATCTAAAAAAGAACTTGATTTTTTAAACCAAGTAAACCCCGTTGTCTCTTTAGCCATATCATAAAGTTCTATATCTGTTACTTCTATTACCTTCTCCTTTTTACGAGTTAATAATCCAAAGATTTGAAATAAAGATGAAAATGATTAATCTATTTATGTTCTTCATTTTATTTGTTCTTAAATTTAAAAATCTACTTCTATAAACTATAATACTTTATAAATATTTCATTTATCTGAAGATTTATTTCTGTCGTTCAAAAAAATAAATAATCTTCAAATTAAGTTAAATATAATTTAATTAGTTGTTATAGTTATGTAAGGACAGATAAATTGATAATAATCATTTAAAAATGATAGTTATTCTTAATTTAGTAATACTCAGTTTGACAAATTCAAAAATATTGACTTTCAAGAATAAAATATTTTTAAAAAAAAAATCTAAAACCATAAGAATATGGCACTAATAAACCCACACATTAACTTCAACGGAAATGCCGAAGAAGCATTCAATTTTTACAAGTCTGTTTTCGGAGGAGAATTCGCAATGGTTATGCGTTTCAAAGACATGGCAAGTCCAGAATTTCCGATTGATGAAAAAGAAGCAAATAAAATAATGCACATTGCTTTACCTATTGGTAATAACGTTCTTATGGCGAATGATGTTCCAGCCATAATGGGCAAAACGAACGAAAATGAACATAGAAGTAAAATTTCAATCAGCGCAGAAAGCAAAGAAGAAGCAGACAAATTATTCAATGGTCTTTCAGAAGGTGGTCAAATTGAAATGCCAATCGACGATAGTCCTTGGGGTTCCTACTTTGGAATGTTTCGCGATAAATATGGCATCGAATGGATGGTAGATTATGACCCGAAATACAAAGGGAAAGTATAAGTTTACTATAGATAAATCTAATTACATCAGTAATTTCATACCCTATTATAATCGATTTGTTTCATAAAAAGATCTGTTAATGTTAGATATACAAAATACTGAAAACCAAATTCAACTTGTCAAAAGTTTCCAAGATCTTGTTTCTATCCCCTACAAAGGAATATTAAACGCGAACTGTTGGGAACGCAATCTAATTGGTGATTTTCATGAAATTATCAAGCAATTAGAAACGGATGAACAAATTGTCAATGTTGAAATCGAAGATTTAATTGAACTTCAGTTGAGTGAACAAGGAGTGTTGGCTCGTGAAATACTATTAAATGATTTCAAATTATTATCAGATTATGGTGCTTCCCCAAATTTAAACATTATTAAATCATACGATAGAGATAGCGATAATCCATTGTTTCCAACAGATGTTTATTCATTTCATGTAGACCGCTCCCCTATTCCAACAGACACTTTTTTATGCACTTATTTTGGTGATTCAAGTGAAATCATTCCCAATTCACAAGCAATACAAAAAATTCTGATTCCTGAAATTCGACAAGAAATTAAAAAACGCTTTCAAGTTTCAGATGAAAATTTTGAATCCTTCGTGATTGAAAATTTTTATGATTTACATTATGACTTATTACCAAATGCACAACCAATTACCTTGGAAAATGGTCATTTATGGCGCTTAGCTATTGATCATCCTCAACTTCAAGTTCCACCTTGTATTCATCGTGCGCCACTAGAAAACAATGGACAAAGCCGTTTATTAATGATTTGCTAAATATGAAAGATACTTCTCATCACGACGCTAAATTTGCAAAGATGTCATTTGCTTCTGTTTATCCTCTTTATATCAATAAAATTGAAAGAAAAGGGAGGACAAAAATAGAATTAGATCAAGTTATTGAATGGTTGACCGGTTATAATGAAAGTCAAATTGAAAAATTAATTCAAGACAATTGCACATTCGAAGTCTTTTTTAAAAATGCCGATCTGAATCCAAACGCTCATTTAATAAAAGGGCTCATTTGTGGTTATCGAGTTGAAGAAATTGAAAATAAATTAACGCAACAAGTTCGTTACCTCGATAAGTTAGTCGATGAGTTAGCAAAAGGTAAATCGATGGAAAAGATTTTAAGAAAATAATTTTTTTGATTATTTTTAGACATCAGTTAAATAATAAGTATGAAAAAACAAAAGATACTTTTTTGGTCTTCAACAACATTAATTGCTCTTTTTGAAGGTTTAATGCCCGCACTGACTTCTCAATCAGAAATGGCAAAAGAAGGAATAACACATTTAGGTTATCCGCTCTATTTTGGAAATGCTTTGGTTATTTTCAAAGTACTTGGTGTTTTAGCTTTAATCATTCCGCAAATGCCAAAACGAATCAAAGAATGGGCTTATGCAGGTTTCGCCTTTGATTTTATCTTTGCAGCTATTAGTCACGGTGCAGTTGATGGTATAAATGGAGAAACATTTATTCCATTTATTGCCTTAACAATCTTAGGAGTTTCTTACTTCAACTACCATAAATTAAATACAGTCAACAATTAATTTCTCATAAGTATCAGAAAAAAAAACGCTTTAAGATTACTTAAAGCGTTTTTTTAAATTATACAAATCCCTTATTCGAATTACTTTTTAACCTGAGGCACCAATTGATCCAAAACTGGAAAGTATATATTCCCCATTAATATTGGATTCAAGGCGTAATATTGACATTTCACTAAATCTCCATTTTGTAATTCACACCAAAACTTATCTGTGTCTGTATTTTCTGTAACTCCAAAATCATTGACTTTCGCTAATTTCGTAGCAATTTTAAACATTCTTAATTTTGTTGTTTTATGATTGGTTTCAGTCATTGTTAAAATACAGAATGGCTTACTTCTTTTAACACTATCAATCTGTTTATTCGATAATTCGTAATTTGGAATATTGAAATGGATTTTTTCATAATTCTTTAAATAACGAAAAGCCATTGCTGTATCGATTTGAGGTAACGGTTGATTTTTGTGATAAACAGCCAATTTGTTGTTTTTATTGACAACAGTAAAACTTCTGAATGGTTCTTGAACATAATTCAAATCAACTTTTGAAATTTCAGAAGGACTCAATGCAAATAAATTTGTACACATCCATTTTCTTGAATCAGCATAAAAACGAGGATCAATAATTCCATAAACTCCTTTTATCTTCATCAAAACAGGTAAATCACTTTTACCGAACTCTTCAGATTCCAATAACATTATTTGACCTAAATGATCCTGTGTCGCACTTCCTAGGTACCATGTTTTTACCCATTCCCCATTTTGAAAAATTTCAACTTTGGTATTTTGAGCAATCATTGCTTTGATCGCATTTTTTCTTGAGTTTTCAGGTAAATATCCTTTAAATTCAATGTTTTTAAACGCATCTAGAATAAAAGCAACACCTTCTTGTTGTATACAATCACCATCATTTCTCGTCCAAATTTTTCCTTTTTTAACCATTTCAAATTTATTACCAGCATGGTCTGTAATAATGATTCTATCAACGGTGTTAATGTCTTCAATGTTGAACATGATTAACTCTGTGTCAATTGTACCTTCATCAGAAGCTAAGTCATATGCAAACCAACCTAATGTTGCTATTGCAATTATTGAAACAAATAAAATGATAAGTTTTTTCATCAGACGAATTTAGTAACGTGTGTATTTTCTTTTTCTTACATAATAAAGGACAAAGCCTAACAAAAGTATTGATAAACAAGGAACCAAAATATTTATGATTTTGTAGAATCCTGCATTTGCCTTTACTTTTTCATTGTCTATTTCATGGATATCAATTTGACGACTTCTAATATCCAATACCGTATTATCACCCATCATGTAATCAACCATGTTTTGAATAAATTCTTGGTTTCCGAAATACAATGGAATACCTAATTCTGCCAATTTAGGATCTAGACGTAAATTATTAACTTTTGTCGGACGATACATAAATTGAGAAGTCATTTCATTTTTCATTGAATCATAATCATTCTCAAGAAAACGACCGTTTCCAACCAATAAAATTTTACCCTCTTTTTTACTCGCTTCTAAGTAACGTGAATTTGGATCTTTTGCGAATGCCTCAACGATTCTATTTTTATAGTGTGAATCATACATTCCTTCCGATAAACCAGCTAAACATATTTTATTGTTTTCATCTTTTGGATTTTGAACCAATTGTGGATTTTGACCATAGTTCATTGATAAACCTAAGCTAACCATTGGTGCCATCCCTGTTCTTGTCGAGTTAGTAGACGAAGTTAAAATTGGCGTTAAACGATTATCGCTATTTCCTACAAACTGAACTTCATTCACATATTTTAATGATACCGGCTCCAAGTTTCTAGCAATCGGATGACTCGTAGGAGTTGCTAATACATGAAAGAACCAAGGAATCAACGAAACTTTAGCCAACGGAACAGGCTTTGGAGCACAATTCCCATCAATCACATAGTTATCGTTCAATTTTAATCCATAATCAAACAACATTTTATCCAATCCAGTAGCATAACGAACCGTATGAACCGTTCCTTTCATGTCCAACGAATCTTCGTTTAAATAAAGGGCATCCATGAAACACATCAAACGTCCACCTCTCATAACAAATTGATCGATGATGTATAAATCTTTATCAGAAAAAGGTGCTCTTGGTCGAGCAATCACTAATCCATCAACGCCATCTAATGCACCGATAGAATCATTTAAAGTCACATCTTTTATCGCATAATTCGGTGAAATTAATGCTCTAGCTCTTTGCGTTTCTGCAAACGTTAACTCTCCATGACCTTGTAAAAAAGCTATACGTTGACGTTTTTCAATGATTGAACGCTTAAACGTGCTGATTAACATGTACTCTAAATTGTTAATCGCATTTTGAACCATTTGTCCAAAGGCAGGATCATTTAAGTTATAAGGTTTCCCCGGAGGTGTTCCTGGTAATAATTGAACCGTATTGACAGTATAACCTTTGTAATCAATAACAGCTCCTGGCCAAATTAACAATTGATTTTGAGCACCATCTTTCATGTACGTAACATCCATCGGGATAATTCCTTTCCCTTTATCGTAAATAGTTTCAAAAAGTTCTTGTTGCTCTTGTTCCGTTCCTGTTAAAGGATTCACAAATTGGTATTCAATCTTTTTACCCGCAATTTGTCTAAATTCTTTTAATTTATCTTCTAAAGCATTTTTAAACAATTTCAATTCAGAAGGGAGATTTCCTGCAAGGTATATTTTAAGCGATAATCTATCCGTGAAAACAGAGTCATTTTGAAGAAATAATTCAGTTCCCTCTGAAAGCGAATAACGTTGATCTTCCGTCATATCCCAACGTTTATTTAGGAAAGAGAAGATAATGTTTACTATAATAATTCCAACGATAACAATTAATAAAAATGTCCAGTTGAAAATCCCTTTAAAGTTTTTTTTAGTCGTCGTCATTTTAAGTTTATTTTTTCAATGATTTAATGACTGTTAAAGCCGCAAATATGAACAATCCAATGATTGAAATAAAATAGAATACATCCGCTGTATCAATTACTCCTCTTTTAATTGAATCATAATGATACGTCATACCACAATACTGAATGACTGAATCGAAACTTCCCATTAAATTGAAAGACCCCATTAATGTCAATCCATCATAAAAAATCCAACACATGAACATTCCTAAAATGAAAGCTACGATTTGACTACTCGTAATTGCAGAAGCAAAAATACCAATTGCAATAAATGTTGAACCTAAAAGAATTAATCCAATGTAAGATGTAAACGTTGCTCCACTATCAATAATACCAATTGGTTTACCAAGGTAATACATTGAAATATAATAGATAATCGTTGGTATAATCGCAATCACCAACAACGTAACCCCTGCGAAATATTTTGCTAAAATGATTTGCAAATCAGAAATTGGTCTTGTGAAAAGAAGTTCAATGGTTCCAGTTCTTCTTTCCTCTGCAATTGAACGCATTGTAATTGCAGGAATTAGAATTAGAAAAATGAATGGTGAAAGATTAAAGAAAGGAATTAAATCAGCTTCTGTACCTTGTAATAGATTGGTATCTTCTGAAATTACCCAGTGAAAAAGGCCTGATGCAATCAGATAGATTAGGATAAAAACATATCCAATTATTGAACTTAAGAAACTTCTAATTTCTTTGAAATATAATGCTTTCATTTTTTAATTGACCTCGTATTTTTTAAATGTAAAATTCAACGAACTACAAAAATAAGATTTCCTAGCAAAACATCAATAAAGTAAAGTCTATATTTATCAATTAGTTTACATGTCTAAAACAAAAAAGCTGTCATAAGACAGCTTTTTTAACCTAACCAAACTAACTTGAAAATCTTTATAACGCAGGCACTACTCTGCTTGATTTTCTATACTAAACTATGAAATTTACTTTTTTACTAATTTTACTCTTGTAACTTTCTCTCCTTCAATAATTTGAATGAAATAAATTCCAGGATAAAAATTCGAAATATCAAACGTATACAAACCATTTGTATTAATCGGTTCTAAATCAACGATCTTACCTCTACTTGTTACTACATTAAAACTTGCTTTGTCCTCATTTTTAAATGAATATTTTAAAACAAAAACACCATTCGAAGGATTTGGAAACAATTCTGGAATTAAATAAACTTCTTTTTCAAGTTTAAATGAATTAACGTCAGAAAATTCATTTTTACCATTTACGGTAGATAATTTAACTCTGTAATACTGAATTCCATCTGCTAAATTTGAATCTACGTATGAATTATGATAGTAAACAGATGAATCTCTTTTTGCAATTACTGTTGAAATTTCAAACCAAAATTTTCCATCTAATGATTTTTCGATTGAAAATGACTCTACTTGATCTTCATCCATTGAAATCCAATCTAAAAAAGCGGCTTCTTCTTTTTGTTCAACTGAAAATTTCATAAAATGAATCGTTGCCTGAACTGACAAACTCGAAAATAATACTGCGAAACACAATAAAGCTTTCAAATAAATAGTAGTTGTTTTCATTCAAACGTAATTTTATGAGACAAATCTAAAACATCAATTCACCCTGAGAAAACAATTTTTCTATTTCTTAAATGAAATACAGATTAATACTATTTTCGTTATAAGTACTTCTACATAGTAAAATTATTTATCCTTAAAAATTTGGAGAATCGGAAATATTTTCGGAATCTTTGCATAGCATTTCCACAGCGGTGGAGAATATGTTTATAAAGAAGAGGTAAGAGACAGGCTCAACGATCCTCTGGCAACCAACTTAAAGTCCGTCTTTTGACGGGTTGGAAAACCGGTGCCAATTCCTGATCCCGAATATTCGGGAAAATATAAATTAATAGTATAAAAATGGAAAAAAGTACAACATTTACCGCATTTGCTTTCAATTCTCACATTGAAAAATTCAACATCTCTTTTATTTTATTGAACATTTTTTTTAGTATGTGCTGCTGCATGTAATCTAAAAACCAAATCTTTTAAACTTTCCAGAAAGTTTTCACATTACGATTTTTTGTTTAATTTAATATTAGAAACATCATGTTTTTTCAAAATACATTTTCTTCAAATACAAATACACTAACAGTGGAAAATACTTTACTTGAATTTGATTCAAATCCAATTAAGAAAACATTTGATACGCTTTTCATTACTGAATCAAATGAAACATTAAATGGCTTATCGATTACTTTTCATGCATATGGGAAATACATTCCTGGTAAATCAAAAGTGGTTTGGGCGTGTCATGCCTTAACAGGAAATTCAGATGTTTTTGATTGGTGGCCAGGTTTATTTGGTGAGAATGATTATTTCAATCCAAAGGATTACTTCATTATTTGTGCAAATGTTATTGGATCTTCTTATGGTTCAACAAGTTCAGACCATAAAGATGAAAATGGAAATTTGTATTTGAATAATTTCCCAACTGTAACTCCTCGTGACATGGCTCGTGCTCATGAAATCTTAAGAACGGAACTTGGAATTGAACAAATCGACATTCTTATTGGAGCATCATTAGGTGGACAACAAGCAGTTGAATGGGCAATCGAACAACCTTCTGTTTTTAAACAATTGATTTTGGTAGCGACCAATGCACGTCACTCTGCTTATGGAATTGCATATAATGAAACGCAACGACAAGCAATTTACAACGATCCAACTTACGGAAAAGGTTCAATCGATGATGCAAAAGATGGATTAAAAGTAGCTAGAGCAATTGCAATGATTAGTTACCGCTCTTATCAAGGTTATGAAATTACTCAAACGGATGAGGAGTTAAATAAAATTGATGATTTCAAAGCAAGCTCTTACCAACGTTATCAAGGACAAAAATTAGCGAATCGTTTCAATGCTTATTCATATGTAACATTAAGTAAAGCAATGGATTCACACAATGTTGGTAGAAATAGAGAATCGATTGAAGCCGCATTGGCGCAAATAACTGCTAAGACATTGGTTATTGGAATCGATAGCGACAATTTATTTCCAGTATCAGAGCAGATTTATTTAAAAGAACATATTAAAGGTGCCAAATACATTGCCATTTCATCGGCATTTGGTCACGATGGTTTTTTGGTGGAAGGACCGAAATTAAAAGAAATCATTGATGATTTTTTAGTGAATGACTTTAGGAGATTTTCTCCGACAACATTTAAACGTTGATTTAGAATGTTGGATTTTGAATTATAAATTTTGAATTTTTAAAAAGATTATGAGAAAACAATTAACGATAGGATTATTTGGATTTGGATGTGTAGGTACAGGATTGTACGAAGTTTTAAATCAATCAAATTTATTGGATGCTAAAATTAAACGCATCATTGTAAAAGACAGAACGAAGAAACGTATTATCGGTGCGGAGCATTTTGGCTATGAGGCTGCTGAAATTTTAAACGATGAAGAAATCAATTTAGTAGTTGAGTTAATCAATGACAGTAACGAAGCATTAGCTATTGTAAGAGAAGCTTTATCAAAAGGAAAACACGTAGTTTCTGCTAATAAAAAATTAATTGCTGAACATTTAGATGAATTATTAAATCTTGCGAAAGAAAACAATGTTTCGTTTTTATACGAAGCTTCTGTTGCTGGTTCAATTCCTATCATCCGTAACTTGGAGGAATATTACAACAATGATTCTTTATCATCTGTCCAAGGTATTGTAAACGGAACAACAAATTATATATTAACACAAGCGAATTATGGTGTTTCTTATGCTGATGCATTACAAAAAGCACAAGAACTAGGTTTCGCTGAAGCTGATCCAACATTAGATGTGGATGGTTTTGATTCAAAATTTAAATTGGTTTTATTAATCAAACATGCTTTTGGATTAACTGTTCAACCTGAGAATGTATTTAACTACGGTATTCGTCAAATCAAACCTCAAGATGTAAAATATGCATCAGAGAAAGATTACAGAATTAAATTATTCGCTAGAGCAGAAAAAATTGGAAATAAAATCGTTGGTTTCGTAGCTCCACACTTCATCAAAAAAGACCACGTTGCTTATCAAGTAGACAATGAATTCAACGCTGTAATCGTTGAAGCGTCTTTCTCTGACAGACAATTATTCTTAGGAAAAGGAGCTGGAAGTTTCCCAACTGCAAGTGCTGTATTGTCTGATATTTCAGCGTTACAATATGATTATCAATACGAATACAAGAAGTCTAACACTGAGACAAAACCAGTTTATGCTGAAGATTTCTATTTAAAAATCTATTTAGCTTCTAAAGACATTCAAGCATTAAATGAAGTTCCATTTTACTTCTTGGACGAAAAATTCCAAAGTTCTGGTTACAACTACCAAACTGGCTGGGTAAAATTTAGCGATTTAAGCAAATATGATTTTAACAATATTGAAAAATTATTTTTCGCTGTCCTTCCAGAATCATTTAAAGACGAAGAAGAGTTTTTAAAATTCAAAGCTGAAAATGAAGTTTTAGTAAACGAAATAGCTTAATTTTAATGTCAAATTAAAAATCGAGTTAAATAACATGCTACATTTTATTTAACTCGGTATAAAAAAAGTAATAAAATGAAAAGCCCTTTAGCTTGGTACATCGCTGGTCCATTGATCGGTTTAATTGTACCACTACTACTAATTTTAAAAGAAAAACAATTCGGAATTTCATCAAGTTATAGATACTTGGGTTCTAAATTGTTCAAGAAAGTCAATTATTTCAACTACAAAAGCGAAAGTGATGCTTGGCAATTTCAATTTGCTATCGGCCTGATTTTAGCTGGATTGATTATCCCTCAATTAATTGATGTGGAAGCGATCACTTCTTTAGAAGCGAATACTTCCTACGGTTTAATTTTTGAGAAAATTTATTCAAGCAGTAATATCCTTTTCTTTTTTATTGGAGGATTATTCGTTGGATTCGGATCAAGATATGCCAATGGATGTACAGCAGGACATTGTATTATGGGAATTTCACAATTCTCAGTAAGTTCAATTGTTTCAACTGTATGTTTTTTCATCGGTGGATTATTTGTTAGTTATATTGTTATTCCTTTTCTGTTTTAAATATGAAATTTATTTTAACATTGATACTTGGTTTCGCATTTGGAACAGTATTATTAGCAACTCAAGCGTTTTCATGGTTTCGTATTCAACAAATGTTTCGATTTGAATCGTTTCACATGTATGGCGTATTATTTTCAGCGATTGCAACTGCTGCAATTAGTTTGATTATCATCAAAAAATTCAAAGTAAAATCGATTAATGGAAATCCAATTGAAGTGACTCCGAAAAAATTAGATTTGAAAGCGAATATTATCGGTGGCTTACTTTTTGGAATTGGTTGGGGATTAACTGGAGCTTGTTCTGCCCCACTATACATTTTAATAGGACTTCATTACAAAATTGGTATTGCCTTATTTTTAGGAGCAATGGTTGGAGTTTATTTATTTGGTATTTTTGATAGTAGAAAAAAGAATTTATAATCTAACATTAGAATAAATGAGTTTAGAATTAAATAGAATTGAAGAGCCATTTGTATTTGAATTAAAAAACGAAGATGGTGTAGTTTGTGGAATTGATGCAAATCCTGCTATTGGAGGAAAAAATAAAGGTTTACGACCAATGGAATTGTTAGCTGGTTCTTTAGCTGGTTGCGCTTCCATCGATATTCTTTTGATTCTTAAAAAACAGAAAATAGAACCAACTCATTTTTCGATTAAAATAGACACTAAAAGAGCGGAAGGCGTACCTGCTATTTTCGAAGAAATCAAATTAACTTTTTTCGTGAATCCAGAAGTGAATGCCGAAAAATTAGATCGCGCCATTGGATTGACTTTAGAAAAATATTGTTCTGTATCAGCCTCTTTGAAAGAAATCATTAACGTCATTTACGAGGTAAAATATATCTAAATATTATGAGAGACGAAACATTAGCCATTCGATTACAAACTGAGCGTTCTCAATACAAAGAACATTCAGTTCCATTATACATGACAAGTAGTTATGCTTTTGATGACGCTGAAGAAATGCGTGCGTTATTTGCAGATGAAAAAGAAGGAAATATTTATTCAAGATATTCAAATCCAAACGTTCAAGAATTCATTGATAAAATTTGTGCGTTTGAAAAAGCAGAAGCTGGATGGGCAACTGCAACTGGAATGGCTGCAGTATTTACTTTATTTGGTTCTTTATTAAGTGCAGGAGATCACATTGTTTCTTGTCGTTCAGTTTTCGGTTCAACACACCGATTATTGGTAGATATTTTCCCAAAATGGAATATTTCTTCTACTTATGTCGATTTCGATGATTACAATGGCTTTGAAAATGCGATTCAAGAAAACACCAAATTTGTTTACATTGAAACACCTTCAAATCCAGGTTTAGATATAATTGACTTAGAGCGATTAGCAGCAATCTGTAAAAAGAAAAATGTTTTATTCGTTGTAGACAATTGCTTTGCAACACCAATCTTACAACAACCTTTGACTTTTGGAGCAGATGTTTCGATTCATTCTGCAACGAAATACATTGATGGACAAGGAAGAACTTTAGGAGGAGTAATTGTTGGATCAAACGAAATCATTAAACAAGTGGAAGCTTTTGCTCGTCACACTGGACCTGCAATGAGTCCTTTTAATGCATGGATTCTTTCAAAATCAATTGAAACATTGCCTTTACGCATGGAGAAACATTCTCAAAATGCCTTGGAAATTGCTAAAAGATTGGAAAGTAATGACAAAGCTAAATGGGTAAAATATCCGTTATTGGAAAGTCATCCTCAATTTGAAATTGCTAAAAAACAAATGAAATTGGGTGGTGGAATTGTTTCTTTTGAAATCAAAGGAGGCTTGGAAGCTGGAAGAAATTTCTTAGATAAATTAAAACTATTCTCTTTAACTGCTAACCTTGGAGATACGAGAAGTATTGCTACTCATCCAGCATCAACAACACATTCAAAATTAACACCCGAACAACGTTTAGATGTTGGTATTTCAGATGGATTAATTCGACTTTCTATTGGATTAGAACATATTGAAGATATTTGGGAAGATATTTTGCAAGCGCTGTAAAAATGAATCTCATTCTGTTGTATAAAAAATTGTAATTTTGTATTTTAGTAATTGAATTCAAAAAGATTTGAATTTCCAACTCTATAAGATTAGATCTTTTAATAATTATAACATGACAACATTTACAGTATATACCGACGACAAAGAGCAATTAAAAGCTGTAAAAGCTGTACTGAAAGCACTAAAAGTTAAATTTGAGATAAGTAAGGATGATAAGCCATACAATCCTGAATATGTAGCTAAAATAAAGGAAAGTAAAAAACAACACGATAATGGCGATTACACAACTGTTAAGAAAGAAGATTTAAAGAATTTCTTAGGTTTATAATGAATTACATTTTAGATTTTACTAGAAAAGCAAAAGAAGATCTTGATTTCTTTAAGAAGTCTGGAAACAAAGCTATACTAAAAAAAATAAATATTCTTATCGAAGAAATTTTAGAAAGTCCATTTATTGGAACCGGAAAGCCAGAACCTTTGAAACATGATTTGGTTGGATTTTGGTCTCGTAGAATAAACCGTGAACATAGATTAACTTATGAAGTAACAGAGGAAATAATAATCATCTTATCACTAAAAGGTCATTACGAATAATAAACTTCCACTAATGATAAGCGCACACCCGAAGACCACACTCAAAATAGTTGTTTAAAGGTAGAGTGAAGTTACAGTTCACTAAATGAAAAAATAAAGAACACAAACGAACAAAATAATTCTAAAATATTTTGATTTTCAAAAAATCATTATTTTTACCCATATGTTTAAATGGCTTTTCTTCCTGTCAATCAGCTCGCTGTTGATCGCTTGTTCTCTAAATTCAGAACAGGAAAGACAATTGAACAAATCTTTTTCAAATTATTTAAATGCTAGAAATTCTGGATCAATTCTAGAATACACATCGCTTATTTACCCAGAATTAATTCGAGACTGGAAAACAAGTGGAGTAGATACTTTAAAAGAAAAAGTGAAATTAAAAACAGATACAACTGAATTGAAACAGTATGATAATCCGTTCATAATTCTAACCAAAAAAGAAAATAAATCCATCCAAATCAAATATCAATTGGATTGTTATCAAAACGAATATACATCATCCGAAAAAACAAAAGTGAACCTTTATGCTATCTCAGATGACGAAGGAAAATCCTGGTTCTTTATGGATGAAAAAGATTATATAAATCCTCAAACGTGTAAAAAACTGAAGCGACTCATTCAGTAGTGAAGTAATTTATGAAAACAAACATTGCCTCCATCCTATTTCTAATAATTCAATTGCCACTATTTGCACAAAACTGGCAACCTATGGGAACACGCTCAAATTCATTAGCAAATTCCTCTGTTTCCATTTCAGATGTTTGGGCTTACCACAACAATCCTGGTGCACTTGGAAATCTAAAAAAGACTTCTTTCGGCTTATCTTATGAAAATCGTTATTTATTAAAAGAAACTCAATTTCAAGGATTTTGCTTTGCTTCGCCAATTAAAATAGGTGTTATATCAGTCGGTGGACAATTTTATGGAAGTGATAATTTAAAAACGTATCGAGCAGGTTTTGGATATAGTTTAAAATTAACAGACTACTTAGCTGCTGGTGTTCAATTAAATTCACTTGGAATTCGACTTCCATCCTACTATGGATCTAAAAATTCAATCACTGCTGAAATTGGATTACAAGCTTTTATCAATGAAAATTGGTCAATCGGTTTTAGTGCGTTTAATATTACTAATTCAAAATTAGCAAGCTTTCAAAATGAACAATTTTCAACTGTAATTCGATTAGGAACTGCTTATAAAATTTCGAAGAATGTTCAAATTTTCCTTCAGGCTGATAAATCGATCCTTCATAAAATTCAATTCAAAACAGCATTCGAATACAACTCAAAAGAGAAGTTCTTTTTCCGAGGAGGAATTTCAACTCAACCACTTTTCATCAGTTTTGGATTTGGTTATCATTTCAAAAAAATGGATTTGAATCTCGGAAGTTCATACCAACAAATTTTAGGATGGTGTCCATCATTTACATTGAATTTCGAATTGAACAAAAAGCAAAATGAAAGTAATTAATCTAATCGCATTTGTTATTTTTCTTGCTTCATTCAATTTCATTTATGGTCAAGAAAAGTCTGAAATCATCCAACAACGGATAGAATTTTTAGCTGAACAGAACGAAAATGAAGATATTGACCTTACAGCAACAATGGACGCTTTGAATTATTATTTTGAACACCCTATAAACTTAAACCAAACAACTGAAGATGAATTAAATGAAGTTGGAATACTAACTCAGTTTCAAGTACAAGATTTATTATTACATTTAAAGAAAAATGGCAAATTAATTACGATTTATGAACTTCAAACGTTAAAATATTGGGATCAAACAACCATCCAAATGATCCTTCCTTTTGTGACGGTCGATGAAAAAATCGAACAAGTAAATTTGAACCTAAAAGAAATTTTAAAGTACGGAAATTTTGAAATGTACAACCGCTATCAACTGATTCCGGAAAAGAAACAAGGCTATTTCGATTCAACTTCAAATGGAAATTATCAAGGCAATGCGAACCATTATTATTCACGATTGAGGTATTCTTATCGAACAAATTTAAGTTTAGGTTTCACCGCAGATAAAGATCCAGGAGAACCATTTTTTCAAGGAGTAAACAAACAAGGGTATGATTTTTATTCAGCACATGCCTATTATAGAGGCGGAAAATATTTGAAAGGAATTGTCATTGGTGATTACCATATCGGTTTGGGACAAGGTTTATTAATTTGGACGAATTATGCTTTTGGTAAAACAGCAGATGTGACCAACATCAAGAAAACATCAAATTCTTTCAAACCATATACTTCAGCAGATGAAAACCAATTTTTAAGGGGATTTGCAATTGACTTGGGGTATAAAAATTTCACTTGGACTAATTTCGGTTCTATCAAAAAAATGGATGCAACCGTTCAAACGGATTCAACATCTAATTTTAGTTTTTACAGTTCTATTCAAGCAACAGGTTTACATCGAACCACAACAGAAATCGAACGCAAAAATTCAGCTATTGAAAAAATAGTAGGTACTTCTTTAAGCTACAAAAACAGAAATTTCAAAATTGGAGTGAATACTCTTTATCAGGGTTATGACAAAGTCTATTCAAAAGATTTTCAAACCTATAATCAATTTGATTTCCGAGGAAAAGAGATGATTAATATCAGTGCCGATTACAATTGGGCATTTAAAAATTTAAATTTCTTCGGAGAGCTAGCGCACAATTCCTTTTCAAATGGAATCGCGCAACTTCATGGCGTTTTAATAGCGATTGATTATAGAGCAAGCTTCTCCATAATCTACAGAAATTATGCCAAGAATTACCAAAGTTTTTATTCCAATGCTTTTGCTGATGCTACAAAAACTCAAAACGAAAAAGGAATTTATGTTGGTGCTAAAATCAAGTTAAATTCTAATTGGTTCATCAATTCCTATGCTGATTTATTTTCTTCTCCATGGTTAAAGTATCAAGTAGATGCACCTTCAGTTGGTCACGATTTATTTTCTCAAATAACTTACAAACCTTCAAAAAAGTTAGAGATTTATGGTCGCATAAGAGAACAAAATCATCAGAAAAACAGTCGTTACTCTGATGGTACAATATCAAACCTAGATGATAATATTCAACGCAATATTCGATTAAATTTGAATTATCAAGTTTCTGAAAACATCACTTTAAAAAGTAGAATTGAATATGTTACATTAGAAGGAAAATCAAAGACTGTTGAATCAGGCTCATTAATGACACAAGATTTATTCTACAAACCTAAAAAGTTACCATTTGATCTAATTTTCCGATACGCTTTATTTCAAACTGATAGCTATGATACTCGAATCTACAGTTATGAATCAAATGCACAAAATGTCTTTTCGATTCCAGCTTATTATGACAAAGGCTCAAAATTTTATGTTTTGATTCGAACCACCTTTTTACGTCATTTTGATTTATGGATTCGATATGGAAAGACTGTTTATGTCGATCAAAATGAAATCGGAAGTGGTAATGAATCAATTTTAGGTAATCAAAAAAGTGACTTAACATTCCAATTAAGACTAAGACTTTAACTCCAATAATCTACACTTAAATCATTTTTTTCAACGCTTACACTCAAAATAACTCGATTCGAAGAAATTCCATCAAAATTAACAGTCCAACAATGCATCGTATTCAAGGCTAAAAAGAAAGCAACTGTAATTTATCACTTCTCGTTATTGATTCACAAACTAAAAATATAAAGTAATGAGAAAAAAATTAACTTCAGCTTTAGCAATTGGAGCCTTTCTAATGCTCGCTAATAATTCAAATGCGACTATTGTTTACACAAACATTACCGACACACCTTTACCAACAGATGGTTCAAATTTTGATATTAACATGGACAATTCTGGGGCAGCTGAATTTTCATTCACAGATATGATGGGACCATATATCACTTTTGAAACGAATAATCATTTAGCCACGGTGAGCGACATCAATACAGGTCAAGGTTGGGATGTTGTAAAAGGATTTACACTTGGAACGACAATCAATGCCAATTCAGGATATTACGATCAAGGAGATGGCTTTATTGCTCCTGACTTTGCAACAGGATATTACACTTTCCCAACAAATGTTGACACTTATTTAGCATGTAAATTTAATATTGGCGCATCGACTTATTACGGATGGATTAGAGTAAATTGGAACGGTACAACTCTTGTTTTCAAAGATTATGCATATCAAAACACAGCGAATACTTCTATCAATGCAGGAGACATGTCAACTGGAGGAAGTACAAATGGAATTTCTTCAATTGATAAAAGTGATTTCGAATTTTATCCGAATCCATTTTCAACTGAGATAAATTTTAAAATTACAGATAAAAACTCTATTTCTTCTGTTTCGATTTTAGCTATAGACGGAACGATTATTGAGCAAATAAAATTGAATGAAATGGATCAAAAAACAAATTTATCACACCTTACTAGCGGCAGTTATTTCGTTCGTTTTGAAATGAAAAATGGTGAGATTCAGATTCAAAAAATAATTAAAAATTAAACTTTAAACTTCAAAACTATTTCTAAAAGTCTCAATCATTTTTGAGGCTTTTTTTTGTTCCTATATGAACAACCAATTGTGAATGAAACTATAATTATTTCTGTTAATCAATAAATAATTGTATCTATATTTGTTTATCGAATATAAATTTAAGAAAGAAGATGAATTTCATACTCTCAAGTACAACACTTTTACGTCATTTACAAAGCATTTCAGGTGTTTTAGCAACTAGCAATACCTTACCAATTTTAGATAACTTTTTATTTGAAATTGAAGATGGGCAATTAACAGTTTCTGCTTCAGATCTTGAAACAACAATGAGAACAACGTTAGAAGTTGAATCAAAAGATGGAGGAAAAATTGCTATTCCTGCAAAATTGTTGCTTGAAGTTCTTAAAAACTTACCAGATCAACCGTGTACTTTTATCGTAGACATGAACAATTTCGGAATTGAAATTGCTTATGACAATGGTAAATCTAAAATGGTTGGATACAACGGAGAAGAATATCCAAAAACTCCAGCTATTGAAAACAGTAATACAATTAAAATTTCTGGAGAAATTATTTCTAAAGCAATCAACAAAACGTTATTCGCTACTGGAAATGATGATTTAAGACCAGTAATGAGCGGTGTTTTTTGTCAATTCACTCCAGAAGATATTACATTCGTTGCAACTGATGCACATAAATTAGTTCGTTATAGAAGAACAGATTCTCAAGCAACAGGAAGTTCTTCATTTATTCTTCCTAAAAAACCATTGAACTTATTGAAATCAAATGTTCGTGGGGATGAAGAAATTTTAATTGAATACAATGATTCAAATGTAATTTTCACTTTAAATGACATCGTTTTGATCTGTCGTTTAATTGATGGGAAATATCCAAACTACGAAGCTGTTATTCCAAAAGAAAATCCAAATGTATTAACTATTGAAAGAGCTCAATTTTTAAGTTCTATCAAACGTGTTTCTATTTTTGCAAATAAAACAACGCACCAAATTAAATTAAAATTAGCTGGTTCAGAATTATCTCTTTCTGCTGAAGATTTAGATTTCTCAAATGAAGCGAATGAGCGTTTAACTTGTAATTACGATGGAGACGATATGGAAATTGGTTTCAATTCTCGTTTCTTAATGGAAATGTTAAACAACATGGACACTACAGAAGTTAAATTGGTTATGAGTGAGCCTAGCAGAGCTGGTTTATTAATCCCAGGAAATTCTTCTAATGAGCATGAAGATATTTTAATGTTGGTGATGCCAGTGATGTTGAATAGATAACTTCGGCTTAGCTCAGTTACAACGGCTTCGCTTAGTTACATAAAATGAAATTTTGAATTTTGGCCTTCGACAAAGCTCAGTCTAAAATTTTCAATTTTCACATAAAAAAAACCGATTTTTTCAAATCGGTTTTTTTGTTTTATAGTTTTGATATTATAATAATTCTTCGATGATTCTGTCCATTGAATAACCTTCTGCTTCTGCTCGGTAGTTACGAACTAAACGGTGTCTTAAAATTGGTTTCGCAACTGCTTTTACATCCTCAATGTCTGGTGAATATTTCCCATTTAATACAGCGTGACATTTCGCTCCAATAATTAAGTACTGAGAAGCTCTTGGTCCTGCACCCCATGAAATGAAATCTTTAGTAATTTGTGGCGCAAAATCACTACTAAAACGTGTTTTACCAACTAATTTAACGGCATACTCTAATACATTATCAGGTACAGGAACACGACGAATTAAATCTTGATATTGCATAATCTCTTCTCCAGAAACAACTCTTTTCAATTCTGTTTTTACATCCGAAGTTGTCGCTCGAACAATCGCCATTTCTTCATTATACGTTGGATAATCAACCCAAATATTGAACATAAAACGGTCTAATTGCGCTTCAGGTAATGGATACGTTCCTTCTTGTTCAATTGGATTTTGAGTTGCTAAAACAAAGAAAGGAGCTGGCAATGGGTAATTTACACCACCTGTTGTAACTGATCTTTCCTGCATTGCTTCCAAAAGTGCAGATTGTGTTTTAGGAGGCGTTCTATTGATCTCATCCGCTAATACGATATTGCTAAATAAAGGTCCTTTAATAAATTTAAAGTTCCTGTTTTCATCTAAAATTTCAGAACCAATAATATCAGAAGGCATTAAATCGGGCGTAAATTGAACACGATTAAAACTCAAACCTAATGATTGTGCGATTGTATTTACCAACAATGTTTTTGCCAATCCAGGAACACCAACTAATAAACAATGTCCTTTCGAAAATATAGAAATCAAGACTTGATCTACTACATCATCTTGACCAACAATTACCTTGTGAATTTCTTGTTTTAATTCTTTATAATGAGCGACTAATTGATCTACTAAAACCTTATCTGACATAATTAAATTCTTTTGAATGTTTAAATATACAAATTCTATTTGACCACCCAAGGGTTTTTGAAGTTACAACCAAGGTATTCTTCATCTATTCTGATATAGGCATTTGCAATTTTAGATTTTGTCCATTTACTAATTGCTTTTTGCTTTTTATCATTTTCAGCTGCGTTTTTAATCAATGTAAAATCATCATTTAAATTCGCTTTGTGAGGAGCACTTCTGTCCATCAATCTAACAATTCTAATTCCTTGTTTATGATCGTAAATATCCACATACATATTTGGAGTTGTGATATCTCCTTTTTCTAAAGCATCCGTTAACACATAGATTTGTTGATCCACTTGATTTAAATCTTCCATATCCCACGTTTGTTCACCGTTGATTGGATTAGTGATGATTCCTTTATTTTGTTTCGTTAATTCATCATTTGAATATTTCAAAACAGCCTCATCCCATGTGATGTGTTTTGAGGATAATTCTTTATAACATGAATCCATTTTCAATGATGCCATTTCCAAAGCTTTGTTACTATACTCTGGAATTAACAAAATATGACGACATGTATAATCATCCCCTTTTCTATCTAACAACGTTACAATATGATAACCATAATTCGTCTCAAAAATAGGGGAAACTTCTCCAACATTTAAACTAAAAACAGCAGCATCAAATTGCGGAACCATCATTCCTCTAGTCGCTTTGTACTTTCCTCCTTGCGAAGCACTTCCTGGATCCATAGAATGAATTCTTGCTTGCGTTTCAAAACTTTTCCCTGCTAAAATTCCATTTCGAATATCATTCAATTTATCATATGTCATTTTCTTATCTGCTTCTGTTACTTCAGGATAGAAAACAATTTGCTGAAAACTTAATTTTGAATTGATAAAAGGTATACTGTCATCTACAACCGTTGAAAAATATTCCTTCACTTCCTTTGGAGTCACCGTAACTCCTTCCGTGATTTTATACTCCATATCCTGGGCTAATAAACGATCTTTAATCGTCTCTCTAAATTCCTCTTTAATTTGAGATGTAGATTTACCGTAAAATTCTTCCAATTTTTGGCGACTACCAATTTGTTGTTCCAACATTCTCAAACGATTTTCCATTTCACCGTCAACTTGAGCATCAGAAACAACTAAACTATCCAATTTCGCTTGATTCATTAATAAGTTCTGATACATTAATTCTTCCAAAATTGAACAATCTGTAGCAGAAGAAACTTCCATTTTAGCTTGTACCATTTGAATTTTCTGTGCCTCTATATCGGACTTCAGAATTACATTATCACCAATTTGAGCTGCTATTTTGTCAACTACATTTTCTTTTTGACCAAATAGCACCGAAGTACTTAAACAGATAATACTAAATATTAATTTTAATCTCATGTTTTGTTTTTATTTCTTGAATCATTTTTGATTCGTTTTTTTCTCTTAAAGTATTCATTCTTTGCGCAATAATCATTTCCTTTAATTGATCTTTAAAAAAATCAAATGGAGGTGTTTCATTTTTTAAATTAAAGTCAATAATATTTAAAAAATAAACGTACTGATCATCACTAAAATAAGTCTTCGTTCTATTTAAAACTATATTATCGATATTATAATTCTTTAAAGGAACATCCTTTGTTAATTCAGAAAAATAAATCCAATTTTCATCGTTAAAATAATAATCATCGGCATAAAGTTTAGCATTTGAATTTACTTGTGCTAAATCTTTATCATTTTTTAACAAGTAATGTTTTTTAAGCTTTGCTATCACTTTCGCTTCTTTCGGGATTTTTATATATAAGGCTTTAACTATATAATCCTGTAATTCAAACGCTTCTTTGTTTGAATCGTAATACTTCTTTAATTCTTTCTCCGAAATTACGGTATCTAATTTTTGTGATATTAATTTTTCTTCTAAATAATATTTTGCCAAATCCCCTGCAAAAACTTGACTTCTTAAATTTACTAGTCTTGATTTTGTAACATCCGATAAATTAAGTTCTTCACTAAAAACTTGTTGTTCACACCAAAAATGAATAAACCTCTTCCATTCCTTTGGGTTTTTAATGTCATAACCTAAATGCTTCATCAACATTGTAGCATCTTCTTTAGACAATTCTACATCATCTACAGATGCAACAATAGGATTATCAGTTGAGCAATTTGTCAACAGTAAAAAACAAAACAGGCTGACAACAAAGCCAGCCTGTAATATTATATATTTTAATTTATTTACCAATCGAGTAAAGAACAGTTTCATTTATTTTAATTGGATGTTTTTTATTTAATTCATCCAACCATGTTTTTTCTAAATAATTTTGGTAGTCAGAAGTAATTGCTCCTTTTGCCTCAGTCAATTCTTTTCTACCTGGAGCTAATACTTCAGAAACTTTTATCACATAAATTTTCCCTTCAAATTCATATGGTTTATTAACTCCCATTACCACATTTTGATCTTTCAAGAAAGGAGTAACCGCAACATCGTATTTATTTGTTTTCACTCTTAAATTTAACTCACTATCCTTATTGATTTTCTCAATTACGTGTTTAGAATTGATTGTATCATTTTGAATCATTTTGAATACTTCAGAAGCAACTTCTTTATTTGAACACTCGTAAACCATTGCATTCACTCGTTTACCCCAAACATACTGATCTCTGTTTTTTTCGAAAAACTCTTTTAACCCAGTTGTATCTTTCATCGCTTTGTTCCAAACTTTATCAGTCATTACTTCATACAAAATAATTCCATCATGATATTCATTCAACAAAGCTTTGAAATCAGAATGTTTTGAAGGTAATTTAGATTCTTCATAACCTAAAATAGCTTCTTTCTCGAATTTTTTATATTGATTCGTTACAACCGTATGGAAATCTTCTTTTTTAGCACCTCTTTGATTATTTTCTAAAAATCTTGCGAAATCTTTTTGGTTAAACTTTTTACCATCCAAAACAAAAAGTGGTTTGTTTGATTTTAATTTTTCAGCAGTCCATTTCCCTTCGTAATAAGTTGTATCTAAATTGTTTTCAAACCATTTCAACGTTTTTGCTGTCTTGTTTTTATAATTATATTCTTTTTTCAATTTAGCAACAAATGACTCTTGCGTTTTCAATGAACGCTCATCTTTATTTACTTTCCCTTGTAATTCTTTTTTAGCTATTTCAAACGCTGGAACATCTGTCCATTCAATTTTTTTAATGATATGAAAACCATAATCTGTTCTAATTGGAGTTGAATAATCACCATAGTTTTTCAACGCAAAAGCTGTTTCTTCAAAAGCAGGAACCATACGAGTTGTCGTTCCTGTACCAAAAGCAGGCAAAACACCACCTTTTGAATTTGAGCTAGGATCATCTGAATATTTTTTAACTAACTCTTCAAAGTTTCCTCCTTTTTGCAATTCCGCATAGATTTCGTTTGCTTTTTTAGAAGCTGACTCAACATCTTCGTTTGAAGACCCCTTTGGAACTGAAACCATGATGTGAGCAGTTTTTATTGTTCCTCTAGCGTTACGAATATCTGTAACGTAAATTAAATGATAACCAAAACGAGTTCTAACAGGATTAGAAATTTTACCTACAGGTGTTGTAAAAGCAGCGTCTTCAAATGGATAAACCATTTGAAAAGCAGTAAAATAACCTAAATCGCCCGCATTATTTACAACAGAAGGATCTTCAGAACCTGCTTTTCCTTTCGCTACAGTTGCAAAATCTTCACCATTTTCAATTCTTTTTTTGATGTCCATCAAACGATTATACACTCTTAATGTATCTGCAGGTAAAGCATTTGGTTCAATTCTCAATAAAATATGTGAAGCACGAATTTCTTTTTTTGTTCTTTCATACGCTTCTTTCACCAAAGCCTGATTCGTTACAGAATCAATTAAATAAGGTGTTGCTAATTGTTTTCTATACCCTTCTAATTCTTTCTTTAATTTTGGAATCGTATCATATCCCAAACTTTCAGCTTCTATAACTTTTAATTGAAATTTTTTAAATAACTCCATGTATTCATCCAATGATTGTTTATCATATTTCGGATTTGGATTATTCTTTAAATAAATTTGTAAAAATTCTGATTTAGTTACTTTTTTACCGCCAATCTCAAGTAAAACAGGATCTTGTTGAGCAAATGTGTTTAATACAAATAAAGAACTAACTACAAATAATATATACTTTTTCATTTCTTAATTAAGGTTATTTTTCGATAAATTTAATTCAACTTCTGTTAAACGAAACAAATTTAACATTATTTTATACTATAATTTGGAGCCTCTCTTGAAATCGTGACATCATGTGGATGAGATTCTTTCATACCTGCATTTGTAATTCTAACAAATTCAGCACCTTTTAACTTTTCAATATTAGCGGCACCACAGTATCCCATACCAGCTCTTAATCCACCGATGATTTGATACATTACCTCATCTAAATTTCCTTTATATGGAACTCTTCCTGAAATCCCTTCTGGCACTAATTTTTTAACGTCATCCTCTGCATCTTGAAAGTATCGATCTTTTGATCCTTTTTGCATTGCTTCTAAAGATCCCATTCCTCGGTAAGATTTGAATTTTCTACCTTCAAAAATAATTGTTTCACCTGGTGACTCTTCAACACCTGCAAACATAGAACCTACCATGATTGAATCTGCTCCCGCAGCAATTGCTTTTACAATATCACCTGTGTAACGAATACCTCCATCAGCGATTACAGGAACACCTGTACCTTCTAATTCTCTTGCAACATCGTTCACTGCAGTTAATTGAGGGACACCAACACCTGCAATAATCCTAGTAGTACAAATAGAACCCGGACCAATACCCACTTTCACAGCATCGGCACCAGCATCCACTAAATATCTTGCTGCAGAAGCCGTTGCAATATTCCCAACAACTACATCTAAGTTTGGAAATTTTGCTTTTACTTCTTTTAATTTCGTAACAACACCTTGCGTATGTCCGTGTGCTGTATCAATAATTACTGCATCTACTCCGGCTTCTACTAAAGCTTCTACTCTTTCGATAGTATCATTTGTAACACCTACAGCTGCTGCAACTCTTAAACGTCCATAAGTATCTTTGCACGAATTTGGATGTTCTTTTACTTTTATAATATCTCTGTAAGTAATTAATCCAATTAATTTATTGGTTGCATCAACTACGGGTAATTTTTCGATTTTATTTTCTTGAAGTATACCTTCAGCTGTCGCCAAACTTGTTCCATCGCTCGCTGTAACAATGTTTTTAGTCGTCATAACTTCTTTAATCGGACGTAAGCTGTTTTTTTCAAAACGAAGATCTCTATTTGTAACGATACCGACTAATTTTCCTGCATCATCAACGATAGGAATTCCTCCAATACTATTTACTTTCATTAATTGAAGTGCATCTTTCACAAAAAGACTTTCATGAAGTGTTACAGGATCTAGGATCATTCCACTTTCAGAACGTTTAACTTTTCGAACCTCTAATGCTTGTTCGGCAATCGTCATGTTTTTATGAATCACACCGATTCCTCCTTGTTGCGCAATTGCAATCGCCAATTTAGATTCAGTAACGGTATCCATCGCTGCTGAAACGATAGGTGTATTCAACGTAATATTTCGTGAGAATTGCGTTTTCAATTGAACTTCACGAGGTAAAACTTCTGAATAAGCAGGTACTAATAATACATCATCGTATGTTAACCCTTCTCTTACTTGCGTGATATTTGAAAGTGACATCTGAACTTCGTTTAATAAATTCGTGCAAATATAACATTCATAGTTGAAATTCAGCATCCACTTAGGTTAACAAATTAATTTAACTGCTTAATTTTTTGTTAAAATTTCCAAAATATATTGATGCTTCATGCAAAAAAACGTAACCTTGTAGAAATGTATTTTTGAATTGAGAAATGTTTTCTACTCTTCAATTTTAGAATTTAACGAAGATGATGAAACTTCAAATAAATAAAACCTTCATAATTTTTTGCCTTTGTTTAATTAATTTTTATTCAAAAGCTCAAAGTAAAGACACGCTTTATATTGATACAAATCGATTGATTCAACTTTCTGGTGTTGTTGTTTCAGAAAATGAATTGGAACAATTATCCTACACAACTGTTTATGATAAAACTTTAAGAAGAGGTGTTTTATCTGATTATTACGGTTATTTCTCAATGGTTACTTACCCTGGTGATACGTTGATCTTTTCATTTTACGGTTATAAAACATCGAGCTTTATTGTTCCTGACACTTTAAAAGATAATCGCTATTCGATTATTCACATGCTGCAAAAAGATACTGTTAATTTACCTCAAGTTGATATTTATCCTTGGCCTTCCAGAGATGAATTTGCTCGTTACTTCGTAGCAATGAAACCATACGATGATGCATTCAGAAGAGCCCAAAAAGAATTATCCGGCGAAAGTTTAGCATTTGCCGCTGCGAAATTAGATAACGATGCTTCATTAGCTTCTGGTTATGCCGCAAATCAATTCTATACTAAAATCTACACAAACGGTCAAATGCCTGCCAACAATCTTTTAAACCCTTACGCTTGGTCGAAGTTTATCCAAGAGTGGAAGAAAGGGAATTTGAAGAGGGAATAAATAAATTTTGGATTATTGATTTTGAATTTTGGATTAACATTCTAATTCCTCCCTTGAGAGCTTGTCCCGATTTATATCGGAAGAGGATTGAGGAGTGTGACAATTTGAATTAAATAATTTATTGTTAAAATCGTTTCAAATAATGATTCTCATTTATCACCTCCAATTCAAATCAAAAATTCAAAATCCAAAATCATATCAAGTAACACAAAAAATACTTCTCAACAGGTTTTGCCAATGCGGAGATATTTAAATTATCGGATGCTTTTGACAAATCGATGATATTTCCGTTTTTCATCAAAAGGTTGATATTTTGCTTGTCTTCGTTATAGGCGTTATTTGTTAACGTATCTGAATAGACAAAATACTGCGCTTCCTCTTGTGTTAAATTGTATTTTTGAATAACGATTTCTTTTTCTAATTGAATTCTATCAGGCGCAAATGGTTCTTTTGCAATTTCAATTTTGAATAATTTACGATTGATGAAATGCGTCGATAAAATTGATAATACTTTATCTTCATGTTGTTGCCAAACTTTAATTGCTGAAAGAATATCGTAATCATCTAATTGAGCGAATGTATCTAAGACTTCTCTCCTATTTTTAAAATCTTCAGATGTGATGTCATTTTTCAAAAAGAAAGCCAAAGCTGGACTTGAAAACAATTCTTGTCCTTGATGACTTAATTCTTTTGCTCTTCTCAAAATTCGAATTAACATACTGTCGGCTGCTACAACCGTTTTATGCAAATAAACTTGCCAATACATCAAACGACGAGCAACAATAAATTTCTCTACAGAATAAATCCCTTTTTCTTCAACAACCAAGTTTCCTTCGTGAACGTTCAACATTTCGATGATTCGTTCACTTCCTACAACACCTTCACTAACTCCAGTGTAAAAACTATCTCTGTTTAGATAATCCAAACGGTCCATGTCTAGTTGACTTGAAACCAATTGATGTAAAAAAGGTTTGCTGTGTTTATTTTGAAATACCAATAAAGCCAAATCCAATTGTCCACCAAATTCTTCACTCAAACGTTCAATAAAAAAACTCGAAATTGATTCATGGCTAACTTTGTCAACAATATCATATTCCAATGCATGACTGTAAGGTCCGTGTCCAATATCGTGTAATAAAATCGCAATTAAAACGGCTCTTTCTTCGTCTTCCGTTATTTCATGTCCTTTTCTACGAATAACTGATACAGCATTCATCATCAAATGCATCGCACCTAAAACATGATGAAAACGCGTATGCAAAGCACCTGGATACACTAAGTTAGTTGTACCTAATTGTAATATTCTTCTCAAACGTTGGAAGAAGGGATGCTCTATAAGATCGAAAATAAACTCATCTGGAATTGAAATAAAACCATAGATTGGATCGTTAAATATTTTCTTCTTATTATTTCTATTGAATATTGGACGCAATTGAATAATTTTAAAACGAATTTCAAATTTAAAAATTTAAAGCGAATGCAAGCGAAAATACTTTGGGCAGATGACGAAATTGAATTATTGAAACCACATATTCTATTTCTAGAATCAAAAGGATACGAAGTAACAACAGTCAATAACGGTGCAGATGCAGTTGAAAAAAGTAATGACATCAATTACGATATCATTTTTTTAGATGAAAACATGCCTGGTATTTCTGGATTGGAAGCATTGGCTCAAATCAAAGATATTAAACCACTTGTTCCGGTTGTAATGATCACGAAAAGTGAGGAAGAATATATTATGGAAGAAGCGATCGGAAGTAAAATCGCCGATTACCTCATCAAACCTGTGAATCCAAACCAAATTTTATTGACTTTAAAGAAATTGCTGGATCATTCGAAATTAATTTCTCAAAAAACGAATTCCAACTACCAACAAGAGTTTCGTCAATTGGGAATGACTTTAAATAATCGCTTGGATTTTGAAGAATGGACTGAAGTTTTTAAAAAATTAGTCTATTGGGAATTAGAATTAGAAAAAATTGAAGATTCTGGAATGCGTGAAATCTTAAACATGCAAAAGAAAGAGGCTAACAATCTATTCTGCAAATACATTGAAAACAATTATCTAGATTGGTTAGATGGTTCTGAAAAAGGTCCACAAATGGTTCATACCATTATCAAAGACCGTGTTGCGCCATTATTCAAACCAACTGAAAAAGTGACGTTGCTAGTGATTGATAACCTACGTTACGATCAATGGCAAGTATTAAAACCAATTTTCTCAAAATATTTTAATGTTGAGGACGATGAAATTATCTTTTCAATTCTGCCAACAGCAACACATTATGCTCGAAATGCCTTATTTTCAGGATTAATGCCTTCTGAAATTCAAAAGTTATTACCAAAATTTTGGGTAACTGAAGAAGATGAAGAAGGAAAAAACATGTATGAAAAAGAATTATTGGAAGCGAATTTAAAACGTCTAGGTAAAAACGTGAAATGGTCTTACAATAAAGTAACGAATTACGATGCTGGCAAAAAATTAGCTGATCAATTTCATCAATTAAAAGAAAATGATTTCAACGCGATAGTCTACAATTTCGTAGACATGCTTTCACATGCTCGAACAGACATGAAAGTGATTCGTGAATTAGCCGATGATGAAGCAGCTTACCGTTCTTTAACTGTTTCTTGGTTTGAACATTCGCCTTTACAAGATATTATCAAAAAAATTGCTGATGCTAAACATAAATTGATCATCACATCTGACCATGGAACAGTGAAGGTTAATAATCCTGTAAAAATTGTCGGAGAAAAAAGTACTAATTCGAACTTAAGATATAAAGTCGGAAGAAATTTATCATATAAAGACAAAGAGGTTTTTGCGATTAAAAATCCAGCGGATGCCTTTTTGCCAAAAGGAGCATTATCATCTGAATTTGTATTTACACGTGAAAATGATTTCTTTGTTTACCCAAATAATTTCAATCATTTTGTGAATCATTATGGTGAAACTTTTCAACATGGAGGAATTTCATTGGAAGAATTATTAATTCCTTTTGTAGTTTTATCGGCGAAATAATAGTTTGAATAATCGGGGATGACAAACTTTTAATAAATCATTAGTAATGGTCACCTCTCTACCCCTCCTCAAGGAGGGAAAGTATTAAAAATGGAAATAGAAATAAACAATTTATCAGAGCTTCCAGAGAAGTCAATGCTTTTTTTTAATGAATTAAATCATCGAAAAGTGGTTGCTTTTGACGGTCAAATGGGAGCTGGAAAAACAACATTTATAACATCTATCTTAAAAGGATTGGGAATTGAAGACATAGAAGGTTCACCAACCTATTCGTTAGTCAATGTTTATGACAGTGTTGCTTACGGTAAAATCTACCATTTTGACTTATATCGTTTGAATTCAGAAACAGAAGCTTTCGATATCGGAATTGAGGAAATGCTATATAGTGGAAACTACTGTTTTATTGAATGGCCAGAAAAAATTTCAAATCTATTACCAGAAAACACAATTTGGGCGTATATTCGCAGTACAGAAGATAATCGTCGAACTATAAGTTTTGAATTATGAAGACAGATCCGAATATATTAAAGCATTTAATGCAACAAGGAAGTTTACTTCCAAAAGAAGAAATGTTAGAAATTGCTCGTAAAAAAGGTAATTTATATATAGGTATTCCAAAAGAAAATTCATTTCAAGAGCGACGAGTTGCTTTAGTTCCTGAAGCAGTTTCATTATTGGTTTCAAATGGACATCGTGTTAAAATTGAATCAAAAGCTGGTGAAATGGCGAATTTCTCAGACAATGATTACAGTGAAGCTGGAGCAGAAATTTGTTATGATCGAAAAGAAATTTTTGCTTGCGACATTATCTTCAAAGTATCTCCACCTACTGAAGATGAAGTCGAAATGATGAAAGGAAATCAAACATTGGTTTCTGCATTACAAATTTCCGTTCAACCCAAAGCTATTTTGCAAAAATTAATGCAAAAGAAAATTACAGCTGTTGCCTGGGATTATATTAGAGATGAAGAAGGTGCATTCCCTATTGTTCGCTCAATGGGTGAAATTGCTGGAACAACATCTATTTTAATTGCAGGAGAATTGCTTTCATCTTTCAATTCTGGAAAAGGAATTATGCTAGGTGGAATTGCTGGTGTTCAACCAACAGATGTAGTTGTAATTGGCGCTGGAACGGCTGGAGAATATGCCGTAAGAGCAGCTTTAGGGTTAGGAGCTAATGTAAAAGTTTTTGATAATTCGTTAACTAAATTAAGAAGATTACAAAACGATTTAGGAAGAAGAATACATACTTCAGTTATTCAACCAAAAATTTTAGAAAAAGCATTATTTAGAGCAGATGTTGTAATTGGTGCTTTGAGAGCTCCACTTGGAAGAACTCCATGTGTAGTTACAGAAGGTATGATTGAAGGCATGAAAACTGGATCTGTAGTTGTTGATATAAGTATAGATCAAGGGGGATGTTTTGAAACATCACATGTAACCAATCACAACGAACCAACTTTTGTAAAACATGGTATTATTCACTATTGTGTTCCAAACATTGCATCTAGAGTTTCAAGAACAGCTTCATTTGCTTTATCAAATATATTCTCTCCAATTCTATTAGAAATGGGTGAAAAAGGTGGATGCAAAGAATTAATTATTAAAGACCCAGGATTTAGAAGTGGTGTATACATTTATAAAGGTGTATTAACAAGTGAAGTTCTAGGAAAAGTTTTCGATTTGAAATTTAAGAATATTGAATTGTTAATGTTGTAAAAAATCATTCATTACAATTTCATTTTTCATGCAAGCACTAGCTCTTCCAAAAGCTCAATTAAAAATCACGAAAAAAGGTAATGAACTTTTTGTATGGTGTGTTGCACGAAAAAAAACATTGGTTCTTACTCCAGAAGAATGGGTTCGTCAACATGTAATTCATTATTTAGTAAATGATTTGAAAGTACCTTTAGGATTAATAGCCTCTGAAGTTTCCTTATCAATCAATAAACTTAGTCGAAGATGCGACTTAATCGTATTCAGCAAAGAAAGTAAGCCTCTTTTATTAATTGAATGCAAAGCGGTCGATGTTCCACTAACCGAAAATGTCTTTCATCAAATTGCTCAATATAATTTCAAGTTGAATGTAGATTATTTAATGATGACAAATGGTGTTCATCACGTCTACTGTAAAATTGACAGAGTAAATAACAAACTAATTTATTTAGAAAAATTACCATTATATGATGATCTCAATTAAAAACTTCATTTTATTACTCGTTTTTATCTTTTCAATTTCAAACAGTAAAGCACAAGACAAAGACTATTTATTATTAAAAAAAATTAATGATCAATACACCCCTTTCGGAGGAGGAATTATGCGTGGATTTTCAGATTCAGATACATATCTCGCTTTAGGAATTCCGACTGGTCTATTCATTTATGGAAAAGTGAAGAAAAATCCAGAAATGGTTTGGAACAGTTTTGAATCTTTTTCAAATCAACTAATCAATGGAGTTGCTACAACAATATTAAAAACTACAATTGACAGAGCACGACCATTTGTTACTTATCCTGATGACATTCATAAACACTCAGTTGCAGGCTCAAAATCGTATCCTTCAGGTCATACTTCAATGGCTTTCGCAGCTGCCACATCAATTAGTTTACAGTATCCAAAATGGTATGTAATCGCTCCAGCTTTTATCTATGCTTCTGGTGTTGGCTATTCAAGAATGTACTTAGGTGTTCATTATCCAACAGATGTTTTGGCAGGTGCTGTTTTGGGTGCGGGATCAAGTTTTGTGACGCACTACACATTCAAATTCATCAAAAAAAGATGGGAATTAAAACATTCAAAAGCTAAAATTTAAACTAGCGAAAGTAGATTTCATTTACCGTTTTATAAAAATCAATCATTTCAATTTAAAAACAATTATATTACCTAATTGTTAACTTAACTATTTATTTATTATATTGAACCAACCAAAATGAATAAATAAACGTTACAACAGAAAGCTACATCATGAAATTAACTACATTCTATTTTTTTATTTTTCTTTCCATTTCTAACATTTATGCACAACAACCTACACAACAATGGCTCAATCGTTATAATGGTAAAGGAGATTATTCTGATAAAATAAACTGTGCTATAGCCGATAATAGTGGAAATACATATTTAGCTGGATATAGTGTTAATTCAGGAAACAAAAAAGACTACCTTATAGCAAAATTAAACTCAAACGGAGATACGCTTTGGACAAGAACTTACAATGGTTCAGGAAAAAAAGATGATGAAGTGCTCGCGATTGAGTGTGATGCCTCAAATAATGTGTTTGTAACAGGCTATTCTAAAAGTACAAATAATGAGGATGATATTGTTACCCTAAAATATGATCCGAATGGTTTATTATTGTTGACTTTAATCTATAATAACATTACTAATCAAGATGACCAAGGTAATTCGATTGCTATAGATGCTTCTGGAAATATTTACGTAACTGGAAAAACAGATAGTGATGTTTCTAATAACACAAATGATGATTACATCACATTAAAATATGATAACTCAGGATCTTTAATTTGGTCAAATCTTTTTAATGGAAATGGAAACTCAACTGATAGAGCTGTCAAAGTTGTAACTGATAATTCAAGTAATGTTTATGTTACAGGAAGAAGTAACAATGGAACGGATGATGATTACTATACGATAAAATATAATAGCAATGGCTCAATTAACTGGCAAATTGCTTTAGATAAAGGATTAGATGATCGACCTGAAAACATGTTTATTGATGGCTCTTTCAATTTATATATCACCGGAAAAAGTGATAATGGTTCAGATGATGATATTTTAACCATTAAATACGCATCAAACGGAACAGAATTGTGGACTGGAGGAATTCTTTACAATGGAACTGGAGGGAACAATGATAAAGCATATGGAATCGTAGTTGATGGAAGTGGTAATGTATATGTTGCTGGTAAAACAGATAATGATCCTTCAACTACAACAAATTATGACTATTGTACTCTAAAATACAATTCAAGCGGAAGTCAACAATGGGTAAAAACCTATAATGGAGTTGGAGATTTAACTGATGAAGCTTCTTCTATCGCTATCGATAATTCAGGAAACATCATAATTACAGGACATTCAGATATCAATAATGATCCTTTAATTGACAACTTCAATATTGTAACGATTTCATATACACCTTCTGGAACACAATCTTGGTTACAATCTTATCAAGGACCATCAAACTTTGACGAAAATAGTACTTCAATCATTTTAAACGGAACATCTTTAATTGTTGTAGGCTACTCTGAAAATACCAATCGTCAAAAAGATGCATTAACATTAAAATACTCAACATCAGGAACTTTAACTTGGGTAAAAACAATCGATGGTCAAGGTGATAATTCTGATAATGTAAATGACATTTTTGTAGAAAGCTCTGGAGCAAATACCTATTTGGCTGGATACACCTACAATGCTTCAACAGAAAAAGACATGTGTGTTATCAAATTAAATTCTGTAGGCGACACTTTATGGACTAGAACTTATAATGGCACCAACAATAGTACAGACGAAGCCACAGCAATCAAGGTAGATGCAGCAGGAAATGTATATATCACTGGCTTCACAAAAGAAAGCACAACAGATTATGATATTACTACCATTAAATATAATTCATCTGGAACACAACAATGGATTTCAAAATACAATAATCCAAGTGTGAATGGAGAAGATCAAGGTATTCATTTAGCGATTGATAATTTAGGTAATGTTTATGTTTCAGGTTACTCTGATGGAGATGCTTCAACTATTTTAAATGAAGATTTTATTACAATTAAGTACAATTCAAGTGGCGTACAAACTTGGGCAACTCGATTCAACGGAACTGGAAACGCAACAGATATCCCAAGTGGATTAGGCATTTTACAAACAGGTAAAGTCTTTATTACTGGGAAAAGCGATAATGGAAATGATGATGATTATGTTACTATTTGTTACAATGCAACTGGTACTCAACAATGGTTACAGAGATATGATGGATTAAATGGAAACGATAAACCTTCTGATTTAATCATCGATAATTCAAATAATGTTACTGTTACTGGAAGAAAAGATAATGGAAACGATGATGACATTGTAACTATTCAATACGCTGTTAATGGTGTGCAAAATTGGATAAACACCTACAATAGTGGAGTCGGAAATGATAGAGGAATCGCCTTAGCAAAAAATGCAAATGGAGAAATATTTATTACAGGAACACAAAATGACGGACTACAAAACGATATTGTAACATTTGGGATTAACACATCTGGTACTCAAACTTGGATCAATCATTTTGATGGAACAAATCATTTAGATGATATTCCTTCAGCAATTGAATACGACAATAATGGTTTTATAATAATTGCAGGTCAGACAGGAATATCCACAACCAATTCAAATTTTTTCATTCGTAAAATAAACAACAACGGAACCCTGATTTGGAGTCAAACCTATGACGGTCTAATCAATCAAAATGATGGAGTTAATACTATGTCACTTGATGGACTGAACAATGTTTACCTTTCAGGTAATAGCAATTCAACTAATGGTCAAAAAGATATTGTTACAATTAAATATGATTCACCTTTATCACTTAAGGAAATAAATGATTCAAATTTAAGCCTTAGTACTTTTCCTAATCCATTTTCAGAAAGCACTCGAATTGAATTTAACAATTCAACTAATGCCAATTATATTGTAGAAATATTTAATTTAACTGGAAAAAAGTTAAGTTCACAAAAGTTTAATTCGTCAGAAATAATTATTGAAAGAAATAACCTTGCGAATGGAACGTACATTTTCACTTTACAAAAAGAAAATGACGAAATCCAAAAAGGTAAAATAACAGTTCAATAAGATTCATACAAAAAAAAATGTTAGCAAAAGAACTACAATCCATTCTTGATAATTTCACTTCTATTTCATTGGATGAGATGGATGAGGTGAAGTTGATGAATAGAGTTGACACAAAGTTTGCTTTCAGTTTTGTTGAATTTAAACGAATTCTGGCTCAACTTTCAAAACATTATAAAGTACTTGAAATTGAAGGAACTCGAACTCCATTTTATGAAAGTTTGTATTACGATGAGTTGAATTTCAAATTTTACAATGATCATCATATTGGAAGAGTTGATCGGTATAAAGTTAGATTTCGAAAATATGTTGAATCTGATTTAACTTTTCTTGAAATAAAGCATAAAGTAAAAGGGAGAACTAAAAAAAGTAGAATCGTTGTTGACGAAATACCAAATGAATTAACTAATGAAACGCATATTTCATTTTTAAAGAAAAATATTTCTGAAACGATTGATCTAAAACCAAAATTATGGAATTCATTTCATAGAATCACATTGGTCAACAATGAGCTAAAAGAACGATTAACACTTGATTTTCAATTAACGTTTAAATGGGAAACAGAAGAAATTAATTTTAACAATTTGATCATTGCTGAATTAAAGCAAGAGATTGTCGATCGTAATTCACCATTTTACAGTTTAATGAAATCCAATCAGATTAGACCCTATAGATTAAGTAAATATTGTATTGGAGCAATTGAGCTTTATGCAAAAGACAAGATAAAATATAACCGATTCAAAGAAAAATTACTCAAACTAAAAAAAATAAATTCTTATGTTTAATTCATTATTTATTGCTTTAAAAGCACTTCCTGCCGACCAAACAATCACATGGTTTGATGGACAAGATTTTAACACACTTCTTTTTAGATTAGGAGTTAATTTATTTTTCTTAACTGTAATCATTCGATTCTTATATTATCCAAAAACGAAAAGAAAAGATTATTTGTTCACTTATTATTTGATTGGAACGATTACTTTTTTCTTGTGCTTTAGTTTGAAAAAATTAGACATCGACACAGGGATGGGATTAGGTCTTTTTGCCATTTTTGGAATCATTCGATACCGAACAGATGCGATTGAAATTAAAGAAATGACTTACCTGTTTTTGATTATTGGAGTAAGTGTAGTGAACTCGTTAGCATCAAACAAGGTAAGTGTTTCTGAAATGTTATTAATTAACGGAACAGTAACACTATTAACATTTGGTTTAGAGAATCTTTGGTTATTAAAACATGAAACTAGAAAAATTATAACTTACGAACGAATTGACTTAATAAAACCTGAATTACACGCTCAAATGAGAGCTGATTTAGAAGAAAGAACTGGTTTAAAAATCAATCGTTTTGAAATCGGTAAAATAGACTTTTTAAGAGATGTTGCTCAAGTAAGAATTTACTATTATTCTTCTGATCAAAACTTTTCTGACTTCGGACAGAGTGGAGAATAAAATCAATCTCATCAGAATTTAAAGAATGTTTTAAGAAAAATTAAGTATTCTTCAATCTTCAACTGAGCTTTATTTTCTATTTTTGATTAATGCAACGTTTAAGAATTCTTTTAATTCCATTTGCTTGGATATACGGCATCATTACTTTCATCAGAAATGGATTGTATGATTATGGATTCAAAAAAGAATTTAAAATTCCAAAAAAATCAATTTGTGTAGGAAATTTAGCCGTAGGCGGAACGGGTAAAACACCTCACGTTGCCTATCTTACAAAACTCTTAAAAGACAAACATCAACTTTCTATTTTAAGTCGTGGTTATGGAAGAAAAACAAATGGTTTCTTATTAGCTGATGAAAATTCAACTGCGTTTACAATTGGAGACGAACCCCTACTCTATTACAAACGATTTTCACCAAAAGTAAAAGTTACCGTTTGCGAAAAAAGAGTTGAGGGCGTTCAAAAAATCAATCAATTATTTCCAGAAAACGAGCTAATCATATTAGACGATGCGTTTCAACATAGAGCTGTACGAGCAGGTTTAAATATTATCATTACAGACTATAATGAATTGTACTCATCCGATTTTATGTTACCAGCTGGTAATCTAAGAGAATGGAAAATTGGAAGAAAAAGAGCAGATTTGGTTATCGTTTCAAAATGCCCTTCAAATCTGGAAGAATCGAAAAAATTACGCATTAAAAAAGAATTGAAATTCAACTCGGAAAACATCTACTTTTCAAACATCAATTATGGGAAATTAGTCTCTTTTGGAAAAGAATATTTAGACCCAATTGAAAATGTATTATTAGTGACTGGAATAGCGAACCCCAAACCACTGTTAGCACATTTAAAATCAAAGTATAAAGTTGAAATTTTTCAATTTTCAGATCATCATGAATTTACTAGTAAAGATATAGAACAAATTCAGCAAAAATTTGATACTTTTGCGCAACAAAATAAAGTGATAATTACAACTGAAAAAGATTTTGTTCGATTATCATCAAATGAATATAAAAACTCCATTTCAACGACTCCATGGTTTTACCAAGAAATTGAAATCGAAATAGATAAAAAAGAAGCGTTTAATAAATACATTACAAATTATGTTGACTCAATTTAAAGAATCTGTTAATTACATTCAATCAAAAACTTCAATTCAACCAACAATTGGTATTATTTTAGGTACTGGTTTAGGAGGTTTAGTGAAAGAAATTAACGTAATTGATGAGATTTCTTATAGCGATATTCCAAACTTTCCAGTTTCAACAGTTGAAAGTCATTCAGGAAAATTGATCTTCGGTGAATTAGGAGGTAAAAAAGTTGTTGCGATGCAAGGTCGTTTTCATTTCTATGAAGGTTACGACATGAAACAAGTAACTTTTCCTGTTCGTGTAATGAAATTATTAGGAATTGAGCGTTTATTTGTATCTAATGCTTCAGGAGGTGTAAACCCAGATTTTGAAGTAGGTGAAATCATGATTCAAAACGATCACATCAACTTATTCCCTGCTCACCCACTTATCGGTAAAAACTTTGACGAATTAGGTCCTCGTTTCCCAGATATGAGTGAACCTTATGATCCAGCAATGATTGATTTAGCTTTAACAATCGCTAAAGAAAACAACATTAAAGTTTCTGTAGGAACGTATGCTGGTTTAACTGGTCCAACATTGGAAACGCCTGCTGAATATGGATATGTAAGAGCTATCGGAGCAGACGCTGTTGGTATGTCAACTGTACCTGAAATCATTGTTGCTCGTCACATGGAAATTCCTTGTTTTGCGATTTCAATCATTACAGATTTAGGTGTACCTGGAAAAATTCACAAAGTGAGCTTACAAGATGTAATTGATGTTGCAAGTCGCCAAGAACCAAAAATGACGACAATTATGAGTCAATTAATTGCTCGTTTATAATTATTAATTGCAGAATTTAGCAATACGAAAAAAATGAATCCAGAAATTAGAGATAAATACGAAGTTGTTATTGGTTTAGAGGTCCATGCTCAAATGTTAACCAAAACAAAAGCTTATTCAAATGATATAAATGAATTTGGAGCAATTCCAAACACAAACATCAGTGTTGTTTCATTAGGTCATCCGGGAACTTTGCCGAGAATGAATAAAAAGACAATAGAGTATGCTATAAAATTAGGATTAGCTTGTGGTTGTGATATTGCAAGAGATCAATACTTCGCTCGTAAAAATTATTTCTATCCCGATCTTCCAAAAGGTTATCAAATCACACAAGATAAAACACCAATTTGTACTGGTGGAGCTGTGATTATTAAAACAGAAGAAGGTCAAGAAAAATCAATTGGAATTACACGTATCCACATGGAAGAAGATGCGGGTAAAAGTATCCACGATGTTGATGTTTTCGATACATTAGTTGATTTAAATAGAGCTGGTGTTCCATTAGTAGAAATCGTTTCTGAACCAGATATTAGAAGTTCACAAGAAGCATACAATTATGTAACTGAAATTCGTAAATTGGTTCGTTACCTTGAAATCTGTGATGGAAACATGGAAGAAGGATCATTGAGATGTGATGCCAATGTTTCTGTAAACTTAAAAGGCGCTAAAGAATTTGGAACGAAAGTAGAGGTAAAAAACATGAACTCTATCCGTAACGTGCAACGTGCTATCGAATTTGAAATTATTCGTCAAATTGAAGCAATTGAAAACGGAGAAACTTTAACTCAAGAAACGAGATCTTTTGATGCTTTGAAAGGTATAACAATTTCAATGCGAACAAAAGAAGCTGCTAACGATTACAGATATTTTCCAGAACCAGATTTACAACCATTATTTGTTGATCAAAAACAAATCGATGCGATTAAAGCTGAAATGCCAGCTTTACCAAGAGATTTGTTCTTAAAATACACAAAAGAATTAGGTTTATCTGAATATGATGCAACTATTTTAACTGATACGAAAGCTATTGCTTTGTATTATGAAGAATTGATCACCTTTACAAAAAACTTTAAAGGAGCAGCCAATTTATTGATGGGAGATATTAAATCTTACTTAAACCAACAAGGAGTTGAAATTGAGAATTTCCCAATTAAAGCTGAAAAAATTGCACAATTGATTGCATTGTTAGATGGAAATAAAGTATCATCTACTGTTGCTTCACAAAAGATTTTCCCTGAATTATTGAAAAACCCAGAGAAAAATCCTTTACAAATTGCTGAGGAATTAAATGTCCTTCAAGATTCAAATGAAGATTCAATCAAAGGTTACATTCAAGAAGTGATCGATAAAAATCCTTCAGAAGTTGATCGTTATAGAAATGGTGAAAAACAATTAGTTGGTTTCTTTATGGGGCAATTAATGAAAGTTTCACAAGGAAAAGCTGATCCAAAAGCTTCGAATCAGTTGATGAGGGAAATGTTGGAAAATTAATTTTTGCATTTCGACTTCGCTCAATGTTAAAATTTAGATATTAAAATAAAACAAATGAAAAATATTATATACTTATCGCTTCTGTTTCTTGGAATTTTATATTCTTGTGGAGATTCGAATGGACCGATTGAAGATAATCCTGATACAGATTTAGTGGAAAATTTTAAGATCCATGGAGTTGTAGAAGGTTCTTCAAACACGAAAATCTATCTTGAAGCGTTAAGTAATGAAGGTACAATTCCTGTTGCTGATTGTCAAACAGATGATAATGGAAACTTTGAGATGATTGGGAATGTTCCAGGAATGGGGATTTATCAATTACGTTTGGGAGAATCTAATGAGAAAATTATTCCAGTTACGTTATTACCAAAAGACAATGTTGAATTAAAAGCGAATTACAACGATTACCAAAAAACACCTAAATTTTCAGGAACGGAATGGGGTGAAGTTTTGTCTGAATACATGAATCAGTTCAATACATTTGCTAATGCTCAAGAAAAATTAGCTAAAATTCAAGGAACTGTATCAGAAGAAGAATTAATGAAACGTTTCTTTGCTATTAAAAAACCGTTAGAAGATTTTTGTAGAAAGAATATGAAAAGCATGCCGAGTAATCCTGCTAACATAATCCTTTCCTCTACACTTACACCTTCAATGGGATTTAAAGATTGGGATCCAAGTAATTTAACAATTCTTAAAAATGTTGGCGAAGCATTCACAAAACGTTACAAAGATTCACCAATAGCTGCAACGATTTCTAATCAAATGTTTCAATTAGAGTCAGCTTATAACGAATTTCAAGAATTCAATTCTGGAAATAAAATGGCACCTAATATTGAATTGAAAAATCCTGAAGGAAAAGTAATTTCACTTTCTAGTTTAAAAGGTAATGTTGTATTAATTGATTTTTGGGCTTCATGGTGTGCACCTTGTAGAAAAGAAATGCCAAATGTTGTAAAATTATACAATCAATATAAAGACAAAGGATTCACTGTATATTCTGTTTCACTAGATGAAGATCCTAAAGCTTGGAAAGAAGCAATTAAAGCTGATGGAATGACTTGGCCAAACCACGTGAGTGACTTATCAGGATGGAAATCTCCTATGCCTCAATTGTATGGTTTTCAAGGAATACCTTATACTGTTTTAGTTGATAAGGATGGTAAAATTTTGGAAACAGGTTTAAGAGGAAAAAGTTTGGAACAAAAATTGAAAGAACTTTTCACTAAATAAATTAATTGTTAGAACTATAAATAAAGATTCATGAAAATATTCTCAACTATTACACTTGTTCTACTAACTACTTTGTTGTTTGGACAAAACCCAATCAATGTTAAAATTAGTGGACAAATCTTTAATACTACTGCTGATTCAGTTCACATCTCTCAATATTTCGGTTCACATTATGTAGATTATTTGAGAGCACCACTTAAGAAAAATGGTGAGAACAACTTTGAATTTACCCTTTCTGGAGCACTTCCAAATCCTGATTACTATGTGATCCGTTTCGGAATGACGCATTTAAATATTGTATTGAGAAATAATTCAGACATGAAAATATACTGTGATGGAAAAAATATTAATGCTTTTTCAAACATTGTAGGTTCAGATGAAAGTAAAAAATTGAATGAATTTATCGTTATTCTATCTAATTGGAACATGAAAAAAGATTCAGCTCAAGCAATCGTGAAACAACATCCAGAACAAGCAGAAGCTGTGAACCAATCAATATCTAAAGAGTATTACAATTTTCAAAATGCAAGACAACAATTAATTGCAAACAACCCAAATTCTCCTGCATTAATACCAACTTTATCTACGTTTGATATTGAAAAAGATTTCGCTTCATATGAAACAGTTGTGAATCAATTGGTAACAGGTTTTGGCGAATCTCCAACAATTAAAGAAGTTTATAAGAATTACACTCAATTAAAAGCTAAAAAAGAAGCTGCAAATATGTTTGCTCCAGGTAAAAAAGCAACTGAATTTAAAGGTTTAAGACCAGATGGAAAAGAATTAAAACTTTCTGATTTAAAAGGAAAAGTGGTATTGATTGATTTCTGGGCTTCTTGGTGTGGACCATGTAGAAGAGAAAATCCAAACGTGATCAAAGAATATGCTTTATACGAGAAAGATGGTTTTACTGTAATGAGTGTTTCTTTAGATACGGACAAAGCAAAATGGATGGAAGCCATTAAAGCTGACAATTTAAGTTGGACAAATCATATTAGCGATTTAAAAGGATGGCAAAGTGATATTGCTAAAGCGTATCAAGTTCAAGGTATTCCTTTTACCGTTTTAATTGATAAAGAAGGAAATATCATTAAAACAAATCTTCGTGGTGAAGCTTTACATGAAGAATTAAAAAGAATTTTTGGACACTAAAAAATGTCAGAATCAACTAGAAAGAATATATATTTTGCTTCTGACTTTCATTTAGGTGCGCCTAACTATGAAAAGAGTTTAGAACGTGAAAAAAACTTGGTTGCTTGGCTTAATTTTATTGAACCAACAGCGAAAGAAATCTATTTAGTTGGAGATATTTTTGATTTTTGGTTTGAATACAAACATGCAATTCCCAAAGGATTTGTTCGCCTTCAAGGAAAAATAGCTGAATTAACCGACTCAGGGATTTCCGTGCATATTTTCACAGGAAATCATGATATGTGGATTTTTGATTATTTACCAAAAGAACTTGGAATCACTTTACATCGTGAACCTCAAAAAATTCAAATTGGTAACAAAAAGATATACATTGGTCACGGAGATGGTTTAGGACCTGGAGATCAAATGTATAAATTCTTAAAACGGTTTTTTGCTAGTAAATTTTGTCAATGGGCCTTCGCACGTTTACATCCAAACTTCGGAATTTGGTTAGCAAATCAATCTTCTAGAAAAAGTAGAGCGGCTGGAGCAAAACAAGACGAACAGTTTTTAGGAGAGGAAAATGAATGGTTAGCTATTTATTCCAAGGAAATATTACAACAAGAACATTTTGATTACTTCATCTTCGGTCACAGACATCTACCATTAAAATTAAAAGTTGGAGATAATTCAACTTATTATAATCTTGGAGAATGGTTGAATTATAACACTTACTTAGTTATTAATGAAACATCTGTCTCTTTTAATAAATGGGAAAATAAAACAGAAAAGATTTTTTTTGATTAGCCTTAATTTATTTTAAAAATCATTTTGTAAAAACACAAAATATTTTATCTTTGCTTCATTAACAATTATTATATGAAAACAGGAACTGTAAAATTTTTCAATGAAACTAAAGGTTTTGGTTTTATTAAAGAAACTGATACAAATCAAGAGTATTTTGTACACGTATCAGGTTTAGTTGATAAAATCAACGAGAATGACCAAGTTACATTCGAATTGAAAGAAGGAAAAAAAGGATTGAATGCTGTAGAGGTAAAATTAGCTTAAGCTTATATATAGTCATTAATTTTTTGAAAAGCTTCACTAATTTAGTGAAGCTTTTTTCATTATAACAAATACATGGAACAACAATTAATTTCAAAGAAGACATTTCGATATTTTACTAAAGGAAATATTGAGAAAGCAAAACATTTACTAATTGTTTTACATGGTTATGGACAACTAGCTGAATATTTCATTAAAAAATTTGAAGATATATCTGAAGATTACTTTATCGTTGCACCTGAAGGAATGCATCGTTTTTACCTAAAAGGCAGTAGCGGAAGAGTTGGAGCTTCATGGATGACAAAAGAAGCTAGAGAAACTGATATTTCGGATAATCTAAATTGGTTAAACGAACTTTATACTCAAATTAATTCAGAAAAGAAATTTGATCAAAAATTAGTTCTAGGTTTTTCACAAGGTGGTGCAACAGCAGCTCGATGGATCAATGAACGAAAAGATATTACAAGCTTTATTTTATGGGCGAGTGTTTTTCCTCCAGACCTATTAATTGGAAATGAAATAATTAATTCAGAAGAACGTTCAAATCATTTTGTTTTAGGAAATGAAGATGAATATTTTACAAAAGAACAACAATCTGAATGTCTTTCCTTTTTCACTCAAAACAATTATAAAACGCATGTTTTCAATGGTAAACACACGATTGACAATCAAATTTTAAAAACAATATTATCTGAAATTTAAATTTTTAAAAGTTTTATTTCAAATTGATACTTTAATTTGGCACAATTTCTGATATTTGTACTGAAAATAAGCAAAACATGAAAATTTTATTATTCGCATTCGCTTTAATTAGTGTGATTTCATTTGGTCAAGATAAAGAACAAAAGGATGCAAAATCTCAAGCAATTTTAGATAAATTGTCTACTAAAATGAAAGGTTATAAATCTTTCTATATAGAATTTAGCGCTAATGTAAAAAATGCTTCTACTGGCACAAATGAAAGTGAAACTGGTAAAGGTTGGGTAAAAGACAAAAAATATTACGCCTCATATGGTGATAATACAATCATCTCGAATGGAATCAAAACTTGGACGATCGTAAAAGAAGAGAAAAGTGTTTACGTTACTGATGCAAACGATGATGATGAAGAATCAATGAATCCTAAAAGATTAATGACAATTTGGGAAACTGGATTCAAAAACAAATATGAGAAAGAAGAAACTTTAGGTGGTGAAACAGTTCATGTGATTTATTTATACCCTAAAAATGCGGCAAAAGTAAATTATCATACGATTATTTTGTACATTTCTAAAAGTACAAACGAGTTGAAAAAAGCAATCTTAAAATCAAAAGATGCAACTGTAATGACTTATTCTTTATCTAAATTTACAGGTAATGAAACAATCGATGATTCAAAATTCGTATTCGATCAAAAAAAATATCCAGGATATAAAGTGATTAAAGATTAATAAATCATAATCTATAAATATTAAAGCGAGATGAATCATCTCGCTTTTTTTATGCCTAATAATTGTAACAAAAAAAGCCTGTGTAATTAATTTACACAGGCTAATCATTTCATTAGTTATTTCTAGTAAGCCATTAATTCTGATAACGCTTCATCTAAACGTTGTTTTGGTAAAAACTGAACTTCTAATTGTTCTGCAAATGGAACTGGTGTATCAATTGAACCGATACGTTTTACTGGAGCATCTAAATCTTTGAAACAATTCTCAGTAATCAAAGCGACTAGCTCTCCTCCTATTCCACCTGTAATACAATCTTCATGAAGAACGATTACTTTTCCAGTTTTACGAACTGCTTTATAAATTGCTTCAGTATCTAATGGCAACAAAGTTCTTAAATCAATGATTTCAGCAGAAATATCCGAATGTTTACTCATCAATTCAGTCGCCCAATGAACTCCCATACCATAAGTAATAATTGTTACATCGTTTCCTTCGCTAACAGTTCTTGCTTTACCAATCTCTACAGTGTAATACTCATCAGCTACATCACCTTTAATACTTCTATATAAATTTTTGTGCTCAAAGAACATTACTGGATTTGGATCTTCAATTGAAGCCGCTAATAATCCTTTTGCATCTTCTGGTGTTGAAGGATAAACTATTTTTAATCCTGGTGTATGAAAAAACCAAGCTTCATTGCTTTGTGAGTGAAACGGCCCAGCTGCAGATCCAGCTCCAGTTGGCATACGAACAACTACGTCCGCTTTTTCATTCCATCTCCAATGTAATTTCGCTAAATTATTTACGATTTGGTTGAATCCACAAGTAACAAAATCAGCAAATTGCATTTCTACAACTGCTTTCATTCCATTGATTGACAAACCTAAACCAGCTCCAACAATTGCTGATTCACAAATAGGCGTGTTTCTGATTCTATCTTTTCCAAATTTATCAACGAAACCTTCCGTTACTTTAAAAGCACCTCCGTATTCAGCGATATCTTGTCCCATGATTACCAATTCAGGATATTTCTCAAATGATTGAGATAAACCATCCTGTATTGCATCGATGAAACGTTTTTCTGTTTTTGTTCCTTTTGCTTCAACTACTTCTTGAGAAAATGGAGCATAAACATCTTTCAACTCATCTTCTAAAGAAGGAATGATTGCCGGTTCGTTATTCGCCTCATCAAAAGAAGTTTGAATTTCTTCTTTGATTTCGTTTTTAATTTGTTCCGCTAATTCATCCGTTAATATATTATTCTCTTTTAAGAATAATTCATAGTTTGAAACAGGATCTTGTTTTGACCATTCATCTTGTAAACCTTCTGGATAATATTTCGTTCCTGAAGCTTCCTCATGACCACGCATTCTAAACGTCATCAACTCTAGAATAAATGGTTTTGGATTTTCTCTAATCTCTTCGTTGATTTTACGAACAGCAGTGATCACCTCTAAAATATTATTTCCATTCACTTGAACAGCTTGCATTCCGTAACCAATTCCTTTATCGATGAATTGTTTACATCTAAATTGTTCTACAGATGGAGTTGATAATCCCCAACAGTTATTTTCTACTGCAAAGATTACTGGTAAATCCCAAACAGAAGCAACATTTAAAGATTCGTGAAAATCTCCTTCTGAAGCTCCACCATCGCCTGTAAATACGATTGTAGATTTTTTATTTTTCTTTAATTTATTTGCCAAAGCAATTCCATCAGCTAATCCCAATTGAGGTCCTAAGTGAGAAATCATACCAACAACTTTGTATTCTTGAGTCCCGAAGTGAAAAGAACGATCTCTTCCTTTTGTGAAACCAGACATTTTACCTTGAAATTGCGCAAACAATCTATTTAATGGAATACCTCTTGTCGTGAAAATCCCAAGATTACGGTGCATCGGTAAGATATATTCATCTTGATCCATTGCGTAAGCACAACCAACTGAAATACCTTCTTGTCCCCAACCAGAAAACCACTTCGTAATTTTACCTTGACGAAGCAAAATCAACATTTTTTCTTCAATTAAACGAGGTTTAACTAACGCTTTGTAAATCGTTATCAATTCATCGTTTTCGAATCCCTTTCTATCGTAATTGATATATCTTTTTTCTAGTACTTCCATACTTTTATTTAATTGGACTATTTTGAGCTATAAAGTTAGAGAATATATTTCAGAAAGTATATCCAACATTTGAAGCAATTTTGGTTTTTCTTTAATCGAATCCGTTTTAAATTAAAGCTTGTGATAATTTTATCAAGTTGTGATATTTATTTAACAGAAATACGTCCTAAACTAATTATTAACTTTTTTCAAAAAAGAGTTAATAAACAATCTAAAAAAATGAAATTAATTATTCTTTAAAAGGTATATTTGTCAAAAATTATTAAAAAGAAAACATTATGTCAAAAATTAAAGTAGCTAACCCAATCGTAGAATTGGATGGAGACGAAATGACAAGAATCATTTGGAAATTCATTAAAGATAAATTGGTTTTACCTTACCTAGATTTAGATATCAAATATTATGATTTAGGAATCGAAAGCCGTGATGCTTCAAATGACCAAATTACAATTGATGCTGCTGAGGCAATCAAAGTTCACAAAGTAGGTATCAAATGTGCTACAATTACACCAGATGAAGACCGTGTAAAAGAGTTCAACTTGAAATCTATGTGGAAATCACCAAATGGTACAATCCGTAATATTTTAGATGGTACTGTTTTCCGTGAGCCAATTGTTTGTCAAAACGTACCAAGATTAGTTACTAACTGGACTGCTCCAATTATCGTTGGTCGTCACGCTTTTGGTGATCAATACAGAGCTACTGATGCTGTTTTCAAAGGAAAAGGGAAATTAACGATGACTTTTACTCCTGAAGATGGAAGTGAAGTTCAATCTTTTGAAGTATACAATTACAAAGGAAATGGAGTTGGAATGGCAATGTACAATACGGAAGAATCTATCCGTGGATTTGCTAAATCTTGTTTCAACATGGCTTTAAGCAAAAAATGGCCTTTGTACTTATCGACAAAAAATACAATCTTAAAAAAATACGACGGTTTCTTTAAAGATATTTTCCAAGAAATTTTCGAAGCAGAATACAAAGCAAAATTTGATGAAGCAGGTATCGTTTATGAGCACCGTTTAATTGATGACATGGTTGCTTCTGCATTGAAATGGAATGGTAACTTCGTATGGGCTTGTAAAAACTATGATGGTGACGTTCAATCTGATACTGTTGCTCAAGGTTTTGGTTCTTTAGGTTTAATGACTTCTGTATTAATCACTCCAGACGGAGAGGTTATGGAAGCTGAAGCTGCTCACGGGACGGTTACTCGTCACTACAGAGATCACCAAGCTGGTAAGAAAACATCTACAAACCCAATCGCTTCTATTTTCGCTTGGACAAGAGGTTTAGCTTTCAGAGGTAAATTAGATAATAACCAAGAATTAATCAATTTCTGTACAAAATTAGAAGAAGTTTGTGTTGAAGTTGTTGAGTCTGGAGTTATGACAAAAGATTTAGCTGTTTGTATTCACGGTAACAAAGTGAATCACGGTGAACATTACGTTTACACAGAAGAATTCTTAGATGCTTTAGATAATGCATTAAAATTAAAAGTAGGATAATTCATTTTTCCTTCTAATAAATATTAAACTCCTCGAAAGAAATTTCGGGGAGTTTTTTGTTGACTTCGACTTCGCTCAGTCAACAAAAAAAACTCCAATCAGCTAACAATAAAAAACGCTCCTAAAAATTGATCTAAAATTTTAATTTATTTGATTCTAATACTTAACTTAAGGTAATTAACCAAATTCTACCTTATGAAAAAAGGATATATGTACATTTTAGAATGTTCTGATAATAGTTATTACACTGGTAGCACAATTGATCTAAAAAGAAGAATTCAACAGCATCAAAATGGAGAAGGTGCAAAACACACAAAAAAGAGATTACCAGTTAAGCTAGTTTATTTTGAAGAATATAACAGAATAGATGTTGCATTTTACAGAGAAAAACAAGTTCAAAGATGGACTAGATCGAAAAAAGAAGGTCTAATTTTTGGAAATTTCAAAGCGTTAAATATACTTTCTGAATGTAAAAATGATAGTCTTTATAAAAATGCTGGCTTAGACTCCGTTCAGACAACAAAAGAATAAAAAAAATTCGCTTATAAAAAAATAATTAATTATTTTGATGGAGGTGGTTGAGCGGAGCCGAAACCCCGACTTATTGATATTTTTATTTATCTTTAATTCATAAATTAACTTTTATGTTTCAATCCAAAAAGAATATCGTTTTCATTATCCTTGCAGGAATTTTTATTACCAATGCAGTGGTTGCTGAATTAATTGGTGGTAAGCTGATTCAAATAGCTGGCTATACTTTGAGTATTGGTATTTTGCCTTGGCCTATTGTGTTTATTACAACAGATTTGATTAATGAATATTTCGGGCATAAAGGCGTTCGTAAACTAACTTTACTTACCGCAGCTTTAATAGCTTATGCCTTGGTTATATTATTGTTAGGACTTCAAGTTCCTGCTTCTTCAATTTCCCCCGTAAATGACAATCAATTTTACGCTGTATTTGGACAAGGAGTTCTAATTATCATTGGTAGTATTATAGCATTTGTTATTTCACAATTATTAGATATTGCCATTTTCTCTCATTTCAAAAAAAGAACAGGTGATAGATATATTTGGTTAAGAGCAACCGGTTCAACTGTATTTTCTCAATTAATAGATTCATTTATCGTATTAGGAATCGCCTTTTATCTACCAGGTAAAATTACATTAAATGAGTTTTTTGCTATCGGCTTTACGGGATATACAGCAAAATTAGTAATAGCTGTATTACTGACTCCTTTTATCTACTTGGGACATAATATTATTGGTAATTATTTGAAAGAAGAGAAATTTATTGAATCTCAAAAAAATTAATATATTTATAAAAAATTAATTACTCACTTAAAATTTAAAAAAATGAATTGGTATCTAACCGTTTTAAAAAAGTACGCCACATTTTCAGGTAGAGCAAGAAGAAAAGAATATTGGATGTTTACATTGATAAACATTATTATTTCAATGATAATATTGGCAATTGACACTGCTATTGCTGGAGGGAATATAGAGAATAAGGGAGTAATAGGAAATATATATTCGTTAGCTTTGTTTATTCCTTCTCTTGCAGTTAGTGTTAGGAGACTTCATGATGTCAATAAAAGTGGTTGGTATCTATTATTATGGTTGCTGCCAATTATTGGATGGATATGGCTTTTAGTTCTTCATGTTACAGAAGGTGATTCAGGTTCTAACGAATATGGAAATGATCCTAAAAGTGAAGGAAATGACATAAACAATGATGACACTTTAGATAGTCACATGGTTTAATTGAAAGAACTATTTATGAAAGGGAGTTTATGCTCCCTTTTTTTATGTTCAAAAATGAATAAATTCTTTGTAATTTTGCACTCAAACAAAAAGAATGGAAGAATCTCAATCAATCAGAATAAATAAATATTTAAGTGAAGTTGGCTATTGCTCAAGAAGAGCTGCTGATAAATTGATTGAAGAAGGAAAAGTTACTATCAATGGAAAAGTTCCTGAAATGGGAACAAAAGTTGGTCCCACTGATGAAGTTCATGTAAATGGTAAATTAATTACAGAAGCAAAAGAAAAACCAGTTTATATTGCATTCCATAAACCTGTTGGAATTGTTTGTACAACAGATACAAAAGTTGAAAAAGACAACATTATTGATTATATCAATTTTCCAAAAAGAATCTTTCCAATTGGGCGATTAGACAAACCAAGTGAAGGTTTAATCTTCTTAACCAATGATGGTGATATCGTCAATAAAATTTTAAGAGCTAGAAACAATCACGAAAAAGAATACATCGTTTCTGTAGACAAACCTATTACAAACGATTTCATTCAAAAGATGAGTAACGGTGTTCCTATTCTTGATACAGTTACAAGAAAATGCTTCGTTGAACAAACTGGAAGATTTGAATTTAGAATAATTTTAACACAAGGTTTAAATAGACAAATCAGAAGAATGTGTGAATATTTGAACTATGAGGTTTACAGGCTTAAACGAACTAGAATTATGAATGTAGAGCTTGATTTACCAGTCGGAAAATGGCGATATATTTCTGAAGATGAAATGACAGTCTTATATAAGCTTTTATCAGATTCAACAAAAACTCATTTTTGAAGTTAATCTATTGCAATTTCTACTTTCTCTCCTTCACATTGTTGAATAAAATCAGCAACAGTAAAACCAGATAAATCAGATTTTAGCAATTCTCTTTTTTTCATCGAAAACTCTTTTAATTTTTTCCCTTCGCTAAATCTACGTAATTGCTCATGATTTTCAATCCTTAAACCCGGAACTTCTATTAATTGATTATTTTCATTTTTAGCTGCCATTGTAAAATAACAAGAATTAGAATGTTTAATAACGCCTGTTTTAGGATTCAATGATTCGACACGAATTCCAACAATCATCGTTGTATTACCAACATAGTTAACCGATGCTTTTAAAGAAACAAGTTCTCCAACTTCAACCGGAGTCAAAAACTCAACACCTTCTACTGCAACAGTAACACAATAAGCACCTGAATGTTTGGTAGCACAAACATAAGCCACTTTATCCATCATTGATAAAAGAATTCCACCATGCACCTTACCTCCAAAATTTGCATAAGAAGGTATCATCAATTCTGTAATTGTTGTTTCAGACTCAAGAACTGTTTTGTAAGTCATATTATTAGAAAAAGATTTATAATATTTTTAGCGAAAATTCGAATATTGATAAATTGCATAAAAAAAGGCTAACTTTTGGTTAACCTTTCTATTAAAATTTTAATCTTAAATTTAAGAAAATAAAGAATTAACAAATTCGTTTCGATCGAAAATTTGAAGATCTTCTATACCCTCTCCAATTCCGATGTATCTTACCGGTATTTTCATTTGATCTGAAATTCCAATCACAACTCCACCTTTCGCTGTTCCGTCTAATTTTGTTATTGCCAAAGCATTAATATCCGTTGCTAATGAAAATTGTTTAGCTTGCTCAAACGCATTTTGACCAGTTGAACCATCTAAAACTAAAAGAATTTCATGAGGAGCACCTGGAACAACTTTTTCCATTACACGCTTAATTTTACTTAACTCATTCATTAAGTTCACTTTATTATGTAATCGACCAGCTGTATCGATAATAACAACATCAGCATTTTGAGATTTTGCTGATTGTAATGCATCAAAAGCTACAGAAGCAGGATCTGCCCCCATACCTTGCTGAACAATTGGAACACCTACTCTTTCAGACCAAATAATCAACTGATCAACTGCAGCCGCTCTAAAAGTATCAGCTGCACCCAAAACTACTTTTTTATTAGCTTTCTTAAATTGATGCGCTAACTTCCCAATAGTAGTTGTTTTACCAACGCCATTCACTCCAACCACCATTATAACATGTGGATTACCTTCGTGCTTTGGTAAATCAAATCCAACTAGATTAGTCGCATTATTCTCTTCTAATAAATTAGCAATCTCTTCTCTTAGAACTGTATTCAATTCATCAGTTCCTAAAACCTTATCTCTTGAAACTCTCGCTTCAATTCGCTCGATAATCTTTAGAGTAGTTTCTACTCCAACGTCAGATGAAATCAAAATTTCTTCCAAGTTATCTAAAACCTCAGAATCAACTTTAGATTTACCAACCAGAATTCTAGCAATTTTTCCGAAAAAACTTTGCTTCGTTTTTTCTAGTCCTTTATCTAGATTTTCTTTTTTCTCTTTCGAGAATAAACCAAAAAATGCCATATTAAACAAAATAACAAAAGCTTCCTTGTATAAGAAGGAAGCTTAATATTTATTAAAAAGATATAATTTAAGAATTAGTTTTTACCAAACCACTCTTTAACTTTGTCGTTATGTACAATTTCTTCTTTAAATGAGTAAGAACCTTTATCAGTTTTTACCATTTTGATTACTTTTGAATGCTCTTTACCGCCACCTTTTTGTAACGAAGCTACTACTTTCTTTGCCATGTCCTACTATTTAATTTCTTTATGAACAGTGTACTTTCTTAAAATAGGATTGAATTTTTTAATCTCCATTCTTTCTGGAGTATTCTTTCTATTTTTTGTTGTAATGTAACGAGAAGTTCCAGGTTGACCTGAATCTTTATGTTCTGTACATTCAAGAATTACTTGAATTCTATTTCCTTTACTTTTCTTAGCCATCTTATAACTTTTTTATTCTACCATTTCACAACGGACAAACTAGGATTATTTTAAATAACCTTTCTCACGAGCCTCTTTAAGGCAAGCAGAAATCCCTTTTTTGTTAATTGTTCTTAACGCAGAAGTTGATATTTTCAAAGTGATAAATTCTTCATTCTCTGGGATGAAAAATTTCTTTGTGATTAAATTTGGGAAAAACTTTCTCTTAGTTTTGCGGTTTGAGTGAGAAACATTATTCCCAACCATTACCGACTTACCCGTTAATTGACAAACTCTTGACATTTCTTAATTATTATATCCTAATTCTTAAAGCGAGTGCAAAGAAAGTTATTTTTTCCCGAATACACAAACATTTTTTATTTTTTTTCAATACTTATTTCTAATAATTTGCATCTCAATAAGTTCAATGCAGAAAAAACAGTCATTTGCATGTTCCTTTCTCTATTATCTCCAAATTGAAAACGATATGAAAACACCTGACCTTTAATTGCAATTCCGATCCAAATCAAACCTACTGGCTTTTCAGCTGTTCCGCCATCTGGTCCAGCGATACCTGATGTTGAAAGACATACATCAACTCCTAGTTTTTGAGCACCATTTAAGGCCATTTGCTCAACGACTTCCTTACTGACAGCCCCAAACTCTTTTAAAGATGAACTCGTAACACCTACAATCTTTTCTTTTAATTCGTTACTATATGACAGTATACTTCCTTTAAAATATTCAGACGAACCTGGAGTCAATACAATTTCATGAGCCAATGATCCTGCAGTACAACTTTCCACTGTTCCGATTGACAATTCTTTTTCCCTCAATATTTCTCCTAAAACAAAACTCAACGTTTCTTTTTCTTTACCAAAAACATATTGAGGCAATTCAATTCTAAGTTGATTAAAATAATATGAAATCCTTTCTTTATCCTTCTCGCCATTTTTAGAAGTGATTCTAAGTTTTAACAATCCAATAGAAGGTAAATATGCTAATCCCAAACCTTCATTTCGAATAGCGTCTTCCCAATCTTTCATTCGCTCTGCCAAAAACGACTCTCCGATCCCTTGAAGCAAAACAGTCTCGTGATAAATCGAGTTCACATTGAAATGTTTTTTAAGTGCATCAAACCCAAACTGACTCATGATTCCTTTCATCTCATAGGGAACGCCTGGCAAACTAATCAAAACAGAATTATTTTTCTCAAACCACATACCTGAAGCTGTACCTTGAAGATTCTCTAATACTTTACAAGCTTTAGGAAGTGCAGCTTGTTGAATATTTACATCCAACATAACACGACCTCTATCTGTAAAAAACTTTTCAACTCGAGCTAATACCGTTGGATTGATTACCAATTCAGTTTCAAAATAATCACACAAGACGTGTTTTGTAATGTCATCTTTTGTTGGACCAAGTCCTCCAGTAACAATTACAATATCACTATTTGATAATGCTTCATCAATAGCCTGTTTAATTGCGAACTCATTATCCATGATTGTCACTGCTCTTGAAACTGAAATACCCAAAAGAGATAATTCCATTCCAAGCCAAGCAACATTTGTATTAATTGTTTGACCAATCAATAATTCATCTCCAATAGAAATTAATTCTGCTCTCATAATTTTTATTTGAATAATTTATCTTTCAAATTTTTCCATTTATATTTCTTTGCAAAAATCAATAGTAATATTGGCTGAAATACAACTAGCGTTAATATATTTTCTATCCCAAATGAAGGAGGCGTTCTATCTACAAAAAGAGCATCTGTATGAAATGCCTGCCAATCATTCGTCAATATCAAAGCTGCAAAAATATTATTCACTGCATGATAACCTAAAGACAGTTCTAAACCTTCATCAAACAATGCTAAAAGTCCAAGAAATATCCCACTTTCAATGTAATAAATCAAAAGAAATTTCCCGATTTTTTCAACTTCAGGATTTGCTCCATGAAGCATCCCAAAAAGAATTCCTGTAAATAGAACTACAATCCAACCTTTTTTAAAAATCAAATAAGTTCCTTGAAATAAATAACCTCTAAAAAATACCTCTTCAAAAAAAGTCTGTATTGGTAAAAGTGTTAAAGAAATCACTAATAAAATAAGGAATTTTATCAAATCAAATTCAAATTCTATTTTTGAACCTGACATCATCATGATTAATAAAAAAAGTGCACTTACCATTCCCCAAAGACTAAAACTCAAGAAAAAACGTTTAAAATCGAACTTGGATCTTGAAGTTATTAATGATAGAAATGGTCTTTTGTGGATATACTTTACTCCTACAGCAATTGCAAAAACACCAACTAAAAATGGAAATAACAAAGTTGTGAAAAAGGTATTTAACCCAACATTATTTATTAATTGATCATTAGAAACCAATAATTCAGAGGATCCATTTTGGGTGTAAAATATTATTAAAAAATAAGGTAATTGACCGATTGTAATAAATCCAGATATGATAATTAGAATAGTGAACAGATATTGAGTTATCTTATTTTCACCTAACTTTCCTTGTTCAATAAATTTCATTTTTGTTTTTTATTCAATTATACGAAAAAAGGCTTTGTTTTGAACAAAGCCTTTAATTATTTTATTGAAACATATCTTTTACCCTTTGGAAAAAACCTTTTTCATTTCCGTCTGGATTTGGCTTGAAATTTTCGCTATCTCTAAATTTCTCAAGTATCTCTCGTTCTTCTTTTGAAACTTTTTTAGGAGTCCACACATTAATATGAACAAATAAATCACCATGTCCATGTCGTTGAAGAACCGGTAGACCTTTTCCTTTTAATCGCAACATTTTTCCGCTTTGCGTCCCTGGTTCAACCTTAATTTTAGCCTTACCACCAACCGTAGGGATCTCAATTGATTCACCTAAAACAGCATCTACAAAGTTGATGAATGCTTCATAATGAAGATTCTCTCCTTCTCTTCTTAATTCTTCATGTGGCAACTCTTCAATTACAACAATTAAATCGCCAGGAATACCGTTGAAAGGGCCAGCGTTTCCTTTTCCTGAAACACTTAACTGCATCCCTTCTTCCACACCTGCAGGAATTTGAACTTCGATCACATCTTCTTGACGTTTCAAACCTTGTGCATCCGCATCAGAAGGTCTTTGATCAATCATTTTACCAGCACCTTGACAAGTATGACAAGTTGACTGAGTTTGCATTGCTCCTAAAAATGTTTGAGCAACTCTTGTGATTCGGCCCGAACCATTACAAGTAGAACAATTTTTATACGTTACTCCGTCAGCATTTACTAACTTATTAACCTTGATTTTCTTCGTAACACCTTCTGCAATTTCTTCAAGAGTTAATTTCATTTTCACTCTTAAATTTGTTCCTCTAGCTGTTCTAGATCCACCTCCACGGCTTCCTCCAAAACTTCCGCCACCGAATGCTCCACCGAATACATCTCCAAACTGAGAGAAGATATCGTCCATATTCATTCCGCCACCGAAACCACCAGCTCCTCCAACTCCAGCATGACCAAAACGGTCATAATTAGAACGTTTTTCAGAATTGCTTAATATTTCATATGCCTCTGCTGCTTCTTTAAACTTATCTTCAGCCTCTTTATCACCAGGATTTTTATCTGGGTGATATTTAATCGCCATCTTACGATAAGCCTTTTTTATTTCAGCTTCATTAGCATTCTTCGAAACTCCTAAAATTTCGTAAAAATCTCTTTTATTGCTCATTTTATTCTTTTTGAAACGATTATTGTCCTACAACAACTTTAGCAAATCGAATTACTTTTTCATTCAATAAATAACCTTTTTCAACGTCATCTATCACTTTTCCAATTTCTTTTTTAGAAGGTGCTGGTACATTCGCTATTGCTTCATGAAATTCTGAATCAAATGCTTGACCTTTTGAAACCATTGGTTTCAATCCTTTCGTTTCTAAAATATTTTTGAATTTATTGTAAATTAAGCCAAATCCTTCTTTTACGCCATTCAAATCTTCAGACTTTTCATTATTCAAGATTGCTCTTTCAAAATCATCCATGATTGGAAGCATGTCTTTCAATACTGAAGATCCTGCATTAACGATTAAATCAGATTTCTCTTTATTTGTTCTTCTTCTGTAATTATCAAACTCCGCATATAATCTCATGAATTTATCATTCATCTCGTTATACTTATCTTCCCAAGTCAATTCGACTTTTTCTTCAGCAATTGTTTCTGAATTTGAATCCTCGTTTAAATCTTGAATCTCTTCGTTCATTTGTACTTCTTGCTCTTTATTTAATTCTTTTTCCTCAGACATAATTTTTCATTTGATACTTCCTCTTTAACAAAGATACTGCCATCTTAATAATTCAGACAAGTTGACAGAATTAAACATTATCAAAGGTTAATTTGTCAGCAAAAAAAAAGGAAAACTTACGTTTTCCTTTTTAAATTATTTTGATGTTTTATTTTTTAATTGATGGACTAAGTATTGAATTACCATTCTTTCTCAACAATTGTCTTGCTTTGTAAATAGGAATTCTCACACCATTGTAATAAGCTGTTGGGAATGCATCACTAAATCCTAAAGCTCTAACTTGATTTAATAATTTAAACATTTCTTTCTCAGTTGCTAAAACACCCGTACAATATCTTGTTTTACCATCTGGCGCTTTAATTTGATAAACATCTTTCAACTTTTTGTGACTTTCTACTTTAACAACATGGTTGTAAGCTCCAACTTGAACAGTAAAGAACAAACCTTCCATTCCATTAATTGTTTTTACTTCAGTTGAATTGTTACCTAGCTTTGTTTCATCTACTGGTTTTGTATTGTTTACAACTGATGAGTCTTTAACTGGTTCAATTACTTCTTCTGTAATTTTTCTTCCTTTAGTATCAACTTTAGAACCCTCAGGTGTATTCGCTTCTTCATCATACATGTTTAATACACCATCCTTATCGTCGTCTTTTACACCTTCTTCAATTTTTTGAACTTGATCCTCTATTGGTTTTAAATCAACAACAGTATCTTTTATTTCTTCGTGAAAAACCCAATCATAATGACGCTCAGCAGGACCAATTTTATATGATATTCCAACCGTAACATTACCTAAACTTCCTCTTCTTGAATTTGAAGGATTAGCTGTTAAATAATCGAATGTATAATGTTGTTTAAAATTTTGAATCATTGAAATATCTATATTCAATGCGATTTTTTCATTCACTTTATACTGAGGAGTCAAACCGAAAATCAAATGAACCATTTCATCAGTCTCTTTTACTAACTGACGATTTTTAGCTAACATTGAAGAAAAACCAGCACCACCGTGAGCTAACAAACCAAACTTCTGTGTAAAAGTATTGAATTGCAAAATCGAAGCTAAATTAGCTACTCCTTGAAACGAAGAACGAACATAGTGCGTGTTAAAACTTAAACTAGTACCCGACTCAGATAAATTATCATATCCGAAATCAACTTTTACTCCAAATTTATTATTAAACATCTTTCTCGCACCAATATTCAAATTGAATGGATTTATATATTTATTTGAATATCCATATGAGAAAGGCAATATTGAATTATTGAATCCAACTCCACCATCAATCGACAATTTATTGATCGCATTATCTTGACCAAATAATATTGAAGTTGAAATTAAAAAAGAAAATAATAAAAACTTGTACATAACATTTTTTTAAATTGTGAATATTGCGAGTTAGTATGTATATAATTTGTTTTACGGTGCAAAACTAACAAAAAAAACAGTTCAAATATTGGAACAAAGGAATATTTTCAAGAATTAATATAGGTTTTTACTTAGATTGTAAAATTAATAAAACAACTATAGGATTATTTTTTAGGCTCAACAAACACCTTAAAACGAAGTTTCGCAATTTTCTTTTTAGTATTCACCATTAGATAAACAGTTCGATCTTGTTGTAAGTACTTTCCATTCGTGTCGAAAATGATTTTAACAGTTCCTTTTTGCCCTGGCAATACTGGTTCTTTAGAATAAATGACTTGAGTACATTTACACCCAACAGAATAATCAGTGATTAACAATGGTGATTTCCCTTTATTTTCAAACTCAAAAGTATGCTCTATAATTGCTCCTTCTTGTGTAGTTGGAAACTTTTTTAGTGGTTCTTTAATACTAAAAACCGCCTCTTGACTAAAGCAAAAGACGGTATTTAAGAAAAGAAATATGAAAAGTAAAAATTTCATATTTAAGATATTTTAGTTTGAAGCTGGACCAGCATTGTTAACAGGTGTTCCATCTTCAGGTGCAGGAAGTACATTTCCTTTAATTCTAATAATTTTACTTGGCTCGTTTACTGCATTTGATGTAATTGTAACCATTTTATTGATTGCTCCTGGACGTTTAGTATCGTATTTTACTGTAATCACTCCTTTTGCTCCTGGAGCAATTGGTTCTTTTGGCCAAACTGGAACTGTACATCCACAAGATCCTTTTGCATTTGAAATGATTAATGGTTCATTACCTGTATTTTTAAATTCAAATGTACATGTTCCATCAGCACCATATTTTACTGTTCCGTAATCATGTGTTTCTTTTGCGAAATCAATTTTTGCACCGTTATCTAATTGAGCAACTGCATTGTTAGTGAAGGCTGTAAAACCTAAAACCACTAATAAAGAAAAGAATAATTTTTTCATATTGAATTTGTTTTTTTTGTTTTATAATTTGGTATTTCAAAAATAGTAAGAGTTTTTAAAATACTTTGTTTCTTTAACACATATTTAACAGCTTATTTTCCCGTTAAATTGTTTGCTTGATAATCTATAAACTCTTCAAAAGTCATGCCTAAATTCTGAAGACGTAATTCAATCCCTTTCTTTTTCTCTTTATCCATCGAAGGATTTTCGGTTAAAAGCATTGAAAAATAATATTTCACTTTATTAGTATCTCTTGGATTCACAAACATGTCGTAATTTGCTGCTTGACTTTCTAAAATCAATGCTCTATTTTCATATTTTGGGAATTTTTGAATCAATGTGTCAGCATAAGCCATTGACCATTGAATTTTTCCTTCACCAGAATAGAACATTTGAATTTTATCTAGACATTTTGCTGCAGACTTATCTTTAGGGAATAATTTATAAAAATTCAACAAAGAACCGATTAAACTATCTTTCAAATAAGCAGGTGCATTTTTTTGTTGCTTTTGAAAACTCACTATTGAATCTTCATATGCAACTATTTTATCTTTATAATCCTGAATCGTTAACTCTGACTTTTCTTTTGAAGACTCGCTACATGAAGCTAATAGAGAACAAATAGAAATTATTATAAATACATTTTTCATTTATCTTCCCTTTTTAGCTGCTGGAAATTTCATTCTATAATCAACTGAAACTTCACCTTTAGAAATGTTCTGTAATTTTTTAGAGATCAATTTTTTCTTGATTGCTGATAAATGATCAGTGAATAAAACTCCTTCAATATGATCATATTCGTGCTGAATGATTCGAGCAGCATATCCATCAAAAATTTCATCTTTGAAATTCCAATTTTCGTCATAATAAGTAATTCGAACTTTTTCTTTTCGATATACTTCTTCTCTTACTTTTGGAATAGATAAACATCCTTCTTTAAAACACCATTCCTCACCAAACTCTTCTTCGATTATTGGATTGATGAAAACTTGCTTAAAATCTTCAATCCCAACCGCTCTTGGATCTTCTTCTTCATCTTCTTCTTCAGCAAACGGACTTCCGTCTACGACAAATAATCGAATCGATCTACCGATTTGAGGCGCCGCCAATCCAACACCTGCTGCTTCGTACATCGTTTCAAACATATCCGCTATTAATTTCTGTAAATCTGGATAGTCTTTTGTAATTTCCTCAGCTTCTTTTTTTAAAACTGGATCTCCGTATGCTACAACTGGTAATATCATTTTCTTCTTATTCTAAAATCGATTTTATTCGACAAAGTTAACATTTAATATTTTTTATTTGATTCCATAAACGATTGTAAAATAATCGTTGCACTAATTTCATCGATCAAACCTTTATTCTGACGTTGCTTTTTAGAAAGCCCACTATCAATCATTGTTTGAAAAGCCATTTTTGAAGTAAAACGCTCATCTAGTAAATAAATTTGAATAGTAGTAAATTGCTTTTCCAAAGCTTCCTTCAACAAAAGCACATTCTCCGTAATATGTGTTGGCTCATTATTCAATCTCTTTGGCAAACCAACAACAATCGCTTCGATTTTATCTTTACTGACTAACTCCTTTAAAAAAGTCATTAAATCTTTTGAATCAACTGTTTTTAATCCACTTGCAATTATTTGATTCTCATCTGTAATTGCAATACCAGTTCTTTTCAAACCAAAATCTATTGCTACTAATTTTCCCATTAGTGACAAAGATAAAAGATGATTTCCAATTTATAACTATCTTTATCCTAGTAAAAATTCAAACATGAGATCAATTATTGAAGCAGCATGGGAAAACCGTGCATTATTACAAGAAAAAGAAACGATTGAAACAATCAATAAAGTAATTGAAGACCTTGATAAAGGAATATTAAGAGTTGCAGAACCAACAAACAATTGTGAATGGCAAGTAAACGAATGGGTAAAGAAAGCTGTTGTGATGTATTTCCCAATTCGAAAAATGGAGACGATTGAAGTTGGTCCGTTCGAGTTTCATGATAAAATGGCGCTTAAAACAAATTACGAAGAATTAGGTGTTCGTGTTGTTCCTCCTGCTGTTGCTCGTTATGGTGCATATATTTCTAAAGGTGTTATTTTAATGCCTTCCTATGTGAATATTGGTGCTTATGTTGATGAAGGAACAATGGTTGACACTTGGGCTACAGTTGGATCTTGTGCGCAAATCGGTAAGAATGTTCACTTAAGTGGTGGCGTTGGAATTGGTGGAGTATTAGAACCTCTTCAAGCTGCTCCTGTAGTGATCGAAGATGGTGCTTTTATTGGTTCAAGATGTATTGTAGTTGAAGGTGTAAGAGTTGGTAAAGAAGCTGTTTTAGGCGCAAATGTTGTATTAACAAAATCAACAAAAATTATTGACGTAACAAACGAAAAACCAATTGAACACATTGGATACGTTCCTGAAAGAAGTGTTGTTATTCCTGGTTCTTACACGAAAAAATTCCCAGCTGGTGAATATCAAGTTCCATGTGCAATTATCATCGGACAAAGAAAAGCTTCTACAGATTTAAAAACATCTCTTAATGACGCATTGAGAGAACATAATGTTGCTGTTTAAAAATTAAAAGTTATGTATTTTCCAGAATCAGAATTAGTCTTAACGGGCGAAGGAAAAGTATACCATTTAGGTTTACATCCTGAAAATATTGCTCAAAAAATAATTTTGGTCGGAGATCCAGATCGCGTTGAAATTGTTGCTTCTTTTTTTGATGAAATTCTATTTGAAACGAATCACAGAGAATTTTATACTAAAACAGGTATTTTCAACGGAACAAAAATATCAGTCATTTCGACAGGTATTGGTACTGATAATATCGATATTGTTATCAATGAATTGGATGCATTAGTAAATATTGATTTAAAAAACAGAACTGAGAAAGAAAATAAAACAACTTTAGAAATTGTAAGAATTGGAACATGTGGAATCTTAAATCCATCAGTTCCAATTCTTTCTTATATTCTTTCAAATTTTTCTTTTGGGTTGGACAATATTGCACATTTCTATGCTGTTGATTTTTCATCTCATGAAATAAATCTAAATCAATCTATTAACGAACACATTCAGCTTCCTAAAACAATTCATACTTATGTGGCTGAATCTTCTGAGCGATTAAATTCAAAATTAATTTCAGAAAAGACAGTTCAAGGAATTACAGTTACAAGTAGTGGTTTTTATGGTCCTCAAGGTCGTCAATTAAGAATTGGATTAGCTACTAATGACATGAATGAAAAATTATCTTCTTACAATAAAGATAATTTAACGATCAATAATTTCGAAATGGAAAGTTCAGCTTTACATGTTCTAGGAAAAGCTTTAGGTCATGATTGCTCAACCATTTGCTTAGGTATTGGAAACAGACAAACAAAAGAATTTGCCACATCGTATCAAACAGAAATGAATGATTTAATTCAATATGTTCTAAAAAGAATTTAATTGCTGTTGAATAAAAATTAATTCAAAAGCAAAAATCTTTTCATTGAGCGAAGTCGAAATACAAAATCTAAAATAAAAAATTTAAAATTTACTTAAGGCTTTCAGCATTCTAATAACTCTTTCCTTATCGATTTGAAGTGTTTCCTCCGAAAAAAGTGAATCTTCATCAATAAACTTTTTGATCGTTCCTGAAAAATGAATTGCATTTGGTTTAATTTCTTGAGCAATTTTCAAAATGTTTGATGAACTCACACCTCCTCCTGCCATGATTTCAATTCGACCGTCAGCATATTGAACCAACTTTTTTAACGATTCAAATCCTTTATCAACCGAGCGAGATAAGCCTGAAGTTAAAATACGATTAACTCCTAATTCTACTAATAAATCCATCGATTTTTTCCAATCCACACATTCATCAAAAGCTCTATGAAATGTCAACTGCATTCCCTGACATTTAGAAACAATTTCTTTCATTGCTTCACGATCAATCTCATTATTATTTGTCAAAGCTCCAAATACAATACCATGAACTCCAATCGATTTACAAGCAAGTATATCACGAATAACAACTTCTAATTCTTCTTCATTATAAATGAAACCTCCAACTCGCGGACGAATTAATACATGCGTTTCAATACCATAAGCAATTGCATATTCAATCATTCCAAATGAAGGAGTAATTCCACCTTGCTCTAAATTTTGACATAATTCAATTCTATCAAAATTCAATTCTTTTGCCACTCGAATAGCTCCTAATGACGCTGCGCATAATTCTGTTTTCATTATTTTATCACTTCAACTTCATCAATAAACGTCCAAGGATGAAACCCTTCTCCAGGTTGACCTTCCGGAATTTTATGATCTGCAATTATTCTAAGTTTAATATATCGTGCCTTTTTATTTACTTTTTGAGTAAAATATTCAGTCGCATCTGCTTTTGGAAGTGAAGTCCAATTAACATTATCTTTTGAAACACTAATCTCAACATATTGTGGTAAATAAATCCAAGATGATTTAGCCATTAAAAATCCAATGTTCATTGTTTTAATTTTTGACGATTTCAAAAGATCGAGCTCGAATTGAATAGTATCCACATCAAATCCTAACCACTCATCTCCTTTCCAAGGTCTAGAACCTCTAATGCCATCAACCAATGCTAAATTTTCTCGATTATTAAATTTCGGATTTGGTTTCGTTATTAAGTTAACTGGTAAACCAATTGTTGAATTTGAGTTAATTTCAAATCTCAATGCTTTTTTCAACGTTTCGGCTTTTACAGTAATTGTTGAGATTTTAGTGAAATTTGATTTTCTTGTTCGATCAAAAAACAAAGTGTCTTTTTGTGAAATTTGCTTATGTAATGTAATTGTATGATTATTAAAACTAGGTTTTTCAACCTTTTCTAACTCAAATTTTTCATCAGCAACTATTGAATGAACTACTATTCCAATCCCCTTTTTTGTTCTCAAATAATCAATTTTAGGATACATTATCGCCTTTGAGTAATTTACTTTTACTAAATCTAAAAGGATAAATTGATGAGAAACTAGTTCTTTTTCAAAATCAACATAAGTTGGTTTTTTAGTCGTCCAAAGCGCTTGAGACATAGCTAACATTCTAGGGAAAGCCATATACTCCAATTGTTTCATGTTAGCAATGTATTCTGTCCAAACATTTGCTTGTCCTCCTAATATGTAAACTCTATCCTGAATACTTAATTCTTTTGGAATTGGATCGAAAGAATATACTTTTTCTAATGTCAGAAAGCCTCCAATCGCTAAGGGTTCTGTTGAATTTGACGCTTGATAATGATCAAAATAACAATGTGATGAAGGAGACATAACTACAGCATGTTTTTGTTTTGCAGCTTCTAACCCACCACTTTCTCCTTGCCAAGACATTACTGTAGCATTTGGAGAAAGTCCACCTTCTAGAATTTCATCCCAACCTATTAATTTACGACCTTTTGAAGTTAAATAAGCATCTATTTGTTTGATAAAATATGATTGTAAAGCATGTTCATCTTTCAACCCATTTTCTTTCATCACTTTTTGACAATTCTCACATTCTTTCCATCGTGTTTTTGGAGCTTCATCACCACCAATGTGAATGTATTCAGAAGGAAAAAGCGATAATACTTCATCCAATATTTTCTTATTGAAATCAATTGTTTCTTTTTTTGAACAATAGATATCATCAAAAACACCCCATAACCCTTCTACTCCATGTTTCAAACCTGTACATGAATATTCTGGATAAGCAGCAAGAGCAGCTCTAGCATGTCCTGGCATTTCAATTTCAGGAATTACAGTAATGTATCGATCTGAAGCATATTTTACGATATCTTTAATTTGAGCTTGAGTATAAAAACCTCCATACTTTCCTTTTGAATATTGATTGGGCTTTGAATTAGCATGACCTATGACTGTACTGTCTCTCCAAGCACCAATTTCAGTTAATTTTGGAAATTGTTTAATTTCAATTCTCCAACCTTGATCATCTGTTAAATGCCAATGAAATTTATTGAATTTATAAAACGCCATCAAATCGATGTATCTTTTCACCTCATCAAC